>Ga0193726_1002209_pt1 | contig 13588 bp, 12 predicted proteins | sample H2c1metaG_FD_144928 | JGI IMG/M metagenome (GOLD analysis project Ga0193726, IMG submission 144928) | Soil microbial communities from a riparian zone of the East river system, Colorado, United States - H2c1 | ecosystem: Environmental > Terrestrial > Soil > Riparian zone | place: USA: East River... | reverse complement strand
TCTCCGGGTCCGGAGATCTTTGATGATCCGCAACATCCCTATACGCTTGGCCTGCTGGGCTCTATCCCGAAGATCGAGGAGGACCGCGACCGGCTGCTGGCGATCGAGGGCACCGTGCCGCCGCCGTTCGATCTGCCGGCCGGCTGCCGCTTTCACCCGCGCTGCGTGTTCGCCGAACCCGCCTGCGCGGACATAGATCCGGCATTACGCGAGATCGCATATGGACATTTCGCGGCCTGCCGGCTGGCGCCGCTGGAGGAGACCGCGATCTGAAAGCGTCCGTTTCAGGCGCGCATCACCAGGTCCTCGTAATGACCCAACCCCATGTCGCCGTCGGCGAATATCTTGCGTTCCGCGATCCAGCGAAAGGTCTCGTCATAAACCGCCTCCGTATAAGGTTCGAACACCAGCCGCTCTCCTGGGCCCCAGCGTCTGGTATCCATGACGGTATGGTAACGTTCAGGAAATTCGTTACGGTAGAAATGGGTGTAGAGATCGGGCCGCGAATCGATGTCGCGTTGCGCACGCCGAAGCGCGGCGAAGAACTTGCGCAAATCGGCCGGGTCGGGATCGCCGGTGATCATCGTCGCGATCATGAACGTCGTGTCGATCACCTTGCGGAAGCCGAGTTGTTCCGCCAGGTAATACGGTCCGCTGAACAACGTCGAAGCCTGGGGCTGCGCTTCCAGCAACCGGTCCAACCGCGCGAACAACATGCCCTCGGCGAACGACAGGTTGATTTGGTCCGCCGGCAGATACTGCTCCAGGGCCTGCAGCGTCGCGTAATGACTGCCCGACTGATAGCCGACTGAAATCGGTACGCCCGCCAAATCCTCGGGGGTCCGGATCGGCGATCCCGCCGGCACGAATATCCCCGACGGCGCGACCGAATAGGCGTCCGCGTAAAGCTTGCCCTTACCGGTCGAAGCCGCGACCCCGACGGTCCAATGACAGGCGCAACTGACCGCCGCCTCGCGCCCGCGTTCGAAAGATTGAAACGCCCCGACCTTGTCGCCGCGGTCGTGATGCCGGCCATCGGTGGACCGGACCATCTCCTGAAACACGTAGTCCAGACCTTCATCGGTGAAGTAGCCTCTGGCGTCGGCCACCCACTCCTGCAGGCGGAAATGTGGCTCGATGATGAATGGCGGCATGGTTTGTGTCCTCCCTGGCCCGTGGCCTTAGCCCAACCGTTCGATGATCGTCACGTTCGCGGTGCCGCCGCCTTCGCACATCGTTTGCAGCCCGTAACGCCCGCCGGTGCGCTCCAGTTCGTGCAGCATCGTGGTCATGATGCGCGCGCCGGTCGCCCCGATGGGATGACCCAGAGAGATACCGCCGCCGTTCGGGTTGAACCGTTCATGCGGGAAGTCGATCTCGGCCAGCCAGGCCATCGGCACGGACGCGAAAGCTTCGTTGCACTCGACGATGTCGATGTCGGCCCAGTTGAGGCCGGAGCGCTGGATGGCGCGGCGGCTGGCGGGGATCGGCGCGGTCAGCATGATGATCGGGTCGTCGCCCATGACGCTCATGTGATGGATCCGCGCGCGCGGCGTCAGGCCGTGGCGCTGCAGCGCTGTCTCCGAAACGATCAGCACGGCGGCGGCGGCATCGCAGGTCTGGCTGGAGACAGCCGCGGTCAGCCTCGGAAAGCCGGGCAGGGGGTCCAATGTCGCCATTTTTTCCAGGGTCGTGGCACGCGGCGTTTCATCGCGTTCGACACCCTCCAGCGGAACGATTTCACGATCGAACCGTCCCTCCGACTGGGCTTGCAGCGCCCGCCTGTGACTTTCCAAAGCGAACGCTTCCATCGCTTCGCGCGAAAAGCCCCACTTTTCGGCGATCGCCGAGGCGCCGTGGAACTGCGACACCGGTTGGCCACCGAAACGAGCAACCCAGCCCTGGCTGCTGGAGAACGGATCGCCGAGGCCCAGAGGCTCGGCGGCGCTGAACGCGTAGCCGATCGGGATTTGGCTCATGGTTTGCACGCCGCCGGCGATGACCACATCCTGCGCCCCGCTCATCACCGCCTGCGCCGCGAAATGCACCGCCTGCTGCGACGAGCCGCACATGCGGTCGATCGTTACGCCGGGCACGGTCAGCGGCAGGCCGGCCGCCAGCCAGCAGGTGCGCGCGATGTTGAATGACAGCGGGCCGACCGTGTCGATCGCGCCGAACACCACGTCGTCATAGTCCTCGGCCGGAATTTTGTTGCGGTCGACGATCTGGCGCAGCACGTGCCCGCCGAGGTCGGCCGGATGGACATGCGCGAGCCCCCCGCGCCGGCGGCCGGTCGGGGTCCGGATGGCATCGACGATATAGGCTTCCGGTCGCGTGGCTGGCATGACGATGGCTCCTTGCGCTGAAGCAGGCCCTGGGCGGACAGTCGCGGGCCGGCGGCATAACGACGTGAATCCGGTGGAAAAAGCAAATCCAAGGTGACACCATTGGATTCCATGGGCGGCATGACCATGTCATGCAAATCGGCGGAACTGGTGACTTTTGGTCGTGACATACCGGTACGGTCATCGGCGGACTCGATCGCGGCCGGTTGCCGGCGTTCACGCGCGATGGCAGCCTGGGGCGACCGATACGCGCGCAGTGGAGCACAATGCATGAGTTTAGAGTCAGTGCGGGAATTTCTTAGGGCAAAGGCACCCGACATCACCATTCTGGAACTTCCCGCCAGCACCGCGACCGTTGCGATGGCGGCGGCGGGATTGGGTGTCGCTCCCGCGCAAATCGCCAAGACACTGGCGCTGATGGTCAATGGCGGCGCGCTTCTCGTGGTGACCAGCGGCGATGCCCGCCTGCACAACCAAAAGGCCAAGGCCGTGTTCGGCGGCAAAGCCCGCATGATGGGTCCCGAAGAAGTCGAAACGATGACCGGCCATCCGCCCGGCGGCGTTTGTCCGTTCGGGTTGCGCCGGCCGTTACCGGTTTACTGCGACGTCACGCTGCGGGCTTTCGATACCGTCCTGCCCGCCGCCGGCTCTCGCAGCAGCGCGATCAGGATCGATCCGTCACGCATGGCCGAACTGATCCAGGCGGAGTGGGTGGATGTTTGCCAGGCGAACGCCACGCCCTCGCCGGCCGCGTAACGATCGGTCAGCGCGGCACATCCCCGGCCAGCGTGATCCGGTGCATCAGCCGCCGTTGACCCTGGTAATCGTTGATCGCCTGATGCTGCGCGCAACGATTGTCCCACAGCGCCAGCGCTCCCGGCGTCCAGGCGAACCGGCAGGTCAGTTCTGGCCGCGTCTGATGCCGCCAAAGGAACCGCAGCAACGGGAGGCTCTCTTCCTCGGTCATGCCGGCGAAACGCGCCGTGTGAGCGATGTTGACATACAGCGCCCGGCGTCCGGTCTCGGGATGCGTGCGCACGGCGGGATGTTCCGCGATCAGAACTTCCTTGCCGGTGCCGGGTTTGTGCGCGCGATCCTCTCGCGTGCGGCTGGCCTCGGCCTTGTCGGAGCGGGACACGCCGCGCAATCCGGACAGCACCGACCGCATGCCCTCCGACAACGTTTCATAAGCGAGATATTGATTGGCGAACTCGGTATCGCCGCCGAACGCCGGCAATTCGCGCGCCAGCAACAGGGTGGCCATCGGCGGTTCCGCCAGGTAGGTGGTGTCGGAGTGCCAGACGCCGCCGAAGTTGATCGTCTGGTCAGGTCGTTTCAGCACCGGAGTGATGTCCGGGAAGCCCTCGATTCCCGGAACGAACGGATATTCGACCGGAGTGCCGATGCGGGCCGCGAACGCCCGGTACTGCGCCGGCGTCAGGGTCTGATCGCGAAAGAACACCACCAGATGGTCGAGCAACGCCCGCCGGATCGCCGCCACCGTTGCATCCGGCAGCGCGCGCGCGAGATCGACGCCGCGGATTTCCGCGCCGATGACGCCGCCAACGCGGTTGATCTCGAACACGTCGTTACGCATGGCGCTGGTTCCTTCCGGGGCGTCGGACACGCGCGATCCTGCCCCGATCGGGCCGCCCGGCGCAATGCGGCCGGCGAATTATGCCGCCTTCACCCCGGCGATGTAGCGTCCCACCTCGCCATGCAGTTCGTCGGCCTGGCGGGCAAGTTTCCCCGCCGCTTCCAGCACGTTGACGGCGGTCGTACCGGTGCCGTTGGCGCCGTCGCTGACCCCGGCGATGTTGGACGTGACCTCCTGCGTGCCGATCGCCGCCTGCTGCACGTTACGGGCGATTTCCTGAGTCGCCGAGCCCTGTTGCTCCACCGCGACGGCGATGGCGGCGGCGATCGCGCTGATCTCGCCGATGGTCGCGCCGATGCCCTGGATGGCGGCCACCGCCTCCTTGGTCGCCGTTTGAATTTGCGTGATCTGGCGCGAGATATCTTCGGTCGCCTTGGCGGTCTGGGTGGCGAGACTCTTGACCTCGGAGGCGACCACCGCGAACCCTTTTCCGGCATCGCCCGCGCGTGCCGCCTCGATGGTCGCGTTCAACGCGAGCAGGTTGGTCTGCCCGGCGATGCTGCTGATCAGACCGACGACCTCGCCGATCTTCTGGGCACCTTCGGCCAGCGCGTGGACCACGCCGTCGGTGCGTGCCGCGTCGTCTTTCGCGCGGCCGGCGATCTTCGCGGATTGCCCGACCTGGCGAGAGATTTCGGCGATCGAGGCGGACAATTCCTCGGCCGCGGATGCGACAGTCTGGACATTCGCACTGGCCTGTTCGGCCGCCGCGGCGACATTGGTGGCCAGCAGGATGGTCTGCACCGACGTGTCGCTCATCGACTGCGCCTGCGCCTTCATTTCGGTGGCGGAGGCCGATACGTCGCCGACCATTTGCCCGACCCTGGCTTCGAATTCCCGGCTGAGGGAGTCCAGGCCGCTGGCGCGCGCGGCGCGTGCCGACTGGCCGGAGGTCTCGGCCGCCGCCATCGTATCGGCCTGCTTCAGGCCCGCGCGGCACGCGTCAATGGCGCGCGCCATGTCGCCGATCTCGTCAGTGAGCGCGGTGTCCGGCAAGGCAAACTCATAGTCGCGGGCAGCGAGTTGGCGCATGCTTCCGGCCATCCGCACGATCCGCGCGGTGACGTTCCGGGTCAGCCACAATGCCAACACGACGGCCAGCACCGCGGCGGCGGCGGTGGCCAGGGCGATCGCCCAGATCGCATGGGTAAAGGCGGTTTTGGCGGCGGCGCCGGAGTCCTGCGCCTGATCGACATTGTAACGCAAATCCTCGACCACCGCCTGCCGGAGTTTCGTTGCGAGCGGCCATTGATCGACGGTGTGGTACCGGGCGGCGGCGGCTTTGTCCCCGGCGCGAAGCAAGGTTTCCAACCGCGTGTCCGACGCCTGATACTCTTTCAATGCCGCATCGATCGCCGGAGCCAGCCGTTGCCGCTCTGCACCCGGATCGATCAGCGGCTGATAATCCTTCCAAGTCGCCTCGACGTCGGCGATCGCCGCCGTTCGGGACCGGGCGACACTGGCGGCGCTGTCGGCATCGGATGCCAGAATGGCGGCGCCCTGGGTTTCGCGAAACCGCGTCGTCGCCTCCTCCAGGCGGCCGAGCACGACGATGCTTGGCGTGCGGTTGTCAGCGAGGTCGATCGATGCGTCGTTCAATTGACTGGCCTGATACAGCCCGATGGCGCCGACCAGCGCCAGAGCGAGAAACAAGCTGCCGAACGCCAGGCGGAACCGGCCGCCGATACTGAATTTCGTGAACAGGGACATGCGCCGTTACCTCCAGGGTCCGACGATAGCGCGTTTGGGTTAACAATTCCTGTAGAACCGGAGAACCAAATCGGGTCCGGGCCGGGCGGGATGTCAGCGCGCCGCCAACCGGCTGAAACTGACCGCCGCCGCGACGCCGGCGGCCGCCGTCGCCAGGATCAGCGTCCAGGTCGTGCCGCCGACCGGCATCGCCGCGAACAGCAGCGCCACCAAAGCCGCACCCGTGGTCTGGCCGAACAATCGTGCCGTGGCCTGCATGCCGCTCGCCCCGCCGCTGCGCGAGGCCGGCGCCGAAGTAATGATCGCACGGTTGTTCGGCGTATTGAAGAACCCGAAGCCCACGCCGCACAGTGTCATCCGCCAGACGATGTCACGCCACGTCGCGTGCTCGGGCAGCATCGCCATCGCGGCGAGGCCGAGCCCCATGACGACCATGCCGCAGCCGCCGAGCAGGCCCGCCGGGTAGCGGTCGGCCAGCCGGCCCGACAGCGGCGCGATCACCGCCACCGCCAGCGGCCATGGCGTGATCAGCAGGCCGGTCATTACCTGGTCCATGCCGAGATCGTGCTGGAACAGAAACGGCATCGAGACCTGCGCCATCGACCGACAGCGCGAACAGCGGAATGCGCAGCAGGTCCACCGGCAGCAACGGCGCGCGCTGGGTCATCATCCGCACTACCAGGACACCGCCGGTGATCACGCCGACGACCAGGTCGAGCACCACGTGGAACGTCGAATCGCCATGCCCGATCTCGGAAATTCCGATCAGCAGGGTGCCGAACGAGACGCCTTGCAGCAGCGCTCCGCCGATGTCGAACTGCGCGCCGGAGTGTGGCGTGTCGGGCAGCGCGCGCCAGGCGATGATGCCGGCCACGAGGCCCAACGGCACGTTGACCGCGAACAGCCAGGGCCAGGGGCCGACCGCCAGCACCGCCGATGCCACCGATGGCCCGACCGCCGAGGCGATCGAGCCGATCGTCGCGTTCATTCCCACGCCGCGGCCGAGCAGGCGGCGCGGATAGATGAAGCGGATCAGCGCGCCGTTGACGCTCATGATGCCGGCCGCGCCGATGCCTTGCGCGACGCGGGCCAGGATCAGCACCGGCAGCGTCGACGACAGCGCGCACAGCACCGAGGCGATCGTGAAAACCACCAGTCCCCAGCGGTAAACTTTGCGGTAGCCGTAAATCTCGCCAAGCGAGGCGAGCGGCAGCAGCGACACGGTGACGGCGAGCTGGAAGGCGTTCACCACCCAGATCGAGGTGGCCGGATCGGTGTGCAAATCGCGCGCGATTGCCGGCAGCGCGACATTGGCGATGGCGCCGTTCAGCACCGCCAGCGTGAGCCCCAGAGCGATCGTCAGGATGGCCCAGTACCGGTTCGGCGTGGGAAGCCCGTCCTGGAGCACGGTGGCCGCCGGGACGGCGATCGTCGCGGCCGGCAGGCCTGTCTCCGGGATGGCGCTCGCCGGGTCCGCGGCTGGCATCAGGCGGCTACCGGGTGGCACGGGATTGCCCGCCAGGACACAGCCTCCGGTGGGGTGTTGAGGCGCCGGCGCGGGGCACGCGAGCGAGGTTCGGATCGCCTGACGACCATGATGGACGCTTGATCGTTGCACCTATGAGCGAGGGTCGCGCCGGGCGCGCGCGGCGACCGGTCCGCATGACCCGGAGCACCGAGGCTGCTCACGAGGAGCCCCGGCCCAACCATGCCGCCGATCCGGTCCGGTCCAGATCGTGACATCTTTGCAATCTCGACGGCGGCGAATCGCGGGGCCAGGCATTGTATGACGTCACGGGATGGTAGTGTTCGACACGGTGTAATGAAGCTCCCAGGGCGATCCCGGCCTCGTTGCCGGCCGCGTAGCCCAAAATGGGAGACAGGATCGGTGATGGTGTCCCTCATGCGTGCCGCGCTCATGATCGGTGGTTGTACAGGCGTCATCGACTGCTCACAACAAGCGACGCGGTACGGCGGGTTGGATGCCCAACCGCCGGTCGCGCAACGTGCCAGGCTCTGCATCGCGGAAGGTCAGCCCGGCCCGTTCAAACCCGCCGATCCCGATCGCGCCACCTGGGCGATCACCGTGTCGAGCGAGGGTGCTCCTTGTCCTCATGCGCGCGACCGGAGTGGTCCGGGGCAGGCGTACGAGGTGCTTCAGGCGCCGCGGCACGGCCGGATCACGCAAGGACCGGGCGGCGGCAGAACCGTCGTGTCGTACTGGCCGGATCGCGGCTACATCGGCAGCGATAGTTTCGCCTTGCGTGATCCATCCGATCACGTCGCGTTGCCGTACCTCGTTGGCGTGGTGCCCTGACGGAATTTGCCGGCGGCACCGCGTTTTCATGCGGTTGCAGACGGCGTCAGCGGAGTCCTGACGCGGGGGGCCCGAATGATGGTCCATATTGGTGCGAATCCGTTACGATATAGCTCCGCCGGTGTCGTAATGATCGGATCGTGGCGCCCTCGCGCCGCCGGCTAGGCCATGGGCGAAGGCCAGCAATGGCCAGAAGATCACCTCGCGCTGGTTGACGAAGAAACTCCCCGTGGTGGCGAGCGGCCATAGGTGGACCAACACGGCGATGGCGGCGCCGCCGAGTAACGGTTCGGTAGGCCAACGACGCCACGCCCGGCAAATCGGGATCAACAGTAAAACGATCAGCGAAACGAAGGGAACCGTGCCGGCGATGCCATTCTCGGCGAGGCTTTCGATCCAGAATTCGTGCGGATGGATGTTGCAGATCTCCGCTGGAAGGTTGGCCGGCTGGCGGGACGGGCACTCCCACCGGTATTGCCGGAAACCGACGCCGAACAGGGGTGCTGCCGCGAACACGCGCAGTCCGGCGAGCGGGGTCTGGAGGTACACCGTGCGCGAACCCTCCTGAAGATTTTCCAGGGTTTTTTCGACCCGCGGCCGCATCGACGGCAATGTCGCCGCCGCCAGTACGGCGGCGAGCAAAGCCAGTGCGACGATGCAACAGGTTTGCCGCGGCCGCAGCCGCGCTACGACATGAAACGCGAGACCGGCACTCGCGAGATACAGGATGAAGACCATGCGCTCACCGGACAGGAAGACCGCCGACGATAATGCCGCGACCGCCATCGCCGCGGCGATACGGCGCCAAACGGCGGCCGCCCGGTCCGCGATCGTTACCAGTGCGAGAGCCAGCAGGGGCATGCCGATCTGCCCCAGGGTGGCGCCGATATCGAGCTTTCCGGTGGGCCCGACGAGGCGGCCGCCGGCCGGCGGCGGTATCCAGCCAAACAGGTCATGGCCAGACGCGGCCTCATAAATCGCATCGGTGCAGCCGAAGACGGTCGCCAGGCTGTACGCGCACAGCATCGATCGCGGTAATGCCGGCACGGCATCGAGCAACACCGGCACGGCGGCGACCAGGATGGGAAAGCGGATCCAGACCAGCGCGCTGCTCACCGCGACGGCGGGGTGCGCGGTGGCGATGCCACGCAGGACGATAAAACTCCAGAACACGACAGCGGCGATGAACCACGGTCCGCGAGCCCAATGGAAATCCCGCGTGCGCCAGGACCGCCATACGAACAGCGCGTCGAGACAGGAAATCGCGGCGTCGGCTCCGGCGTGGACGAATGCGAGCGGGGCGATCGACAGCGCCAGGACGGCGAGCAGCGGATCGGCGGCGCGGCCATCGCCTGGCACCGCGGCGAAGCGGGACGCCCATTGGGACAGCCGGCCCGCGATCAGTGGCATGAGGTCATCGTTTCCTCGGTTCGCGGCATATCGCGAGGGTTCCGGGCGGCATCGTTGCTGGCGCGAACCGGTCGGTTCAGGCCCGCGGCGCGGGGAAGTTGGTGGTCCAATGGCGGGCGATGTCGAGCCGGCGGGTGACCCAGACGCCGCTGTAACGGCCGATGTGATCGAGCAGCCTTTGCAGTCCGGCGGCGCGCGCGGGATGGCCGATAATCCGCATGTGCAGGCCGATGGAGAGCATTTTCGGCTGGCTCGCGCCTTCCCGATACAGGAAGTCGAACGCATCGCGGCAGTAATGAAAAAAGTCGTCGCCGGTCGCGAACACGCCGCGGCCGAATTTCGAGTCGTTGGTGGACATGGTGTAGGGCACCACCAGATGCGGTTTGCCCTCGACCCGGGTCCAGTATGGCAGTTCGTCGTCGTAGGCGTCGGAATCGTAGAGGAAGCCGGCCTCCTCGACGATCAGGCGGCGCGTGTTCACGCCCGGTCCGGAGCGGCAATACCAGCCGAGCGGGCGCTCCCCCATGGTCGTTTGGATCGAGGCGCGGGCGATGCGGGATCGTTCCGTTGCTTCATCGAGTTCGAAGTGCTTTTCCCAGCGCCAGCCGTGGCAGCAAATGTCATGACCGGCGGCTTTGATGGCGGCGGCGGCGGGCGGGTTGCGCTCCAGCGCCAGGGCGCAGCCGAAGATGGTCATGGGCAGGGAGCGCTCGGCGAACAGGCGCATGACGCGCCAGAAGCCGACGCGGGAGCCGTACTGGAACATGCCCTCGGCGGCGAGGTCGCGGCCTTGCACGCCAGGGTTGGCGCCGAGGTATTCGGTGAGGCCCCACTCGGAGGCGGGGTCGCCGTCGCCGATGGACGGTTCCGAGCCTTCCTCGAAGTTGAGTACGAAGTTGACGGCGAGGCGGGCGGCACCTGGCCAGTTGGGGTTCGGCGGATTGGCGCCATAGCCGATGAGATCGCGGTCCATGGGAGGGTTGTAGCGCGGAGTGGGGGCCGCGTCATGATGGGGCGCTGACAAATCGCCTGGCAGTCTGCGTGCTAATCACTGGCGGTTCGGCTCTGCCGGCATATATCATCATGTTCGACCTGGAGCGCGCCTTGATGACCGTCATGTTGGCCAAGACTTATGCGGCTCTGAAAGCTGCCGGCGTGCCTGACGAGCAGGCGCGGGACGCCGCCGAAGAGTTGGGTGACAGCCACGCGCAATTCGGTGAACTGCGTAACGGCCTCGGCCAAATCCACGCGGACATTGCGTACCTGCGCGGACGTTTCGACGTGTTGATCTGGGCCGTTGGCATCGACGCGGCCACGACGATCGCCATTTTGGGTGTGCTGTTGCGGCATTAGTGGGGAAGCAGCCTGGCCAAAGCCCGCGGTGCATGGGCATGAATGACATTCGGGTCCGTCGCGCCGAGCGACGGCCGTGGCATCACAGTGCCGCTGAGGTGGTGTCCGCGGCTGGCCAACGCGATGCCGCGGCAGCGCGCGCATTGGGAAATCGCCAGCGCCGGGCAGGGTATCCACTGCCCGGAGATCGACGAGGATTTACGCACCGCGGACCTGCTCCGCGCTGTTCCGGCGCGACGCGGCTCAGAGGGATGGCGGTCCCCGCTCGTCGGGCGGGACGGGACTGACACCCAGACGGACTGATCCGTCCGCGCTGGCGGAATTTTCGTTTCGGTCTGACAGTTGATATTTCTCTAACGCGCGGCGGTGACCTCACATGGAGGCAGGAAGAGCCGAATAATAGAGGCGGTTGACCGGGCGCGGACTCGAACAACACTTGTTTCGCGAGGCAGATGTCCCAATTCACTTCGCGAAGCTCGTCCTTGGATCGACCATGCGAACGAACAAGGCGCGTCGCGGATCGAACGGCGGATCCTGAAACCCCATCGGGCGTTAAACCCTCGCACCGCTTCGTCAAGCGGTCGTCAGCCACGGTCAGCGGGCGTGGCGAGGTGACAAAGGCGATCGGTCAACGCTTCCAGGTCGGCGTTCGGCGGGCCAACTCAGGTAAAGGATTCGGCTTGGCGGCCGATCGAGCCCTCGAACGCCTCCCAGTGCTTCGCGGGGATGCGGACGACGGATTGGCGTAGTACTTCGGTGTCAGCCGACTCCAAGCCCTTGCGACGCCGCTCCCGAGCAGGCCGGGTATTAGCTAACGACAGACCGTCCGCCTCACCCCGCCCCGCGCCCCTTCAACAACCGCCCGCCGCACTCCCCCGTCGCCACGCCATCCTCAAATGCCACCGTGCCATTGACGATCGTCGCGGCGATCCCTTCCGCCTTCTGCACCAGCCGCCGCGCACCCCCCGGCAGATCGCTCTCGACCACCGGCATCCCCGGCCGCACCGTCTGTTCGTCGAACAAAACGAGATCCGCCGCGAACCCGGTTCTGACCAACCCGCGATCATTCAGTTCCCACGCCGCCGCGTTATCGAAACTGAGCTTGCGGACGGCCTGTTCCAAAGTGAACGCCTGCTTCGCCCGCACCCAATAGCTCAACATATGGGTCTGCAACGAAGAGCCCATCTCCTGGCACACATGCGCCCCGGAATCGGAGAATGTCGTCAACGTCCAAGGATGGCGCAGCATGTCCAGCACATCGTCGCGGCCTTCGTTCACCAGCGGTTGCACGAATACCTGATTCTCGTCCGCCAGCATCAGATCGAGCATCACCTCCACCGGATGCGTACCGCGTTCCCGCGCCAGAGCCTCGACCGTCGGATCTTCCCAGGCCACATCCTTCATCGCGAACAAATTCGCGTAATCCGGTTTGCGCGGATCGGTCGTCGCCGCGCCGCCGCCCTGGAACACGTTGTCGCGCGGCTTCATCGCGGCCTCATCGGCCACCAGCCGCGCGCGTACCGCCGGGTCGGCCATGCGCCGTTTCTGCTCGTCCAGCGGCAACGCCCGAAGCTGCTTCCAGAACGGCAGCACATCGAACGGCAAATACGACTTCAGCGCGAAGATCGCGTTGATCGACTTCGTCGTCGTCTGTCCGAACATCCGGGCGCCGGCCGCGATACTCTCATCAAGATAGTCCAACTGATAGCGATACGAATTCGGCGCCTCGCCCTGCTTTGTCGAGATCGTGCCGAACATCACCGGCCGGCCCGATCGCAACGCCACCTGGCGCAGCCGGTCCAGGAACGCCCGCTGCCGCGGCCCGCTGGAAACATCAGGCCCAATTTGAAAGATGCCCGCGTCCAGCTCGGCCATCGCGCCCACCAGGGCATCGATCTCGCTCCATTCCGCGATCCGGCTGGCCACCGGCGTATCGTCCGGCGTGACATGCGTGCCGGCCCGCGAACTGGAAAATCCCATGGCCCCGGCGCGCACCGCTTCCTGCACCGCGGCAACCATCCGGGCGGTGTCATCCGCGGTCGCCGCGTCGGTCAGCGCGCGCTCGCCCATCACGTACATGCGCAGCGCGGAATGGCCGATATACGCACCGTAATTCAGCGCCTTCGGCAGCCGCTCCACGGTGGCGAGGTATTCCGGGAAGGTTTCCCATGACCAATCGATGCCGGCGAGGATCGCTTCGGTCGGAATGTCCTCCACCGCCGTCAGGCAGCGGGCGAACCACTCGCGCCGATCCGGCGGACACGGCGCCAGCGCGAACCCGCAATTGCCCATGATCACGCTGGTCACCCCATGCCAGCACGAGCACGTCCCCTGTTTATCCCAGTTCACCTGGGCGTCCATGTGCGTGTGGCCATCGATGAAGCCCGGCGCCACGATCAGTCCGTCCGCGTTCAGAGTTCGTTGCGCGGGCGCGCGGATCCGGCCGATCTCCACGATGCGTCCATCGGCGACGCCGACATCGGCGCGATACCGCCCCATGCCCGAGCCATCGACGATGGTGCCGTTCCTGATCACGAGGTCCAGTGTCATGGCCGATCCTCCCCGGTTGTCATCGCGGCGCCGATTCTAGCAGCGGTGCCGCCCGCCGTCACCCGCGCGGTATGACACCTCAGGCGTGGGCGGATTGCGGACCGGACCGCGCGAGGACCATACTGCCGCGCTGGCGACCACCAGGGAGGACGACCCATGCCCACCACATCGCAACTCCGCCCACTGGAACTCCGTGCTTTGGGCGAGAACCTCGGCACCGAGGCCCTCGGCATCGACTTATCGAAG
>Ga0193726_1002208_pt1 | contig 13591 bp, 13 predicted proteins | sample H2c1metaG_FD_144928 | JGI IMG/M metagenome (GOLD analysis project Ga0193726, IMG submission 144928) | Soil microbial communities from a riparian zone of the East river system, Colorado, United States - H2c1 | ecosystem: Environmental > Terrestrial > Soil > Riparian zone | place: USA: East River... | reverse complement strand
GTTATCACGCCTTGGTCATGGGCTGCCGCGATCGGCAGCGGCTCTCCCAATCCCAACTGGTGAAAATCAGCTACCACGACGTCCTCATCGAAGCCTTCGGTTTTATTCACCGCCAGGAACAGCGGCTTGCCGCTGCGTCGCGCCAGTTGCGCCACGAACTGATCCCGGGGCGTCACGCCGGCACGGCCATCCACCAGCACGACGATCCGATCGGCCTCGCTGATCGCGCGTTCGGTCTGCGCGATCATCAAGCTCTCGATCACATCGGCGTCCTCGACCAGACCACCGGTGTCGACGACGATGCACGGTACCTCCGTGCGCCGTGCGAATCCGTATTGTCGGTCGCGAGTCAGGCCGGGCAAGTCCGCAACCAGCGCATCGCGGGTACCGGTCATGGCATTGAACAGAGTCGATTTGCCCACATTCGGGCGACCGATCAGTGCGACTACCGGCAGCACGCCTGCGCCTTAAGAGGAAGGAGGCGGGGCGGCGGGAGGCGGAGTCGCGGGAGGAGGAGCCGGGCCCTCGGCGGCGGGGGGCTCGGCGGCCGGCGCTGTCTCGGTGGCCGGTGCGGGCGCAGTGGCCGGCGCGGACTCAGTGGCCGGCGCGGGCTCAGTGACCGGTGCTGCCACCGGGGCGGCTGGAGTCGCCGCCGGCTTGGGGAGCGGGCTCGACGCTCGAGGAGTGGCTCGGTACGCCGCCAGGGTCCCGCCGTCGGTCAGCACGACGATGGTGTCGTTCGCGCCGGCCGGCGGATTGGAAACACGCTGCTTCGCGATGTGTTCCCTGGCCACCAGCACACCGGTGTTCTTGTCCAGCCAGTGTAAGTAGCCCTGGAAGTCGGCGATGGCGATCGCCGTGCTGGTGACGATGGGAGCACTCAATCCGCGGCGCTTGAGTTTGTCGTTGCGCCAAAGTTCGGCGCCGTCGCGCTGGCGCATCGCCACCACGGTGCCGTCGGATTCGGTGACATATAAATTGTCGGCATCGACCGCCAAGCCGCGATAGCTCGACATGTCGTGCGACCACCAAAGCTGTCCCGAATCGAGCGCGAGCATCGCCGTACGCCCCTGAAATCCGGCTGCAAATACGTTGTCGCCGACCACTCGAACGGCTGAATCGATGTCGACGAGCCGATCCAGTTCCGTGCGGCCATGAGGAGACGCCAATGCCGTATCCCAAATCGTGTCGCCCGTGGTCAGCGACACTGCCATGACCTTGCCGTTATCAAATCCGCTGATCGCCACTTCTTTGGCGACGATGGGGATCGCTGTGCCGCGCAAGCTCAAGCGCGGGACCTGCTGCTCGACCGACCACAGCTCCTTCCCGGTGCGCGATTCGAGACCGTGCAGCCGGCCGTCGACCGAGCGTATCACCACTACGTTTGCGCTCACGGCAGGAGAGGACAGGAGTTCCGAATTGACCTGCGAGCGCCACAACTGACGGCCGGTGGCACCATCCAAGGCTATGACCGCCCCCTTGCTGCTGCCGGCCACGACAATCCCGGAGCCCGCCGCGGGTCCTGCGGAGATCGGCACTTTCAACTTCTTGACCCACACGTTGCGACCCGTATCGAGCGCGACCGCAACGATCTCGCCCTTGTGACTCGCTGCGAACACCAAGCCATTGTCGATCGCCGGCCCCAACCCTAAACGCAGCTTGATCTGCTTCTTGCCGCCGCCAACGCCTTCGCTCCACAGTTTTTTCACGGGGAGGGTTGTCGGAAAGTCGACCAATTTCGCCGGCGGCTCGACGTCTTTATCCTTGCTGCAGCCGGCGGCGATGAGCAGCGCGGCGAAACTCAAGGGGAGCAATAGGCGCATCAGGGTTTAGCCTTTTCGTTTGAAGCAAGATCGGCGAGTTTCAGCTGCAGCATCGCGGCTTCCGTGCCGCCGTCGCTCGCGCCCAAAGCCGCGTTGTATTCCGCAATGGCGCCGGGAATGTCCTTCTTCGAGTAGAGCGCGTCCCCATGAACCTCATGGTAGCGGCCCGCGAAGCTTCCCGGCTTGCCTGCGGCGAGTAGCTTGATCGCATCGTCAGGCTTGCCCTGATCGATCAACACACGCGCCAGGCGCAGCCGTGCGATCTGCTGCAGCTCCGTGTCCTTGGAGTTATTCATGACTTGGGTCAGGGGTGCCACGGCATCGGCGGATTTACCGCTTTCGACGTCGATGCGGGCCACCGTCAATTGCGCCTGGTCGGCATACGGCGAGTTTGGGAAATCCTTGATGAGGCCGTCCGCGATCTGCAGGGATTTCTTCGGATCGTTCATTTGCAGCGCGGCGGTCATTTGGCTGAACTGGTCGGCGGCCCGAAACGCGACTTCGTTTTTGTGCGACTTGTAGTGCTGCAACCCATACCAACCGCCGACGCCGAGCACCACGCCGCCCAGTATCCACGGGGCATATTCAGTAAAAGCACGCTTAACGGCTTCCAGTTGTTCGTCGTCGGTTAAATATTCTTCAGCCATGATTCCGCTCCCCGCCCCCTTTGAGACCCAATAAGATGCCTATACGTTCACTGATTCTTTCCACGGGGCATTCCTCCTGCGCCAGTTCCCGGCGCAGCGCCTTCACCGCGACCACCCCCCTGGCCGCCTCGTCATCCCCCAATACGAGCGCGAATTCGGCGCCGCTCTTGTCGGCGCGCTTGAATTGCGTCTTGAAACTCCCGTCGCCCAAGTTGACCTGCAAGGCCAGCTCCGGCCAGGCGTCGCGCAATTGCTCCGCCAATTTGAAACCCGGGATCTGCGCATGTTCGCCAACCAGCACCAAATAAACCTGCGGCCGCTGCCTGAGCAGTTCCGCATCCCTCTTCTGCAGGAGCATGACGATGCGCTCCTGTCCCATCGCCCACCCGACCCCGGGGGTGTCGACGCCCCCGAGCTGCGCGACCAAGCCGTCGTAGCGCCCGCCGGCGCACACCGTGCTTTGCGAACCCAGCGCGTCCGTGGTCCACTCGAAAACGGTGCGGGTGTAGTAGTCGAGTCCGCGCACCAGATGCGGCTCAACGTGATACTCGATGCCGGCGCTGCGCAGGTGAGCGCACAGGGATTCAAAATGCTCGCGAGACTCCGCGTCGAGCGAATCGAGCAGCAGCGGTGCACCGGCGACGATGCGCTGCACTCCTGAATTCTTGCTGTCGAGTATGCGCAGCGGGTTGCCGGCCAATCGCCTCTTGCTGTCATCATCCAAGGACGCGATGTGTGCGCTGAAGTAGGTGGTGAGTTTTTCGCGATAGGCCGCACGCGATGCCGGCGTACCGAGCGAGTTCACCACCAGCTTCACATCACGCAGTCCCAGGAGTTTGAGCAGCCTCGCTGAGAGCAGAATCATTTCCGCATCGACATCCGGACCCTCGAATCCGAAGGCTTCCGCGTCGATTTGATGAAACTGGCGATAACGTCCCGCTTGCGGGCGCTCGCGTCGAAACATCGGCCCCATGCACCATACGCGCAGCCGGCCTTCGCGCAGCATTCCATTCGAAATCACGGCGCGCACGATGCCGGCGGTCGCCTCGGGACGCAGGGTGATGTGATCTTCACCCTGATCGATGAAGCTGAACATTTCCTTTTCCACGATATCCGTGAAATCGCCGATCGAGCGTTTGAACAACTGGGTTTGCTCGATCACGGGCACCCGGAACTCTTCGAACCCGTAGCTTGCAAAAACCTGGCGCGTGATGCGCTCCAAGTGTTGCCAGGCTGCGATTTGCGCGGGCAATACATCATGCACACCGCGCAAGGGCTCGATAGTCTTACTCAAAAGCTTCTCCGATCAGCCGGGCGGACGCGTGGCGCGCGGTGGCGCGCCGTGCGCTTGATCGGTGCGCGAGGGGTCGCCCCGCGAATCGCGCCGCAGGACCCCGTCGGCGCCGGCCTCGAAGCGCGCCACATCGCCTGCGAAAAATTGCGGTCCGATGGCGACGGCGCGATCGTTGATTTCCAGTTGCACGCCGCTGCCTGCACCCAAGTACACGCGCAACGGCGCCGCGCCGGCGATGGTCTTCACGCTGTTGGCAAGTCCGTTGCCCGCGAAGGTGCGCCTGCCGTTGGCATCATGCACGTCCACCCAGGAATCCGCGGAGAAGCTCAAGCGCAGTCGCGCCCGGCCTGTGCCGGGTGTCGGAACGGCAACCGCATCGGATACCGGGGCCGCGCCGTTATCCATTGACGGCGTCGCAAGGGGCGCGGCGGGCATATCCCTGGAGTCGGGCGAGGCTGCGGCGAACACACCGCCGGACTCGGCCGGTCCATCCGGCGTCGTCGCCACCGATGCCGCGGCCACCGGCGGACTGCTGACGGGCGCCTTGCTGCGCTGATGCCAGGGTCTCCACCACAGCACGCCGGCCAGCAGCAATGCGGCGATCAGACAACCCGCGATCTGCGCCGGCGACCAATGGCCGAAGGCCGGCCCCTCATCACGCGTCGACAACAGCATGCTGGGGCCGGCGGAGGTCGCCTCGACCGGCCCGGGCGGGCGCGATTCGTAGCCGGCCAGGATCTCAGCTGCCGGCAAGCCGAGCAATGCGGCGTACTTCTTCAGATGGCCTTTGGCGTAAACCGTCGGGCCGATGCGCTTGTAGTCGTCCGCCTCGAGCGCATCGATGACCCATCGATCCAAGTGCATTTCATCGGCGGCTTTTTGGGCGCTCAAGCCACGACGCTCGCGTTCAGCCTTGAGCGTAGCGCCCGGCGGTACCGCGGACGCGCTCATCGATTGACGCCATTGCGCATATTTTGTGCTTGCTCGGAATTCGGAAATTCAGCCTGCACGCGCCGCGCGAATACTGCCGCTGCGACCGAATCGCCCAGCTTGCGCTGCGCGCGGAACCCGAGCCAGAGCACCTCAGGGCTGGGCGGATTCACCGCCAGGTAGCGCTGCACGATGTCGAGTGCCTGCGCCGCATCGCCGCGATCGAACGCGATGTTGCCCAATTGCAGCAAGCCCTCGCTGTAGTTCGGAAGAATCGCGAGCGCACGATTGAAATACTTTTCAGCATTCTCCAAGTCGCCGGCGCTGCGCGCGCACGCACCCGCATTGCCCAATGCCACCCAAGGCGTCTGATACAAAGGATTGACCGCAACTTCTTGGAACAATTTCTGCCCCGCCGCGGTCTTGCCCGTGCGGCACAGAAAGACCGCGTAGGTATTGGCGATGTTCGGATCTCCCTTCCCCAGGCGGTTGGCGGCATCGTAGGCTCGTTCCGCCTTGGACATCTCGTTGATGCGCTCGTACACAAGACCCGCCGTCATCTGCACATCCGCATTTGAGGAATCCTGGCTCAGCGCCCTCTCGATGCGCTCGCGCGAGTTCGACAGCTGGCCGAGCTTCATGTACTCGATGGCCAACTGCATATTGGCAACCGCTGCCTTGGTAGGCTCCTTCTTGTAGGTCCGCACCTGGCGTTGATAAGCCGGAGGCTCGTGGCTGCATCCGGTCAAGGTCCACACCGCCATCACGGCCAGCACAGTTATTGCACGAAGTAACTTCGGATTCAGCTTCATTGAACTTCTGCCGGCCTGCGCGACACCGTTGAGAGCCTCGTCCCGAGCCGCACCAGCGTGCGATCCGTGACTCTGCCCGCCAATTGCCCGCACGCCGCCTCGATATCATCGCCGCGCGTTCTGCGCGTCGTCGCGATGACGCCGTGATCATTCAGAATGTCGCGAAACTTCAAAATGGCCGCGGCCGCAGAGCGGCGATACCGCGTGCCCGGAAACACATTGAAGGGAATCAGGTTGAGCTTGGCCGGATGTCCCTGCATCAGGCGAGCGAGTTGCCGCGCATGCTCCGGCTTGTCGTTCACGCCGTCCAGCATGACGTATTCGAAGGTGATGCTGCGGCCGTTTTGCTGATCGATGTAGTGCCAGCAAGCGGCGAGCAATTCGGCAATCGGATGTTTTCGATTGATGGGCACGAGTTCGTTGCGCAATTCATCGTTCGGCGCATGCAACGAAACCGCCAAGGCAACATTGCATTCCTCGGCCAATTTGTAGATCTGCGGCACCAGCCCGGAGGTGCTCAAGGTCACCCGGCGCCGCGATAAATCGTAACCCAAATCGTCGAGGAAAATGCGCATGGCGGGCACGACATTGCGGTAATTTGCGAGCGGCTCTCCCATGCCCATGAAGACGATATTCGTGATCTTGCGGCGGCCCTCGCCCACATCGTCGCCGCTCGATTCTGCCAATTCGCGCTGCGCGAGCCACACCTGGCCGACGATTTCCGCAGCACTCAAATTGCGGTTGAATCCTTGCTGAGCGGTGGCGCAAAAGGTGCAGTCCATGGCGCAGCCCACCTGACTCGAGATGCAGAGCGTGCCGCGATCGGGCTCAGGGATATAGACTGTTTCGATCCCCTGTACCTCGTCCATGCGCAGCATCCATTTGCGGGTGCCGTCCTTCGAAACTTGCTCGGTCACAATCTGCGGAACCGTGATTTCGGCGATCTCGCCAAGCTGCGCGCGAAACTCCTGCGCAAGATCACTCATGGTGGAGAAATCCGCGGCGCCGCGCCGATAGATCCACTTCATCAGCTGTCGGGCACGAAATGGCTTCGCGCCGAGACGCGTCGCAACGAACGTCTCGAGCTGCGCGCGGGGAAGCCCCAGTAGATTCACGCGGTCGCTCGACACTCAAGCCTCCTTTGACGCCCCTACGCTAGCGCGTACGCGGGCAGAGCTCAATTTCACGGAAAAAATATCCGATTTCGCGCGAGGCCGTATCCGGGGCATCGGAACCATGAACGATGTTTTCGTCGATGCTGGTGGCAAGATCCGCACGAATCGTTCCCTTGGCGGCCTTCTTGGGGTCGGTGGCGCCCATGACCTCGCGATTCTTGGCAATGGCGTTTTCGCCTTCCAGCACCTGCGCGATCACGGGGCCGGACGTCATGAAGCGGACCAAGTCCTTGAAAAATGGCCGTTCACGATGCACCGCGTAAAAACCCTCGGCTTCTACCTGAGACAACTGCATCATGCGGGCTGCGATCACTTTCAAACCCGCTTGCTCAAAACGCCGATATACCTCGCCGATCAGGTTGCGGCCGACGCCGTCTGGCTTGACGATGGATAGGGTTCGCTCGATGGACATCACAACCTCGTTGAAAATGGACGTAAATCGGCCTTGGGGTCAGGGCCGACAAAGACCGCGAAGTGTACTGGAGCGTGGGCGCTCAAGCAATCGTGATGTGTGCCGAAGTGCCTGTATTACTTGGAAAAAACCTTTTCAGGCGCTTCGCGCCGAATTCAACGGGGTCGAAGCGACCCCGTCCGATAGTTGCTCGCTGCGCGAGCGCAAAAGACTAAACGTTGAAGCTCTCGCCGCAACCGCATTCGCCCTTCGCTTTCGGGTTTTGGAACTTAAACGCCTCGTTGAGCCCCTGTTTGACGAAATCCACGAGCGTGCCGTCGATCAACGGCAGGCTCAAGGGGTCAACCACGACTTTGACGCCGCGTGCCTCGAAAACCGCATCTTCCGGATTGATGGCGTCGGCGTAATTCACCACGTAGGCGAAGCCCGAACAACCGGTTTTCTTGATTCCAACTCTCAAACCGACGCCGATTCCGCGCTGCGCCAAATGGGTTTTAACCCGATTGGCCGCCGATTCCGTCAGTAGTATCGCCATGCTGCGCTGTACCTCACCAAAGTTCAGCTATGAGGCACCATAGATAACACGTAGGCGCCTCGCCCGCACGGAACCAAAGCGCGTTTTTAATTAATCCTCGTTCACGCTCGCGCGATCCGCACAGGTACCGATGTGGGTGCTCATCCGCGGTAGTCAATGGCCGGAACCGCGGCCGCGAGCCACGCATCTTCGATGATCAACAGGCGGCCCATTTTGTCGACGGGCACGTCGAATCGATCGCGCAATTCCTGAACACTCTCAGGGAGCGTACGCGTTACCGCCTTTCCCACCGACTGCTCAGCGAGCCAGGCCGACACGGCGATGGTATGCGGGCACGCAAAAGCCAAAAACCGCGCTGCCTGCAGCATTCCGGATTCGCATTGCAGGTCGAACTGCACCCAAGTGCCCTGTTCGCGATTGCCCGCCACGCCACGGAATACCCCCGCGCCGGATAGCTCACCCACGCTCCCCGGCGACTCGAAATAGCGGCGCGTCAATTCGCTGTAATTCACGCTCCGGCTACCGCATCCGGTACCTTGCCGGACCGCGCGCCGGCTATGTCGCGCAGACGGCCCACTTCCCGCGACAGGACCGCGACCGCCGTATCGATATCGCTTGTCGTCGTGGTGCGGCCCAGTCCGAACCGCAGGCTGCTTTCGCTCAGGCGCTCGCTGCGGCCCAGCGCACGCAGTACATACGAGGGCTCCGCCAGCGCCGAGTTGCAGGCAGATCCCGTCGACACAGCCAGATACGGGCGTACCGCGGCGAGCAGACTTTCCCCTTCGACGCCCTCAAACGACACGTTGAGCACGTGCGGCACAGAACGCGAGACGCTGCCATTGCGCAGCACGCCGCCGATCGACGCCAAGCCCTGCCACAGCCGCCGCTGCAGCTGCGCGATGCGCACGGTTTCCGTGGACGATATGGACGAGGCCAGTTCGAATGCCAGGCCCATCCCGACCACCTGGTGGGTTGCCAACGTGCCCGCCCGCAAGCCCCGTTCCTGGCCGCCGCCGAATAGCAGGGGTGCGAGCTGCACGCGCGAGCTGCGAGACCCGTCCTTGCGCTGCGCGACAGCCAAGGCACCCACGCCCTTCGGACCATAAACTTTGTGGCCCGACAGGGACATCAAGTCGACGCCGAGACCGGCAAAATCGATCGGGCATTTCCCCAGACTCTGTGCCGCATCCACATGCAGCCATACGCCGCCGTGGCGCGCGCAAATTGCGCCGAGGGCGCCGATATTCTGGACCACGCCAATTTCGTTGTTGACGTGCATGACCGATACCAGCACGGTGTCCGGCCGCAATGCGGCAGCAACTTGATCGGGATCGAGCAGACCCTCGCGATCGGGCACCAAGTAGGTGACCTGCCATCCACGCCGTTCCAGTTCGCGGCAGGGATCGAGCACAGCCTTGTGCTCCGTTCGTGAGGTGACGATGTGACGGCCGCGCTCCCGGTAGTACTGAGCCACGCCGAATATGGCCAGATTATTGGCTTCCGTGGCCCCCGAGGTCCAAATCACTTCGTTTGACGCCGCCCCCACGGCGGAAGCGACCTGACCCCGCGCCTGTTCCACCAGCGCATGCGCGATGTCGCCATAGTCATGGCTCACCGATGCCGGGTTGCCGAATCCAGTCTCGGAATTCAAGATCTCGGCCATGCTCGCGGCAACGCGCGAATCCACCGGCGTGGTCGACGCATGATCCAGATACACAGGCATGCCGGCTGTGCTCATTTGCGTGGCGGGCTTCATTTGCGCGAGCGCTGCGCCGACTGGCCGCGCCTACCCTGCACAGCGCTCAAGATCCCCCGCAGGATGTTGAGCTCGTTGCGATCGATCTGTGCGCGGTTGAACAGCCGCCGCAGTCGCTCCATCAAGTGCCCGGTTCGATCCTCAAAATCGATTTCGTTCAAGACCTGATGCAGGTGCGTGTAAAAGTGCTCCACATCGCCCGACAGGGCCAGCGGCATTTCCAATTGGGTGTGCGAGTGAGGCTGCTCGCGCGCCATGAAAATCTCGTACGCGGCCAGCTGCACCGACATCGCGAGATTCAGCGAGCAATATTCCGGATTCGCGGGGATCCGTACCAGCACATTGCAATGATTCAAATCCTCGGTCGCCAGCCCATAGCGCTCCGAACCGAACAACAACGCGGCGCGATTTTCCAATGGCAGGGACACGATTCGCCCTGCCACCTCCCGCGGTGTCGTGAACTCCCAGTAGTACGATCGCGGCCGAGAGGTCGTTCCCGCAATGAACCCGCAGTCGCTGATGGCTTCGGCGACGCTGCTCACGATGCGGGCACCCGCTAAAATATCGTCCGCGCCGGCCGCCAGCGCGTTGGCTTCCGCATGCGGAAATGAGCGCGGGCGCACCAGCACCAGATCCGAAAGCGCCATATTCTTCATGGCGCGAGCCACCGAGCCGATGTTGCCCGGATGGCTGGGATCGATCAGTACGATGCGAACGAGGTGCGTCACTGGTGATATTCTAGCGCCACCTTATGCAACCCCTGCTCAATATCGCCATGCGCGCCGCGCGGCGCGCCGGCGATTTAATCGTCAAAAGCCTGTCGCGACTCGATTCCCTAAAAGTCGACAGCAAGGGTCGCAATGACTTCGTCACGGACATCGACCGCAAGGCCGAAGCGGATATCATCGCCACGATCCGGCGCAGCTACCCCCAGCACGCGATTCTTGCCGAAGAATCGGGCCGCAGCGGCGACGATGAGTTCGTTTGGATCATCGATCCACTCGACGGCACCACGAACTTTCTGCATGGATTCCCCACCTTCGCCGTCTCGATTGCGGTGGAGCACCGCGGCCGCCTGCAGCATGCCGTCGTCTACGATCCCATGCGTCAGGAATTTTTTACCGCCTCGCGCGGCGATGGCGCGCAACTCGAAGGCAAAAAGATCCGCGTCAGCACACAGCGAACCCTGGAAGGCTCGCTGATCGGCACCGGTTACCCGTTTCGCGAAGGAGCGGCCCACGTCGATGAATACCTGGCGATGCTCAAGGTGATCATGTCCACCGCCGCGGGCGTGCGCCGACCTGGAGCAGCATCGTTGGATCTCGCCTATGTGGCCGCCGGGCGCATCGACGGCTTTTGGGAATTTGGGCTCTCTCCCTGGGACACCGCGGCGGGCACGCTGCTCATCCAGGAAGCCGGCGGCCGGGTCGGCACGCCCTCCGGCGCCGAGTATGCGCTCGGATCCAATATCGTCGCCGGCAACCCGAAAGTGTACGAGGCGCTGCTCGGGGCCATCGGGCCCCTCACACCGGCAGCGTTGCGTACTTAGCGCCGCCCGGCAGACCATCGCCGCGCTAGTGAGCTTGTTCGGCCTGCGCAACCCGCAGACGGCTGTTCCTGTAGCCGTAAAATAGGTAAATCAGAATCCCGAGCACGCTCCAGAGGATCAGCCGCAGCCAGGTGCCGGAGGGCAGTGATGCCGCCATTGCCGCGCAGAACAGCACACCCATCGCTGAGACAAACCAAATCCATTTGACGCGGAAGGGCCGCTTCAAATCCGGACGCGTGTAGCGCAGCACCAGCACGCCGACGCACACCACGATGAAGGCGATCAGCGTGCCGATCGACACCAATTCGCCCAGGATACCGATGGGCAAGCAGCCGCCAAGCGTTGCCGCGCACACGCCCGTGATCAGCGTTGAGATGTGCGGGGTGCGGAACTTCGGATGGATGACGCCGAAGACTTTCGGCAGCAAGCCATCATGCGACATCGTGAGCCAGATTCGCGCCTGCGGGATGATCATCGTGATGATCACCGAGGTGAGTCCGAACAGCGCGCCCCAGATCACCCAGGTCGTCAGCCACGTCAGTTGCGGATGCGCCTCCAGAGCCACCACGACCGGGGCCGCGTCATCGAGCTGCTTGAATGGCACCAAGCCCGTCATCACGCTCGACATCAAGATATAGAGCACCGTGCAAATGGCGAGACTGCCCAGCATGCCGATGGGCATGCCGCGCTGCGGATCCTTGGCTTCCTGCGCCACGGTCGACACGCCGTCGAAGCCGATGTAGGCGAAAAAGATGATGGCCGAGGCTTGCAGTATGCCGCTCAAGCCGAACTGGCCGAAGGTGCCGGTGTTCTTCGGTATGTAGGGAACCCAGTTGTGCGTGTCGACAAAACTGGCGCCGAACGCGATTACTGCCATGACGATGGCAACCTTGATGGCCACGATGATGGTGTTGACCGTGGCGGACTCCTTGATCCCCCGGTAGCACAGCGCCGTCGCCGCGCCGATGATGACGATCGCGGGCAGATTCACGATCGCCCCCGTCATGTGCACCGCATAGCCCACGTCGGCCGCCTCGAACGGCGCCGAACTCAAGGAGGCCGGAATGAAGTTGATGCCGAAATGATCGAGCAACTTGATGAAGTAACGGCTCCAACCGACCGCCACCGTGGAGCATGTCACCATGTATTCCAAAATCAGATTCCAGCCTACAAACCAGGCGACGAACTCGCCCAAGGTCGCGTAGCTGTAGGCGTAGGCGCTGCCCGCAACCGGCACCATGGCGGCAAATTCCGAATAGCAAAGCCCGGCGAACATGCAGCCGATACCGGCAATGATGAAGGAAAAGACGATGGCGGGGCCGGCATGTTCGGCCGCCGCGAGGCCGGTGAGCACAAATATCCCGGTGCCGATGATGCCGCCGATGCCGAAGGCGATCAGGGCGGGAATGCCGAGCGCTCGGACCAAGGTCTTGTCGGACGCCTCCTTCTGGTAGTCGGCGATCGGCTTGGTGGCGAGAATCCCCTGTAAATTCATGTTATGCATCCATTGTGGCCAATGATGATTGCGCCAACTCTAACGGCTTTCCGGCGCGCCACCCAACAATTTACCCAATGTCATTGCCGGCAATCCGAAGGTTTAAGATGCCTTGCTCGGAGCGCTGGGCCAGCTCACGCCCCCTGCCCTGCGCACTTAGGGCATACTTCGCGCAGCAATCGGGCCTCGAACCCGGAGAACTCATGAGTCTGTTCCGCACCAAACCGATCGACGTCAATGCCAATACGGGCCTGAAGCGCTGCCTCGGCGCTTTTGATCTGACTATGCTCGGCATCGGCTGCATCATCGGCACGGGCATTTTCGTGCTCACCGGAGTGGTCGCGGCCCAGCATTCCGGCCCGGCGATCGTACTGTCGTTCATTTTGTCCGGTACCGCCTGCGCCTTCGCCGCGTTGTGCTATGCCGAGTTGGCAGGCGCAATCGGCGGCGCCGGCAGCGCTTACGGCTATGCCTATTCCGGCATCGGCGAATTGATCGCATGGATCATCGGCTGGGATCTCATCCTCGAATATGCGATCGCCACCTCCACCGTAGCCATCGGCTGGTCGGGCTACTTCGGCAAGATCTTGGAACTGCTCGGCCTGCATCTGCCGCATGCGCTCACCAACGCCCCGCTCGACGGCGGCATCGCCAATGTGCCGGCCATGATCATCGTGCTGCTGCTGTCAGTGCTGTTGTCGATCGGCGTCCGCGAATCGGCGCGTTTCAACACGGTCATGGTGATGGTCAAGCTCGCCGCCGTCGTCATCTTCATTATCGTCGCCGCGCCGCACGTCAATCCGGCCAATTGGCATCCCTTCATCCCGCCGCAGGTCACCGACATCAATGGCCAGTCGCACTTCGGCGGCTTTGGCGTCCTCACCGGGGCCTCGCTGATTTTCTTCGCCTACATCGGCTTCGACGCGGTTTCCACCGCGGCCGAGGAAACGGTAAAACCGCAGCGCAACCTGCCGATCGGCATCATCGCCTCGCTGGTGATCTGCACCATCCTGTATATCCTCGTTTCCGGCATCCTCACCGGAGTGGTGCATTACGACAAGATCGACGTCATGGCGCCCATCGCCGATGCGCTCAAACAGCTCGGCATCGGCTGGGCCGAAGCGCTGATCTCGATCGGCGCGCTCGCCGGCATCACCACCGTG
>Ga0193726_1002207_pt1 | contig 13596 bp, 10 predicted proteins | sample H2c1metaG_FD_144928 | JGI IMG/M metagenome (GOLD analysis project Ga0193726, IMG submission 144928) | Soil microbial communities from a riparian zone of the East river system, Colorado, United States - H2c1 | ecosystem: Environmental > Terrestrial > Soil > Riparian zone | place: USA: East River... | reverse complement strand
TTGAACAGGAGCCCGGAGTCTGCATGCGTTTCGAACATAATCCTCGGCTGCCCGGCGGGAATGCGCACGTAGCGGACGAGCGGCGCCATGGTCGCGAGGCGCGCCGGCGGCAGCGGGATTCCGTCGCGCCAGATCGCGACGTCGATCGGATGCTCCGCGATATCCGGACGGTCGGCCCGCACGGTCAGCTGCATCCAGGGATCCGGCGACTCGACGACGGCGAGAGCGTCCTTCGCAGCGCGGCGAAAGCCGGCGTCCGCCCCGCCCGCTTCCGGCGGGTAGAATCCGTACGAGTAATCCCAGCCGAAGCGCTCCGCACGGTACGGCGGCCGAAGTCCGGCCCGGCCCGAAACAAACGTCCCGGCCGCGAACACCGCGACGATGGCCCACATCGCCGCCCACGCCGGCGATCGGCGCGCGAACGACACGGCGGCATCGACGGCGGTCGTATCGACCAGCAGCAGGAACCATCCAGCGAACAGGGCAAACGTGATGGACGCCGCTCCGTTGATCGCCGGCACGCCGACCAGGGACACGAGGGCCATCAGCAGCGGCAGGACCCTGACGATGTTGATGACTCGTCGATTCGAAGGAGCCTTCGGCTTTCCGGTCACGAGCAGGAATGCGAACAGCGCCGTCCAGGCGATCCACCCGACGCTCCCGACGAGGCCGAGCTCGGCGATCTGATGCCGGAACCAGTTCTGCGCGTTGTCGAACGTGATCCGGATGAAGGCGGACGACTTCGCGAAGTCGAAGACGATCAGGTTGAACGTGCCGACGCCGACGCCGAAGAACGGAAACTCGCGGACCATCCGCCAGGAGACGTCGCCGTAGCCGTACGGATCCCACAGGCGCTGCACGAGATCCAGCGGGCCCGCTCCCTTGTTGGTGGCGACCATGCGCGCGACTTCACCGAACCGCGCGAGCGGAGACGTCACTGCGTGGCGCACGAGGAACGCGAAGGCGGCGCCGCCCAGCGCCGCCACGGCGAGGGCGACGCCGGCGAGCGTCATCAACGCTCGTCGCGACAGATCTTTCGCCACCTGCCAGATCACGAACACGGTCCCGATGCCGCAGGCGATGAGCGCGTTTCTCGAGCCGGACACCCAGGCGCCGCACCACGACACGAGCAGGACGGCGGACATCACCACCGCCGAGATGTGCCCCGTGAGCGCCACGACCAGCGCGATCGCGGCCGGCCCCCACATCGCGGTCAGCACGCCGTACGGATTCGCGTCCCGCAGCGTGCCGGACGCGCGTCCGACATCGGGAAACACGCCGCCGTTCAGAAACTGGATGTTCACCGTGCCCTGATAGAACGCGACGCCGGCGCTGATCGCGGCGCTCACCGCGAGCCACCGCACGACGCCGCGCGCGAACGCGGCGGGATCGGCGGTCCCGTAAACGGAGAACAACCAGTCGATGAGGAGCAAGGACGCAAGAGCCGTGGCGGCGGCGTTCGCCACGCCCATGGCGGCGAGAAACGGCGCGACGCCGACGCTCGTGCTGGCCGGAGACCAGCCGAGCGATGCGGTCGTGAAGTCGTACTCCCGAAGACTGACCAGCGGCCACGAGACCGCGACCATGAGAGCCCAGGTCGAGACCGGCACGCGAAACGCGGCGGGGACGCTCCACCGCCGCCAGTCTCCGGTGGCCAGAATCACGCCGAGCAGTCCCGCTAGCCATATGCAGAAAAACTGAGGGATGTATTGATCGAAGGCCGCGGCCATGACGGCCGGGACGAGGTAGCACGTCGCGAAGAGGACCGCGATGATGATCGATCGCTTGAGGGGGGCGAAGACGAACGCGATCGCGAACGCGGCGGCGCCGTACCACCTGATCGACGCGACGGCACCCGATGCGAGATCCAGAGCGGTTGCGACCGCGCACGCCGCGGACACCAGCACGACCACCTTGGACGCGGTTTCAAACACGGACTGCCCGGTCGCGCGGTCGTGGCGGTCGTGGCGGTCGTTGAGGGATGTCAGGGTTCGATCAGTTTCTGCAGGCGCGAACACACGTAGTCGACGTCGTCGTCGCTCAACCGGCCGTGGAAGGGCAACGCGAGCGACTGGCGCGAAAGCTGTTCGGTGACCGGGTACGCGCCCGGCTGGTGGCCGAGCTGACGGTAGAGCGGCTGCAGGTGAATGGCCGGAAAGTACGGACGCGCCGGGATGCCGTTCTCCTTGAGCCCCATCACGACGCGATCGCGATCGACGGCGGGATCGAGGCGAATCACATACACGAACCAGCTCATTCGCGTCGTCGTCTCGGCGATGAACGGCACGGTGACGCCGGGAATCCGCGCCAAGCGCTGACTGTATGCAGCGGCCACGCGCGCGCGATTCGCCAGCAGCTCGTCGATTCTGCCGATCTGGACGACGCCGAGCGCGGCGCTCAGCTCGGTCATGCGGTAGTTGTAGCCGAGGCGAGCGTGATCGAGCCAGCCGTTCATCTCTTCACGGCCCTGATTGCGCAGGCTCGCCAGTATCTTGACCCAATCCGGACGGCGGGTCACGACGATGCCGCCTTCGCCCGTGGTCATCTGCTTGTTCGGATAGAAGGCAAACACGCCGGCGTCGCCGAGCGCGCCGACCCGGCGTCCCTTGTATTCCGCGCCGATCGCCTCGCACGCGTCCTCGATGACGGCCAGACCACGGCGCTTGCCGATCTCCAGGATCGGATCCATATCCGCCGGCTGGCCGAATACGTGAACCGGAAGGATCGCTTTGGTTCTGGCGGTGATGCGCTCCTCGATGCGCGCGGGATCGATGTTGCCCGTCGCCGGATCGACGTCGATGAAGACGGGGATGGCGCGCTCGTAGAGGACGCTGTTGGCCGAGGCGACGAAACTGAACGGCGTGGTAATGACTTCGTCGCCGTCCGCGGCGCCGGCGGCGATCATGCACATGTGCAGGCCCGCCGTGCCGCTGTTGACGGCCACTGCTGTCGAGGCGTTCACGTACGCGGCGACGAGGCGCTCGAATTCCTGTACGACCGGCCCCAGGCTCAGCACGCCGGACTGGAGCACCTTGAGCACCGCGTCGATTTCGCGCGGGCCGATGTCGGGCGCGGACATGCCCACCTGGCGAACGACGGTCTTCGTTGATTCAGTCACGAGTTTCTCCGCTTGATGATTCTGGCCGGTACGCCCACCGCCACACAGTCGGATTCGATGTTCTCGACGACGGCCGATCCGGCCCCGACGATGGTTCGCGATCCAACGGACGTGTACGGGCTGATGGCCGAGCCGATGCCGATCAGCGTCTCTTCGCCGACCGTCACTCCGCCTCCAAGGCGGACGCCGGGTGCGATGTGGGCGTGCGCGCCGATGCGGCAGTCGTGATCGACGCTGCACGCGGTGTTCAGGATCACGTTGTCGCCGATGTGGCTGTCCGGATTCATGACGGCGTTGGCGAACATCACCACGCCGCGTCCGAGCGTGCAGCCGGCGCCGACGACCGCCCGCGCGTGCACGACCGTCAGCGGCTCGTATCCGAGCGCGATCGCCTGTTCGAACTGCCGGCGCCTAGCGGCGTTGTCGCCGATGCCGAGGGCGACTCGCACGGACCGGTCGAGGTCCAGCTCGCCGAGGCTCGCCAGCACGGGCAACCCCATGACGGTCCGTCCCACCATCTGAGGATCGTCGTCGATGAATCCGATCAGGTCCGCCGCCGGAATGCCCATGGAGAGGATGGCGTCGCACACCACCTTGCCGTGGCCGCCGGCTCCGAGGATCGCGATGGTCATGATCGTGTCCCGCCGTGACGCGGGCTCGAGGATCCCATGAACTCGTCCGCCGTTGCCCGTCCCACCTGGCTGATGCCCTCGCGCGCGAGCACGGTGACCGCGGTCTTCAGCAGAATCTTGACGTCGAGCCACAGCGACCAGTGATCGACGTACCAGACGTCGCGTTCGAACCGGTCGTCCCACGACAGCAGATTGCGTCCGCTCACCTGGGCGAGTCCGGTGATCCCCGGGCGCATCTCGTGGCGCCGCGCCTGGCGCGGCGAATAGCGCTCCAGGTACGCCATCAGCAGCGGCCGCGGCCCGACCATGCTCATGTCGCCGCGGATCACGTTGGCCAGTTCCGGCAATTCGTCAAGACTCGTCCGCCTCAGGAAACGTCCGAATGCGCCAAGCCGCGCGGCATCCGGCAGGAGCCGGCCGTCGGCGCCGCGCGCCTCGCTCATGGTCCGAAACTTCCACAACTCGAAAGGACGGCCGTTCAATCCTGGACGAATCTGCCGAAAAAGAACAGGAGATCCGAGCGTCAGCCGGATCGCGGCCGCCAGCACCAGTCCGACGGGCAGGAGCAGCCCCGTGAGCAGCGTCGCCGCGATCACGTCGAACGCGCGCTTCATCCACATAGCCGGCGATACACGGCGATCACGCGCGCGAACACCGCGCGCTCGTCGAAATTCTCGCGCGCCATCCGTTTTCCCGCTTCGCCCATGCGCGCGGCGAGCGTGCGGTCGCCTAGGATGCGCGCGATGGCCGCCCCCAGCGCTTCGGCATCGCCGACCGGCACGAGCAGCCCATTCTCCTCCGGCCGCACGACCTGACGGCAGCCGCGGATGTCGGTCGCGACGCACGGCACGCCCATGGCCGACGCTTCCATCGGCGATCGGGGGAAACCTTCGCGGTGCGACGGCAACACGCAGACGTCCATGGCGGCGTACAGCGCCGGCATGTCGTGACGATATCCCACGAACACCGTCTGTGCCGCAATCCCATACTCGACGGCCGTCTGCGACGACACGGCATCGGACTTCACGACGTCCTCGGGCCCCACGACCAGCAGCCGCGCATCAGGCTGCGTCGCGAGGATGCGCTTGAACGCCGTGAACAGTTCGAGAATGCCCTTCTCCCTGACGAGCCTGCCGACAAAACCGACGACGGGCGCTTCGTCCGCAATTCCGAGGCTCGCGCGGATGCGCGTTCGCTCCGGTGCGGTCACCAGCGCTGGGTCGAACCGGACGAGGTCGATCCCGTTGCCCAGGTACTCGATCTTCTCGCGGGCACAGATCCCGGCCCGGACCGCCGTCTCGATGTCCTCGGGATTCTGCGACAGGATCAGATCCGAGCAGAGCGCCTGCGCGCGCTCGAGTCCGATCCACGCTTTTCGCTTGAGCGCCGGCGTGCGATCGTGAAAATAAAACCCGTGCAGCGTGTTGACGACGAGCGGCACGCCAGCGGCGCGGGCCGCGGACTGGCCGAGCATCGCGGCCTTCGCCTGATGCGTGTGGACGATGGTGAAGCGCTCGCGGCGGAAGATCCGGAGGAGCTGCCCGAACGCTCGCAGATCAGAGAGCGGCGACATCCGGCGCGTGAACGACACCGGCAGATGACGGATGCCGGCGGCCTCCACGGCGCCCAGATCCGGGCCCGGCGCGGAAATCGCGGTCACCTCGAAACCGGCCTCCTTGAGCGCGAGCATCTGGTTGAGCAACAAGTGCCGCACGCTCATGTCCACCGTCGTGAGGTGGGCGACCTTGATCGTCACGCCGCCATTCGCTGGTCCAGGTACTCGCGCGCCCACAGCTCGAAGTTCATGAGCAGCCAGAGATGCGTGTCGCGCACTTCCCGTCCGGCCTGGTGGTCGTTCCAGAGCCGCTCGACTTCCTGCGGGTTGAAGTAGCCGCGCTGGCGGCTCCGTGGATCGAGCAGCACGTCGCGCGCGAAATCTCGAAGCTTGCCGCGGAACCAGGGATCGGTCGGCACCGCGAATCCGTGTTTCGGCTTGCGCATCGTCTCGATCGGCAGCAGATCGCGCACCGCCTGGCGCAGCACGTGCTTGGTCTCGCCGCCGCGGATCTTGAAGCGTGACGGCATGGCCATCGCGAATTCCGCGATCCGGTAGTCGAGCAGCGGGACGCGCGCTTCCAGGCTGACGGCCATGCTGGTCTTGTCGACCTTTTCCAGATACGCATCCGCGAGCCACGTCTTCATGTCCACGAACATGAACTGATTCATCTCGTCGCCCGCGCGTCCTTCGGCGAAGTAGCGGCGGTAGACGGCGAGCGCGTCGTAACTCCTGGCTGCCTGCTGCAACCGTGCGTCGAGCACGTCGCGCAGCGAGTCGTCCGTGAACACACGCAGCAGCGACGCGTAGCGCGCTGGTCCGTCGGCGATCTGCGCGGCGGCGATCAGCTTCTTGAGCCGCCGGAATCGCGGAAGCGCATCGCCGACGCGGAGAAGCGGCCCGATCAAACCGCCCGACGCGGTGCGCAGCACGCGGAGCCAGCGAGCGGCCGCGTACCGCCGGTACCCGCCGAACAACTCGTCGCCGCCCTCACCTGTCAGCGCCACGGTCACGTGGCTCCGCGCCAGCTTCGACACGAGGTACGTCGGGAAACTCGCGGCGTCGCCGAACGGCTCGTCGAAGTGGTAAACGAGCGTGTGCAGCGCGTCCACGAGCTCCGCCGGCTGCACGAGGAGTTCGTAGTGCTCCGTGCGGCAGTGCGCCGCGACGCGCCGGGCGTCCGCAAGTTCGTTGAACTCCGCCCCGCCGTCGAATCCGACGGAGAACGTCTTGACCGGCGCGGCCGTGTGCCGCTTCATCAGCGCGACGACTGCGCTCGAATCCAGGCCGCCGCTGAGAAACGCGCCGACCGGCACGTCCGCGATCAGCCGCAGCCTGACGCTGTCCTCGAGCAGCCCTCTCAACTTTTCGGCGTATGCGCCGGCCGAGAGTTGCTGCTCGTCGTGCGGCGCGGCGTTCCACCACTCTCGAATCGTGACGTCGCGTCCGCGCACCCGCAGCGAGTGGCCCGGCAGCAGCTTCCGGATGCCCTTGTAGATCGTGTCGGCCCCGACTGCATGCCCGTAGGACAAATAGTTCAGAAGTCCGGTGGACTCGACCTCTCGAGGAAGGTCCGGGTGCGCCAGGAGCGCCTTGATTTCAGACGCGAAGAGGAACCGGCGTTCGTCGCACGCGTAATACAGCGGCTTGACGCCAAGCCGATCCCTGGCGACCCACAGCGTGCGATCGCGCTCGTCCCACAACGCGAGGGCGAACATGCCGTTGAACTTGTCGAGGACCGCTTCGCCCCACTCCTCGTACCCATGGACGATGACTTCGGTATCTGAGTGTGTCGTAAAGCGGTGCCCGCGCGCGACCAACTCGTCGCGAATCTCGGCGAAGTTGTAGATCTCGCCGTTGTACACGACGGTGATCGTGCCGTCTTCATTCGAGATCGGCTGGTGACCCGTCGAGAGATCGATCACCGACAGCCGGCGCATGCCGAGGAACACCCGCGATCCGTACCACGTCCCCTCATCGTCGGGACCGCGGTGCGTCAGGCGGCGGACGGCGAGCAGATCGGCGGGCAGATGTTCGATGCGATCCGCCGACAGCTCCACTCGCCCGTAGATGCCACACATATCAGACGTCCGCGACTAGCACGAACCCGGTTCCGGAACTCGCGATCTTGACGATGCGGACCTTGGTCAGGCCGGCATCGGCGGCGATCTTTCTGACCTCGGGCTCGGTGTAGAAGAGCACCGGGCAGTCCTTGAACCAGTAGCGCAGCTGCCGGACGCGCATGCGCAGAAATGAATGCCCGGGGAACGTGGCGATGATGCGTCCGCGGCAGTGCGCCGCCATCCGCTTGAGGAAATCGACCGGCTTGTCCTGATAATCGAAGACGCCGATCGCGATGGCCACGTCGAACTTCTCGTCGAGCGAGAACGTTGTGAAGTCCCCCGTCACGAACTGGCAGCGATCGCCCACGCCGTTGGCGCGCGCGTACTCACCGGCCAGCTTCAGCATGCCATCCGCGTAATCGAGACCGACCACGCGAGCGGCGCCGCGCTTGGCGAACTCGACCGCATAGCGGCCCGATCCGCATCCGACATCGAACACGGTTTTTCCCGCGATCGGTTCCGCCTCGCCGAAGGTGATCGCGAAGCGCTCGTAAATCGCCTTGCGGAACATCCGATTGAAGGCGCGCGCGAGCGGCTGCCCGTCGTGGTAGATCGAGTCGAACTGGGCGGCGTTCTTGTCGAAGTAGCGCTGGGTTCTATCTTGTGTACTGTCCAAGGTGAAGGATCTCCGCTGCCGGCGCGAACCGGCATTCGTTGAGAAGACGGGCCAACCGCCGCCGGTTGGCGCCGCGGTTCACGTTGTGGAATACCAGGTAGCGTCCTCCCGCGATCCACGCGCGGGCGGACGTCAGCCGCGGCACGAGCAGCGACCGGCTGAATTCATAGGGGTGAAAGTAGAGCACGGCCGGACGCCCTTCGCTGTTGATGCGCCGGATGGCCGCCCGCGTCACCGCGTACGGCGCGAGGCGGAAGTATCCGCCGCCGCCAACCGGATACCGGCGGCCGCGCCAGGTCACGACGGTGAGCGGAAGCTCGAGCAGATCGCCCGCCATGGTTCTCACGGTGTGCGGCATCACCGGCGCGTCCGGAATCCCGTACCGGCGGCCATCGACCGGGAAGATGCTCGAATCGTACTTGAAACCGAGTTCGGCCAGGATATCGAGGGCCCATCTGGACGCGCTCGTCACCGAGAACTCCGCGGCGCGATAACCGAGGACGGGCCGGCCGAGAATATCCTCGAGCGCGCTCTTCGAGCGGTGCGTCTCGACGCGGAATTCTTCCGGGGACTGATGGTACACCAGTCGATGGCTCCAGCCGTGGCTGCCGACCTCGTGCCCTGCGGCGGCGATGTCGCGCACGACACCGGGGTACGCTTCGGCGACCAGACCAAGAATGAAGAAGGTCGCCCGCACACTCCGGGAGGCCAGCATGTTGAGGATCTCGTGCGTTTGGGCGAGCACGCGCGGAGAACACGCTGGGAGCGTTCCATTCAACTTCCATTCGACCAGCTGGTGCCAGTCTTCGACGTCGAAGGTCAGGGCGTTGGTCACGGGATTGCTCACCGTGCCGCCTCAACCTCCGGGCCTTGGCGCGAGAGCACAAAGAGCCGGTCGGCGACGAGGATCAGGAGCCAGAACTGGCGCAGATAGAGCGCCTCGTTGAAGAGAGAGAATGCAAGCCACGCGGACAACGCGCCCGCCACGCCTTGACTGACCTGTCCTTCCCATCCCGGCAGCGCCCGTGTGCACCAGATGTTCCAGCACGTGCGGCCGAACAGCCAAACGAACGCCGCAAGGCCCAGGGGACCCATCTCCACGAGGAACCACGCGATGGTGTTGTGCACGATGAGGGGCACGCCAAACGTGGAGGCGGATGTCGCCAGAAAGGTGCCGATACCGATGCCGAGCGCCTCGGTCGCCGGACTCTGAGTGTAATCGCGCAGCGCGGCCCAGATAATCGCGACGCGATCGTCGAGGCCGCGTGCGTTCATGAGGGCGCCATCGGGGTTGATCGTCGGTGAGGCGGCGGCCGCGGTTGGCTGCGCCAACTCCGTGTCGACGCTCGGATGGTGCCGTTCGGCATCGATCAGGCTCTGTGGCACGCCCCAGCAGAGATCGGGATCGTACCGAGCCGCGCACGTTCCCACGAGCTGACGCTGGAGCTCAGCCGCTCTTGCGTCCGCGGTTTGTCCTCTAAGCGTTTTGAAGATCGACGAGTGCGCCGCCGCAATCCAGAGAAGCACTGCGAGCGGAACGGCCATAGCGGCAGCGCTCGCCAGCCACAGGGACCAGGGCGTACGCGAGCGCGCCGAAGGTGTCAGCAGCCAGACGGACAGCACGCCCATCGCGCCCGCGCTGACGCTGATCCAGCTGCTGCGCGACAGCGTGCAGCCCGCGGCGACGAGCAGGAGGATGAAATTGATCCAGCGAAGACGAACCCGCCGCGATGCCGAGCCGAACGGCGACGACAGACTCGCCAGCTCGATCATGGCCGCCGTCGTCACCAGTGCGCCATAGCCGCTCGGATTCAGCATCAGCCCGTTTAGGCGATTGGTCGTCGAAAAATAGAGCGGATTCTGCATGCCGGCGAAACTCAGCCCGACGCCGCAGAGCGCGATCACATTGAGAACGGACACGCCGTCCACGAACAGTTGAACGGCTTGACGCACGGATTCGCGTGTTCGCAGATTCGAAGCGAGTGCCAGGGTGCCCGCGATGAGGAACACGATGCCCGCGTCTTTGTTAAACAGGACGTACGAAGTCAGATGCCCCATACGCACAGCGCCGACCACGGTTCCAAGGATCATCACGGCGATCAGCGCCGCGAACGGGCCGATGAGTGTCGTCGCCGTGAAGAGCCGTCGCTCGCGGTAACATGACCACGCTTCCCGCACGATCACAGGCGCTAGGAAGAAATCTGCGAGCGCGGCCCGAAATACGACCTCGGCCTGCGGAATCTGGACGCCGAGCAGCAGCAGGTATGCCTTCACGTCGTTGCGGCTGTCGCAGATCCACGCAGCAGCCGCCATCACGGCGACAGCCCCGACGAGCACCCAGAAATTCACCAGGCTGTAGGCCAGGAACACGACGACGGCAACCGTCCCCGCCGCCAGCCAGACGGTCCATCTCAGCGTCTGCTTATCGTGCCGCATAGGTGTCGAGAATTCTGGCCATCTCCGCTGCAGCCGTTTGCCGTTGAAACGGCACAAGTGACGCGGGGTCCGTTGTGCACTTTAGGGTCCCGCTGGAGCGAAACTCGCGGATCCACGCTTCAAGCGCGGTTCGGATCTCGTCGGCGCTCGCGCCGGCGATTCCGGCACCTGTCCGTGTGAGCAGCGACGTGACAACACTGTCGGCAGAGCCGATGCTGATAATGGGACGCCCCGCGCCGAGGTACTCGTAGATCTTGGCCGAGTACCAACCTTTCTCTCGCCCATCCGCCCAATCCAGAAAGAGCAGCGCGGTCCCTTCCCGCTGCAGCTTCAACGATTCGCGGTAGGACACGGGCGCTCCGAGGTGGACGAATGCCGACACGCCAGCGCGATCGGCGGCCGCGACAATGGGCTCAAGGTAGTTGCCGACCAGCTGCAGCTGAAACGTCTCCGGCGTGATCGTCTTGTTCCGGCTCAGTGCCGCGATGGCGTCGATGATGGGCGCCGGGTTCTGCTTGCCCTTGTAGAACATCCCCGTGTAGACGAGCGAAAACCTGCGGCGTGGCTGTGCCTGCTCGCAAGGATAGTCCGTCGGATCGAACCCGTTGGGCACGACATGCACGGGTTTGTCGAATCGCTTCGCCAGCGCCGCGGCCCAGACATCGGACACCGTCACCAGAGCACTCGCGCGAGCGAGCGCACGGGCCTCCACCATCCGTTCAATCGTTCGCAGCGGCGGGATCCGGCGGAAGTTGTGATTGTCTGTCCAGAGATCCCGGAATTCCGCGATCCAGGGGACGCCCGACTTGTGCGCCAACGACGCTCCGATCAAGTGCGCCGTATTCGGAGCCGAGCTTGTGAGAATCGCGTCCGGCTTGAGCGCCGCGATGAGCGCGAGCCCCTCTCGCACCGCAGGACGGAACCAGCCGATTTGCGGGTCGGGAAAACAGACGACGTGACGATAGACCATCCCGAGCCGCCACAAAAGGTGCGAGCTCCGGCTGCCCTCCGTCACGAATCGCCGCTCGGGAACGGTGGCGCGGCCGATGAACGCGCGAGGCGCCGTCAGCACGTCGAACTGCTGCGGCACGCGGTGAATCGACGCCGCAGGAATCTCCACGTCCATGTCCGCCGGGCGATCGTCGTGGTCGATCGTGAGAACGGTGGCGTCCCAACCCTGATTCGCCAGGTACTTGGTCATCTTCGACACACGTCCTGCGCCGACGCTCCTGAACGGTGGATAGAAATAAGAGATGACGAGGACGCGCTTCATTGATGCCGCAAGATTCGGGCTCACCAAGGCTGCTGGGTAATAGCCCGGAAGAGTCTTAAGTCGCCGAGCGACAACGCGACCATCGACCCGTAGGTCGCACCGGATATCCGGGACAATGCGTACGCCGCAGCGACGGCCTGGCAGCCGTATGTGAGCAAGGACGCCGCCGCCGCACCGACGAATCCGAACCGAGGTACCAGGATGAAGTTGAGCACGACATTCATGACGAGACCCGCAACGCTGATCGCGGCAGCCAGCGCGGGACGGCCTCGCCCACGCAGGTCTCCCGCGGCGACAATGAAGATCCCCGACAACACAGTGCCGGGAAGCAGCAGCCACACCGCCGGCAGCGCCGGGGTGAACGCCGGCAGCAGACGATGCAGGAGCAACGGCGCACCGACCGCAATGACGGCCGCCGTCAGGAGGGACATGCCACCGGTGACGCGGATCGCCGTCGACGAAATCTGACGGGCCTCGTCTCCGCTGGCGCGCGCGATTCTCGGCACGATGACCGATTCGACAGCGCGGCCGGCGTACCAGACGATCTCCGCCAGCGACGACGCCACGGCGTAGAATCCCGCGGCGGTGCGACCCGCCAGGGCGTTGACGATCAACACGTCAATGCGGAAGGTCAGAAACTGCGCGACGGTGCCAAGATGCACATAGCCGCCGAATCCCAGCGCCTGACGCATCACCTCGCGCTGAGGCGAGAGCCGGCCATGGCTGAGAGCGATGACCAGACCAAAGGCGAACAAACCCGACAGGATGATTCCACTCGCGAACGCGATCGTGGCGCCGAACAACCCCATCCCGCGGACCCCGACGAGCAGGACCGCGGCCAGGCCGTAAGTGACCAATGGCAACAGCCGTAGTATCGCGTACAGGATCAACCGGCCCGAGGCCAGCAGAATGTCTGCGGCATAGTACGCAAGGATGTAGAAGGGTACGCACGCCAGCGATACGGTGACGATCTGCGCTTCGACTCCCCCGAAGACCATCAGCCTGATCTGTTCGAAAAAAAACCAGAGCGGAATCGCCAGGAGTAGTGACACGACGATCGCCCACCAGAACACCGCGCTGAGGACTTGACTCAGGCGATATCTGCCGGTGCCGATGAACCACGCTCCGGCAATGTGGACACCAAGGTTGCTCACGACAACCAGGATGGCGGGAACGGTCACCAGCACCTGCGCGGCGCCCTTGCTCGCCGGTCCGAGCGCGCCTGCCAGATACAGGTTCGTCAACGCTGAAATCGCTCCGCCGCCAACTTGCACAGCAAAGGACATCGTCGCTGCCGGAACCATACGCATCTGCTTCGGCACCATTACCGGCCCGGCTTGGTCGCGATACAGAGGACATATGGCGATGTCAGGATATTGGGCGGCACGCTGAGTCCCCGCCGCTCCAGCCACGAAAACCCGCTGCTCAGCGCGAACGCAAGGCGGCGCAGGACCGAAGTGTCTTTGGATGGGCGTGTCAGCACTGCGGGCAGGCCGAGTACGTAACTGCAATGCGTGACGTGCAAGCCGGCAGCCGCATGCGCCTTTGCCATCGACTTCGCGCTTTGCGGCACGTGGACGCGATACACAGACGGCCACAACAGCCGGTACATGAGTCCGTACAGCCCGCGCATCGTCGGCACTTCGGTGATCATGATCCCGCCCGGACGCAGGTAGCGCGCGCAGGCTTCTACTGCGCGTGCTGTGCGATCGAAGTGCTCAATCACACCAAACGACGTGACGACGTCGAACCGCTCAATCATCTCGTCCGGCGGTTCGAATAGATCGCCTTGCACAAGCGTGCCAGAGAGATTCGCCTTCTCCAGGATGCGTTGCGACAAGCG
>Ga0193726_1002206_pt1 | contig 13600 bp, 11 predicted proteins | sample H2c1metaG_FD_144928 | JGI IMG/M metagenome (GOLD analysis project Ga0193726, IMG submission 144928) | Soil microbial communities from a riparian zone of the East river system, Colorado, United States - H2c1 | ecosystem: Environmental > Terrestrial > Soil > Riparian zone | place: USA: East River... | reverse complement strand
GACTTCGGAGTTCCTCCTCCGGTCTCCGCCCCGGGCCGAATCTCGCCCCTCGCCCCTGGCCCCTCGCCCCTGATCTCACAACTAGCAGTTCAACCCCGCCATCATGCGCATCAGTCCTTCCTGAGTCGCTCCTTCTCCCGAAACGTCGCCGACCGTTCGTCCGTCGCGCAGGACCATCACTCTCGTCGAGAGCTGAATCAACTCCGGCAACTCACTCGAGATCAGCAGGATCGCATATCCGTCCGCCGCGAGCTGATCGATCCACCGGTGCAGCTCCGCCTTCGCGCCCACATCCACGCCGCGCGTCGGCTCGTCCAAAATCAAAATCCTGCTCCCCGCTGCCAGCCATCGCGCCAGCACGAGCTTCTGCTGATTCCCGCCTGAGAGACCGGACGCCGGGGCATCCGCGCTCACGAGCTTCACGCGGAGGCGATCGAAATACCTCTGGCCGACGGCTCGCTCGTCGTTCTTGCGGATCACCGACGCCGTCGAGAGATCATCGAGCAGCGGAAGCGTCACGTTCTCGAGTGAACTCATCGAGAGGACGAGCCCCTCGAACTTGCGATCCTCCGGCACGAGCCCGATGCCGAGCTTCATCGCATCACGTACAGAGCGAATTCGTACGGGTATGCCGCGCACGCTGACCGAACCCGTGACACTCGGGTCGAGACCGAAAAGCGCCTTCGCGATCTCCGAACGTCCCGCACCGACGAGCCCGGCGAGCCCGAGCACCTCACCGGCATGCAGGGTGAACGAGATCTGCTCGAACTTTCCGGGGCTCGTGAAATCGCGAACGGTGAGCGCCTCCTCTCCCGGTGCCGAGGCTGAATCGCGCGGCGCTCGCTGCCCCAGCGCCCTCCCGATCATCAGCTGCACGAGTTCGCCTTCGTTGATCTCGCTCGTTGCACGCGTCGTGACCTGCTCGCCGTCCCGCAGCACGGTGAGATGATCCGAGAGCCGGAAAATCTCAGGCATCCGGTGCGACACATAGATGAGAGTTGCACCACGCGCGGTAAGGCGCGGAATCAGCTCGTACAGTCGCGCCGCTTCTCCTTCGCTCAGGCTGCTCGTCGGCTCGTCGAGCACAATCACGCGCGCGCCGCTTCCAACGGCGGATGCGATCTGCACAAGCTGCTGCTCCGCGACGCTCAGGGACGACATCGGCTTTGTCGTGTCGATCTCCGCGCCGATATCGGCAAGCAACTCGACGGCGCGCGCGTGCATCGCGCGGCGATCTACGAACGTCCACCGCGATGGGATCTTACCAAGGCACAGGTTCTCTGCGACAGACAAGTTGGAGCAGCTCGCGAGCTCCTGATGCACCATCGCAACGCCCGCCTCGAGCGCTGCGGCCGGACTGCTGAAGCGCACCGCGCGGCCGTCAATCTCGATCGTGCCTTCATCCGGCCGGTCGATGCCGGAGAGCAGCTTGCCGAGCGTGCTCTTGCCGGCGCCGTTCTCGCCGCACACCGCGTGGCAGCTCCCGCGCGCGATGTCGAACGAAACGCCGCGGAGTGCGACGACTCCCGGAAAGCGCTTCGTGACTCCGGCGAAACGAACGGCTACCGCCATCGTGGTTGCCTGTTGCTACTTCGGCATCGCGATGTATTTCGGATCCACGTCGGTGAATCCCCAGTCGCGCAGCTGGCGCGCCCACGTGCCGAGGTTGTCCTTGCTCACGCGGACGAGCTCCATGTTCACGTGCGCGGGAACGTCCTTCTTCGAATAGACGTGATCGACGATCGTTTTCACAGACACATAGCCCCACATGTAGCACGGTTGGGCGAGCAGCACCGGCGCGAGTCCCTGCTCGACGTACGGAAGCTCCGCGGGGAGCCCGTCAACCGAGACGATCTTCACCTTCGCAGGATTGAGATCTGTGAGCAGCGCTTTGGTGAACAACGCCCAGCCGCCGATCATCGCCCATCCCTGAATGTTTGGATACGCATTCTGCGCGCGAAGCACTTCGGCCGCGGCGTCCTGCGGCGTCTCGGCGTGATAGAAGGTGTTGAGGATCGTGATGCCGGGATATTTCGCGGCCTCCTCTTTCACGCCCTTCACGCGGTTCTGGAGATTCGGCGCGTTCTGGTTGCCCGCGAGAATCGCGATCTTTCCTTTGCCGCCCATCTGCGTCGCGAGCTCGGCCATCACCTGATGGCCCATCGCGATGTCGTCGCCGCCGTAGAACGAGAATCGCTTTGAGGCCGGCGCGTCGCTGTCGAACATCATCACGGGCACGCCACGCGCGACGGCTTCGTCAATCGCGCCGGTCACCTTGCCGGCATCGCTCGCGGAAATGAGCAGGGCCTGCACGCCGTCGTTCACCGCCTCGGCAATGCGCTGCGCCTGCACGGTGCCGTCTTCACTCGGTGGAGTGCGCCAGTCGATCTTGACCGTGATGCCGAGCTGTTTCGACATCTCGGCCGCGGCCGCTTCGGCACCGGTGCGAGCGGAAAGGAAAACCGGATTCGTCGAACTCTTCGCGATCATGGTGATCACGAACGGTTTTCCAGCTCCTGCCGAATCGCCGGACGCGACAGCTTTGTCTTTTGTCCCGCCGCAGGCCGCGAGAAGTGTGGCGGCGAGGATCGTGGCAGCGTGCTCGGACCTGAAACGCATCACTTGGACTCCGGTACGGGGTTCGCAGGAGAAGTTGGGGCGCGGCCTGCCGCTGCGGCAACGCGGCGCGCGACGAGTTTCGTGCCACCCTGGTCGAGCACGACGGCGACGATCATCGCGCCGCCGATGATGATCCACTCATAGTTCTGGTCCAGGTGCAGCGTGCGGATTGCCTGGCGCATCAGCACGATGAGCAATGCGCCGAGCGTCGCGCTCGCCGCACTTCCTTTGCCGCCGGTGAGGCTCGCGCCGCCGACGACCGCGGACGCGATAACGTACAACTCGTACCCGTTCGCATCGGATGAGGTCGCCGATCCGTAGAAACTCGCCCCGAGAAATGCCGCGACGCCCGCGGTGAGGCCGGAGAGCACGAACACTCCGAGCCGGATGCGCTCCACGTGAAGGCCCGCGAAGCGGCTCGCTTCGGCGTTGCCTCCCACGGCAAAAATGCGGCGGCCCATTACTGTGCGAGTGAGATAGACCGATCCGGCTGCTGTGACGCCGAGCATCGCGAGCATCGGCACGGGCGAGAGCGTCGCGCCGAGGCCGAGCGAAGCTTTCGCAAAGTTCGTGAGTGGCGCGGGAACGAGAATGCTTTCCGCGCGGCTCGCCACGAACGCGATGCCGCGGAGCATCCACATCGTGCCGAGCGTGATGATGAACGGATGGACGTTGAGCCCGACGACCATCACGCCGTTGGCGAGCCCGCAGACAAGGCTGACGGCGAGACACGTGCCCAGTCCGAGGAGCACAGTTGTCACGGGGTCGAGCGGGCCGGCGGCGCGCAGCACCATCGCCATCACGACGCCCGCCAGCGCGTAGACTGCGCCGACCGAGAGGTCGATGCCGCCGGAGATGATGACGATCGTCGCGCCGACGCCCATGATCGCGAAGCCGCTCGCGTCGGTCGCCATCTGGATGAGCGTGTGGGCGTTGAGAAAATTGTTGACCGTCGCGCCGGTGCCGGGATCGGTGTGCGAGCCCGCGGCGACGGCGAGGCCGGCGCTGGCGACGAGAATGACGAGTGCCAAGCCGGCTTGCGGCGAGCGCACGATGGCGCTTCCAGTGCGGCGCAGGCGTTCCGTCAGAGGGGGGGCGGTCACGTGAGCAAGACTAGGGCGGGCAGCAGGGAGAGTCAACGTGATTGCCCCTCACCCTTCCTCTTGGCTAACGTATCGCCATGGCTCTCCATCAAATCCAATCCAAGAGCGCCGCCAAGGCCGCGAAGGCCAAGCGGGCGAAGCCGGCGCCGCCTCTTCCTCCACGCGAGCGCCTCACGCTCGGCCTGCTGGTCGGCAGCCGTGGATTCTTCCCGGGGCATCTCGCAAACAGCGGCCGCGAAGAAATGACTGCGCGGCTCGCGAAGGCCGGGTACGACGTGGTCGTGCTCGGTCCCAGCGATACCACTCACGGTGCGGTGCAGACGCGCGCCGACGCGAAGAAGTGCGCCGCGCTGTTCAAGGCGAACCGCGAGAAGATCGCCGGCGTGATCGTGACGCTGCCAAACTTCGGCGACGAAGCGGCGATCGGCGATACCCTGCGCCTTGCCGGCCTCAACGTGCCCGTGCTCGTCCACGCATGGGGCGACGAAACGAAGAAGATGGGGATCGCGCACCGCCGCGATTCGTTCTGCGGAAAAATGTCGGCGTGCAATGTGCTCACGCAGTACGGCATTCCGTACTCGCTGACGTCGCTGCACACCGAACACCCGGATTCGCCCGAGTTCGCGCGCGACCTCGCCTGGTTTGCCGGCGTGTGCCGCGTCGTGCGTGGGTTGCGCACTGCGCGCATCGGCGCGATCGGCGCGCGTCCCGCGGCGTTCAAGACGGTGCGCTACAGTGAGAAAATTCTCGAGGCGAGCGGGATCGCCGTCGAACCCATTGATCTCTCTGAGATCCTCGGCCGAGTGGATCGGCTCAAGGACAATGATCCGGTCACGAAGCGAAAACTCGAGCAGATGATCGAATACGTCCCCACTGATGGGATTCCCGACGCGGCGCTCATGAAAATGGCAAAGCTCGGCGCGGTCATCGACGGCTGGATGGTCGAGGCGGACGTCACGATCAGCGCCGTGCAGTGCTGGACGTCGCTCGAAGAGTTCTTCGGCGTCGTACCCTGCACGATCATGTCGATGATGAGCAACGAACTGCTGCCGAGCGCGTGCGAGGTGGATGTGTGCGGCACGGTGAGCATGTACGCGCTCACGCTCGCGTCGGAAACGCCCGCTGCGCTGCTCGACTGGAACAACAACTACGGCGAGGACCCCAACAAGGCGGTCTGCTTCCATTGCAGCAACCTGCCGAAGGCGTTCTTCAACGACGTGAAGATGGACTACCAGGAGATCATCGCCGGAACGGTGGGGAAGGAGAACACGTTTGGCACGATGGTAGGCAAGGTGAAGGCCGGGCCGATGAGCTTTGCGCGCTTCTCGACGGACGATCGCACGGGAAAGATTCGCGGCTACACCGGCGAGGGGAAATTCACGAACGATCCGCTCACCACCTTCGGCGGTGCAGGCGTCGTGGAGATTCCGAAACTCCAAGAGTTGCTGCATCACATCTGTGCGAACGGCTTCGAGCATCACGTGGCGGGGAGTTTCGGCACCGTCGCCGACTCTGTGCATGAAGCGACAACGCGGTATCTCGGGTGGGACGTGCTGAGGCACAAATAGACCGAGGACCGAAGACCGAAACAACAAACCATGGCCATTGTCGCGGGAGTGGATTTCGGCACGCAGAGCGTGCGCGTGTCGATCGTGGACAGCGGGCGCGGTTCGCTCGGCTGGGGAGTCGCCGAGTATCCGGTGAAGCGCGATCAGCGCGATCCGGATTTCGCGACGCAGTCGCACGAGGCGCATATGAACGCGCTGGTCGCGGCGATGAATGCCGCGCTCGATGCGGCAAGGGTGCCTGGCTCGAGCATCGAGGCGATCGCGCTCGATACCACCGGCTCGACGGTGATCCCGGTGGGGAAGGGACTCGTCCCGCTCGACGACTACTATCTCTGGTGCGATCACCGTGCGCACGAAGAGGCGGCGCTGATCACGCAGGTTGCATGCGCTCAGCGGCTTGACGCAATCGAGGCGTGTGGCGGCGTCTACTCGTCGGAGTGGGGCTTCGCGAAGCTGCTCCACTGGCTTCGCCACAATCCGGAGAAGCGCCGATCGCTCGTGGCCGCGCTCGAGCACTGCGACATGGTCGCTGCGGTGCTCTGCGGCATCACCGATCCCGATGAAGTTCCGCGCAGCATCTGCGCGATGGGCCACAAATGGCTCTGGGACGGCGACCTGCCTCCGAAAGCGTTTCTCGCGAAGATCGATCCGCTGCTCGCAGATGCTCGTGAAAGTTTGCGGGGGCGCTATCTAACCTCCGAACGAATCGCCGGGACACTTTCAACGACTTGGGCGAAGAAGCTCGGCCTGCGCGAAGGGATCCCCATTCCAGTCGGCGCGTTCGACGCGCACTGGGATGCGATCGGCGCGGGAATCGCGGAAGGCGACGTGGTGAATGTCGTCGGCACCGCGACATGCATCATGGCGATCGCGAAAGAAGCCGGGCGCATTCCCGGATTGTGCGGTGTCGTGAAGGGATCGATCCATCCTGACTATGTCGGGATCGAGGCCGGGCTATCTGCCACGGGCTATTTGTTCGAGGCCCTCGCGGCGCGCAGTGGCAAGAGTGTTGCCGAGCTCTCGCAGGGAATGGAAAGCTTCCGCGCGGGGCAAACCGGACTCCTGCACGTCTCGTGGGACAACGGCGATCGCACGGTGCTGGTCAATCCGAGCCTCGGCGGTGTCACGCTCGGCTGGAATCTCAACCACACTGCGCAGGATCACCTCTTCGCCGCGATCGAAGGCACTGCGTTCCACACGCGCGTGATTCTCGAGCGAATGGCCGAGCACGGCGTGCCGATCAATCGTGTGATCCACGGTGGCGGCATCCCGCAGAAAAACGAAGTGCTCAATCAGGTCTATGCCAACGTGCTCGGCAAACCGGTGCTCGTTCCGGAGCGTTCTATCACGAGCCTCGGCTCCGCGATCTTCGCCTTTCTTGCGGCGGGGACGTTCAAGACGATTGAGGAGGCGCAGAAGGCGCTTTGCCCGCCATATCGAGTTGTGCGTCCAGATCCTTCGGTGAAGCCGCGCTACGATCGGCTGTTCGGGCATTGGCGATCGCTCTATTTCTCGCTCGGCGCGCCTGACTCCGATCCGGCATCGATCGGCGGAATCCTGCCGGATCTGCGCGCCGTTGCTGCTGAGGCGCGTCGCTGACTCTGCTTGGTTTGGCGCGCGCGGTCGGGCTCGCCCCCATCGCTCCAGCCGATCGTCTCCCTCACTTGCGCTCAGTCCGGCCCGATCGTCTGGAGCGACGGGGGCGAGCCCTCGTACATTTCGCGGCGGGGGTGGGTTTCCTAACTGCTTGGAGACAGACATTGCGTCGGTACATCAACTTGCTTGTCGCGGCGGCTGCCGCGCTGCTGGCTGGTCAGGCGTTATCCGCGCAGGCAACGGCTGAGGGCCGGGCGCGCGATGCCCGCGAGATTCGGACCGCACGGCGTGCGCAGAACGCGGCGATGGCCGCGGGGGAGGTCGATCGCGCGGCAACATGGTGGACCGACGATGTGGCGATTCGTCGCGGGCTTGGCGCGCCGGTAAGCGGGCTTGCCGCGTATAAGGCGATCCTCGAGCGGGCGCCGGTCAGCGACACCGCGCTCGTCTACGATCGCAGCACGACCGGTGTGACCGTGAGCGACCACTGGCCGCTCGCGTTTGAGACCGGCATGTGGGTCGCCCGCCGCGGTGGCAAGGGCATGGCGCTGATCACCGGCCAGTACAGCGCCCAGTGGGTAAAGCGCGATGGCAAGTGGTTGATCCGCGCCGAGGTTTTTGTGGCCCTCAAGTGCGCCCGTGCCGGGTGTGAATCCAAAGCAATCCCCTGAGGGAGGGATCGATTCAGTCCATGTGTCCGACCGGGCCGGACTGAGCGCAAGCGAGGGAGACGGTCGGCCACATGGATTGAATCGGTCCCGACCGTCGCGGACAATCGCTAAGGTCGCTTTGCCTGCCCGTACGTAGCCTTAGCCCCATGCTTGCGCAGGAAATGCTTGTCGAGCAGCGCGTCACTGACCGGCTCGCCACCCGGATCGAGCGTGAGCGCGTGGTACGCCATGCTCGCGATCTCTTCGAGAATGTCGGCCGTCTCCACCGCGGCGCTCACCGTCGGGCCCCAGACGAAACTCGCGTGGCTCGCGACGAGCGCCGCGGGCGTTTGCATCGGATCGAGTTCCGCAAAACGGCGGACGATCGCGAGGCCGGTGTTCTTTTCGTAGTCCGTCCCGATCTCCTCGTCCGTCAGCGAGTCGGTGAGCGGCACGGGACCGCGAAAGTAATCCGCGTGCGTCGTGCCGAGGCAGGGGATCTCATGCAGCGACTGCGCCCACGACGTCGCAAAGTGTGAATGCGTGTGCACCACGCCGCCGATCTCCGTGAACGCACGGTAGAGCTCGATGTGCGTCGCAAGGTCGGACGATGGACGCAGCGTCCCCTCGACGATCTTTCCGTCGAGATCGGTGATCACCATGTCCGCTGCCGTCATCGTGTCGTACGGCACGCCGCTCGGCTTGATCACCACGTGACCCGATTTGCGATCGATCGCGCTTGCGTTGCCGAACGTGTGCTTCGCCAGCCCGCGGTGCGAGAGTTCGACGTTGGCCTTCAATACTTCCCCGCGCAGAGAGTCGAGCATCAGATCCCCGCGCGCTCGCGCGCCTTCTTGATCACTTCAGTCATGGTGTCGCGGTGCGCGGAGAAAGTGTCGTCGACGATCTGCAGTGTGGGAATCGACGAAGGGCCGAGCATGAGTGTCTCGTTGTTGAACCGCCCGAAACCCGACTCGTGCACTCCGGAACTCCCGCGCCCCGGCGCCGGCGTGCTCAGGTGCGAGAAGAACTTCGCGTGCCGCTGGATGTAGTCCTTGGCGTACTTCGCGCCGCCGCCCGAGTGGTAAAGCGGAATGAACTCGAGCATAGCGTCGTAGTGCATTTCTCCGCAGCAAAGAACCTGCGGATGTTTCGTGTGCAGCTCGGTGACCATCTGCTTCATACCGGCGTGCATGTCGCCCTTCGTGTCGTTGATCGTGCCGCCGGCGATGTCGAGGAAGTACGCGTCGACGCCGTACTTCGTGATCATCTCGTCGATGCGCCCCTGCAGATGACTGCGCCACGACGGCACGCCGAGGTTCATGTAGCCGAGCCACCCTTCTTGGTGGCGATCGTTGTCCCAGTCGACCCAGTTGAGGTTGACTTCGTCGCCGTCGACTTTGTGGGTGACCGCGTCGGCGATGCGCGCCCACCCGGGCTGCTTCTTGTTCGCCGTGTTCATGCCGAACATCGGCATCATGCGAAAGCCCATCTTCTGTCCTTCCGTGATGAGCGTGCGAAATCCGGCCTCGCCGCCCATGCGGTCGTTCACTTTGTAGTTCGGATAATCCCAGTAGTAGCGGCCGTCCCACGACGACATGAACGCGAGCACGCGCTTGGCGGGGATCTGCGTATTCACCCAGCGCAGGATCTCCAATTGCTTTGCATAGTCGTTGAAGATGTAGCCCGTGTAATGCTGGCCATGCAGCGTCAGGACGAGCGCCGTATCGCGGAGCCACGCGGGAACGTCGGGGCGCTTGTCGAAATCGGGGAAGTGATACGCGGTGCGTAGATGCTCGTAGTGCGGCGCGTATGCGGCCTCGGCGGTTTTCGTGCGCGCGATGCGCCACGTTGGAACGCGCAGTGTTTTTTGATCGAGCCACCCTTCGCCCTCGTGAATCAGTTCGACTTTGTAGCCGTTGTCTCCGGGCGCGAAGTACATCCGCTTGGTGCGGACTTTGTCGTCGAGCGATGACAGCGTGAAGTACGCGTCGTCCGCGCTCTGGATCACGGCCACCGGGGTCGTGAGCCCGCCGGCGAGCATGAGATCGCCGCCGCCGAACGGGTAGCCGAGGAGGACCTCGTTGTCGCGCACGTCGGCGAAGTCGCCGCCGGAGCTGGAAAGTTTTCCGCGCGGCACGCCACGGACGATCGAGGTGACGGTCTTCACCGGCTGGTCCATGGTGGCGGTGATGTCTATATCAACGCCGTCGGCGGTTTTCGTCAGCTGAGCGACGAGCGTGCCGTCATGTTCTTCCTGACCGCCCGCCCACGTGAAGCCCTTGCAGGTGATGCGCATTCCGTTCGCAGTCGCCGTCGCTTCCATGCCGTGCGGATCCATCGCGTAGGCGTTGTCGCGGCCGAAGACGATGAAGCCGAAGCGCAGGTTGTCGAACGCGACCGACGGCTCCGGAAAATCGAAGCTGAACTTGTTGAAGCCGCGGCCGCGTGGCGGGACGAACACTTCGCTCGTGGAGGTGAGCGGAAGGATTTCCGCTCGCGCGCCGGTTGCGCCAGCAGACACGGGCTGCTCTGCGCCGGCGCTCGACGCGAGCACGGATCCGGCGCTGGCGGCGCCGACGACTTTCATCCAGTCGCGTCGGGAGAGTTCAGTCATCGGTCGGAAAGGGGAAGTGATCGTCGCGGCGGGGCTGTGCGATGCCCGCATCTCCGGAATACCTTATACCATCACCTTCATTGAGGCCACCCGCATGTCCGCAGACGAGGCGAATTCGAGCCGCCGCCACTTTCTCGCCAGCGTCGCCGGCGGCGCGTCGGCGCTCGCCGCCGTCGGCCTGAGCGCCACCGAACTCCTCGCGCAGGCGAAGCCCGCTGCCGCGGCGCAGGGCGCATGGGATATGTCGTGGGTGGATCGCGTGCAGCGCGCGAAGCACAAGATGGTGTTCGACTCGCCAGGGATCGGTGACGGGATGGCGCTCAACAACGCGATCACCTGGCTGAACGGCTATCGCGAGGTATACCAGACCACCGACGCGGACATGGCGGCGGTGCTGGTGTTCCGCCACAAGGGACTGCCGGTTGCGCTCAACGACGACATGTGGGCGCGGCTCAAGTTCGGCGACGACGACAAGCTGAAGGATCCGTCGACGGGCGAACTCACCACGCGAAACCCGTTCGTGAGTTTGAAGCCGGACGACAAGAGCGCCGCGGTGATGCCGGGCGCCGGCGTCGACGCGCTGATGGCGCGCGGTGTGATCGTGCTCGCATGCAATCAGGCGCTGATGCGCCATGCCGGACCGCTGGCGAAGGCCGAGGGGATTTCGCGCGAGCAGGCGCAGCAGGCGCTGATCGCGTCAGTGTTGCCGGGAGTGATCCGGATGCCGTCGGGCATCTTCGCGGCGTCGCGCGCGGAGGAGGCTGGGTGCTTGTTCCTTCGGTCAACGTAAGCTGAAAACCGACGACCGAAGACTGAAGACTGCGATGGAAGATGTAAGATGGAAGATCGACCGCTTGGCACCGAGGATCGAAGACCTGTGAAATCCTATGATCGCGCATACTTCGATCGCTGGTACCGCGATCCGAAGCTGCGGGTGGCGACGGCGGCGGCGGTCGCGCGGAAGGTTCACCTCGTGGTGTCGGTGGCCGAGGCGCTGCTGCAGCGGCGGATTCGATCAGTGCTCGACGTCGGTTGCGGCGAGGGAACATGGCGCGCGCCGCTCAAGAAGATGCGCCCGGCGATTCGGTACGTCGGAGTGGACTCGAGCGAGTATGTGATTGCGCGCTTTGGAAAGCGGCGCGGGATTCGCGCGGGGACGTTCGGCGGCATTGCCGAAATCGAACGCGCGCTGCGCGGGCCGTTCGATTTGATCGTGTGCTGTGATGTGCTGCAATACGTGCCGGCATCGGAGCTGCAAACTGGACTGCGATCGATCGCGAAACTCCTCGGCGGAGTCGCGTACCTCGAAGCGTACACGAGCGGGGATTCGATCGAAGGCGATCGGCGGGGGTGGCACCAGCGCACCGCCGCGGAATATCGGCGCGCGTTTGGTGGAGCGGGGCTAACCTCGGTTGGGATGCACTGCTGGGTCGGCGACAAGCTTCGGCCGATGACGGCGGAGCTTGAGAGAGGGAGTTGAGGGACTCGCCCCCCTCGCCCCTGCTTGACTTCAGAAGCGAGATATCCTATCATCCGGATACACGGATGAAACAAAATCCCATCTTCGACCGCCTCACCGCCCTCGCCGATCCCATTCGCGCGAGGCTTTTGCTTGTGCTCGAACGCCACGAGCTCACGGTGAGCGAACTGCGCGCTGCGCTGCAGCTCCCGCAGTCCACGGTGAGCCGCCATTTGCGGGCGCTCGCCGATGCGGGATGGGTCGCCTCGCGCGAAGACGGCACCAGCAATCGCTATCGAATGTCGGTGCGCGACCTCGACGCCGCCGCGCGAAAGCTCTGGCAGTCCGTGCGCGATGAAGTCGGCTCGATGGCGACCGCGGCCCGCGACGCCGAGCGCGTCCGCAGCGTGATGGCCGCGCGCCACTCTACTTCACAGCAGTTCTTCGCGTCGAGCGCGGCGCAGTGGGACAAGGTCCGCGCCGAACTGTTCGGCTCGCGGACCGAACTCCTCGCCCTGCTTGGTCTATTGGACGCGCGCTGGACCGTTGGCGACCTCGGCTGCGGCACGGGGCATCTCGCCGAAGAGATGGCGCCATTCGTGAAGCGCGTGGTCGCAGTCGATGAATCGCCGGCGATGCTGCGCGCGTCGCGCGCACGGCTTACTTCGCGGCCGAACGTCGACGTGCGCGAGGGCACGCTCGAATCGCTTCCGGTCGAGGCCGCGGAACTCGACCTCGCGATTCTCTCGCTCGTGCTCCACTACATCACCGACCCGGCGCTCGCGCTCGCCGGCGTGCATCGCGCGCTCGCAAAAGGCGGACGCGTGCTCATCGTGGACATGATGCCGCACGATCGGGCCGAATACCGCCAGACGATGGGTCACGTCTGGCTCGGCTTCGGCGATGAACAACTCACGCGCTGGAGCGAAGAGGCCGGCTTCGAGACCTGCCGCTTCTCACCGCTCCCCGCACCTGCACACTCGAAAGGACCGACTCTTTTTTCCGCGGTGTTGCACAAGAACTGAGTACCAATCGCTTACGACGATTCATCATCAGGCTGTACCAACTCCACACTCACCACTGACACCTGTCCGATGACCACAACCGCCGCCGTACCTCATCCGTTCGACTCTTCCCGCACCGCGGGCCGCGAGCCGTTCAAAGTTAAGGATCTCGAGCTCGCCGATTTCGGCCGCAAGGAAATCCGCCTCGCCGAGTACGAAATGCCGGGCCTCATGGCGCTTCGCTCCGAGTACAAGGGGAAGAAGCCGCTCGCTGGCGCCAAAATCATGGGTTCGTTGCATATGACGGTGCAGACCGCGGTGCTGATCGAGACGCTCGTCGAACTCGGCGCCGACGTCCGCTGGGTGAGCTGCAATATTTTCTCAACGCAGGACCATGCGGCCGCGGCCGTCGCGGTGGGCAAAGACGGCACCGTGCAGCATCCGCGCGGCACGCCGGTGTTCGCGTGGAAGGGTGAGTCGCTCGACGAATATTGGTGGTGCACGGAGCAGGCGCTCATGTGGCCCGACGGCACCGGTCCGAACCTTCTACTCGACGACGGCGGCGACGCCACGCTCCTCGTCCACCGCGGCGTGGAGTTCGAGAAGGCCAACAAGGTCCCCGCGCACAATCCGGTGAGCGACAGCGAGGAATACGGCGTGATCCTCGACTTGCTCCGCACCGAACTCACCAAGCATCCGCAGCGCTGGACGAAAGTCGCCGCTGACCTCCGTGGTGTGTCGGAAGAGACGACCACCGGTGTGCACCGCCTCTACGAGATGATGCAGGCCGGCACGCTGCTCTTCCCGGCGATCAACGTGAACGACTCGGTCACGAAGTCGAAGTTCGACAACCTCTACGGCTGCCGACACTCACTGACCGACGGAATCCTGCGCGCGAGCGACGTGATGCTCGCCGGAAAGGTTGCCGTCGTGATGGGCTACGGCGACGTGGGGAAGGGATGCGCGCAGGCGCTCAAGGGACAG
>Ga0193726_1002204_pt1 | contig 13604 bp, 14 predicted proteins | sample H2c1metaG_FD_144928 | JGI IMG/M metagenome (GOLD analysis project Ga0193726, IMG submission 144928) | Soil microbial communities from a riparian zone of the East river system, Colorado, United States - H2c1 | ecosystem: Environmental > Terrestrial > Soil > Riparian zone | place: USA: East River... | reverse complement strand
TCAACGTTGGCATCCGCTGCCGCGCTGACCGCATCCGCACCCGTGATGCCGCATATCTTGATCCACATGGCGCCGAGTGTAGCCATTTAAGCTTTCACTGTCCGGGTCGTTGCCAATATTTCACGCAGCAGTTGCCTGGGATCATCGCAGCTCATGAGCGCGGTGCCGATGAGCGCCAACGTATAGCCCAAGCGCGCCATGCGCAGGGCATCGGCGGCGCTGGTTACGCCGCTTTCCGCCACGGCGGGCCGGTCGCGCGGCAACAGCGGCGCGAGCTCCTCGAAGCGTTCAGGCACGACTTTCAGGCTCTGCAAATCGCGGCTGTTGATGCCGAGCAAAATCTCATCCTTGCCGCCCGAGCGCCGGCCGGCGCGCGCCGCGAGCAGCTCGCGCGCCTCTGCCAGGTCCGCGGCATCGAAAGCCTCCAGCAGCACGAACAATCCGAGTTGGGCGGCGGCATCGAGCAGTTGCAGCATTTGCGCCCGCGACAACATTCTCACGATCACCAAGACCCCGCCCGCGCCGGCGGCCCGCGCCTCGAATACCTGGTATGGATCCACCAGGAAATCCTTGCGCATCGCCGGCACGTTCAGCGGCCTGAGCGCCGCAGCTGCCTGGATCAGGTGTTGCAGCGAGCCGTCGAAGCGCGCAGGTTCAGTCAACACGGAAACCGCTGCCGCGCCGCCTTGCGCATACGCCGACACGCGTTTCAACCAGTCCTCGTGCGGTTCGCCCAAACGCCCGGCGGCCGGCGACCTGAGTTTGAGTTCGGCGATGACATCGAATCCGCCGGGCGACAGGCGCAGCCGCGGGCTCGGCGGCGCGGCCGCTGCGCGCTTCTCGAGCTCCGCCAAGGACTCGCGCGCCATCGCCTGCGTTACGCGCGATGCGCTCGAACGCGCCATGTCATCCAAGAAGCCGCTCATGTGACCCTTGCGTCGGCCGGGTGCAGCGCGAACGCCCGCAAACGTTGCAGCCATGCCAATGCCTTGCCGCTGTCCACGACCGCACGCGCCAAAGCGATGCCGCCGGCGATCGACTGCGCGCGGCCGGCAATCATCAAGGCCAATCCGCACTGCAACGCCAAGGTGTCGAGGTGCGGACCCACGTCGCGGCCTTCGAACACATCGATCAACGCCTTCAAATTGGCCTTGGCGTCGCCGCCGGCGAGGTCACGGGCAGCGCAACGCGCGATTCCGAATTCTTCCGGATTGATCTCGTGCCGCGCGACCTTGGCGCCCGCTACGTCGAAGGCGACGAAGGAGCCGATGGGCGTAGCCTCATCCCAGCCCGAAGCGCCATGCACCACCCAGCCGCGCTCGATGCCCATGCCTGCCAGCGTGCCGGCCATGAGCTCCGCGGTGGGCGCATCGTACGCGCCGACCAGCAAGTAGCGCGGCGCCGCCGGGTTGGTCAAGGGCCCCAACAGATTGAACACGGTGCGGATGCCGAGCGCGGAGCGGATCGGCGCGAGCGCCTTCATGGCGGGGTGGAAGTACGGCGCGAACAGAAAAGTAAAGCCCGTCGCGACGAAGCATTCGGCCGCGCGATTTTCATCCAGAGGCAGCGTGAAGCCAATGGCCTCGATCAGATCGGCGCTGCCGCTGCGGCTCGAGATGGACCGATTGCCGTGCTTGACGATGGGCAATCCGCAGGCGGCGGCGAGCAACGCAGCGCCCGTGGACAGATTCAAGCTGCCGGATCCGTCGCCGCCGGTGCCCACGATGTCGATGGCATCTATGCCTTCGGGCAGCGCAGGCTTCACCGCCAGCGCACGCATCGCGCCGGCAAAACCGCGCACTTCGTCGGCCGTGACACCTTTGGCGCGCAGCGCCGTGAGCAACGCGCCGGCCATCGCGGGCGCAAGATCCGGCGCCGTCAGGTGCCGCAACAAAGCCGCGGCCTCCGCCTCGCTCAAATTGCGCCGCTCCAGCAGCTGTTCCAGGATGGTTTTAGGATTGGCCATGTCGGGTCTTCAGAAAATTGCCCATGAGCTTGGGGCCGTCCGGCGTAAGCACGCTTTCGGGGTGAAACTGCACGCCCTCCACGGCCAGCGATCGGTGACGCACCCCCATGATTTCGCCTTCGGCCGTCCGGGAAGTCACCAGCAGCTGCGGCGGAATGCTGCCCGGCTCCGCGATCAAGGAATGGTAGCGGCCCGCCTCGAAGCCTGGGCTCATGCCGGCATACAGCCCTGCGCCATCGTGCAAGACCGGCGATACCTTGCCATGCATGAGCCGCGGCGCGCGCACCACCTTGCCGCCGAACACCTCGACCAAGGCTTGATGGCCGAGACAGACGCCGAAGATCGGCAGGCGTCCGGCGAATGCTTCGATCATGTCCATGGAAACGCCCGCAGCTCGCGGCGTGCCGGGTCCGGGTGAAATGACCAGGTGCGTGTAATTTCCGGCGAGCGCCTGCTCGACGCTGATCGCGTCGTTGCGGTGTACATCCACGTCGGCTCCCAAAATCAAAAACGCCTGCACCAGGTTGTAGGTGAATGAATCATAGTTGTCGATGAGCAATAGGTGCGCGCTCATTTACAAACCCTCCGCGGCGAGCTCGAGGGCCCGTCGCAGCACCGCGCTCTTCGCCATCAACTCGTCGTATTCCGCTTGCGCCAAGCTATCGGCGACGATACCGCCCCCCGCCTGGTAGCTGTAAGTATCGCCGCGAAAAACCAGCGTGCGGATCGTGATTGCCTGATCCATGTCGCCGTGCTGGCCGAAATAACCCACGGTGCCGCCGTACAGCTGCCGTCCCACGGGTTCGAGTTCGTCGATCAGCTGCATGGCCCGCACCTTCGGCGCGCCCACCAGCGTGCCGGCGGGAAAGGTCGCCGCGAACAGGTCGAAGGCGTCTTGCCCGGGATTCAGGCGGCCCTTCACGCCGCTCACGATGTGCATGATGTGGCTGTAGCGTTCGATCACCCGGTAGGGATCGACGCACACGGAGCCGGCGACGGCCACGCGTCCCAAATCGTTGCGCGCCAGGTCCACCAACATCACGTGCTCGGCATTTTCTTTCGGGTCCGCCAGCAGTTCGGCTTGCAGCGCCGCGTCGCGCGCTTCATCGGCGCCGCGCGGCCGCGAACCGGCGATGGGGCGCAGCTGCGCCTGCCCTGCGTGACACTTCACCAAGGCTTCGGGCGAGGAACCGACCACGGTGATGCCCCCGAGTTCGCAAAAAAACATATAGGGCGAAGGATTCAGCAGACGCAGCGCGCGATACGCCTCGAATGGCGCGAGGCTGTGAAGTCCCTCGAAGCGCGACGCGAGCACCAGTTGATACACATCGCCCGACGCGATGTACTCCTGCGCGCGCCGTACCCGTTCGGCATGCGCGGCCTGGTTCAATGACGGCGCGGCGGGCGAGAACTTTCCAGGCGCGAGCGCCACGGGCACCGCGCCGCGCAATGCGCGGATGACCTCGCGCCTCAGAGACTGCCGCTCGGCCTCGCTGCCATCGTGCAGCAGCGCGACGCCGCGTGTCAGATGATCGAACACCAGCAGCGAGCGCGGCGCGAGGTAGTGCGCATGCGGCGTCTGCGTCGCATCGAGGCTTCGGCCGGGAAGCCGCTCGAAATAGCGCACGGCGTCGTAGGCCGTGTATCCAACCAAGCCGCCGAGCAGCGGAACTCCGGGGATCTTCGGGTTCGGGCTGGGCGCGCGCGCCAGGGCGCCGCGCAGCACCGCCAGGAACTCCTGTCGATTCTTGGGTGCAGGCGAGCGCGCGCCGCCGATATGCGTGCCCGAGGCATCGATCCTGACCTCGAGGCATTCGCCGAAGCCAATGAACGAGTAGCGCGCCAGCCGCTCGCCGCCTTCGACGCTTTCCAGCAGAAAGCGCGGCCGAAAAGGCGCGAGCTTAAGATAAGCCGAGACCGGCGTATCGAGATCGGCAGCAATGTCAAAAGGCGCTTTCATTCATGCACTCAAAAGGCAATAAAAAACCCATCGCCACTTGTCGCGGAGATGGGTTCTGGATAATCGAAATATTGTGAAACTAAACGACCAGCCCACTCCTTAGGGGAGACGCCACCACCAGGTGTTCTGCAGCGTGCGACAGGTCGACATGCCTTCAGTATCGCCGCCCGGAGCGCCCACCGTCAACTGCCAAGGGCGCGCCGCGCATTACTTTTTCCCGCTGGTTTCCAGGTTTTTCTTGTATTTGCGGGTCAATTCAACAAAGCGGGGCGTCAGGCCGACGTCCTCGTACAGAGGATCGCCATGATCGTCGCGCGAGATCACCTTGGGCCCGCGCTCATAGGGCATCGCGGCGGCAATTTCATCCAATCCGGCGCTGAGCAGATCCGTCACGATTTCTTCGACCGCCTGGCCGGGAAACAGCTCCGCCAAGGCGTGCAGTCGCGCCGCATCGTCCAGCGGCAATCGCACGGCGTACTCCTTCGCGGTCCTTGCAGGCGCAGCCGTCTTCTTCCACCGATCGAGCAAGGGCTTGAATTTCACGACTGCTCCGCCATACCAGACTATTGCGACCGGCTATTATAGACCGCGGGGACATTGCATCATCGCCCAATCCAAATTAGGTGTGTTCGAGTACAGCCGGCGTGCGCTGGCGTTGGTGTGGAGCACCAACAAGACCTTGAGCATCACGCTCGCGGTGCTCACATTGATCGCAGGCGTGCTGCCGGCCGGGGTCGCCTACGTGGGCGCGCAAATCGTCGATGCCGTCATTCATGCGGCGGATCTGCATCGCCGCACCGGCACGACCTACCTCACGGATGTGGTGCGGTTCGTCGCGTTCGAGGCGCTGCTGGTCGCCGCGATCGCAATGGCGCAGCGAGGGATTTCGCTGGCGCAGTCGTTGCTGCGGGCGCAATTGGGACAGCGGGTCAACGTCATGATCCTGGAAAAGGCGCTGACCTTGGACCTGACCCAATTCGAGGATTCCGAGTTTTACGACAAATTGACGCGCGCGCGCCGCGAGGCATCCAGCCGCCCCTTGAGCCTGGTAATGCGCACCTTCGGGCTTGCGCAGAACGCCGTGTCGTTGATTTCCTTCGGCGGCTTGTTGTACCGCTTTTCTCCCTGGGCGGTGCTGCTGCTGGTGTTGGCCGGATTGCCGGCGTTTCTCGCGGAGGCGAAGTTCTCCGGAGAAGCCTTCCGGCTGTTCCGTTGGCGCGCCCCCGAATCGCGCATGCAAATCTATCTGGAATCCGTGCTGGCGCGCGAAGACTACGCAAAAGAAGTGAAGCTGTTCGACTTGGGCGCGCGCTTTCTGGATCGCTACCGCGATATTTTCACGCGCTTGTACCGCGAGGATCGCGATCTCACCCTGCGGCGCGACGCCTGGGGTTTTGGACTGGGCTTGCTCGGCACGGCGACGCTGTACGGCGGCTATGTCTGGATTGCAGTGGAAACCGTGCTCGGCGCCATGACCGTCGGCCAGATGACCATGTACCTCATGCTGTTCCGGCAGGGTCAATCCGCGGTGAGCGCGGCGTTGTCGGCGGTCAGCGGTTTGTATGAGGACAATTTGTACTTGTCGAACCTGTTCGAGTACCTGGAACAGCCGGTGGGCAGCGGCGCCGCCAAGGGGCATCAAACCGCCGGCCCGATTCCCGGCGACGGCATTCGCTTCGAGGATGTGGAATTCGTATATCCGGGCGCCGCGGCGCCGGCGCTGTCGGGAATCAGCCTGCACGTGCGTCCCGGCGAGAGCCTCGCTTTGGTGGGACAAAACGGCTCAGGCAAGACGACGCTGATCAAATTGCTGACGCGGCTTTACGAACCCACCCGCGGCAGGGTGCTGCTCGATGGTTTGGATCTCAAGGAGTGGGACGAGACGGCGCTGCGCCAGCGCATCGGCGTGATTTTCCAGGATTTCGCGCGCTACCAGATGTTGGTGGGCGAAAATATCGGCGCCGGCGATGTGCGCGCCTTCGACGATGAGGCGCGCTGGCGCGCCGCGGCCGTCAAAGGTCTCGCCGCCGAATTCGTCGAACAGCTGCCCGGCGCCTATCATGCGCAACTCGGCAAATGGTTCAAGGACGGCCGCGAGCTGTCGGGCGGCCAATGGCAAAAAATCGCGCTGGCCCGCGCCTTCATGCGCAGCGAAGCCGACATCTTGGTGCTGGACGAGCCCACCGCGGCCATCGATGCCGGGGCCGAAGCCGAAGTATTCGAACAGTTCCGCGAATTGACCCGCAACCGCATCGCCATCGTGATTTCGCATCGTTTCTCGACGGTGCGCATGACCGACCAGATTCTCGTGCTCGAGGAAGGCCGCATAGTGGAGCGCGGCAGCCATGAATCCCTGATGGCCGCGGACGGGCGCTATGCGAAGCTTTTCACCTTGCAGGCGCGCGGGTATCGTTAGGCAATCTCTTGAGGTCAACGTTATGGTCACATCGACATCGAAGCTGCTTCTTGGCATCGCCGTACTTGCTCTGGCTGCATGCCAGCGGGCAGAGGCGCCTGCCGCCGCCGCGCCCGGCAATAACGCCGTGAAGATGGGGACCTATCGAGTGGTGCTGCAGACGCCCGGCGGTGAACTGCCGTTTGGCCTGGAACTCGCTCAAAAGGATTCGCAGCCGGTTGGCTACCTCATCAATGGCCAGGAAAAGCTGCTCTTGAGCGATGTAAAGATAACCGGCTCGCATATCGAAATCGGCATGCCGGGATACGAAAATGTTCTGAAAGCCGACGCATCCGGAAATTCATTGCAGGGCGAGGTCTACCTGGTCAAGCCCAACGAGAAGAATCAGCATGTCCCGCTGCGCGCGACGCTCGGCGACGATTATCGCTTCTTCAAAACTCCCAGCAACGACAATGCCGACGTGTCGGGACGCTGGGCGGTGAAATTTCTCGATGACAGCGGCGCGCCCGAAGTGGCGGTCGGCGAATTCACTCAATCCCACGATGCCGTGAGCGGCACCATTCTGACCACGACGGGCGATCATCGCTACCTCGCCGGTCAGGTCAAGGGCGATGAGCTGTATCTATCCACCTTCGACGGCGCGCACGTGTTTCTCTACAAGGCGAAGATTGCCGCGGACGGCAGCCTCGACGGCGATTGGTGGTCGGGCCTCGCCTATCACGAGAAGTGGAGCGGCAAGCGCGACGCCGCGGCGCAACTTCCGGACGCCTATGGCTTGACGGCGATGCGTGCCGGGGTCAAGCAATTCGACTTCGCATTCCCCGATCTCTCGGGCAAAACCGTTTCGTCCAAGGATCCGCAGTTTCGCGGCAAGGTGCTGATCGTGGCCCTGGCCGGCAGCTGGTGCCCGAACTGCCACGACGAGGCGGCATTCCTCGCGCCGCTCTACAAGGACTATCGCGACAAGGGACTGGAGGTCGTCTCGCTGCAATTCGAACACTTCGGCGACTTCGAGCGCGCCGCGCAGGCGACGCAGCGCTTCCGCCAGCACTACGGCATTGAATACACCACGCTGATCGCCGGCATCTCGGACAAGGATGAGGCCGCCAAGAAGCTGCCGATGCTCAAGAGTTTCGTCGCCTTTCCCACCACGGTCTTCATTGACCGCAAGGGCAATGTGCGCAAGATTCATACCGGCTACACCGGCCCTGCGACCGGCGATCATTACGTGCAATTCGTCAACGAAGTGAAGACGACCTTGGATCAATTGCTGGCGGAAAAAACCTAGATGCCCTCCTTCGACGTGGTGTCCGAGATCGACACGCATGAATTGACCAATGCCGTCGATCAAGCCGTGCGCGAATTGACGCAGCGCTTCGATTTCAAGGACACGGGCGCGACCTTCGAACTGGACGACACCACCGTGACCATGAAGGCGCCGGCGGATTTTCAATTGAAGCAGATGCTGGAGATCCTGAAGCTGCGCATTGCCAAACGCGGCATCGATGTCGGCTGCCTGGACGTCAAGGATGCCGAAGTCAATCTGGCCAGAGCCAAGCAGCTGGTCATTCTCAAGCACGGCATCGATGCCGACGCCGGCAGGAAGGTATCGCGCCTGATCAAGGACTCGAAACTCAAGGTGCAGGCTCAGGTTCAGGGCGACAAAGTGCGGGTAACGGGCAAGAAGCGCGACGATCTGCAGGAAGCCATCGCCTTTTTGCGCAAGGCGGATGTCGGCGTGCCGCTGCAGTTCAGCAATTTCCGCGACTAGCGCGTGAATCATTTGACGATGATGGTCCCGACCATGCGTGGATGAATCGAGCAGGTGAAGCGATAGGTTCCGGGCTTGTCGAACTTGAACGAGAAGCTCTCGTTGGTGTCCATGGCAGCGGAGCGGAATAGCCCCGCATCGCTCACTACCGTGTGCGGTTCATCGTCCTTGTTCAACCATGTAACCTTCTCTCCCGCATTGACCGTCAAGGTCATGGGGGCGAACATGAAGTCTTTCACTTCGATGCTGTTGGCAGCCGCGCCCTGCGCCGCCGTGCACATCATTGCCATGGCCGCAGCAATCAGCTGCGACTGATATCGTCTGAGATTCATTTAAGTGTTCCCTTGCAGTTATAAGGAGTTGCTTACGCGATCGTGCTGTCCTTGAGAGACAGAGCCGCCGGATGCTTGACCACCGAAACGCTGGTGACGCCCAGCATTTTGGAGAGCTGATCCGCGGGCACCTTCAGCGGCCCGGGTCCCGCGCCTTCACCGGCGACAGGCTGCGGATAAGCCGTGGAGCGCGCCGTGTGGAACGTGACATTGCCCTCGACCTTTTGCACGATCTGGTGAATGTGGCCGTTGAGCACCGTGACTGAGCCGAAGCGGCGCAGTTGACTCATGAGCTGGTCTGCATCTCCGGTGCCCCAGCCCCAGGGCTCGTAAATCGTCCATAGCGGCATATGCGCGAATACCACGAGCGGTGTGCTGGAGGAGCGGCCCTTGAGATCTGCAGTGACCCATGCCAGCTGCTCGTCGCCCAGCGTGCCGAGGCCGCCCGGCTTGAATTGCAGCACATTGATGAGGCCGATGAAATGCACGCCGGCATGATCGAAGCTGTAATAGCCCTTGTTGCCGGAGGCCTTGCCGAAGCGATTGAAATATTCGGTCACCGTGGCATCGGTGGTGTCGTGCTCGCCGGGAACCGTGTGCATTTCGCTGGTTCGCAGCCGCGAAAACAGCTGTTGCGCCGTATCGAACTCGGCGGCCTTCGACAGGTGCGTAATGTCGCCGGTATGAATGATCAACGCCGGCTGTTCGGACATGCCGTTGACCAGATCGATGGTTTGGGACAGCGTGCCGTTGACGTCCGGATTGGCATCCTTGTTAAATCCAATATGGGTGTCGCTGATCTGCACGAACAGCGGTTTGCCCAGCTTGCCCGACCCGTACTTCTCATCGGCCGCCATCGCCAGATCGAAGGGCGTCAATACGCCGCCTGACAACGCAAACAGGGTACCCGCACCGCCAAAGGCCATGCACTTAAGTGCATTGCGGCGCGACAAAAGCAATTGATCATCCGACATGGCTCTCTCCTAAGGTTGCAGTTTCTGAATGGAGAGACTTCGTGGTGGACGGATTTATTCCCTGGAGCGACACTAGGCGCATGGATAAATCAGCCGTGACGCGTTTGACCGCCCTAACCGGCTTCATGGTCCTGGCTCTCGCGGCCTGCGCCACGGACTCGGTGATCGTGACGGGAACCGCGCGACCGCCCATCTCACCGGCCGAGGTGAAGATCTATTCGCAGCCGCCGCCGGTTTTCGAGGAAATCGCCATCCTCAATGCTTCGAAGAGCGTTGCCTTCTCCACCGGAGGACAGAAGACCGTCGACAAGGTGATCGCGGGCTTGAAAGAGCAAGCGGCCAAGGTGGGCGCGAACGGCATCCTGCTGGAAGGCTTTTCCGATCAACAAACCGGCGCCTTGGGCGCAGGCAGCGGCTCGAGTTCCGTTTCCGGCAATTCTGCGGTGGGCGTGGGCGTCGGCGGTTCCCTGGGCATTTACAAGAAGACCGGACATGGCCGCGCTATTTTCGTGCCGCCTTAGCTTTTTAAGCCCGCCAAGCTTCTAGGTTTGCTCGCGCAGCAGGCGCACCAGCCCCAAAAGTTCGTCCCAGCCGGTGTCCGACACCGCGCAATATTGAATATCGCCCTGTTGCCAGAATGCCAGGTGATAACCGCTGCGCGTGGTGTCGCTCGGCAATCTCGTTCCTGCCGCAGCCCAGGTAAACACATTGATGAAATGCGCGCCGTGCTGATAGACCACCACGGCGGAGCGCTGATGCTCGATGTAGTCGGCACGCCCGCCGATCAATTTATAGCCCTGCGAATCGAAATCGGCGACCGCCGGCGACACGTCGGCATGCCCCGCGAACCACGGCTTGACGGTGTGTTTGTCGGTGGAAACCACGTCGATCAAATGGTCCGGCATCAGCGAACGAACGTGAGCACTTACGAGTTCATTGCTCAGCGGACTCATGAGACTTGGACTGATCACGAAGAAAGCCAGCGCCGCTGCGATCGCCGCTCCGCCGAGTCCGCTGAAAGCGCCGCTCCAGAAAGATCCTGCGCGCCAGACCCGCGATTGCCGCTTAACTCCCGGCTTCGGCCGGCGCAACACCGCCACATTGGCATCCACCGCGCCGCTCCCTTGCTCGCTGCCCGCCTGGCTGAGTTCCTGGTCGAGCGCATCCATGATTTTCGAGCGCAATTCAGGCGGCGCCGCCGCGTAACTCACGCCGCGGCGCAAAGCCGCGCGCATGGTTTCAAGATCCAGAAGCAGGGCGCGGCACTCGTTGCAATGCTCGGCATGGCGCTCGATCTCGGCGGCCGAAACCGCATCGACTTCGCCGTCGAAGTAGGCCTGCACGCGCAGTGATTCAGCGCACTGCACGCGGTTCTCCTTCAACCTCACTCATCCACTTGGCCTTGAGCGCGGCGCGCGAGCGCGCCAGCCGCGACATCACCGTGCCAATCGGCACATTGGTGACGGCGGCGATTTGCGCATAGTCCATTTCCTCGATTTCCCGCAGCATCAGCACCGTGCGATGTTCCTCGGGTAAAGAAGCCACCAATCGATCGAGCACCTGTTTCTGATCGGACAGAATCGTGTCGTGCTCTGGATTGGCATCGTTCGCGATCATGGCGTGGCCATCGTTTGCATCGCTTTCGTCCGGAAGGGGCACAAAAACTCTCCGTTGCTGCTGTTTCACCGCGGTCAAATGGCAATTGCGCACGATGGTCAGTAGCCACGCCTTGGCGTCGGAACCTCGGAGCGCGTCGAAGCCCCGAAAAGCCCTCAAAATGGCGTCCTGCACCACGTCATCGGCCTCGCCGGGGCGGCATAGCCACCGGGCGAACCGATACGCAGCGTCGAGATGAGGCATTACCTGCCCCTCGAACCGAGCGCGCTTGTCATCCATGGTGTTAAGACTCATCGGGCCCCGATTTTATTCCTTAGCGTATCCTAGGTGGATGACAATTAAGGGGATGAAAGTGCCTGGAACGATGCGTATTGCCCTGAGTTTGGCCCTCCTGACCATCGTTCAGGCGCCTGCGGCCTGGGCGCAGCACCCCTTTTTGTCGGATGCCGAATGGTCGGCCCTGCGGCATGAGGCCGGCGGCACGTCGCCCTATGAAAACCTGCGCGCGCTGACGCGCCTGCATCGCGTTCCGGCAACCGTCGAATTCGATCAAGCGGCGAATTACATGCTCGAACGCGCCAAGGAATATGGTTTGCAGGATGTTCATGCCGAACAATTCCCCGTCGACGGCAAGATTCACTACGGCTTGATGCGTTCGCACGTCGGCTGGAACGTCGAGAGCGGCCGGCTTTGGCAGGTCGAACCGCAACACACCTTGCTCGGCGATTGGGCCACCGATCCCATTCGCCTCGCCGACTACAGCCATAGCGCCGATGTCGAAGCGCCCCTGGTGGACGTCGGCGCAGGCATGGCTGAGTCCGACTACGCCGGTAAAGACGTGCGCGGCAAAATCGTTCTCGCCGATGGGGTGCTCTCGACGGTGCAGCGACTGGCCGTGGAAAAAATGGGCGCGGCCGGCATCGTCAGCGACATGCCCAACCAAACCACCGCCTGGTCCGGCCTCGATGCCGGCATCGTGCGCTGGGGACATTTGGACTCATCATTGCCGAAGGGGTTTGCCTTCATGGTGTCGCGCGGCACCGCAAGCGATCTGCGCGCGCAAATGGGCGCGGGACATTCGGTGCTGTTGAGCGCCCATGTCAAAGCCGATGTGGTCCCGGGGCACTGGACCGTGGTCACCGGCACCATTCCAGGCACCGACCCGGCCGCCGGGGAGATCGTCTACAGCTGCCACCTCGACCATCAGCGGCCGGGCGCCAACGACAATGGCAGCGGCTGCGTCACGATTCTGGAATCCGCCCGGGTGCTCGCGCGCCTGATCGGCGACGGCACGCTCAAACGGCCGAGCCGGACGCTGCGTTTTATTTGGGGTCCGGAGGTCGAAGGAACGATGGCTTATTTGAGCCGGCATCCCGACATCAGGCGCTCCATGCGCGCCGACGTGCACATGGACATGGTGGGCGGCGATTTATTCAAGAACAAGTCCGTGCTGCATGTGACGCAGACTCCCTGGTCGCTGCCGACTTTCATCACCGACATCGGCGCAAGCTTTGCGGAAACTATTCGCGACGCGGCGACGGTCTATACCGAAGACGGCAGCCACCAAGATGCCGCGGTCGTGGAGGACCGCAACGGCGCGCCCGGGACCCGCAACGCGTTTTTCGTGGACGAGACGCCATATGCGGAAGGCAGCGATCACGATGACTATGATTCGTCGACGATTGCCGTGCCTTCGCTCTACTTGCGCGATTGGCCCGACATTTACATTCATACCGATCACGACACGCTGCTGCAGATCGATCCGACCAAGCTGCGCAGGGTTGCGCTTTTGGGCGCGGCATCCGGCTATAGCTACGCCACGCTGCGGGCAGCCCAGTCGGCGCAGATTTTGCCCTTCTTGTCCGCGCGCGCGCAGCAACGCTTGGCGCAACAGTTCAATCGGGCCTCGCTGTTGGCGCAAGACCCGGATACTGCGCCGTCCGAAGCGCTGTTCGAGGCCCACAACCTCATGAATCAAGCGCTGCGCCGCGAGCAGGGCGCGCTGCAATCCTTCGTCGCCTTCACCGCAGCAGCGCCGCAAGATCTCGCCCCATTCGGCCGGGCGCTGCAAGCCCAGGCCGCAACATTCGGCGCCTGGCTCGATCACGCCGCCGCGGCGCGCGGCTTACATGCGGCGGCCGGCATGCCGGCGTGGCATGCAACGGCGCAGGCGTCCAAGGTCGCGCATCGCATCGGCGAATTCGGACCGCTGACGTTTCAGAACGATGATGTGTTGCGCGATCGCTTGGGAATCGAACGCGTGCGCCGTATCAAACTGCTAAACGCGGACTCGAGCCGGCTTCTCAGCGTGCAGGACCGCGGTGCGATTTACGCCTATGAAATTTTGAATTTCGTGGACGGGAAAAGGACTGTCGCGGATATCCGAGATGCCGTATCCGGCGAACTCGGACCCATTCCCATAGAGATTGTCGGCGACTACTTGAACGCCTGCGAGGAGGCAAAAGTCATCGCGTTTCGATGAGTCCCCGCCGCATCGCCATTTTGGCGCCGCGGCTTCGGTGTTGTTATTTTGGCGGCGCCGCGCCTTTGCCGCGCTGCATGCCCTTC
>Ga0193726_1002202_pt1 | contig 13610 bp, 20 predicted proteins | sample H2c1metaG_FD_144928 | JGI IMG/M metagenome (GOLD analysis project Ga0193726, IMG submission 144928) | Soil microbial communities from a riparian zone of the East river system, Colorado, United States - H2c1 | ecosystem: Environmental > Terrestrial > Soil > Riparian zone | place: USA: East River... | reverse complement strand
AACAGGACCTGCAGGGGCCGCTCCCGTGATCAACCGCAGCCCCGTTTTCAGGGGTGAGTCGCCAGAGGCTAGGTTAACCACACGCAGGGACTGACTTAAGCCATAAAGCGCTCGGCAAGGGCCGCAGGCGTCAACTTCGTAACCCACACGGTACCAGGCCTCCCAAGGGCATAGGCCGTGCTCTAGTAATTATAGTGAGTTATCGTTTCTCGGCGGCTTTGCTGGCTTTGGCGCTTACGGTGACCAACGCCGGGGCCGTGCTCCTCGACTGGAATGCTCTCTCGTGGACGCCAGGCTCGCTATCCAATTCCTACGACATTGACCCTTCCAGTGCCGGGAATGACGTGACCGCTACTTTTAGTGGGGACACCTCGCGATTTACCAACGATCCGACGACCGGAATTGCAACCCCGGCGATCGACAATACCATGGAGGGCGGCCTGGGGGGTGTTCAGAAGTCGCTCGATATGGCCATTACTCTGACGTTTTCGGCGGCATACACCCAGGGAGTGAACAACGTCTCACTGACGCTTTTCGGCATTGATCTGGGAACCGTCACCGACACCGTCCATAGCATCACCGCCTTGGGAACCGACGGCGTCACAGTCTATTCGCCGACAATTACCGGTGTAGGTCCGGCAGTTCAATTGTCCGGCAGCGGAGCGAACCAGATTCTTACCGGCATCAGTGTCATCCCGAATGGCGGCGCAGGTTCGGGCGATGGCAATGCGACCATCACATTCAGCGGCTACGTCAGAAGCATCACGTTTACCTTTGAAGATGGAAATACTGGCTTTGCCAACACTCAGATGGCCATTGGCAATCTGCTCTATACGCCGCTCCCCGAATTCAATGCTGCGTGGGGATCCGTGGGAGTTTGCACCGCGGCAATCCTGGCCGCCGGACAGGGGCGCAAGCGCCGCCTTGTTCCATCAGTTTCGCGACGGGGTTAATTCCTCACAGTCGGCAAGCTCCAGCTCACACCGAGGCGCATCATTCTGATCCGCTGAGCGTTTAACTCCGCTGTTCAGTGCATTTGCTGACTGCGCGTTGTAGCTGCCGGCGTCTCTGCCGGCAGGTATTGGAAGTTCTGCCGCCGAGAACCGATAGTTCGCCTATCCGGGCGGCAGCTAGAACCGTTCAGCTACTATCCCGTTTCCTGGTCTAAACGATCAGCCTACCACCACATACCGCGCGCGCCGTAAGCCCCGTACCAACGGCCGGCATAATAAGTATTCATCGACTGGGCCATGTAGTAATCCTGCGCAATCTTCTGCTGGATGCAGAGATTTTTGTATTTTTGGTACTCCAGTTCATGACCCACGTAGGCGAGGCCCGCCTTCTCATCCTTGAAGACGTAGAATGTCTTTCCCTTGACCGTCGCGCGCGAGACCTGGTTGGCAGGGAGCTGCGCGTAGACTTCCTTTTGTAGCGGTGTCTGCGGTGTGAGCGTGTGGAAGCCGGCCGCCGACAACAATGATTTGGTGTTAGTCGCTTCCATCTCCGCGCAACTCGCGAAAAGGGAAACGGCCGCCGCGGCGGCAACAACAAAAGCGATGCTTAACAGATGTTTTTTTGGGTTCATTATATTGCTCCTCTGCCCCAAGGCTCATGCGATTGGGCGCAATTGAATATAGGACTTAGGTCTCATCCGCCGGGACGGTGATACGGCTGCTCCGGCGTCCGCGCGTGTAATCTGCGCGAGAGAAGATCCCCTGAATTTCAGGCTGCTTCTGCAGGGACGAGCAGAATAAGCTTTGTCATGCCCGAAGAAAGAAAGCCAGACGAGGAAGCAAAACCAGTCGATCAGTTTCTCGCCGAAACGCTCGATATCATGATCGCTGCGGGATGGGTTGAGAAATATGGGAAGACGCCGGGAGACACGGCGATTCATTATACCGACCATGGAGAGAAAGCGTTGAAAGCGCTCTGGCTCTTATATGGGGAGCTATTTCCGCACGGGCTCACCAAAGATACCTGGTGGGGTGCGGCTTTTGTCGGTACTTTGAAATTCGGTCCGCCCACAGAGTGACCGTTAGGCGTATGCGATTAGCCGTATTGATGACACTTGGAGGGCTGATCCTTTCTTTATCGACGTCCCAGGGGCAGGTGGCCGGGTTTAAACCGTCGGCCGAGGCACGGATCGCGCGCTTGGAACACCAGGTGTCGGAATTGGAGCGTTCGTATCCTTCTCGCGGCGTCGACGTAGGGGGAGTATCAATCCTATTCGGAGCCTTTTGTGCGTTGTGGGCTCAGAATACCCGCAGGAGCGCGTGGCTTTGGTTCTTCCTCGGCCTCCTCTTTAGCGCCATCGCGGTCATCGTTTTGCTTGTGAAGAACTCGAGCGATCGTATTCGTCGAGAGCAGCGAGAACGGGCGGACCAATTCCGGCGTTTGCATCCTCCTGGCAGTCCTCCGGTTTTTCCGACTCGTTGAGAAGCCGCACAGTTAACCAGAACATCAAACAGGTTTCACCCATGAATACTCCAACGAATCCGAACAAAGTACTTTGGGAGAAGGGTGACTTCACGCGCATTGCCGAAACCATGCGAGAAAGTGGAGAGGCATTGATCGAGCGCATTGGAATATCGAAAGGCCTCAAGGTTCTCGATGTCGGCTGTGGCGACGGCACGACCGCAATACCGGCTGCGAAACTCGGAGCGGATGTTCTGGGCGTTGATATCGCGAGCAACCTGGTTGCGGCCGGGAACAAGCGGGCAGGGGACCTTGGCCTAACCAATTGCCGCTTTCAGGAAGGTGATGCCAGCAATCTGCACCAGGTGCCGGACCAGGCGTTTGATCTCGTCGTGAGCATCTTTGGCGCGATGTTCGCGCCGAAGCCGTTCGAGGTGGCCAAGGAGTTGGTTCGGGTGACCCGGCCCGGAGGCCGGATCGTGATGGGCAACTGGATTCCCGGGGATCCGACACTGGTCGCTCAGATTCTCAAGATCAGTTCCGCTTACACGCCGCCACCGCCGGAAGGGTTCGTTAGTCCGATGACCTGGGGGATCGAGAGCAACGTGATCGAGCGATTCGCCGGCGCCGGGATTTCCGCGGACAAGATCTCCTTTGTCCGGGATACATTTGTGTTCAGCTATCCCGGCACTTCCGCGGCGTTCGTGGATGAGTTCCGGAAATATTACGGGCCGACCATGAATGCGTTCGAAGCGGCGGAAAAGAACGGTCAAGCCGCAGACCTGCAAAAACAGCTGGAAGACCTGTTCAGCCGCCAAAACCAAAGCGCGCGCCCGGATGTCACGTCCATTCCGGCAAGCTTCTTGCGCGTCACCGTTGGCCGCTGAAGCCGTTAGGCGGCCGTCGAATCGCTACGCGAAGCGTTGCGGGCGCGGTCACTGGCGGCAGAACCCTCCGGCGTTGCAATCCTGCGTTATTCGCGTAAGAAAGGCGACTCCCATGATGAAAAGCAGAATCTTACTTGCTCTCTTAGTCGCAGTCGCGACTTCCGCCGCTTCACCGACGCCAACGCCAACTCCGAAGAAGCCGGCTCACGCGCCGTCGAAGAAGGTAGACCCATCGGAACAGCCGCCATATGTCGGCATGACCAAGGCGCAGGCGTTAGTTCGATACGGGGAACCCAGAAAGCACAGCGTGACCGACGAGGGCGAGAACTGGATTTATGTTCTCAACGAGGGGGAAGTCATCGGAAAGGCGTTCATTCCTTTCAACTTTCACGCGACACCTGTTCGCGTCGGCGTTCTTGTATTCGGCGCGAACGGCAAGGTGAAAAAGTTCCGTTGGGACACCCCGACGGGCTAACGAACTTGAGGCGCCGATTGCGGCTTCATTGCAAGAACAGGAGAAAAACGCACATGCCCATCCGGCAAATACTGAAACGTCCAGCCTTCGTATTCGGCGATCTGCTCGATTCCAATTTTCTCTTGTGCGGCGGTAACGTCAGAGCATAACAAGGACAATTCTTCGCACCCGACACGGCTCTCGCCGAACTGCTGAATCTGTGATCGAATCTTCTCGACCTGGGTGATGACGTCCGGCTTGGAGTAGTTCGACATGCCTCTGAAAGGCAGCAAATAGGGAGCCGGGGCGGATTCTTAATTGCCCAGACGCACAATTCCGCCCTTGGCTAGACTCGCGGAAACGTCCGCAGTTGCGGCTTTTGCCGGCTAATATGCTGGATATGGCGATAGCAAAAGGGCATAACTGCTGTTGGGCGCCGCTCCGCATTCACTTCTGACTTTCGGCCGCAGCCAAAACCAATGAACCCCACAACGCCATTCATTATGAAAACGGCCCCCAACAAACTCTTTTTCGCAGCGCTCCTGCGCGGCAAAGACTTCCGCGTTTATGCGACACTCATCGTTGCTGCCGCGGCCATGCTCATCTCCGGCAGCGGTCGCGCCGCCGGCCTGACGAGCGAGCTTTTCCTGACGGTGGACCCGACAACGACATCTGCCTCCGTGGTTGGAATTCAAGGCACGACCGTCCTTCTCAACGTTCCGCAGTCGCCAACTCCCCAGGGGCAATCGCCGATTGCCGTCAGCAGCACAGTGCGCACTCTCGGGTTTGGAGCTGGAAACAGTTATGTGGGGGCGGAATACACGCTCGCCGGGGTTCCGACAGGAAGCACCTATCCGTTTCCGGCTGCGCTCGGCACTGAAGAAGTCGATGACGGGACGACGGACGGCAGTTTTAACTACACTTGGGGCGTGACCAGCGGGATTGCCTACCGGCTGAATCTCGATTGGACCAATCCCGTGCCGCTTTTCACGCTTGGCAATGCCTCGGGAAGCCGTTTGGGAATCACCTACGATGCGAGCAATAATTCGCTCTGGATCGCCGGATTCGCCGGCGCCATCGGCACGTTGATCTCGGACTATTCGCTCAGTGGCACCCTGCTTTCATCCTTTAATATCGGGCACGGTTTCAGCGGTGCTCTGGCGCTGAATCCCGCGGACGGCACGCTCTGGCTCAGTAACCTTGTATCCGGCGGGACGCTGACGCTGGAGCAATATGCTCGTTCCGCGCCGGGCAGCTTCGGCGCGACGCAATCCATGTTGAGCAGCCAAACGCATCCTGGCATTTCGGATGGAGCGTTTGGCGGAGAATTCCGATATACCGGCACAGTCGTCCCTGAGCCCTCTACTGTCCTTCTAGCGGCCATTGGCGTTATTATCGGATTCGCACTCCGCCGAGTCCGCAGCGGCCGCAATGCCTAACGATCCGCTGCAGGCAGCGATCGGCTAGAATAAAGCGGCCCCAACATCCTTGCGACTGATGTTGGTGCTATATGCTTAGACGGCAGCAACACCTTGAGACTTTCTATAACCCTATAATCTGAACGTTGGAAAGACTAAGCTTGATGGGGATGCGGCAACGATTTTAAGCTCATCCTTATGGGCCTAATTCTTCTTATCATTGTCATCCTATTGTTAGTCGGCGCTTTTCCGACAGGCGGTTATGGATTCGGTTATCGGTCGCACGGCGTCATAGGAACGATTCTCATTATTATTCTGATTCTGTGGTTGCTCGGTCGCCTGTAAGGGAGACTCGCCTTGCGTTGTCCGCCCTGACGTGGACCAACGTCTAATCAGGAAGGCAGGAAAAGAATAAAGGCGCGGACTAGACTAGCCGTGAGCGAACGGGGAACCGATGTCGGGGCAATTCTGGTTCCACTGTTTCACTCGCGCGGTCTGGCCCGAGCGCACGCTGATTTTAGCGAAGATCGGCTTTTTGAAATCCGCGGTGATTCTGTCCGTGCCGGTATCGTCGGCGTTCTCCGAGTCGTAGGAATATGACCATTCGGCGAATGAAATGACGTAATACTCGCCCGCGGGGACGTGGCGAATGACAAAGTTCCCGCTCTCATCGGACTTCGCGGAGCGGCGATATTTGGTTAGGCGCGGATCGGATTGCATCGGGTGCCCGGATAAAAAGCCGCGCTGAACGATTTCCGTGGTGTAAGCGTTCACGGGCAGGAGCTCCACGACTTCGTCGCTGGCCGTGTGTTCATCGCCGCGATACACGGCGTATGCGCGACCGGCGATAGTGGCGTTGCCTGATTTGCCCGAGCCTTTTAAGGCGGATTCATCAATGCGTCCGGCGTTTTTTTAGGAGTGCACCGTTGTGTTTGAAACGCCCGTCCATGAACCATTGCCGAAACGTGTTTTCGCCGAGCACATCATAGACATGCTCGTAAAAGCGGCGCAGCTGTCGCTTTGATTTTAGTGGCGAGACTTGGGGTTCCCGGCCGTTTGCCGGCACGTGATGGAAAAAGTAGCCAAAATATCGCTCGCAGAATTGACTGTAGTCCCAGGTGAAGAGAAGAAAGGTGTGCCACATGTCGTCGATCTTCGCCAGATCGCTTGTGATCACACACTGCACCGGCTCCTGACGTGGAAGCCGCAATGGCTCGACCGCTCAGGTAGAACCGATAAAGCTCCATCGAAAGTTTCGCCGGAGACGCTGGCTCACGGAAGCGCCGGCGCAGGAATAGCGGCTGGCTGGAGTAGGTAATAGAACCAAACGGCAGCAACAGTAGTGGGCTTTATATGACCTATATCAATCGGTAATTGTCGCTGCTCCTTTTTGCCTAACGACTCGTGCGTTATTGGTTTGCTTCTCCGGATTTGTCGGCCGAGGCGAAACGGTTTAGTTGTTTGCCATGACCCAAGTTATCGTCCTCATCGGTGCCGGATCGATCGGACAAGCGATCGCGCGGCGAGTCAGCGCTGGCAAGCACGTCGTGCTCGCTGATCTGCGGCAGGAAAACCTTGATGCAGCCGCGAACGTCCTGAGTGACGCTGGGTTCGAGGTCAGTACCGCGATCGTCGACGTGTCTTCGCGCGAGTCGGTCCACGCGCTTGTGGAGACAGCCACCGCGATAGGAACCCTAACCGGCCTCATCCATGCCGCGGGTGTCTCACCTACACAGGCATCCCCGGCCACGATCCTAAAGGTCGATCTCTATGGCACTGCGCTCGTGCTCGAGAAATTTGGCAACGTTATCGCTCACGGCGGATCGGGGATTGTTATCGCGTCGCAGTCGGGGCACCGCCTCCCAGCGCTGCCGCCCGAGCAAAACAAGGCGCTGGCGGTTACGCCCGCTGACCAGTTGCTCGCTCTTCCGATGCTCCAGCCGGATCAAGTGAAGGATTCGCTCCACGCTTACCAGATATCAAAGCGCGGAAACTCGCTGCGGGTAATGGCCGAGGCGGTGCGATGGGGAAAGCGCGGCGCCCGGATCAACACGATCAGCCCTGGTATCATCATAACGCCCCTTGCCAGTGACGAGCTGAGCGGTCCGCGCGGAGAAGGTTACAGGCGCATGATCAAGCTGTCGGCGGCCGGGCGGGCCGGCACCCCGGATGAGGTCGGCACTGTCGGCGCTCTGCTGATGGGATCCGACGGCGCGTTCATCACCGGCAGCGACTTCCTAATGGACGGAGGAGTCACGGCCGCCTACTGGTTCGGCGAACTCGCTCCGAAGTAACGCCTAACCAGGCGATGGGAGCGAACTGACCGACTGGTGTTGCTAAATCCGGGCGAGCAGGAGGCGCCCATAAAGCCATACTGAATCAGACCCAATACCCGGCAGCGGAGCCGTGATGCGGCGCTTGCCGGCATCGGAAAACACATAGTAAGTGCTTCAAAGGCCAGACTAGCGAGATATATGCTTTTTGAAGCCGACTGCCGGTAGTTCTAAGGCCGCGGGTAGGCTGCTTGCATCCGGCCGCGACCTGGGTGTAATCTTGAACACAACATGAGGGCAATTGATCCCGTCGATATTTGGCTCGCCGTGATACTCGTCACGGGCTACTCGATGTCGTTTCTGGCGCTGGAGCTGGAGTTCTATCTGCGAGAGCTAAAAGCGAGGGCAGAACAAAGGGAAATACAGAGGGCGATCCGGCGGCGGCAACTTACCGGCGTTTAAGATTTCACTCAAACCCTGGCAGCACCAAGTGGTGTTGGGCCACTGCCATGAATCCTGTTAGCCGAATGGCGCTTTGCGCCAATGCCGCAATTTGATAGAGCAAGGCATGAATCGACTACTCTTCGTAATTCTTGCATTTTTGCTGTGCGCCGGCTGCCAGATGGATAATCGGTTTTCACGACTTCGACCCGGCATGACGAAAGCGCAGGTAATGGCGATCGTGCGCAAACAGCCGACGGGACAGAAGACGCAGGACGGAATGGAAGTCTTGCAATGGGAGACTGGCAATCATTACGCCAAGTTTAAGAACGGTCGGCTAACCGCTTACGGCGCGGAATAAAAAATTAGCATACTCAAACGGCACCAACATCTTTCTATTTTATATGCCATATATCAATAGGCGTTTATAGCCTAACGACTTAGCATCCGCGGCGCGTGTGTCGCGACGCGACATGCCTAACGAGAACGATGGTTTGCCAATGGCGGGCTGCGGAGGCGGGACGGCGCAGGGGAAGCGCCTCAAATTCTCCCATCCTTTTTCGACTTTAAAAAACCCTCCCGGAAGCGACACCAGGCAATCCCGAACTTGGGAAAACAGATGCTTCCAGAAAAGACGTCTGTGCGGTCCAAGTCATTTGCGCACAAGCTGTTACCTTCGCAATACCAAGGCGGCACGTGATATGCAGTCCCGGATCGTATCAAACAAGGTAGTTATCAACAATCAACCCCTGGAGGTATCGTAGTTATGATAAGAGTAATCGTCAGTATTGCTTGCTCGGCACTGATTGTGCCGCTGGCCTTTGCCGAAGGTCCGAAGCAGAGGACGCCGACGGCCACTGCTTTAGAACAAGGAATAACGGTAACCGGAACGAATATCATTGCGGTTAATAAATGCCAGACGGCAAGTTATCAGCCTTCCAACACGCTCGTCGTACGCAATAACGCGGACCCGCATAGGTACGTTCTGCACGGCTCCGGTCACGTGTTGAACAGCAAAGGAGAAAAAGTCGGGATGAGAGTCAGGCCCGGCGCTAGCGTGCATGTGTTTTTCGCCAGCACGGGAGGCGTGAAAACGCTTGATCACGTTGTGGTGGACTGAGGGCCCACAGTCGCAGGGAACAACACCCCGAGGCGAGGGCATTAGGTCCGCGCCTGTTCGCTTCGGGGCAGCCCTGTGATGTCGCACTAAGACTGGGGTCGGTAGGCAAACCCTGCCAACAACCTACGACTGGTGTTGCTGCTATATGATTAGGCAGTGGCAACACCTACGATTGGTGTTGCTGCTGTTTGGTTATAGTAATTCAGATACGCCTCGGTAGAATCCGGCACCAATGACAGAGCCAGATGCAATATGAGCCGTTGAGCCCGATAAATCAAAGCCCATGAATCGCAAAACAATGGCGCTGCTCGCTTGCCTGGCGATTGTTTCGCCGGTCGTAGCCAAAGGGCAGCACGTAGCTATTGCGGGGGAATTAAAGGTAGTGTTTCTCAAACATCCATTGCCAGACTACCCATATGAAGCTCTTGCTAATAACTGGAGGGGGGTTGGCAGATTTCGGATTCACCTCAACGAACAAGGTCGGGTTACGGCCGTTGGTATTGTAAAAAGCACCGGGCACCCGACTCTGGACGAAAGTGCCATTAAGGCATTGTTAGCGTGGCAGGCGGTGCCGGGACCGAAGCGGGACGTTGATCTGCCTGTGACTTTCGTGATGTCGTTGCGATAATTGAGTCGGCACCCGGCTCTAAAAACCATACTCAAAGCCTACCAACACCTATCGACTGGTGTTGGGCCAGCTTGGCTCTGGTATTTATGGAGGTCGCCCGTGAGCGCTCCCGGGAATTCTTGTCCCATTCTCTGGCGAAAGCCGGTTAGTCTCTGGGACATAATGAAGCCTTTCATCGTTAAACGGTTCCAAGGGGCCTGCTGGCTCCTTGGCTTTATTCAAGGGACTTATGACGCCTTTCCCGACGACCGTAAGATCGTGAAAGTAGCTAGAGACTCATTCGCCGAACAACTCATGAGAATTCGGGTTGAGTGTGAAGAATTGGGCTTGCCAGTTTCGGTCGAACATCTCACCGACGAAATCCACTCTCTGCGAGACGAAGGCACCACGGCCTATCAAATTGCGAAGAGCGCTTCGGGATTGAGTGACACGATCCGCCGCGAAATGGAATCAACCAAAATGTTTCGCCTGCACGGTGAGACGCAGAAATATTACGAAAAAGAAGACGCCTTCGGGCCGAAGGTGGCGGAAGCATTTCCGGGCGCAGAATACGATATTAAAGAGGCAGGAAACTGTCTCGCGCTTAATAGAGGTACCGCATCGGTATTTCACTCAATGCGCGTTCTAGAGCATGCCCTGAGAGCGCTTGCGTCCCAGTTTAACGTTCCCACCAATCACAAGGCGTGGGGCGAAATGCTAAAAGGAATTGAAGACGGGATCGGGCAAATCCCGCGCCAACAAGACAAGCCGTCGGATTGGAGGGAGTACCAGCAATTCTGCGCAGAAGCTGCCTCTCAATTCATGCATTTTAAAACCGCCTGGCGGAACTATACAGCTCACGCCAGAACGAAATATACCGAAGAAGAGGGTGAACAGATTTTCCGTCATGTCGGCGACTTCATGAAGCACATATCAAAGCGACTAAAAGAGCCAGTCACCAATCCTTGAACAAATCATTATTCAGGCGCATTGTTGGACCGTTATGGCAGAGCGAGACGCCAGCCAAAAGGCACTGGAGCAAGTCCAGAAAATTACCGAGTCCGGTCCGGTCAACGGCGAGGACTTGCTTGGCTCTGACGATCTCAAGCGGCAGTTACGCGAGGCCAAGGAACGGCTCGCCAAAGAGTCACAGCCAGCCAGCGAGTAGCCGGTCTAGCAGCCCCGAAAGGTTGCTTTCACGCTTCTTAGCGCGTTTCACGTTCTTCTCTGTGAGCGTGACTAGATACGGCTTTTTGCCCTCTGACGGTCGGCCTGCGCCCTCTCTCTTTCCGCCCTGCTTGGGTTTCTTCATGTTTGAAAAGATATATACGAATTATGTTGACGCAAGCTGATTCTATATATATCTTTTCAGCCATGTATAAGCGACTGTCCAAAGAGAAGCAGGCTTTAGTCCTAGCGGCCCTGTGCGAAGGCACTCCGATTCGCGCCTGTGCCCGTATGTTCAAAGTCGGCAAGGACACGATTCACCGTCTCATTTTGGAGACCGGCGAAGCGTTCGCCGATTACATGGACAAAGAGTTCCGCGACCTTTCCTGCGCTCGCATCGAAATGGATGAGCAGTGGCAGTATGTCGGCTGCCATGCCGGTCGGATGCCTAAACGGAAACCGTCCGAGCCCCGCGATAAGACACGCGGAGACTTCTGGCTTTGGGCCTGCATTGACGCTGAACGAAGCTGGTGTTCTCGCACAAGCCGAGACAGGGAACCGAGACTCGTTTCTTGCCATTTCGGCCAAAACTCCTTGTCGTAATCGCTTGCCTCAGCCATTTACGAACCCTAAGCGACCGACCATAGAAAAACCATACTCAAGCAGGCCCAACACCTATCGACTTTATATGACATATATTGTCTGATGTTATGGAAGGAGGGCTTTGGACGGCTGGGAATGCTTGCCAGGCTGCTTCCCTCGGCGATTCTTCCCTGCTCCCATGCCTTCACGTGATTCGCTTGCCGATCTTGAGCTCGTGGAACCGTCCACTTCGGCGGAGTTGGATACCTATTATGATCTGCGCTGGCGAATCCTGCGGAAACCTTGGGATCAAGCACGCGGGTCTGAGCGCGATGATCTCGACGCGGGCAGCTTGAAACTCATGTTTAAGAAACCCGATGGCCAGGCTGTGGCGGTCGGCCGGTTACACTTTAACTCATCCGAAGAAGCTCAGGTTCGCTACATGGCGGTCGATCCGGAATGGGATCGGTCAGGTCTGGGCAGCCGGATCCTTCAGGGATTAGAGGCCGAGGCTCGGAAACGCGGAGCTCAAACGATGGTTTTGAATTCGCGCGATAAGGCCGTCGGGTTCTATGAGAAGCATGGCTATGCCTTGTCCGGGCAGGCTGGCGCGCTCTTCGGCGGCAAGGTTCAGCATGTCAGGATGAGCAAAACGCTCTGACAGATAACGAACTAGACAGGATTGACGGGATTCACTGGATTTCCGGAAGTCCGAATCCTGTAAATCTTGTTAATCCGGTCTAGAAAACAGCTCTCGGCTCTTCTATGACAGACGACTAGACAGGATTAACGGGATTAACCGGATTCGCAGAAGTCCGATTACCTAAAGTCCAAATCCGTTAAATCCTCTTAATCCTGTCTAGAAAACGGTCTTCACGTCTTCGGGGCTGCCGGATCTGTGTTAATCCGTGTCAATCTGTAACGTAAATCTGATCCGGCCTACCGAGGCTGGATTGGGGTTGGTGCCAGATCGAATTCCCTGTGCACCAGTTGCGCGGCCTTGTCGGCTTCGCTGCCTTCGATGACGACCGCGATCTTGATCTCCGACGTCGAGATCAACTGAATGTTGATGCCCCCTTTCCCAAGGCATTCGAAAAGCCGGGCCGCGACGCCGGAGTGCGAACGCATTCCGATTCCGACAACACTGAGCTTCGCCATTCCGCTTTTGCTGAGCAGTCTGGCGGCTTTCAATTCGCCCACGAGCGGTTCGAGCAAAGTCTTGGCAGCTTCAAGATCGTTCTCGTGAATCGTGAATGAGATATCGGTCGTGCCGTGTTCGGATACGCTTTGCACGATCATGTCCACGATGATCTGGCTCTGCGCGATCGCAGAAAAGATTCGTCCGGCGACGCCGGCGACGTCAGGCACATCGTCAACCGTTAGCTTCGCCTGGTTTCGTTCCACGCTGATTCCGCGGATGACGACGTCCTCCATATTGGCCGCCTCTTCGCGCGCGATGGTTCCCCGTTCCTGTTTGAAACTCGAAAGGACTTCGAATTCGATTCCAAACTTCTTCGCGAACTCGACCGCGCGCGACTGCATGACCTTGGAACCGGCACCGGCCATCTCGAGAAGTTCATCGTAAGCGATCTCATCGAGTTTCTGCGCTTCTGCCACGATGCGCGGGTCGCAGGTAAAAACTCCGTCGACGTCGGTGAAAATCTGGCAGGCGTCGGCGTTCAATGCGCCGGCCAGCGCGATCGCAGTGAGATCCGAGCCGCCACGGCCAAGCGTGGTCGTGTCGCCATCGGGCGTTTGCCCCTGAAATCCGGCAACCAAAACGATGTAGTCGTCCGCGAGCAATTCATGGATTTGACGCGGACTGATATTCGCGATCTTCGCCTTGTTGTGGGAACGATCCGTCAGGATCCCGGCTTCCGCTCCGGTGATGGAAATCGCGCGGCCACCGAGCGCGTTGATCGCCGTGGCTACGAGCGCAGTTGCCGCGCGTTCGCCGGTGGCGAGCAGCATGTCGAGCTCACGCGGCGTTGGTTGCGTCGAAAGCTCTCGCGAAAGTTTCAAAAGAGTGTCGGTCACGCCTGCCATGGCGGAAATGACGGCTACAACGCGCGCGCCCGATTTTTGAGTCTCAATCAAACGCTGCGCGACCCGGCGGATCCGCTCGGTATTTCCGACGGATGTTCCGCCGTACTTCTGAACAATTAGACGCATCGGAAGGAAGCGTGAAGAAGTGGCGCGGCAGACACAAACCGTTTTCGCTCAAACACGGCCAGAGTCAACATCAG
>Ga0193726_1002201_pt1 | contig 13615 bp, 14 predicted proteins | sample H2c1metaG_FD_144928 | JGI IMG/M metagenome (GOLD analysis project Ga0193726, IMG submission 144928) | Soil microbial communities from a riparian zone of the East river system, Colorado, United States - H2c1 | ecosystem: Environmental > Terrestrial > Soil > Riparian zone | place: USA: East River... | reverse complement strand
CGTCCACGTCACCACCCACAGCAATCGGTCTTGAAACCGCACGACGGACAGCGCCAGACGGCGTGCATGCGGTACATCTCGGCGGCGCCGCAGCGCTCGCAGATCATCTTTTCCGCCCTCGCCGACGGCGTCCCAACCTTGATGGGCGTGATGGGTCTGGCCGGGCGGTTCGGAGGGGGCGACGAATCCGGCATGCCAGAGCATTGCATTCTCAGGCTCATATGTCGAATGACCTAATAGATGAGCTCATATGTGTAGCGTAAATAAACGCGCCGCGAAGATGTGTATTGACACATTGCGCTTTTTTGCTACACTTTTGGGCTATGAGTCTTAAACGCAAAAGACGGGTCCTTGCGATAGACGACGAACCGGCGATGACCGAGTGGCTCAAAATCCTCCTCGAGCATGCCGGCTTCGAGGTGAAGACGGCGCTCATCGGTACGCGAGGCGAGGAGATTTTCAAGACCTGGAAACCCGACGCCGTCGTCACCGACATGATGCTCCCAGACGTGGATGGGATCGAGCTGGTCCGTAAATTCAAACAGCTCGACCCGGAGGCCGAGGTGATCGTCATCACCGGCCAGGGCAACATTCCGCGGTCGGTCGAGGCTGTGAAGGCCGGCGCGTTCGATTTCCTCGAGAAGCCGGTGGACGCCGAGCGTCTGCTCGACAAGCTCGAAAAGGCGATCAGGCAGAAGACCCTCGTGGACGAGAACGAGCAGTTGAAAGCGCGGCTGCAGGATCGCTACAAGTTTCAGAACGTGATCGGCAAGAGCAAGAAGATGCAGGAGCTGTTCGACCTGATCGAGAGCGTCGCCGCCAGCGAGGCGAACATCCTGATTCAGGGCGAGAACGGCACCGGCAAGGAGCTCATCGCCAACGCGCTCCACTTCAACAGCAAGCGCAGCAAGGGGCCGTTCATCAAGATCAACTGCGCGGCGATCCCGAAGGACCTGATCGAATCCGAGCTCTTCGGTTACAAGAAGGGCGCGTTCACCGGCGCGACGATGGACAAGGAGGGTCTGTTCGAGATGTCGGAGGGCGGCTCGCTGCTGCTCGACGAGATCGGCGAGATGCCGCCGTACCTGCAGACCAAGCTGCTGCGCGTGCTCCAGGAGCGCGAGTACCGGCCGATCGGCAGCGACCGGATCGTCCACGTCGATTTTCGGCTGATCTGCGCGACCAATATCGACCTCGACGCGGCGCTCCGCGACGGGAAGCTGCGCGAGGATCTCTATTTCCGGATCAACACCATCACGCTGCGGGTGCCGCCGCTGCGCGAACGCACCGAAGACATCCCGCTGCTGTGCGACTATTTCCTCGACAAGTTCCGTTCGCGGTATCAGAAGAACGTGAAGACGCTGGCGCCGTCGGTCTACCACCTGCTGATCCGTAACCGCTGGCCGGGCAACGTCCGCGAGCTCGAGAACGCGATCGAGCGGGCGGTCCTCGTCGCGAAGGGCTCCGAGATCGCGGTGACGGATCTGCCCGAATCGATTCGGGAGGAATCGGCGACGGCGACCGATTTCGTCATCCCGCCGCACCGGACGCTCGCCGAGATCGAGAAGATGGCGATCCTCCAGACGCTGCAGCGCACCAACTGGAACAAGCAGGAGGCGGCGCAGATCCTCGGGCTCTATCGGCCGACGCTCTACAGCAAGATGAAGAAACACGAAATCCGTGACGGCGGCAAGGCCGCCCGGACCGCATCGCCCGCGCCGCCCGCGCAGTAGCGGCGCACCTCAACCGTCGGCGCTCCGACACGGCCGCCCAGGAAACGTCGTGTTTCCTGACGCGGTCGGGTCCGCTCGCGACGAATCAGGCGCTTCGAACAGCACATCTGAACCTCTGGCGTGGCACACAACTTGTAGCTAAAGTGCCAGATACGTGAATGGAGGACATGTGAGCGACAACTCGCGGGCCCTAGCAGCTTCCGTTGCCGGCGCGGTCGTGGGCGCGATGGCCGGGTACTTGTTCTTCAGCGAGCAGGGTAAGGCGCTGCGCCGCCAGATCGAACCGGCGCTCGACGACCTGGCGAGCGAGCTCAACCAATTCCGCGGCACGGTCCAGAAGGCGGTGAACGTCGCCGGCGAGGGCTGGAAGCTGCTCAACGACGCGCTCGGCGAGCCGCGGACGTTCCAGGCGCCGCGCTATTCCGCGCCGCATCAGTCGTCGCCGTTCTGAGGAGAGTTGTGGCAAACCTGGGAACGACAAATCTCATGCTCGGCATCATCGCCGCCGTCAGCCTGCTCGAGGCGATCGTCGTCATCGCCCTGGGCATCGCGGCGTACATGGTGTTCCGCCGGGCGTCGAATCTGATGTCGACGATCGAATCGCAGCACGTGGCGCCCGCGATGGGCCGGGTCAACGCGATTCTCGACGACGTGCACGGCGTGACCACCAAGGTGAAAGAGGAAACGGAGCGCGTGGACCAGGCGATCCGCACGACGCTGGACCGCGTGGACGAAACGGCCGCCCGGGCGCGGTCGAACGTGCGGATGCAGACGAGCCGCCTTGTTGGATTCATGCGCGGCGTGCGCGTCGCGATCGACGAACTGCGGCACAACGGCTCGAGACCCGGGCCGCCGGCGAGCGAGGCGGGTCCGGCATGACACGACGCGAGGATCACGATTCCCAACAGGAGGGTTCAATGGCAGACGGATACGATCGCTTCGAGAACGAGAGTGGCGGCGGCGGCAGCTTCGTGATGGGACTTCTCACCGGCACGGTGCTGGGCGCCGGGCTCGGCATGCTGTTCGCCCCGAAGCCGGGCGCCGAGCTGCGCAACCAGATCACGGAGCAGGCCGGCAAAGTCGCGAACACGGCGTCCGAGCAGGTCCGTCGTGCATCGGATGCGGCGAGCGATCTCGCCGATCGCGGCCGCGACATGTACGGCAAGGCGCGCGATGCGGTGTCGCGCGGCGCCGAAGACGCGCAGCGCGCGGTGGCCAAGGGCGCGGAAGAGGCTCGGAACTACGTCAGCAGCACCGGCGGCCGCCAGAGCTGATGACATAATGGCGGCGTGATCAGCGCGAAGCGGGTCGCCGCCGCCGTCGGACGAGGGGTCCGCGACGCCCTCACGCTCTCCGGCCTGTCGGCGTGGCGCGGGCTGCAGGGTTTTTACGACAGCGACAACCTCACGTACGCGGCGTCGATCGCCTACTACGCGCTGTTGTCGCTGTTTCCTTTTTTCCTCCTCGCGTTCGCGCTCCTCGGCCGGGCGACGGCCGACGACGCGAGCCGCAACGCGGTGTTCGCGTTCGTCCTCAAGTACTTTCCGACACAATTCGATTTCATCACCTCGCAGCTCGATGCGTTCCGGAGCAGCCGCGGGACGCTCGGCGTCGCCGGCACGATCGCGATGGTCTGGGGCGCGCTCGGCGTGTTCGGTGCGATCAGCACGGCGGTGAACTACGCCTGGGGCGTCGAGAAGCAGCGCAGCTTCTGGAAGCACAAGCTGTTTTCGTTCGTGATGCTGCTCGTGGCCGGGCTGATTCTGCTGATCGCGCTGCTGCTCGTCAGCGCGTCGCAGGTCGCCGGCGCGAGCTGGTTCAAGGAGATTCTCGAGGGTTTTCCGGCGCTCCTCGTGCTGCGCAGCTTCACCATCCGGCACGCCACCACGCTCCTCTTCATTCTCGTCGTCGGCCTGATCTATTACTTCGTGCCGAACGCGAAGGTCCGGTTCCGCGACGTCTGGATCGGTGCGCTCGTCACCGGGCTGCTGTGGAAGGGCGTGCTCGAGGCGTTCTCGTTCTACGTCCGCGACATGACGCGCTTCACGAGGGTCAACGGATCGATTGCGGTGGTGGTGGTCTTCCTCGTGTGGGTCTATGTGCAGGCGGTGATCCTCCTGTACGGCGTCGAGTTCACCGCCGCGTACGCGCGCCTGCGGCGCGGCCGCCCGGAAGAAGTCCCGGCGGCGGCGACACCGCGGACGGGGCTGTAGGCGGCGCCGAACCGCAGACCGTCAGGCGATCCCGCTACGCGATCCGTGGATCGGCAGCCCGAAAAAAACGTGCGACATCACGGGGACTTCCGCCGGCCGGCGCCACGCCCGCGGCCGTGTCTGCAGGCTGGCAGGAGATTCTTGGGGCCGAATAATTGCTCTTCGTGACCTTCGTGTCTTTCGTGCCTTCGTGATGAACTGTCCGTCGATGTCATAATCACGCGATGAACCGTCTCGCGCGCGAGCGTAGTCCGTACCTGCTTCAGCACGCCGACAATCCCGTTGACTGGTTCGCGTGGGGCGACGAGGCGTTTGCGAAGGCGCGGGCCGAGGACAAGCCGATCTTCCTCTCGATCGGCTATTCCACCTGCCACTGGTGCCACGTCATGGCGCACGAGTCGTTCGAGAACGGCGACGTGGCGGCCGTGCTGAACGAACACTACGTCTCGATCAAGATCGATCGCGAAGAGCGGCCGGACGTGGACCGCGTCTACATGGCGTTCGTGCAGGCGACGACGGGATCCGGTGGCTGGCCGATGAGCGTCTGGCTGACGCCGGATCTGAAGCCGTTCTACGGCGGCACGTACTTCCCGCCGACCTCGAAGTGGGGAAGGCCGGGCTTCGTCGAGATCCTGGGCGAGATCGCGCGCGTGTGGAAGGCGGAACGCGGCAAGGTGACGCAATCCGCCGACGCGTTGACGAAGCAGCTGCAGCAGGTGGCGCAGGCAGCGGTGCCGACCGACCTGCCGGGAGCGAGCGCGCTCGAGCGGACCGTCACGCAGTTCAAGGAATCGTTCGATGCGCGCAACGGCGGCTTCGGCGACGCGCCGAAGTTCCCGCGGCCGAGCGAATTGCTCCTCCTGTTTCGAGAGCACGCCAGAACCGGCGCTCCAGTCGCGCGCGACATGGCGCTGCGCACGCTGCGGGCGATGGCGCTCGGGGGGATGCGCGATCACATCGGCGGCGGATTTCATCGCTACTCCGTGGACGCCGAGTGGCGCGTGCCGCATTTCGAAAAGATGCTGTACGACCAGGCACAGCTGACGCTCGCGTTTCTCGAGGCAGCGCAGATCTCCGGCGATCCGTTCTACGCCGAGGTCGCCGAGGACACGCTGCTGTACGTCAAGCGCGAGATGACGGGCGAGGGCGGCGGCTTTTATTCGGCGGAGGACGCCGACAGCGTTCCGCCGGAGCACGCCGGCGATCCGCATCCGCACAAGACCGAAGGCGCGTTCTACCTGTGGACCGCCGGCGAGCTCGACGCGCTGCTCGGCGCCGACTCCGCCATCGTCAAGCCCCGGTTCGGCATCGAGCCCGGCGGCAACGCGCCATCGGATCCTCACGCTGAGTTCACCGGCAAGAATCTGCTCTACGTCGCGCACTCGGTGGACGAGATCGCGAAGCAGACGCAGAAGGAGCCGGCCGACGTCGTGGACGTGTTGAACCGCGCGCGCCTGCGGATATTCGAAGCGCGGCTCGCGCGTCCCCGGCCGCACCTCGACGATAAAATTCTCACGGCGTGGAACGGCCTGATGATCGCCGCCTTCGCGCGCGGATCGCGGGTCCTCCGCGCGATGGGACCGGCGGGCTCCGACGCGGGCGAGCCGTTTCTCGAGTCCGCGCGCCGCGCGGCGGCCTTCATCCGCGACCGGATGTGGCGTCCGGACAGCGCGACCCTCGTGCGCCGCTACCGTGACGGCCACGCGGACATCGACGGCTACGCCGAGGACTATGCCTGCCTGATCTTCGGCCTCCTCGAGCTGTTTCAGGCCGACGCGGATCCGCAGTGGCTCGAGTGGGCGATCGCGCTGCAGCGCCGCCAGGACGAGTTGTTCTGGGACGAGGTGGGCGCCGGCTGGTTTAGCACGACTGGCCAGGATGCGAGCGTCCTCCTTCGGATGAAAGAGGATTACGACGGCGCAGAGCCCACCGCCAGCTCCATCTCCGTCGTCAATCTGCTTGTGCTGTCGCATCTGGTGCCTGATGCCGCGTGGAGCGAGCGGATCGATCGGACGCTGCGCGCGTTCGGCACGAGGCTCGAGCAGATGGGCCGCGCGGTGCCGATGATGGCGGCGGCGCTCTCGACGCGGATTGCCGGCGTACAGCAGATCGCGATCGTCGGCGAGGCGGGACGCGACGCGTTGACGCGTGCAGTCGGGCGGCACCACCTGCCGTTCGCATTGACGATCAGCGCAGGGCCAGACGGCCAGCGGACGCTGGCGTCCAGGCTGCCGTTCATCGGCGCCATGACGGAAGTCGGCGGTCAGGCTGCCGCGTACGTCTGCCGCGATTTCACGTGCCGCGGGCCGGTGACGTCCGTCGAAGCGCTGGAGGGCGAGCTGCTTGCCTGACGTCCGAGTCGAACACACGCCGGGCCGCCTGCGGCTGATCCTCGACGCCCCGCACGGCAATGCGATCACGGATGCGATGGTCAGCGCGTTGCGCGAGGCGCTGGCGGCCGCGTCGGTAGGGGCCGGCTTCAGCCGACCCGTGAAGCTGATTACCATCGAATCCGCGGGTCCTGACTTCTGCTTCGGCTCCTCGCTCGACGAACACACGCCCGCGCGGATGCCGGACGTGCTGCCGCGGTTTCACGCGCTCGTGCGCGACCTTCTGCACGCGCCAGCGGTCACCGCCGCGGTCGTCTCGGGCCGGTGCCTGGGCGGCGGCTTTGAGATCGCCCTCGCGTGTGATGTGATCTTCGCATCGGACGACGCGCTGATGGGCCTGCCGGAAATCACGGTGGGCGCCTTTCCGCCGGTGGGCTCAGTGCTGCTGCCGCTCAAGGCGGGCGCATCGCTCGCGGCGAGCGCGATCATCAGCGGGGCAGCGCGTCCAGCCGAGGAGTGGCGGGTCGCGGGGCTGATCGAGGCGATCGTGCCGCGCGGCGAGTTGACCGGCGCCGTCGATCGCTGGTTCGACTCGACGCTCGCGCGTCATTCAGCGGCGGCGCTTCAGTGCGCAGTTGCCGCCAGCCGGCTGATCGTCTCCCGCGCGATCGACGATCTGCTGCCCGTCGCCGAGCGCCTGTATCTCGACGATCTTCTGACTACGGCCGATGCGGCCGAGGGCGTTGCGGCGTTTCTCGAGAAACGGCCGCCGAGGTGGACCGATTCATGACTTTTCCCGTAGACGTGTGGCTGCGCGGCACCGACTTCGCGACCACCGCGACCATCGACAGCGTGGCGGCCGAAGCGGCCGCGTGGACCGACGCCGACGTGCGCCGCGTGCTCGAGAGCATGCTGAGGACGATGGATCGGCAGAAGAATCCTGAAGAGGCCGAGGATCGTCCGGTGATCCTCCGCGGCCTGAGCTGGATCGTCAATCCGTACGAAGACGGCGGCGTCGTGATCGCGATCGAGATCACGCTCGGCGCCGCCGTCGCAGGACCGTTTCAGATCGACCAGTCGCGGCTCGAGGCGATGATCACCCGCGTCCTCGCGCCGCCGCCCGCGGTCGAGTCATCGCGCGTGCACTGACCTCATTTCTGCACGCGGCACTCGTTCGCGACCTCCTTCACCGAGCTCACCGTGAGCCTCTTGCCCGACGTCCGCAAGGTCACGCTCGCGTCGCCCTCGGGCTCCACGCCCGTCACCTCGACGGTATGGCCGACGTGCTTCTCGAGGTTGACCGTCGCGATCGGCTCGACCGTGTAAGAAACGGTGGTCGCGTCCGGTTTCTGCCCCGAGGCTTCGGTGCTTTCCATCGAGCCGCTCGTGCCCACCGGGTTGGCCTTCGCGGGGATCGCCGTCGTGAGCGTGAACGAGTTCTGGTCGGCGCCGGCGCTCAGGCAGCCGGTGATCGTCACCGGTTTCTGAGGCGTTGTCTGCACCGTTGAGGAGGTCTGCGCAGCCGAGACAGCTGTGGCGGCCATGATGAGCGCCGCGGCGATTGCGTGTCGCATGAGCTCGCTCCTTTCGTTGATCAAAGGAGCTGAAGCAGAAAGCGGGCCAGCGCCGTCAGTGCGCGGTCTGGCGGCTGAGCGCGTCCCGCAGGTCGGAAACCGTCGCGGCGGGATCCGCGACCTCGATGATCAGCTTCTTGTACCGTTCATCGACAAGCGAGACGATGATCGTGTTCTCGGGATGGCGGACGTCCCAGAACACGAGCTCGCCGTGTTGGAAGAATGTGCCGGCGGCAAAGATGCCCGGTACCGACGTGCCGAACAGCCGGAAGCCGTGCCACCACATGCCGACCTGCGACGGGTCGGACTCCACCGCCGCGATGTGCGCGAGCGGAATCTGCAGGCGGCTCTTCAGCGCCCACATCTTGTGGTTCCCTTCGACATCGAAGACGACGAGATCGCCCTGCACGGAGACGTCGATCACGATCAGTTCCTCCCACCGCGATAAATCTTACCGCCTTTCATCACGAAGACCACGCGGCGGACCGCGGTGATGTCCGCGAGCGGATTGCCGTCCACCGCGACCAGGTCGGCGTCGAAGCCGGCCGCGATCGCGCCGATTCGATTTCCCAGGGCGAGCGACGCGGCGGATACCGATGTCGCGCTCATGATGGCGTCCATCGGCGTCTCGTGCGCGTCGCGCACGCGGTAGACGAACTCCTCTGCATTGCGGCCGTGTGCGCCGGCGACCGCGTCCGTGCCAAAGGCGATCTTCACTTTACGCGCACGCGCGCGCCGCAGCACGTCGATCGTCGGCGCGATGCCTTTCTCCAGGATGTCGAGTGTCTCCGGCGTGAACGTGAAGCCGCTCCGGTTGTCCAGATAGTTGTGGAGCACGAGCAGGTTCGGATCGAAGAACGTGCCGCGCGCCGCCATCAGATCGAGCGTCGCGTCCGTGAGGAACGTGCCGTGCTCGATCGACGTGCAGCCGGCCGCCACCGCCGCGAGCGCGCCGCCGTCGCCGATCGCGTGCACGACGGATCGTAGACCCACCGCCGTCGCTTCACCGCACGTCGCCTGGATCTGCGCCTGGTTCATCGTCTGATTTCCGCCCGCGCCGAGGCCGGAGGTGGCGAACAGCTTGATCACGTCCGCGCCGTCGGCCTTCGTCTGGCGGACGAGCGCGCGCAGCGCGTCGGGGTCGCCGCTGCGGTCGGTGATTTGCCGCAGCGACGTGAGGATCCGCGGGCCGGGCAGCAGCCCCTGCGTGATGCGATCGCGCACCGCCTTGTCGATCATCGCGCCGACGCTCTGCACCGTGGTGAAGCCGCCCTGCAGCGTGACCCACGCGTCCTCGGCGGAGTAGAGCGCCGCGTCTTCCGGCTTTTCGTTTCCGCTGACCGATTTGTGGTTCGCGTCGAAGTGCCAGTTCAGATGGATGTGCGTGTCGATCCAGCCGGGCGTCATCGTGGCGGCGTGCAGGTCGTAGTCGATCGGCGACGCCTTCGGATCGATCGCGACGATCTTCCCGCCCTGCACGACGACGCGCGTGTCGTGCGTCGTCTGGCCGCGTCCGTCGATCAACGTGCCGACGGCGATGACGATGCGCTGGTCCTGGGCGGGGAGGGAAGCTGTCGCGAGTCCGATGAGCGTGACGGTCAACAGGTGGCGGAACGGTCGCATGGTGGCTCCTTGCGACCCCGATGATACCGCTATAGACTCCGCACATTCAGCTGCCAACTCGCGTCCAGACGTACATCGACGCGCTCGTCCAGGCGTGCTCGCGCGGTCATTTTTCACTCGTCAGCCTGATCCTGTTCGGCAGCGCCGCGAAAGGCGGCTTCGCGGACGACGTCTCCGACGTGGACGTCATCGTCGTCACGGCCGACGAGGTGTCGCGTGTGGGCAGGCGGGAACTCGGGGCAGAGATTGCGCGGCTCGAAATCGAGCATGGCTTGCGCGCGAAAGGGGAGCCGTCCGCGGCGCGGGCGCGCGTCGAGCGGGCCACCGGTCACGGCATGTCGTGCTTCGTGTGCACGCGAAGCGATCTGCTGTCGGGCGACGTTGCGCGTGTGCTGGATCTCAGTCCGTTCGAAGCACCGTTCGTCGATCGGATCGTTTTCGCGAGCATCATCGCGTCAGCGGCGACTGTGTGGGGCGAGGATCTGGTGGCGCGCGTCCCGGTGCCGCCTGTGCGGCGCTTCGACGTCTTCAAGGCGCTGTTCGGTTTGTCCAGCCAGGTCTTCCTGAGCGTGATGACGTTCCCGGTGCTGCCCGATGCGACGAAGTACGCGATGGGCACGCTCAAGCACTCGCTCCACAGCTGCTACTTCTGTTATCACGGGCGGACCGCGTCGCTCGAAAAGGAGGTCGCGTTCTTTCGCACGCGCCTGGGACCGAGCCGGACGATGACGGAGCTTCTCGCGTTGCGCGCCGGGTATCACCGGTCGTTCGCGTTCGTGGTCCGCTGTCTGCCGGCGCTCGTGCGCCTGCATCTGCGGACCGCCCGGGACAACCGGTTCCCGCTCGCGTACGGCGTGCGATAATCCTGCAGGCCGGGGTGGCGGAACTGGCAGACGCACAGGACTTAAAATCCTGGGTCGCGAAAGCGGCGTGTGGGTTCGACCCCCGCCCCCGGCATTCAAAATAGTCAATAGATACGGCCATAATATCGCGCATTTTGAAGTTGCGGCGGCGTCGTTTGTGAACGGCCAAAAGGCGTACTGGCAGGTAACTGGCAGGTATGTTAACCTGACCTTGGGGGCAGGAGGCCGGAACATGGGCCGCAACCGCAAGGGATCGGGCAGCGTTTTTCAGCGCACGTATCGCGACGCCAAGGGCAAGCTCCGCAAGACCAAGAACTGGTACATCGAATTCGTCGCCGGCAATCGTACGATGCGCGAGGCGACGGAGTTCACCAACCGCACGGACGCCGCTGAGTTTCTCAAGAAGCGCATGTCGGATGCGCTCGGAGGGAAGATCGTCCTTTCGCGCAACGTCACGTACGACGACCTGCGCGATCTCATCATCACCGACTACACCAATAACGGACGCAAGAGCCTCGGCGATCTGAAGACGACGCGGCTGCCGCGGCTCGATGCAGTCTTCGAGGGCACGAAGGCGATCGATATCACGACGACGTCGGTCGAGCGCTACAAGACGCTTCGGTTGAAGGAGAAGTCGGCGCCGGCGACCGTCAACCGCGAACTCGCGTCGCTGAAGCGCATGTTCAGGCTCGGGCTGCGGCAGGGGATGGTGGGGACCATGCCATACATTGCGATGCTGGCTGAGCACAATGTGCGGAAGGGCTTCTTCGAGCTCGATCAATTCCAGGCGATCCTGAAAAACCTGCCAAACGAGTACCGGCCACTCTTCGAGCTCGCGTATATCACTGGCTGGCGAATAAAGTCCGAGTTGCTGTCACGCCAATGGCGGCACGTTGACTTCGGCGGAAAGGGCTGGCTGAGGATCGATGCCGGCGAGGCAAAGGATGCGACCGCCGGCCGCGAATTCCAGTTCACGACGTGGATGCGCGAAGCGCTCGAGCGTCAGCGCAAGTTCATCTTGAAGCGGGAGAAGAAGACCATGTCGGTGATCCCGTGGGTGTTCTGCCGGGCGGACGGAGTCCGCATTCACACTTTCTACGAGGCGTGGCGAGAGGCCTGTAAGGCCGCCGGAATAGAGCGGATCCCTCACGACTTCCGCCGGACGGCAGTTAGGAACCTCGAACGAGCCGGCGTGCCGCGGACGACGGCGATGGCGATGATTGGGCACAAGACCGAGTCGATCTACCGGCGGTACAGCATCGTCGACCAGGCGATGCTCGAAATGGGAACGTCGAAGCTCGAAGCGCTGCAGCAGGGGCAGCGAGCGAAAAGGCCGGTTGTTGTATCGATGGCCAAACGCTCGCGTGCGCGCAAGTGAGAATGCACTTTCACTTGTGGAAATCGCGCCTTACCAACTCCTCGATCGGGTTGGCGATTTGGGAGCGGCGGGGCGGCTCCGGTCGCAACGTCACCTTCCCGGCGCGGCGATACGCCTTCAACGGCGAGCGTCGCAGCTTCGCCCTGCTTCGCGCGATCGTCGACGTTTCGGCGCAACACACCGTTCGCTAGCTGATTCTTTCGGCTACGGCGAGTACGAACAGGCGAGCGTTAACTGACGTCGCACTGAGTCGCCGGGACGTACGTCGCCCCGGCGATTCGATTATCCGGCCGGTCGAGTTTTGGCGCAGGCGCTCACTCGCCTCAGTAAGTGGGCCCTAGTCGCGTCGAGCCAGTGACATCCGCAGTGAATCAATGATTCCCGCGGATTTCTCCTGCGGCAGATGCCGGAACTCGGTCGGTGTGAGGCCGATCAGGTGGGCGAGCGCGCGGTAGAAGTTCTTCTTGCTCTTGAATCCGACGAATGCCGCTAGGTCGCCGACGCGGTCGTCGCGGATCCGTTCGAGTGCCTGCACGACGCGAACGGTTCTCTGATAGACCGAGATCGACATTCCGCGCTCTTTGAGAAACTTCCGCGCGAGTTGCGGCGGTGCCACGTGCGCCCGCTGGCCGAGCGTGCGAACCGTCCATGGCTCGCGGTACTCCCGCCGAATCAGTCGTGCCGCCAGTGCGGCTGGCGTCTGCGGGTGCGCGCGTTCCAGCTCGTCGAAGAATCCGTCCAGCCAGCGCACGAAGGCGCCTTGCGGCTGCTCGCTCGGATTGTGCCAGAACCGTTCGAGAAGCGAGGCGGGGCCGAGTTTGCATCCGCACGCGCCCCGCTCGGTGCGCACGCGCGCGTGCATCTGTCCGCCTGTTCGGGCCGCGAATTCCACCAGCACGCTGCGCAACACCAGCCGCTCGACCTGATTGCGCGCCGGCTCGAGCTGCCCCGCGAACGTTAGCAATCCCTGCCTCGCATCCTCTGCATCGCCGAACAGGACGTGGCCCGCCGCAACTTGCGACTGCCCGATGACTGCTTCCAGCCAGTCATGACGGATGCCGCGACGCCGCTTCCTTCGTGCTTCGTTCATTTGGATCACCCGACCGCACTGGTTGATGCAATCTCGTGTCCCGATCGCCTGGAAAATCCAGACATCTTGATGAAAAAGGGAACATGAATACAGGTGAATCTGCGTGGTCCTTCAGCCACGTGTGCCGCGCCTAGTCCTCGCCGCTGGAAAGCCGTCAACGCTGCCGGGGCGCCGTCGATCCATGTGTCTCGGCTCGAAGAACCCGGAAGAACGAGCAGAAACGGGCGCGGCACGTCGGTTGCCCCACTTATGCGGCAACTTCGATCTGTGCCGACAAACGCGCACATGTGAACTCCGCGAACGTGTCGAGATTCACGGTCGGCGGGGCCGTTTCGTCGGAATAGGGAACTCATTCTGGAGCGTTCATCGTGACCCCAATTGCCCGTGCCGTTCAGGCTGTCATTCTCATCTCCGTCTTATTGATGTCAGCGGCGAGTATCTCCGCTCGCGCGCCCCAGGGATGCACGTACACCGTTTCGCCGACGTCGGTGAGCGTTGGGCCGAACGGTGGCGGAGGAACGGTGACCGTCGCCGCGAGCGATCCTGGCTGTGTGTGGAGCGCGACAACGGATTCATCGTGGCTGACGGCGACCGCCGTGACCGGCGGATACGCGCAGGCGGTGCTCGCGGATCAGCCCACTGGGTACTGGCGGCTGAACGAACCTTCGGGGGCGTCGACGGCGATCGACTCTTCGGGCCACGGGCATCCCGGCACGTACAGCGGCAACGTGGCACTCGGTCTGTCGAACGGCCTGGCGGACGGCAGTACGGCCGCGGGCTTTGCGAGTCTGGGCAAGATGCAAGTGAACGA
>Ga0193726_1002200_pt1 | contig 13621 bp, 15 predicted proteins | sample H2c1metaG_FD_144928 | JGI IMG/M metagenome (GOLD analysis project Ga0193726, IMG submission 144928) | Soil microbial communities from a riparian zone of the East river system, Colorado, United States - H2c1 | ecosystem: Environmental > Terrestrial > Soil > Riparian zone | place: USA: East River... | reverse complement strand
ACTGGGATCGTTGTTTCTGAAAATATTGGAGGCCTGGTTCTGATAATATGGGAATCTCGTTCCCATGATGTGGGAGAGATATTCCTGTTTATCCAGGATCCCGGTTTCTGGAAATGTGGGAGAGCAATCCTGGAAAAAATGGGGGCGGTTCCCGAAGAGACGGCGAGGGATCCTGCCTAATTGGGAGGGGCTTACTGGATAAATGGGAGGGGGCGGGCCGGGATTTCCGCCAGCCAGCCAGCCGGCTGGCCAGCACCAGGGGGTTGTCATGCCCTCAACCTATACCTACCTACCAGTCGGCCGACACTTTCCAATAGATACAGTAGTACCAACCCACCAGTCAGCTGACACTTTCCAATAGATACTGCTGTAACTACCCACCAGTCGGCCGACACTTTCCAATGGATACAGTAGTACCAACCCACCAGTCGGCTGACACTTTCCAATAGATACTGTAATACCTAAGCACCAGTCGGCCAACACCTTCCAATAGATACTGTAATACCTACCCACCAGTCTGCTGACACTTTCCAATAGATACAGTAGTACCTACCCACCAGTCAGCCGACACTTTCCAATACATACAGTATACCTACCCACCAGTCGGCCGACACTTTCCAATAGATACAGTAGTACCAACCTACCAGTCGGCTGACACTTTCCAATACATACAGTATACCTACCCACCAGTTGGCCGACATTTTCCAATACATACAGTAGTACCAACCTACCAGTCGGCCGACACTTTCCAATACATACAGTAGTACCAACCCACCAGTCGGCCAATACTTTCCAATACATACAGTATACCTACCCACCAGTCGGCTGACACTTTCCAATACATACAGTAGTACCAATCTACCAGTCGGCCGACACTTTCCAATACATACAGTAGTACCAACCCACCAGTCGGCCAATACTTTCCAATACATACAGTATACCTACCCACCAGTCGGCTGACACTTTCCAATACATACAGTAGTACCAACCCACCAGTCGGCCGACACCTTCCAATAGATACAGTAGTACCAACCCACCAGTTGGCCAACACTTTCCAATAGATACTGCTGTACCTACCCACCAGTCGGCCGACACTACCCAATACATTCCTATATTAATTGGCCAATACTATTGGGAAGTCAAATTTATCTTGTCGGCCGACTGTTGGCTACTCCTTTCAACTAAGGATTTTTGCATGATGGGCTCTGACTGTTAAGAACCAAATCCTTTAGACGGAGGGAGGTCCGGTGGAGTTCCAATACGAACGGAACTTGGCTTCAACTTATAAGAAGTTGCGCCCTTCACCGCATCACCTGGTTCCGATTTCAAGAAGATGACAACAACAGGAACTCCGAGGAGTACGAGACTTAAGAGGGACGAGGATGCGAGTCTGGGATGATATTCGAACTGCAGAATACAAACGAAGTACTACGGTTTATATACTAGGAGTCCGAAGGAATCGTAATAAAGAAAAGTAATCAAAAGTAATAATGAAAAGTAATCATAAAGCAAACGTGATAAAAGCGGAGTGCCTATGGAGCGGTAATTCGGAATGCCTATAAAGCCGGAGGACGAAAGAATAACATGGAACTAGTTTTACTAAAGCGAATGATCAAAGAATGTGAAACAAAGACAAAACAATAAAACGTAACCATAACGGAGTCCGAGCGGAATCCCTGAGGAACTTGGAATGGATCTTGACACTGACTATCTGAAACCAAAACTTACACTGAATGGGCTCGGAGAGGAATAGATTTAAAATTAGTGAAGGACTTCACGATTCGACAAGATGTGGTCACTAGCACCACTGTCGAAGATAAAGGTCTGTTTTATTACTTTCTCTATCTTCTTCGGCAATGCCATAAATGCATGAGAACTTTCATCTTCAGGTTTTTCTTCTGAGATTTCTTCAATCTGCGCTGACTTTGCTTGCATCGATTTGCCTCCCTTCTTAAATCTTTGCTGACGCAGTCCTTGACTGGCTTTTCCTCCTTTTTTCCAGCAATTCTCGATTGTATGACCCCCCCTTCGACATTCAGGGTTCGTACACGTCACCTCCTCTTTCGACTTCTTTTTGACGTCTTTCCCTGACTTCAAATTGGTCGTAAAAGCGGAACTGCTAGATTGACTTCCACTCTGAATGGTGCGTCTGGTGTATTCATCTTCGATACGATGATCGTGACGAAGTCGTCGTCTGAAATACTCTGTCCCATCGCTGCCAAAAGTTCTTCCTTCATTCTGACCATTTCAGCAAAATGCTCACGGACATTTTGAGTTTCCTCACAACGTAGATCCTGAAGACGTTGACAAAGATCCATTATGAAAACGGGAAACAATTCTCGTATTCATCACAAACAGCTTCCCACATCTTGCTGGATGTTAATATAGGGAGTATACGAATTTGCGTACTCTCTGGGACTGATGTAAGGATTATGTTCGTCACCTTGCCTTCTTTGGTCAAATACTCCTCGTCTTTTTCTAGCGCTTCATCTATAGCCTTGATTTCATCTGCCGTTGCAGTCGGCAATAGTGGTGGAATCACTGGGCGAATGGCTCAGCCTTGAAAATATTTCAAGAGACCTTTTGCGGCCAAAAGGGACCTAAGACGACCTTTATAAAGGACCCAGTTGGATCCACTTGGAGTTAGCTTGAAAAAAGTTTTGAATAGGAGTGTTTCAGATTCGTTCGTCGACATTGCGCTGAGTGCACCCGGGCTCATAACCTCTCAAGGTTATCGACGATTAGAACACTAGATAGATGATAAATAACTCAGTTTATTTAGGAAACACTACACAGTATTTACCTAGATAGATGATAAATAACTAAAATACAGTTTAATACTGAAAACGAAAGAAAGTACGTCGATACAAACCTCAGTGTATTTAGGAAACACTGAGGGAAAAGAAAAAGAGATGAAAAGAGAATTATACCCTTTTATACAAAGCGGATAGAGGCAGATAAGACTTGCAATGACGAAAACGACCGCTCGAGATCTTTCGAGACGGCTTGTTACCTCTTTTGGATGGATGCTGCAACCGTGTGAATAAAGACGGCAACAGCCGGATTGTACGCGATCGAGGAAATAAGAAACAAATAAAAATGAAATCAATAAGAAGGTAGAAGTAATATTTGACTTCCCTATTCTTATCTTGACACTCAGGCCTTCAGGACGTACAACGAGAGGGCTGGCGACGAAGCGAAAAACGACTCATGACCGCTTTGACTTGGATGTCGCGAACTTGTAGGTACTTATGCGCAGGACCGGTCCTGCGAACTGCTTCCAGCGAGCAGCAACTTCAAGGATCGAGATGGCAGTGGAAGCTAAGCAGAGCGCTCAAGCTCGCAATACTACTGTATCCCGTTAAATATCTATATGAATATATGTATACTACAGCCTACATGACAGAACTACTGGTTTCCTGATGTAATTTCTTATAAAGTACCAAAGTTATCAATGAAACATATATTCCATCATCTGCATATCATGGTCAGCTGTAATTAGCTCGCCATCGGATGCCCCGTTGGGCCGCCAGAGATCCTCCCCTTGATGCACATTCATGGCGTATCGCACCTCTCCCAATTTCCCTGCCCAATCAAAGTCTACAAGCATAAAACTAGGCTCAGCATTCTTTGCAACCATAATATTAGTGTCGCGAATATAACTATGCACATAACCTGCTTGATGTAGTCGAGACAAGGTGTCTCTGATCTTGTCGAGAAGCTGAGGAGTGCCGGACAACTGGTGGAGCTCGACATAGTCGCCACCAATCAGGCCCATCACCACCATGTGCCAGCCACCAGCTATCCTTTCCAACCCAAGGAGTTCCGGTGCGGCTTTCGTTGACGCGCAAAACGAATGCACCTCGTGCGAATGATGACGGACAAACTTGATGCAGATATCCCGGTTGTCTGATAGCTTGCCGAAGAAGACAAGTTTATCGTCCATTGGCTGCGATAAATACTCAAAGCGCTGTGGAGTTGAGTTGATAAGCGATGTGAAGTGCGTTGGATGAGGAAATATCTGGCCAAGTGGCAGTGGTGGATTGGACATATTAATAGCTGGGAGGTCATCTTCGTAGTGGTGCTCCAGTGAACGAATCGTCTTTTTGAAGGCACCGAGATGACGCGCAGCCATGGTTCTAAACTTGGTATCAGAGTGGTGGAAATGAAACGGTAGGGTCGTCGAAAGCACTTGCACAACAGAAATTGAGAACGAAGTGCTCCAACTTCGTCGGTGGGAGGAGCTTTGTACGCAGAGGGGGGACGCCTCTTGGATGGTCGCGCTGGATGGAAGAGCATCAATGCCGTTCACCACGAAAAGGGACTGTGACTGACTGGAAGACGGAAAACGCACGACGACATGTAAATATCTCACTGTAGGCAAAGCTGAGAATACTATGGAAAGTGGGTCCACTGGTGACAAAGCGTCTGTATCGATGATCTGAAACTTATCGAGGTTCTCCTGGAGGTCTTGGTCGACGGGGATGGCAACTTTCCAGAGTACGAGCGTATCGGCGTCGACATGTTCGAATGCATGCATCTTTTTGTGCTTGGTTACTTTCTTGAGAGCCCCGACAGACTTTGTTGCCGCAATCTCAACTGCGAAGATGCGATTACGAGATTCCCCAAGCACCAAACAGTGGAGTTGAAGTGGTTCAGAGCTCAGTGTCGGATGGATGGCTACTGGAGTCATGAGGAGCTACGAAGGCTGGAATAAATTCGAACTGACCAGAAGGAGGGACTTCTACAATGATATTGAGGTGGTCGTCCACGGAGTGCCTGGCAAAAATCGTTGACAATTTTGCGAAAGGTGAGAGTGACCGTACATCATCTAGATTGAGCTTTTTGAGATTCTCTTCAAGATCTTCGTCAGCGGGGATGGAGACTTACCAGAGTACGAGCATATCGGCGTCGACGTGTTCGAAAGCATGCTTCTTTTCGCTTGATTGCTTTCTTGAGAGCCCCGACAGTCTTTGTCGCCGCAATCTCGACTGGAAAGATGCGACCAGGACCTTCATCATGAATCCAGCAGTTGAGGTTGATTGTGGCGGACATGATGATTGTTGGTCGAACAGTCGATATTGTGCTACGATAGCGAGAGCGTCTGCAAGACGAACGTTTTGACGTCAATGAAGACACATCAATACGAACGAAAGCGTCACTGACCTGTAAGATGCGACTGGCGAAATGTACCGAATGAAGACATGGTGAAGTTGAGGGTGAGGACAGGAGAAAGAATGATTGCTGATACGAAGCGCTGAATTCGGTCATTTGATTGGTGGCTGTCGATGATGGTTGAACGATAGGCTGCAGAACAGTAGAGACAGCATTAGCAGTCAATGCATATGAAAGGTTTATGGACGTGCCCACGAGATGCATTCAACGATGAGAATGTCATCGTCATCGTCGAACAGCACGGGATACTGAAAGGCTAGTTGACAACGACATGTGCAGGATTGAACAACGAAGAGTCGGAAAAGACGTAGATTTGAACGACACGGCTCTTTGATGAAGACAGCTGAGAACCAGACGAAGTGGGAGAACACAGAGTTGACAAACGAAGAGGAGGCAACGGCGACTGATAGATGTCGTGGATTGAACGAAAACAGTGAGCAATTGGCGGGATGTGGCGACATCTGCCGGGATGTGGCGACATCCGCCGGGATGTGGCGACATCTGCCAGGATGGAACGACATGCCGAGAGACATCCGATGGTGGCTGTGCATCGGACTACAACGACGATGAAGTCCCCGTTGTAATCGAATAAGAAATTTTATTGATGAATTGTAGTCGAGTCACAATGGAAATGTTATCGAATGCCATCTGCTTAATATATGTAGTATAGTATAATAATAATAATAATCATGACGAGTTCTTTTGAAACGCCCCTATCAGAAGAAAATATTTTTTCACATTAGACGTCAAGCCCATAATTGATTTTCAGATCAGCCAGAGCAAAGCGAAGGTACCACTCATCAGTATTAATTGAAGCTACAAACATTCTGTTTGGTCTATAAGTACGCTAGAGCCGTCTTCTTGGCTGTGTACGTTTAGTAGCTTCATCATGATCTGAATCCGCATCACCAGAAGCTTCCCGTCTCTTCAGTGAACTTGAAGAAGCAGTAGTTCCTGGATATGGAATTGACTTCTCCATAGCCAACTCTACGGCTCTCGTAGACCCTACCAGCTCCTCAAGCCAATGAAAAAGACCGTATGGTTTCATTGACAAAAGTTTGATCATCCTTTCATATTTGCGAGACAACTCTTCCTCGCTCAACATGACATAATCCTTCCCATAGATGGGCGACCCCCATATTTTAGATGTGAGGGCTTTGGCTAGTCCAAGGCGCACAAGGTTGAAACCGTTTATAGATTTCATGCCTATATGAAAGAGACGAGTGTTAGATATGAGTATGAGTCTGAGGACAAATGATATGAATGAGGCCAACCGTGTTTTGAAGTCCAGGGAGTTCCCAAGGAGCCATTATGTGTCTTCAGATGCTGATTGAGTGGCGATGTTTGATCCAGAAGGGCCAAGGCAAAGACAGAAAACATGACAAGGAATACGTCTCCATGTTTATGACCTTTTTTGTTTTCCGTTGGATCCCAATGTGTTAACCGGCAGTACTTTGTTGCCAAGTCCGATTCAGAGGTATTCTTGGCCTTGACAAGTCCGTAAAACTCATCTGGGACCGCTGAAGAATGCCTCAAGACACTGGACATCTTTGACACAACGATGCTGATGAAGATGATGAGCTTGTGAACTGGTTTGTTCATGTCAAGCATAGCGGAGACGTGGTTATACGCTTCCTTGACATAGGCAGCATCTGGTTTGGTGGACTGCAGCTGAACTATGTCTTTGCGCCAATTATCGGGTTTGGTTGTCTTTTCGGCAAATCTAGGAAGGTCCTTGAGCTCCAAATCAGTAGTAGACCAACCAGTTGCTGCGGAGCTTGCAATCATATTGTGGGCAAGTTCCCTAAACGGGTCGCTAATATCCAGTCGAGTAATGATTTCGTCCGGGTTATCTGATGGGCCCATGAGATTTTGCCAAACAAGATAATCCATTGTTTTCCCGCCCGTATTTGCTTTCATTGCAGGAATATGATGAACGCACAGCTCCCTGAGTGACAGGGAAAACCATGTATTGAAATTGGATTTAACCTTTTCTTCATTATCGCCCTCCATGCAGGAGGCTCTAATAAGCTTGAGAGCCTCAGGAAGGATTTTTACGAAAGGCGACTTCTTGATGAGTGGGTATTTGGTGACTCCGCCCAAGGCAACGTTGTAAAATATAGTGGTGAGAGCCTGATGCGTTATGTGTCCATTAAATTTGTTAATGGACATGTCGCCTGATCGATGGTGCATGGCTCGAAGGAGATTTCTAGTGACCGTCAGATCGATTTCCAAGGGCTGCTTACATGCAGACCATTTCTCAAGAGATTTCCATCGTTCCTTGATGATCTGGCTATCGTCTGAGTTAACGGTGGTATTGTGACGTGAAATGTCTTGTGCGATGTTTTCTTTGACAAACTGGACGGTGTCGTTGATAAATATCTTGGTACACGCGTGAGCGACTGCCAGCATCTTGCGAACGTGTCCAGGTGGACGAGGGTTCATGCTGGGAAAGAAATCCCGGGGTGTGTTCTCCATGAAGTGTCGCATGCAGAACATATTATAGTACAACTAGAAAATTGTTAGAGCTCCAAGCTATGAGGATAAAAGAAGAAAAAAAGGACTGACAGCCCAATGATCTTCTCCATAGGTCAAAGATTGTGCCCTCTTTGACGCAACAAGTGGAGCGCCACTTACTGGGTCAGAGACCCACAGCTTTTCCATCATTCGCCGTAAACTTCCAGAATTTTCCAACGCCAAGCTTGTCAGATCACGTAAATCTGGATGGACCATTGGGAATCCGTCGTGTGTAATTCCCATGGAGAGCCATAACGCATCCATTAAGGCTCTTGATATCACCTTGCAGCTGCCGGTGTGTGCAAAGTTGATCGTTCTTTCTAACGAGGATGTGAATTCGATAATGTAAGGTGAGACCTCAATACGGTGGTGGATGTTGCTAGTTACTTCCGACAAAATGCTTTCGAGCAAGAGAGTGATTGGGTATGTAACCCAATCATAGATGTCCGGAAATATCTATAGCATTCAGATGAGATAAGTATATATATATGGCGGTCGAGTAATAAAAAAACATACACCAGGCTTCATTATCGCAAGGGAATTCCGGAGTGGCAATAGAATTGATGGGTGGTCCCATTGATGTGCAAGTTGTTGTATAATATTCCGGTAAAAGCGTCTAGATTGGGAGCCAGATGGGTGAGTACAGTGTAAATTAGATAGAGATGTGAGATCGACTTACCGCCCAACACAGTGCGTGTTCTTGAGACGGTTCATATCAACAACATAAACAACCTCCAGCCGAAAGGTATTCGCAAATTTTGGGTCAGAGGTCTGCATCGTATAAGATAATGACTTATGAGGCAATCCATTAGCGTTCAAATCTATACGGAGTTTCTCGAATCTTGTAGTTGACTTGTTGCCGGTGTTATAGGTGCCACTGAGAAGCTGAGTGAATGCCCCTGTCTGGGCAGCATGCGTATCTGCAGTATACCGGGTGCGGTGGGACTGTAGATTATATCCTTGGAAATGGGGTGCCTTGATCGCATGCTCCCCTTGATCACATGAAACAATCTTGTTTACTGTACCTATGCGCGTCTGGAAGGCAGGCATAGTAGATCTTGCCTGAACATTTCCAAATCCTGTGAAGGCTTGGGAGTAACCGTCGACTGAACAAGGAGTAGTGTCGTCATCCATTGTGACCTCATCCCATGGGGCACCAAACAAATGATGCATTTTTCGCAGATTGGCCAAGATACCGGGTGGTTTGAGGTTGAAATCCGCCAATGGAGCAACTCTTTGGATGAAAAATCCACCTTTATTGTATACAGGAATCTCATCCCCATGTTGGTCGAAGACAGGAATTTCTGTAAGTGAAACTTCTGCTCGGCTGCCTGGATATGGTGAGTTATAAGCAATATCAGAGCCACTGTTGTTGTACAAAATCTCATCCAAGTCCAGCTCATCCAGACCAACAATTGGACGGCATCTACAAACAACGACTTATATTCAATAAACTTAGAGGATTCTCATTCAATATCACACTTACGACACATGGGTGGCAATTGCCATATTCACATATCTCATCTTCAGATAGTCTCTCTCCTTCTCCCAGTTCCGTTCCTCAAGCTGCTCATTTCCAGGTGTGCAGATTGGCTGGTCTTGGCCGTAGAGACAGGGAATTGCAATTGGATAATGTTCCCTAAAGAACGAATCTTTGAACCAACCATGAGGGGCGTTGGAAACCCAGTCCTTATACGATGTCTTAATTTCTTTATTGAGATCTCTGACTTGTTCAAGAGTGAGGCTATAACGACTGTGGTCACTAAAATGAGAAGACATGAAATCAGTTGCACCGCCTGTAGTCTATCCAGTGAGTTTGCACATACAAGAAGGAAGTGCTTGCGTTCCAAACATGAGCTTCTCGGTGATCTATCTCCTCTGGGTAGTCATCCGTCACTCGAATATCTGCCACTCCAACATTCATCAGCACCCTTGACAGGAAATAAACCGTACGGCGGTATCGATATTGTGTCATAATAAGAGGGGACTTGTCGGCGTCATCGTCATACCGACTTGCTGTACAATCCTCCCCAAAGAATTCCAATGGAGCATAAGCCAGCCAGACATTCTGGCCTCCCACCTTGCCGATATATAAGATTTTTCTAGAAGAATCAAACCCTAGCTCCGCATGCTTAGTCTTCCAGGGCAACCACTGTTTGACCTTTAGCTCGAACTGATAGGTAAGGTTCACTGGATCGGTGTGGATGATTGCGTCCAGGCCAGGGTCCTTAGGAACGACGAGAAGGAAGTCTAGCCTGTGCTCATGCTGAGCCCATCTAAGACCAGGATCCTCAGCACTATAGGTGTCTTCTTTAGCGAACACGATGCGGTTGCGACGATGCAGTAAAGATATAGCCTGTCTTTTCTGCTTCGTCTCGTACATCCTTTTCAGGGTAGTGACCTTCAGGTCATGGACCTCCTCATCCAAGAACTGGGAAGAGTCGGTTGCATTAATTTTAGCAACATTCCGCACCACCCCATCAACAACGTCTGTTTGCGTTGGAGGGTCATGACTTGAAATGACGTCTGGAACAGCAGAGACGTCCGGTTGAGTTCCTTGCAGTGGCTGTTCTGCAAGGTTGTGTCCATATTCTGGCTGAGCAGAGTCCACTGCGGACAGCATTAGTACTTTAGAAAAATACAACAAAGAAATATTACTTTTGAAAGACTAAGGCAATTGCTAGGATGAGTGTACGACCTTGGGGTTGGGAGGGAGACTCGGAAAGATGAAGCAGTGAAAGCAGCACACTTGAGTGACGAGTCTCGCACTCACACTTGAGTCACCCGTCGGAACGGTCACCTCGCTTGTATTCCTGAGGCCTCAGCGCTAACACCATGACGACAACGCAGAGAATGTCGATGCGTGCTCACACTTGAGCCACTCAAGCGACGCCTCGCCGCTCAGAAGCTCCTCGCTTGTAATTCACCGGTGCTTCGGGAAATGCAAGGTTATGCTTGTCTAATTGCAAATAAAGCGTTTCAGCAGGGCAGCTGTGCTTGCGGGTGAAGTGGACATGGCATTCAACATCCTGAGATTGAAAATATTGAGCTCCACTCCAGACTCGGACCCCACAACAAGAAATGTGAACACCTGGAGCCATGCTGAAAAGCCGTGAGACTCGGACACAACCGCAAAGTTCGCCAAAGCTAGTACACACAAAAGAGTCACTAAAAGCCTTAGAAGCATGCTGTAACCGACTTGGTGTTGATTATCATCGGACGCTAGTCTTGCAGGAACCCACAGCCAAAATCGTAGGGAGTCCACGACATCTGAGGGTGCTACCTCTCGTTATTTACTCTGCGAATTCCATGTTGGACTCCAATGGTCGATATTCCCCGCCTGAACGACCCGCTTTCCCCCGTAATCTCCTTGGTAGTCTGCAAGTTGGCCGTATATAGGTTATCTACAGTCTTCTCCGTCTAGTCCCTCTGTCTGAGTCAGGGAGTGCAGTCAGCGCAGTGTTGTCGAGTAGTCGCTCAAAACATAGCGATCCAAAACCCGTTCTTCTTGATAGCGGACCATCTTTGATGAGCCAAAGCATTCCTTCAGTCGAGAAGAAAGGATGATCAGAGGTGACGCAATGAACACCAATGAATCGAGACTCTATGTCTTCAGAATCTTCTACATCCCTGAGCAACTATGGGATAAAACCCCATAGGGCAGAGCCGTGAATTCTACTCAGACACTACTCAAGGTAGAGTTGTCCCACTCAAATGAAAACCCCCTTTTCTCCTGTTGTCTGGCACCGAAGTGGGAATCAGCACACGAAGGATACCTGCTAGGGGTCTGGTGGGATTGAAAGGTCTCGTGATTTATAAGTATATGTTGAGAGGGGAAAGCAGGGCATTCGTGGGTGAGTTTGGTTCTGGGAAAGAGGAAGTTTAAACGAATCGAAACGAATGTGCCACCGTATTAAAAAAGATAGAACCGGTCCGGGAACATCTGAAAGTCTCTGTACTAGATCTGTAGTACTGTATTCCGTAGCGCCATCGAGGGTGGGTACATTCGAGACCACCTGGGTGGGCTTTGCCTACCACCTCCAAGTCCGAAGTCATGGCGCAGAGAGTGACTTTAGCAATGAAGGAACCTTGGATTTCTTCTGCAAGTAAACGTGGTGGACGCTGTATATGGCTTCAATTTCATCAGGAGTTTATTGTCCATCACTGGGCATGTGAGGTCAACTCAAGTCGAGGCAGGTGAAGCTCGGGAACTTACCGGTTGAGATCGTGTAACTGGGAAAAGGTTGCGACATCAAACATATCGCTGGGTGCCCCGATGTGAGATTAAGGGCATAGCAAAGCACATTCTATTACACACATATGGCGTTCGCTGGATATCTGCAGGGAAGTGATTGGAAGACATAAGGTATGAAGAGTTCGTGCATACATGGCGTTGTGCATATTGTTGGGTTGTCTCGCCCTGGGCAGGAGCGTCATGGCCATGGTCGCCATGTGCCCGTACTGAGAGCAGGTAGGAGAGTTGGCGAACCTTGTAATTGAACTGCGGATATGTCCTCGAAGACCGTGACACCAGTAACTCTATACCAAGCAGTTCAGGTGTCAACCGCAGAACATCAGCGAGGATCTGTGAATCAAGTGACACCGCTGAAGATCTTTCTGTTGCTGTTGCCCAACTGTTATCCGAAAAAGATGCCGTCGCCAACACATATTTCCAAAGATGGGGAGGAAGCTTCAGGTTCTTCTGCAGGAGTTCCTCTCTTTAAGAAAGGTCCACGAGCTCTTGATCAATGCATGGCCCACAAATCCTGACACAAAAAAGCCGCTGGTATAGCCAAGAGCTTCAGTGGAGTACGCTTATAAAACCAAGGAAATGTTTACCAGAAGTGTCGGCCGTCACAATGCTTGCCCAACAAGGCTCCAATGTAAGGATAGGTGATAAATCGTGAGGCGCTGAAGGAGTAACTGCAGTGTATGCCCTCTTATGGCCACCTCACTACCTGGACAAAAGGCTACCCCGGGCTCAAACCAGGCCAACCTTGCGATGTATACGGTGAGGAGTAACCTTTGGGGGGCTCAAACCCCCATCGGCCACTTGCAACCACAAGAGGGGCATACTAGTAGATAGGGGACACGCATTATATCGACGATGTTGCTGCAGAAACTTTTTGCTGATGGCAGAAACACTGTGTCGTAGTTCACATCACAATCGTGACTTGTTGTCACGACTGTACACACAATATCACGAGTTTGTGCGCCATTCGACAAAGAGCTGTGGCATGAAGAGACAAACGTGGACAGAAACAAGGTAAAAGTGATTTTGAAATGGCCACGAACGAGAACAGACGAAAGATGATGGAACATCCTGAAGAATGGGAACACAAATTTGGATCTACGTCATTAATAGAGATATGGGAGATGGGATCCCACTATTAGTACTCACGGGTCTCGTTTTGGACCGACTTGACCCTCGCACTCTGACGTCGCTTTTTTCAGATAATGACAACCACCTGGTGCTGGCCGGCCGGCTGGCTGGCTGGCTGGCTGGCTGGCTGGCGGGAATCCCGGCCCGGACCTTCCCATTTATCCAGTAAACCCCTCCCGATTAGGCGGGATCCCTCGCCGTCTCTTTGGGAACCGCCGCCGGTTTTTCCAGGATTGCTCTCCTGCATTTCCAGAAACCGCGATCCTGGATAAACAGGAATATCTCTCCCACATCTTCGGAACGAGATTCCCATATTATCAGAGTCAGGCCTCCAACATTTTCAGAAACAATGATCCCAGTTTATCGGGAATTCTCAATCCGAGATAATCAGGTACGTTTTCTTCGAAAGTGGAGAAGAAGGTAGAGAAGAAGGTGGAGAAGAAGGCAGAGAAGAAGGTGGAGGAGAAGGTGGGCCAAGGGATAAGAGGGAGAATAAGATTAATGCCCGAGCCATCGATATCACTTTTCGGACCATCGGGATCATTG
>Ga0193726_1002199_pt1 | contig 13622 bp, 14 predicted proteins | sample H2c1metaG_FD_144928 | JGI IMG/M metagenome (GOLD analysis project Ga0193726, IMG submission 144928) | Soil microbial communities from a riparian zone of the East river system, Colorado, United States - H2c1 | ecosystem: Environmental > Terrestrial > Soil > Riparian zone | place: USA: East River... | reverse complement strand
CTGGTGATGCGGGCACCGATCGCAGTCGCCGCGCGGAAATCGAACGGTGTTCCGGCAACCGGCGCGAGCTCGCCGGTCGGGATCAGCGTATCGTCCACGGGCGTGTAGCGGTCCGCGTTGATCATCAACTGCTGGCCAAGGATGTCGCCGGCGCCCTCGCCAGCCAGATTGAAGTAACTGTGCTGCGTCAGATTGACCGGGGTCGCTTTGTCCGTCGCTGCGTGGTAGTCGATGATCAATTCGTTCTTGTCGGTGAGCGTGTAGGTGACGCGCACCCGCAGGTTTCCCGGATAACCTTCTTCGCCATCCGGACTCGTGCGCGTGAAGATCGCGGATGATTCGCGCGCCGCGTCCTTCGTGGTCACCGCCCACAACTGCTTGTCGAAGCCCCGGGTACCGCCGTGCAGATGATTCGGACCATTGTTGGCGGCCAGCGTGAACGCCCTGCCATCGAGCAGGAATCGGCCCTTCGCGATGCGATTCCCGTAGCGCCCGATGATGGCGCCGAAAAACGGCGGGGGCGGATCCGCCCAGTACTGCGCCGGCTCGTCGAAGCCAAGCGCGATGTCGGCCAGCGTGCCGGCGCGATCGGGCACCCTGATCGAGGTAATCGTTCCGCCGTACGCGATCGCGCGAAGCTCGAGCCCGCTCTTGTTTTTCAGAGTCACCATCTCGACCGGCGTTCCCTGAAATATCGCGCTCGTCGTCGTTTTCGTGACCGTGCCGAGGAGCGCGGCACTTGCCAGCGCGGCGGCAACGGTCAGGGCACGACTCATCGCACCGCGCGGCCGGCCGGAGGCTCGAGGCCGGCGGACGTAATCACGCCATATTCCCGATACGCCGTCTTGTAGCCTGCAAGGCGTCCCAGCCATCCCAGCGTTCCAAAAAGGACGTGCTGAAGCGCGATCGGCGGACCGGCCAGATAGGTCGCCGGCATCGTGGTCTCGACGAGGACGCCGAGCTGGAGGAGGTTGGGCAGTCCCTTCGCGTTGACGCGTCCCGCCTTCGCGAGGCCCTGGATCGTGATGGCCGCCTGCAGGCTCGCGTTCAGGCCGCGGAGGTCCGGCGGATTCACGTCGGCCGTCTGCCGGACGTGGAGCTCTTCGTCGCTGTCGCTCCAGGGATGCACGTGCACCACGAGCGGCGGCATCACGACGCGCTCGCCCGCCACCGCGGTTTTCGTTTCCGATCCCAGGCGATAGCGCGCGCGCCCCTTGAGAATCTCGAATGTTTCCGTGGCCGCGGTGTGCACGTGCGCCGGCACCGCGTTCTCGCCGCCGAATGGCCTGTTGATGTAATCGAGGACGAACTGCCGGCCAGCGGTCTCGCCGGGAAGCGTGACGATCCGCGAGCGCTGGCCGACGCCGGGATTCTCGAACCAGATCTCGCTGGTGACAGTGGCCACGAGGCTCCCTTACGCGCGCCGCCGCGCGGCGATTTCCACGTCGCTCGCGCAGTCGATCCATCCGGCCAGCTGCGCCGCGAAGATCGTCGCCAGCGCGCGCACCGCGCCGGTCTCCTCGCCGCTCTGACGAAGCTCGATCGCCAGGACCCCCATGCAGCCGATTGGCGTGATCATCGGAACGGCGAGCGCGCCGGGCGAGCCGTTGACCGCGTCGATCGCGCAGGTCTGAAGCGATCGGAACGCGGCCGCGGTCGCGTTGTGGGCGTCTCGCGTCACGGTCGGCAATTGCGCGAGCACCTTGTCCGAATACCCGTGTGCGAGGGCAGCCCGCAGCTCGGCGGTCGTGGGATCCCACACCCAGACGATGAGGCCGACGGCGTCGAGAATTCTCGCCGCCTCGTGAAGCAGCGGCGCCAGCTCGGTTGCGCTGTCGACCCGGCCGAGCTCGGTGCACAACTCCGCCGCCGCGAGCAGATCGGGATCCGAGGCCGGCGGCCTGACCGGTACGGGAACCTCAACGGCGCGATGGTTGCCCGCCGCCTGCTCCGACTTGGGCCGACCAAGGTCGGCCCCTACGTGTTCCGCGCTGGGCCGACCAACGTCGGCCGCTACGGCGATCGGGGTTTTGGAACCATTCGTGGCCTCGGACCTAAACCCCAGGGCGCCCAGCGCTGATCCGACGAGATACCTGAACCGCATCGGCGGCCGCGCGCCGTTTGTCGCGCCGTCAGGGCCCGCCCCGATCGGCGTATCGGGCGCGATCGCCTCAGCCGGATCGGGATAGAGCTGCAGAAACTCGCGGACGACGACATCGGGATCGAGGCCGATGGCGTGGGCGTAGGTCCGAGCGAACGCGCGGCGAAAGATCCCCGTCGGCCAGTGCGACACGTCGTCCCGCTCGAGCTCTTCGAGCAGCGACAGTTTTATCTTCGTCTGCTCGGCAATCGAGGCGAGTGCGATCTGTTGTTGTTCACGCTTCTGGCGCAGTCGCGCGCCAAAACTCTCAGGCATGCTGCCGATACCTCGCAGCTACACATACGAACCACGGTGATCCAGGGAAAAACGATGCGCGGTCCACGGCCCGTGAGGGCTGGTCACCGCGCAGCCTCTGGCGAGGCGGCCCCGCGCGGCGAGAGCCATGAACCTGCGAGCGAGAGTAGCAACAATACGGGGGCAGTTCAAGCACAGAAACGCGTTTTGCAGAGCTCGGACGCTCGCTAGCCGCGAAGGTCCTTCGCCGCGGCGACCATGGCGCCGACTTTCTTCGCCGCGATCTCCCACGTGTTCATCGGCCGGTTGGAGAACGTGCCGAAGCCGCAGTCGGGATTGAGGAAGATCTGGCCGGGCGCGTAGAAGCGCAGCGCGTCTTCGATCGCGTCGCGAATCGACCTGGTCGACTCGACGTCGTCTATTCGCGGATTGACGACGCCCATGCCGAGTTCCTTGACGCCGAAGGCCATGAGATCGCCGGCGCGGTCGGTCGCGTACTCGAGCACGAGCTGCGTGACGTTCAGCCGCTCGAGATACGGCGCCAGCGGCTGATAGCCGCCGGTCAGCAGCGTCGCTTCATCGCGGCTCCAGTTGCCGCGGCAGACGTGCACGCCGATCCGCATGCCGCCCGCGCCCTCGACCACGCGGTTGATCAGGGAGACGGCCAGCTCCAGCTCCTCGGCCGGATCCTTCCGCGCCGCCAGCGCCGCGCACATGAACGTGCGCGTGCGCCCGGGCGAAAACGCCACTTCGGTCAGCACCGGCTCGTCGAACTGCACGAAGTCCGCGCCTTCGGCGGCCAGCTCCGCGAGCTCGGTCCTGAGGATCGCCACGACGTCCTCGGCCAGCGCTTCCTTCGTCGGATAGTGCGCCCGCGTCAGCTCGGGCACGAACATGGCCCGGGTCAGGAGATACGGGCCCGGCAGCGTGACCTTCACGGGCCGATCGGAGTGCCGGCGCACGAAGCGGAAATCGTCCGTCGTCAGTGGCTCGCGGCGCTCGATCTTCCCCGTGCAGATCGGACTGCTGATCGAATACGCGGGCACGTCGAGGGTCTGCAGCAGCTGTTCGAACCCGGCCTTGTCCTCGACGACGTCGAGCATGTCGGCGAGGGTCATGAGGCGGACGCCCTCGAGCTTCTGCGCGACGAACGAATAGAAGTTGTCGCGCCGCAGCTCGCCGTCCGTCACGACATCGCAGCCCAGGTTGTGCTGCAGTTCAAGCAACTCGACGATCGCCTCGTCGGCGACGCGGTCGAACTGCAGGCGATCGATGCGCTGCTGCCGGAACTGCCGCAGCGCCTCGGACACCCGCAGCGGCCGGGGCCAGCTCCCGACCGTCGTCACGGGAAACAGGGGGAGTGCACTCACTGGGATCCCGATCGATCGAAGAAGTGCTCGGACTCGACGGCCGCCGTCAGCGGGCCGAAGCCGCTCGTGCGGCCGGGCAGCCAGGCCTTCAGCCCCTCCAGGTCCATCATCTCCTTATGCGCGGGGTTGTCGTAGCGCATGGCGAACAGCGCGTCGAGCCAGCGCCGCTCCTCGGCCGCGGCGAGGTCCTGACGGACCGTGAAGACGCAGTGATCGAACGGATCGGTCTTGCCGACGATCGCGAACTGATCCCCGTCGATGGTGCCGTCCTTCGTCCAGCCGTCCCAGTTGAGATCGAGCATCGCGCAGGCGGACGCCTGGCCGCTGCGCAGGCACTCGAGCGCGTCGCGCTCGCCGCCGACGTGGTCGCCGTGCTTGCCGACCAGCACGTCGAAGCGCCGTACCGTGACGTCCGCCGGCGGATTGAGCCCGTCGCGGCGCAGGCGTCCGAGCGGGATCAGCGTGGCCTGCGGCGAATCGACGGCGCCGGTTGCCAGCGTCCGGTTGCGCAGGTCCGCGAGGGCCTTCACCGGGCCGTCGCGGCGCGCGACGAAGTACGACGCGCGATCGCGATCCGTATCCCGCATCGCGATCGCCCGGCACGTGTTTTTCGAACGCCGCTGCGCGTCAAGCCATGCGAGCGGCGAGTTCCACGCGATGTCGATCGTCCGGCCGAGCAGAGCGGACACCTGAAGCTCGTACGTGCTGAAGAACGACACGTCGATGGGGCAGGACTGCGCTTCGAAGAAGTCGCGGATGATTTCCCAGATGACCGACACCTTCGGGTCGTACATCACCGCGCCGACGACGAGCGGCCGTGCCATCAGAACACCTCCATCCCGCACAGCGCGCGGCCGATGAAGTCGTACGCCTGATCGCTCGTCGGCGCCATGACGATCGGCGCCCGCGCGTCGCGGAACATGCGCTCGATGCCGTGCGCGCCGCCGAACGCCGCGCCGCCGCACGTCCGCATCGCCAGGTCGGTGACGGTGACCGCGGCCTCGGTGGCGGCGGCCTTCGCCTCGAGCACCATCAGCTGGGTCGCCGGTCCCGGCGTCTCGAGTGAATCGAGCACGGCGCCGAGGTGTGCGCGCGCGCGATCGGTTTCGATCCGCATCCGCGCGAGCTGTGCGCGCAGCGTCGGCAGATCCGAGAGCGAGCTGTCCATGTGCTCGAGACGCGCGTGCGTCATGTGCGCCGTCGTCGCCTGCACGGCGGCTTCCGCGATGCCCACCGCCACCGCGGCGGTGCCCACCTGGAACGCCGGCAGCACGATTCCAAGCATCATGTCGAGTCCCTTGCCCGGATCCGTGAGCGCTCGATCGGCGCCGACGCGGACGTTCTCGAGCGTCATCGGCGCGCTCGCGTTGCCGCGCATGCCGAGTCCGCGCCAGGTGCCCGCGACCGTCAGCCCGGCTTCGTCGCGCATCACGAGATAGATGGTGCTCTCGACCGGCGTCCTCCCGCCCGGCGCCAGCGTCGAGACGACGTACCCGTCGGCGTGGCCGGCCGACGTGACGAACGACTTGCTCGCGCTCAACCGCACCGCGCCGGCACCGTCGTCCTTCGCGCGGCTCACCGGCGCCCAGAAGTGGCTGCGCGACCCCTTTTCGCTGAACGCGAGCGTCGAGAGATGCCGCCCGGCGGCCGCGTCGCGGAGAAGCTTCTCCGTCTTGGCCGGCGCGGCGGCGTAGCAGGCGACGCCGCACAGGTGCATCAGGTAGACCATCGCGGTCGACGGGCAGCGCTGGGCGACGGCGTCCACGGTTGCCGCCAGCGTCCGGAGTCCGTGGCCGAGGCCGCCGTACGCAGTGGGAACCGTCAGGCCGAGCAGCCCGTGGTCGGCGAGCGCGCTGATCGACTGGCTGGGAAACGCGGCATTCTGATCGACTTTCTCGGCCAGCGGCTTGATCTTCGCGTCGGCGACCGCGCCCGCGCCCGCGACGACTTGCTCTTGTTCGTTGTTCAATCGATACATCTCGAGCTCCTCGGGTTAAGTCGTGAGAATGAGTTCGGTCGTCAGCGGCAGCGCGGCCCGCAGCGTGCACACGAGCGGGAGGCGGCCGAGCACATCGCCGAACAAGGCGCGGATGGCTTCGGCGTCGGGAGACGCCGCGAACACTTTGACGTGGATGCGGGCGATCGCCGGCTGACCCTCTTCACCGATCACTTCCAGGTACGTCAGGCCGCCGGTCAGCTCGCCGGTCACGACCGCTTCGATGACATCGATCTCCAACCGCCGGCGCTCCGCGAACGCCCGCAGGCCGTTCACGATTTCGCCGCCGACGGCCCCCAGCGCGTACTCGAGTGCCGACACGCGCTGCGACGCGTCGTCGAACTCCAGCGGCCGGCCGATCGAGAACTGGCGTCGGCCGACCGACACGCGCGCGACGCCGGGGTCCGGCGCGGTCACGCGGAGAGAAATCGTGATGGCATCCATGCGTGGAATCAGTGAGCGAGTGAAGAAATGGCGCGACGCGCCAGGCGGGGGGGCTTATCAGGTGAAGCCGGAACCGATGCGGAAGGTCGTCATCGCGAGCGCGAATCGTATCACGGAGCCGCCGTTCAGCGCCCCTGGGGAGGCGGGCCCGCGAGGTCGGCCTTCGACGCCGCCTCGTCCTTGAGGGGCGTCATTTTGTCGGGGTCCACGCGCACCATCAGATACGTCAGGTGATCGTCGATTTTCTGAAACCAGTGCCCGGTGCCGGCGGGGATGATCACGGCGTCGCCGGGCTTCAGCGTGTAGCTGACGCCGTTGCGAATCGAGGTGCCGTTGCTGCCCGGGCCGTTGAGGAATTTCACGGCGCGATCGTCCGGCGGCCGCCGCTGCGCACCGACGATGTCGGGGCCGATCATCAGGACGCCCGAGCCGTCGATGATGTGATAGACCTCGCTCACCTGATCGTGTTCGGCCACCGAATTCGGCGCCGGCGCGTCCAGCTTTCCGCGATAGACGACGCCGACGGCGACGTGGCTCTTGCCGATGTCCACGGCGCGAATCTGCTGATCGATGATGTTGTTCGCCTTGCCGCGCGCCGCGTAGGTCTGAATTTCCTGGCTCGTGATGTACACGCCAGGGCACATGTTGCAGGTCGGCTTCGGTTCCTGCTGCGCCGTCAGCGTCGCTGCGGCGAGCAGCCCGCACGCGAGTCCGGCCGTGATGATTCGTGTCATAGGCGCACACTATACAACGATAAACCTGCACATGTCGGGGCGTCTTCATATTCCCTTCACAATCGCGCGTCAGAGTCGACGCAGACAAGGAGGTCGTTCATGGGTCATCGGTTTGGCATCGGCATCGCGTTCGTGCTGCTGTTCCTCGCGCTCGCCGCCGGCGCAATCGGCTACAACGTCGGCGTGTCCCACGGGATGGCGATTGCGGCGCCGGCCGCGGGCGGCGCGCCGGGGTTCGCGCCGTACATGTGGTATCGCCCGTGGGGATTCGGATTCGGTCCGCTGCTGTTCCTGTTCTTCTTTTTCTTCGTGCTGCGCGGCCTCTTCTGGGGCGGCTATTACCGCCGTCGCTGGTACGGGTACGGCGGCGGGTGCGGCCCGGCTTCGCACCTCGAGGAGTGGCACCGCCGCGCGCATGAGCAGATGAACAACCCGCAGGCCAAGGCGCCCGAGCGCGCGTAGCGCACGGCCGGCGGGCGGCAGAGTACGATGGTCGCGAGCGGTATGAAGACGGTGCTCGTCGTCGAGGACGAATCGCAGATCGCCCAGATCGTTCGCGACTACCTGCAGCACGCCGGCTTCGCCGTGATCACGGCCGCCGACGGCCGGCAGGCGCTCGCGCGCGTCCGCGAGCGGCGGCCCGATCTCGTGCTCCTCGATCTCGGTCTGCCGGGCATCGACGGCATGGACGTGGCAAGGCAGCTGCGGCAGAGCGGCAACACGCCCATCATCATGCTGACCGCCCGCGTCGAAGAGACGGATCGCCTGCGCGGGCTCGATGCCGGCGCGGACGATTACATCACCAAGCCGTTCAGCCCGCGTGAAGTCGTCGCGCGCGTGCGCGCCGTGCTGCGGCGCGCCGAGCCGCACGGCGGCCGCGCCGACGTCGTTCAGCGCGCCGATCTCGTCATCGACGTGCCGAAGATGACGGTGACGCGGCGCGGCGTCGCCGTCGATCTGACGCCAACCGAATTTCAGCTGCTCGCCGCGCTCGCGAGTCAGCCTGGACGCATCTTCACCCGCGCGCAGCTGCTCGACGCGGTCCGCGGCGTCGAGGTCGATTCGTTCGAGCGCGCCATCGACGCGCACATCAAGAACATCCGCCGCAAGCTCGAAGCGGACTCGCGCAGCCCCCGCTATCTGCTGACCGTCTACGGCATTGGCTACAAGTTCGCCGAGTCATGAGGAGATGGCCCAGGCGCAGCCCGCCGTGGACGCGCCCGCGCGCGCGGTTCGTCCGCCGCATGGCGTTCATGTTCGGCACGATGCTCCTGCTGAGTGTCCTCGGCGCGAGCACGCTGATCTCGATGCTGTTCGGCCGATACGAACGCGCCGGCACCGCGCTGCCCGGCGCGCTGATCGTCCTGCTCGTGCTGTTCTTCGTCGGCTCGTTTGCGATGCGTCGCGTCGTCACCAGCAGGCTCGAGTCGCAGGATCGCCGCCGGCGCCGGCTGCTCGCGGACATCGCGCACGAATTGCGGACGCCGTTGAGCGTCATCCAGGGCCGGCTCGAAGGGATGATCGACGGCGTCTATCCGCTGGACGCCGCGCAGATCGGGCAGGTGCTCGCCGGGACGCGGATGCTCACGCGGCTCGTTGACGATCTGCGGACGCTCGCGCAGTCCGAAAGCGGGACGCTGACGCTTCAGAAGGAGCCGACCGACATCGCGATCCTCACTCAGGACGTGATCGACTCGCTGACGGCGCAGGCGTCGGCGCAGTGCGTCACGCTCAGGTTCGACGCGTCGCACGATCTGCCGATCGTGTCCGTGGATCCGCTTCGCGTGCGCGAGATCCTCGTCAACCTCATCGTGAACGCGCTGAATCACACGCCGGCGGATGGCGCGATCTCGATCGCACTCCGGATGGCCGGCGATCGGGTCGTCGCGACGGTCGCCGATACCGGCACCGGCATCGCCGCCGAGGATCTGCCGCGGATCTTCGATCGCTTCTACAAGGGGCCATCGTCCAAGGGATCGGGGCTCGGACTGGCGATCGCGCGCGATCTCGTCGCCGCGCACGGAGGAGAGATCCGGGCCGAGAGCCGGCCCGGCCACGGCACGACGATGACGTTCAGTCTGCGGACGGGAGACTGAGCGGCTTCGTGGGCGCGTGCAGATTAGACGACCAACTCCCGCACCGGCCGCACCTCGACGCTCCCCTCCCGGGCGGGCGGGATTTTGGCGGCCATCTGGATCGCGTCGTTCAGGTCCCGGGCGTCGATCAGATAGAAGCCGGCCAGCTGCTCCTTCGTTTCCGCGAACGGGCCGTCCGTGATCGACATCTGCCCGTTACGCACACGCACCGTCGTCGCCGTCTCGACCGGCTGCAGCGCTTCGGCGGCCAGCAGCAGGCCGCTCGTCCTGAATCCATCACCGCACGCCTTGCACTCGCTGTCCCGGACGGCGTGCAGCTTCTGACCCTCGAGATACACCAGACACAGATACTTCATAGATCACGCCTTTCTTCAATGCTCGCGGGGCCCCACCCCCGCTCGCTCGCGCAGCGCCGCTCGAAGACTCGCTATGCTGGCGCGGGCCGCAGGCGCTCCTTCCTGACTATCCTGCCTTCAGTGCGGCGAGACGCGCTTCGATGAATCGACGCTCCGGTTCCTGGCGCGTGAGCTCGAGCGCCCGCTGATACGACGCGCGGGCGTCCGCCGTTTTTCCGAGCCGCCGGCATAATTCGGCGCGCGCCGCGTGCGCGAGGCGATAGTCCATCAGCTCGCCGCGATCGAGGATCTCGTCCACCAGCACCAGCCCCGCCGCCGGACCGTCGCGCATGGCGACGGCCACCGCGCGATTCAACGCAATGACCGGCGACGGATCGATCCGCGCGAGGACGTCGTACAGCCCGACGATCTCCGCCCAGTCGGTGCCCGCCGAGTTCGCCGCTTCGGCGTGGAGCGCCGCGATCGCGGCCTGGATCGCGTACGCACCGCTCGCCGGGCTCAGCGCGCGCTCGACGAGCCGCACGCCCTCTTCGATCTGCGCGCGATCCCACAGCGATCGATCCTGATCTTCCAGCAGGATCAACTCGCCCGACGCAGACGAGCGCGCCGCGCGCCGCGAATCGTGCAGCAGCATCAACGCGAGCAGCCCGATCGCCTCGGGCTCCGTCCTTCGACCAGCTCGGGACGCCCTGAGCTCGTCGAAGGGCGGCAGCAACTCGACGAGCAAACGTCCCAGCCGGATCGCTTCCGCCGAGAGATCGTGCCGCGTCACCGTCGCGCCAGACGAGGCGGCGTAACCCTCGTTGAAGACGAGGTAGATCACGCGCAGCACCGCGTCGAGCCGTCCCGGCAAGTCGGCACGCGCCGGCACTTCGTACGGAATCTTCGCGTGCCGGATCTTCGCTTTCGCGCGCACGATGCGCTGCGCGAGCGTGGGCGCGGGCGTCAGAAACGCTTGCGCAATCTCCTCCGTCGTCAGGCCGCAGACTTCACGCAGCGTCAACGCGATCTGGGCGTCGGGCGCGAGCGCGGGATGGCAGCACGTGAAGATCAGGCGCAGCCGATCGTCCTCGACGCTTTCGTCGTCCGCCCACGTGTCCGGATTGACCGTGGGGTCCGCCGTGTCGTGCTCCTCGTCGAGCGCGTCGAAGCGCTGCTGCCGGCGCATCGCGTCGATCGCTTTGAACCGCCCGGCCGATACGAGCCACGCGCGCGGATTCTTCGGCACGCCGTCGCGCGGCCACTGTTCGAGCGCCGCCCTGAACGCGTCGTGCAGCGCTTCCTCGGCCGCGTCGAAATCGCCCAGCAGGCGGATCAGCGTCGCGAGGACCCGGCGCGAGTCCGAGGAGTAAACGGCATTCACCGTCTCGTGAATGGGATCGGCCGCTGTCAAAGCGGTCGATCATAACGTAGGGGCCGAGCTTGCTCGGCCCAGGCGGAGCAAGCTCCGCCACTACGTCCGGCTCACGAACGCGTGAACGATTTCTCCATCTTCGCGACGTCCGCCGGGACGTCGGGGAAGTCCTCGAGCTCGTACACCTGCCGCAGCTCGATTTCCGGGACGCGGCCGTCCTGCGGCAGCTGGCCGACCGGTACGCGCTTCGCCCACGCGACGGCCTCTTCCTTCGAGTTCACCTTGATCATCCAGTAGCCGGCGATCAGCTCTTTGGTTTCGGCGAACGGGCCGTCCGTCACCTGAGGCTTGCCGCCGGGGAATGTGACCTTCGCGCCTTTCGAGCTCGGCTTGAGTCCGACGCCGTCGAGCAGGACCCCGGCCTTCACCAGCTCTTCGTTGTACTTGCCCATCGTTTCGAGGTCGTGAGCCGTCGGCAGGACCCCGGCCTCGGTCCGCTTGTCGGCTTTCAGCAACATCATGAATCGCATCGTTTTGTCCTTTCTGATGGCTTGTCGATCCAGCGGCGGCGAAATCGACAAGCCCGCAGGAAAGGGTGCCCGTGGCTCTGCAGGGGCTGTTCATCCGTTCGCGGCGTAGCGCGGATCAGAGCGGCTTCGCGAGGAGCCGCTCCATCTTGTCGAGGAGCCTTGGGAACTGCACCGGCTTCGTGTCGAAATCGTCGCCGCCCGCGGCGAGCGCCTGGTGCCGATCGTTCGGCATCGCGTGCGCGCTCAGCACGATGATCGGAATGTGCTGCGTCGTGCGATCCATCTTCAGCTGCGCCGTGGCATCCCATCCATCGACGTGGGGCAGTCCGAGGTCCATGAGGATCAGATCCGGTTTGCCGCCGCGCGCGACCTTCACGGCTTCACGGCCGTCGCCGGCGACGAGCACCTTGTAGTCGCGGCGTTCGAGCAGGCGGGTGAGCGCATCGCGGCTCAATTCGTTGTCTTCGACGATCAGTACGGTATGCATGTGTGCGTCTCTATCTCCCGCTTACGCCGCGCCCGCGGCCATGGTTTCGTCCTGCATTTCGAGCGGCAGCCGCACGGTGAACCGCGACCCGCGTCCTGGCTCGCTCTCCACCGACACGCTCCCGCCCATCAGGCCGCAGAAACGGGAGACGATGGCCAGGCCGAGCCCCGTGCCGCCGTAGCGGCGGGTCGTGGTGACGTCGGCCTGCGTGAACGGCTCGAAGATCTTGTTCGTCTGCTCGGACGTCATCCCGACGCCGGTGTCGGTCACGGAGAACACCACGCCCGGCTCCGTGCCGGTCGCATCGGGCTCGACCTCGAGCGTGATGGTGCCGCCGCGCGTGAACTTGGCGGCGTTGCCCAGCAGGTTGAACAGAATCTGGCGCGTTTTCATGAGGTCGGCGTCCATGATGCCGAGGCCGTCCGCGCACGTCACTGTGAGGCGGTTGTCGTTCTTTTCCACGAGCGGCGCGACGGTGTCCACGAGCTCGGCGACCATGCCCCGCACGTCGAACTGTTCGATCGAGAGCGTCATCTTGCCGGCCTCGATCTTCGAGAGGTCGAGGATGCCGTTGATCAACTCGAGCAGATGATTGCCGGCCGACTTGATTTTCTGCAGATCGCCGATCGGGCTGCGCCGCCGCGCGTCTCCCGCTTCCTCCTGCAACAGTTCGCTGTACAGGATGATCGCGTTCAGCGGCGTCCGCAGCTCGTGGCTCATGCTGGCGAGGAAGTCGCTCTTGGCGCGCGTCGCCGACTCGAGGTCGCGCGTGTACCGCGCGACTTCGCGTTCCGCGCGCTTGCGATCGATGCCGAGCGCCGCGGCGTCCGCGACCGCCGCCATCGCGTCGAGCGCCGACGAGGAGAAGGGGCGCGGCGAGATCATCGCGAGGACGCCGACGAGCTTCGAATCCACGAGCAGCGGGTATCCGGCGAACGCCACGAGCCCCGCGAGATCGGCCCACGATGAATCGCCGGGCGGCATCGTGATGTCGGCCGCGCCCGTGAGCAGCAGTTTGCGCGTGCTCGCAATCGCGCCGATGGTGGACACGCCGATCGGCACGCGGCCGACGCGTGCGTCCGGCTGTGGCGATGTCCCCGCCGCCGACTGCAGCTCGAGCGCCTCGCCGGCTTCGTCGAGCGTCCAGATGCGCGCGAGGCCGCCGTCGAGATGCTCGACGAGCGCGTCCGCGCACTGCTGCAGCATCGCGCGCAGATCGGTGCCGTGCGTCAGCGCGAGGCCGACGACCGCCGTCAGCGACGCCACGCTCTCCGCCTGCTGGCGCGTGCGCACCTCCTGCTCGAGCCTCGCCGTCCGCACCGCCGTGTCTTTCATTTCCGCCATGCCGCGCCGGCACGAGACGATCAAAAATACGTCCTCGAACACGACCCAGGCCGAGTGCTCCAGCCAGCGCCACTGGCCGGCGACGAGCACGCCGTAGACCGACTGCGGCCAGAAGATCCCGCGCAGGAAGTGATCGGCGGCGACGACGATCGTGGCCGGGATGAGGACGCGCCAGTCGCGGTAAAACGCGAGGAACGCGAGCGAGCCGAAGACGTGAAAGTGCGTCTCGATGCGTCCGCCGGTGAGATGGATGAGCAGCGCGCCCATCAGCATCTGCGCGACGGCGATGGTGTAGCGCGTGGAGGTTTCACCCGCGCGGAACACCCCGAGCATCGCCGGGAACAGGCAGATCGCGCCGCCCAGGAAGATCGCGGCCCACACGTGCACGTGCGTGCGGCTGACCGTGCCGTACCACGCGAGCGGCGACACCCAGAGCGCGAAGATGATGCCGGCGATCCATTGGAACGCCATGAGGCCGGCGAACAGCCGGTCCGTGCGCGTGTTGATCTCGAGCTG
>Ga0193726_1002198_pt1 | contig 13623 bp, 9 predicted proteins | sample H2c1metaG_FD_144928 | JGI IMG/M metagenome (GOLD analysis project Ga0193726, IMG submission 144928) | Soil microbial communities from a riparian zone of the East river system, Colorado, United States - H2c1 | ecosystem: Environmental > Terrestrial > Soil > Riparian zone | place: USA: East River... | reverse complement strand
AGGCTGCGAAATTGGATTTGGTGGTGCCCAGGGGTTACAGGCCGCCGGCGCCGGCGGCCTGTAACCCCTGGGCACCACCAAATCCAATTTCGCAGCCTCTGGCTGTGATGTAGACTCTCTCATTGCAACTGGTACAAAAACTCGGGCTGGTCACCCCAGGTGAGCAGCGCCATCAGGACTACGCCATAAAGCTGCACAGGATGGACGGCAAGCGAGTGCGCGGTTCCGCTGACGAGCAAACCTCGATACCTTTGATCCATCGCGGCAAAGCTGTTCGGCGGGAATATCACAGCCAAAGGACCGTTCCACGGTTTGCCGTAACAGCACCCGGCGCAGAAGCATCCGATGCGGCTGACGCCTTCACCCACCGCTATCGCGGGCGCTCCGGCATCCAGGAAACGCAAGGTAGGGAAGCCGAGCACTCGGGTCATCGCCACGACCGCCACGAAACAAGCTACCAACGCGCCGTAAATTGAAGATCCCGGATCTCGCAAGAATTCCGCGTACCAGTTCGTCCATGTAGCGCCGTATTCAATGGCGTTCAGCAGGCGGGCCGCTCCGATTGATAATGGAACGCAAACCGCTGCTATCAGAAGAGTTTTGCTCGGGGAAATTCCCTGGCGGCGGTTCAGGAACACGCAAGTACCGAGCGCCATCGCGATTGCGATGGCCCGCATCACGTCATATAGAGTGAACGCCATGCCCCAGATGTTATGGACTTCCGGCAACATAAGCGGGAGTTAACCATGCGTTAACTGTCGAGTCAAGCCCCTCAACATCGTAATCTTTGTTCACATCAGAAGATGTTGCGGTCTATTGAAATTCTGGGAATGCAAGTGGCTTCGGTGGTCCGCAATCAACTCACTGCAGCATTTGAGCAGCCCTGATATTTGTGAAATCGGAGTCCCCGGGCGCGCGTCGATCACGGAGAGACCAGTCTTCAGTAAATTTTTTTCTTGACAAGTTGCTTTGGGATGGTTCATATAGCGGTGCGCCATGCCGCATAGTAAGACAACTTCGCCGGTCTACAAGCTGCAGGTAATGGATCGCGCCTTGGCTATTCTCGACGTGCTGGGTAGCCTCGAAGGCGACTCCAGCTTGCCGGAGCTTTGCATCGCATTGCATCTTCATAAGAGCACACTTCATCGGCTGATGATGGTGCTGGAAGGCCATCGACTCGTCGACAAGAATCCCGAGACGGGCCGCTACCGACTAGGACTAAAACTTTTTGAGCTTGGCTCCAAGGCAATCGCGTCACTTGATCTTCGCGAACTGGCTTTACCCCATCTGACGCGCGTTCAACGCGAAACAGAAGAGACTGTAAATTTCGCCGTGATCGACAAGGGCGAAGTTCTGTACATCGCGAAAATAGAGCCGCAACGAAATCTGCGCATCGCGGCGCACGTTGGCCACCGCTTTCCCGCCTATTGCACGGCCCTGGGTAAGGCGATGATGGCTGAATTGCCGGAAGCCGAAGTTGACGTAATTCTGGCAGGCTGCGAAATGAGAGTGAGAACGCCGAACACGATTACGTCGCCAACGGTGTTGAAAGAAGAGCTGCGAATGATCCACTCGCGCGGCTATTCGATTGACGACGAAGAGAATGATGAAGGCGCCCGCTGCGTGGGAGTTGCGGTGCGAAATCAAAAGGGTGCGCCTGTCGCAGGGATGAGCGTCTCGGGCCCAGCATCCCGCGTTACGAAAAGTAAAGTTCCAGAGATTGCGGAAATACTGATGCACGCAGCGCACGCTTTCTCGAAAGAGCTTGGCAACAATCCCGAAGTTCTGGTCGCAGCAGCGGCTAGAACGCTCTAGCATCAGAAGTGAATGAACCGACCCGAAGCGGTCGGTTTTTTTGGGTTAAAACAGTAGTGAGATGGCGTACCACATAGCGGTACAGAACAAGCGGAATGCGGCGTTGGGGAAACCGCATCCGTCTGCAAGAAGGAGGCAGGTCTATGTTTTACAAAGAAGTGGTGAAGAAGCTGCATCTTGTGAGTGCAGCAACAATTGCTCTAGTTCTTGCGATCGCTTTGTTCGGCCTTGGGGTGGCCGCGCCAAGCTTCGCGCAGTCGGCAACGACCACGCTTTTGGGTACTGTGACCGACAAGAACGGCGGCGCGGTTTCCAAAGCGCAGGTGACGGCGACGAACGTCGATACCAATCAGACGCGCACGGTACCGACAAACGAAGAAGGTGAATATCGCATAGATCTTCTTCCGTTGGGCAATTACAAAGTTGAAGTTGCCGCAACGGGATTCAAAAAAGTTGTGCAGACCGGACTGGTGCTGGAAGTTGGAGTTGTAGCGCACGCGGACGCCAAGCTGGAAGTCGGCGACGTGAATCAGTCGGTGACCGTCACCGCTGAAATGCCGGCGATGAATACGACATCGGCGGACGTCGGACGTCTCGTCGAAAATAAAGAAATCATTGACCTGCCTATTGTGAACCGTAACGTTTACGCACTTCTCTCGCTGACAGCCGGCGTCGAATCGAATGCCAATAGCATTGTGTTGGGCTATCCCGAACAGCGCACGTTGATCAACGGCGGCGTGGACGGCGGCGCGGGTTCCGTCAGTTATTATATGGACGGCGGCATCAACATGACCGGCCTGCGAAACACTGGCAACATTCTTCCGAATCCAGATGCAATTCAGGAATTCCAAGTCGAAACGAATAATTACAACGCGCAATACGGCAAAGCGTCCGGCGGAGTTGTGACCGTTGTCACGAAATCCGGCACAAACACATGGCACGGCACGGCTTCTGATTTTTATCGCGACACTGTGCTGAACGCGAACGTGTGGAATAACACCACCGGCATTAAGCCCCCGATTCACCGCAACCAATACGGCGGAACTATTGGCGGTCCGATCCGGAAGGACAAAGACTTCATCTTCTTTTCGTATCAGGGTTTGCGTCAGCTAACGACAAGCTTCCTGAACGGCGCAATCGTGCCGACGGCGGCGGAACGCACGGGAAATTTCAGCGCGGATGGCGCTATCCACGATCCTATCGTCAATGGGCCGGCATTCACGGGCAATCAGATTCCGACAACCATCATGGACCCAACCGCGTTGTACATCCTGAACCACTTTGTTCCGGTGGCGAATGTCGGAACCAATAAATGGCAGGGATTCATTTCCAATCCATATAACACGGACGACTTTCTCGCCAAGTGGGATCATGCACTGACGTCCAAACAGCGATTGACCGCGACTTATTTTGAAACCAGTGGCACCAATTCGATCCCGGAAGGAAATATTCTGTGGTCGCAACAGGCATTCACGTGGCGCCAACAAAACGTAAATCTCAGCGACACCTGGACCATCACTCCATCTGTAGTGAATCAAACTTATCTTACTTACACGCGGAATTTTGGCGGACGAACCAACATTCCGGCAACTTCGCTTGGAAATTTGAGCACGCTTGCCGGCGGAACGGGACAACTTTTCAATATCCAGGGCACGCCGGATTTGCCACAAATCGCCGTCTCAGGATTCTTCACACTGACGCAGGCGATTGCTGGGCCTCTGGCGGGCACGAACTATTATTCCATTCGGAACATTTCCAGCGCGACGCATGGCCAACACACCCTGGCCTTCGGTGCGGAGGTTTCCTTGAACAAGGATATTCAGCAGACGTTGCTGAATAACTATGGCGTGTTCACTTTTTCCGGATCGGGCGCGCAATCTGCCGGTAACGCACTGGCCGATTTCGAGCTTGGATTGCCCAGCGCGATCTCACAGGATTCTCCGATCACGCCGAAAACCAATACCTGGAACACCGGTCTGTTCTTGCAGGACGATTTTCACGTCCGCCCGAATTTGACCTTCAACTTCGGAGTGCGCTGGGATATTCAGACACCTCCGACCGATTCGCATAACCTGGAATCAACATTCGAGCCGGGCGTTCAATCCAAGGTTAATCCGACTGCGCCGCTGGGAGAATTGTTCCCCGGCGATGCGGGAATCACTCGCGGCATTATTCCGGTTCGCTTTCGGCATGTTTCTCCACGCGTGGGCCTGGCATGGGATCCGTGGGGAAACGGCAAAACCGTTGTTCGCATGGGCGGCGGAATTTTCTACGGAATGGTTTCCGGCAACGAATGGAATACAACTTCCAATTTCGAGCCGTTCGCCACACGTCTGACTTTCACAAACACCGGCAAGGCGCCGACTCTCACCGGTACAACGTTGAGCGGCGGTCCGACGTTGACCAATCCGTACAACGGATTTGCAGCTCTTCCGTTTCCGTACACCGGTCAGATCATTCCGGGAGGTTCGATCTACGGTGTTGCACCGAATTTTCAGTGGCCCTACTCGTATCAAACAAACATTTCGGTTCAGCGCGAGATCACACGTGATTTCAGCGTGACGGTGGCATTCGTGGGCCAGTACAGCCACGATTTGCCTTTTTCAACTGACCTGAACTATCCAACCATTTGCGGGGTTCCGGTGCCGGCTGGTTGCAGCGGTTCCGGCGCAAGCGTTCTGGCGCGTCGTCCACTCGACACCGGCACGCTCGGACAAATCTTCGTGTTGGAGTCAAACCAGAGAGCCAGCTACAACGGCCTGCAAATCGTTGCAGCGAAAAGGTTCTCTCATCACTTGTCCTTGAACAGTTTTTATATCTACAGCAAAACACTGCAGAGCGTCGAGCTGCAGAACAACACCACGAATCCAACGGGCGCTGGACAGATTCCGCAGGACTATCGCCTGCTCCCATTGGAGAAGGGCCGCGCGGATGACGACATGCGCCATCAATTCGTAACGTCGCTCATCTGGCAGCCCGACTACTATCGCGGTGACAACAGATTCGTTCGCAACGTCATCAATGGCTGGTCAGTTTCGCCAATCCTGACGTTCCACAGCGGTTTGCCATTCACTGTCATCAGTAATAAGGATCAAAACCTTGACGGACAAAGCGGAAACGATCGCCCCAATCAAATAGCAAATCCCGTGCTCGATCCGCATCGGTCGCGCGCTGCCGTTGCCGCGCAGTGGTTCAACACGGCTGCATTCGTGCTGAATCCGCTTGGCACTGACGGTGCGGTTGGCAGGAACACGCTTGACGCTCCGGGTTTTAAGGAAGTGGACATCGCTTTCTTCCGGGACTTTAAAGTGTGGGAACGTGTGAGCCTGCAAACGCGCTTCGAGGCCACTAACTTCTTCAACTGGGTAAACCTGGGCACGCCGGGAAGCAGCGGTCCTCCAGCAGTCGCAGGCGGAGCGCCGGCATCGGCGGCGTTCGGAACAATCACAGGTTCAGCTGCGGCTCCGAATACGACTGGCCCATCGCGTCAGGTTCAACTCGGTCTGCGCCTAACCTTCTAGTTTCATCGGAAGGTTTCGGACACTCACTCGCGGCTGCGTGGAATTAAAATAAATTCCGCGCAGCCCGCGATTCACAACTCTCAGGCGGCAATTTTTGTTACACGTTTGCGTGGACATTTTTTGCGAGGCGCTGCCGGGAAGCATGGCGTATTATTTTTATCCGAATCGCTCTGTGAGAAGCAGCCGGGTTGTTCGGGAAATACAAAGGAGCAAGAATGTCCACGCAAGCACAGGCTCATCAGCTAACTCTAGATCAAGCATTGATAGACAAAATGGTTTTCCGCAAAACTAACGCTCACACAGGCCGCCATATTTCTGTCAGTCCGGAAAACAGCACCATGAAGCACTTGGCGTACGGCCGCATTATTCTGAATTCTTCAACGCCGTCAGTTTCTTTTTCCAATGGCAATCGCGAGACTGGGCTGATCTGTCTTTCGGGTTCGGCGACGGTGAAAACTGCCGGGACAGAAACGAAGATTGCTCAATATGACGCAATTTATATTCCGCGCGATTCTTCCGTGGAAGTTTCAACGGATTCCGCTGTGGACATCGCTGAATTTTCTTCCGACGTCGAGAAAAAATATCCGTTGCAGATTGTTCGCTACGCAGAAATTTCAAAAGATCCCGGTATGAAGTTCAACGCCGGCGGCCCCGCATCGTCGCGACATCTGAATATGGTGATCGCAAAAAATGTGGAGGCTGGACGACTCGTCGCAGGCTTCACGCATTCTGATCCGGGGAATTGGACGAGCTGGCCACCGCACGAACACGAAAAAATGCTGGAAGAGCTTTACGTGTATTTTGATATGCCGGCGCCGGCCTACGGCATTCAACTGGTTTACAACAATACGGAGTATCCGGAGCTTGTGACTGTGGTGCGCGATGGTGACGCCGTGCTAATGCCCAGCGGTTATCATCCGAACGTTTCCGTGCCCGGCCATCCCATTGCATTTCTTTGGGCCATGGCGGCCCACCGCGAAGTGGAAGATCGTCAATTTGGCGTGGTGAATGTGCAGGCCGACTTTAATCAAGGCGGCTCGGGACTTGAAGCCGGACAAAAAAAGAAATAGAGATCGCCATGGCATCCAGCACACGCACGACAAAAAACCGGAGCACTACCCTCACGAAAGAAGCCCGCGTGATTCTCGATAAATTTAATTTGGAAGGGAAGAATGCGCTTGTCACCGGTTCCGATAAAGGACTGGGCGCTGGTATTGCTCGCGCATTGGCGCAAGCGGGCGCGAACATTGCTTTTCATGCGCGGACGACTGCCCCGCAAAAGTTGATGGACGAAGTTCGCGGCATGGGCAGAAAAACTTGTTTCGTTGCAGGCGATCTTTCTGATTCGGAAGCGTGTTCACATTTGATTACGGAAACTGTGCGCGAGCTTGGCTCGATCGACATTCTGGTGAATAACGCTGGAACAATCCGCCGCGCGCCAATCGCGCAATTTTCGCAGGACGATTGGGATCACGTGATCGCGGTGAATCTTACCGCCGTGTTTCATCTTTCGCGGCTGGCTGGAATTCACATGCTTCAGGACGGCAAGGGCGGAAAAATTGTGAACATCGCTTCGTTACTTTCATTTCAGGGCGGCATTCTGGTTCCTTCGTATGCGGCCGCAAAAGGTGGCGTGGCCCAATTGACGAAAGCTCTGGCGAACGAGTGGGCGTCAAAGGGAATAAATGTAAACGCGATCGCGCCCGGATATATGGTCACGGACAATACCGAAGCGCTGCGCAATGATCCGCAGCGTAGCAAACAAATTATGGATCGCATTCCGGCGAGCCGATGGGGAGATCCGAGCGATCTCGCAGGCGCGGCGGTATTTCTGTGTTCATCCGCCAGCGATTACATTCACGGGCAAGTTTTGGCGGTGGATGGCGGATGGCTGGGCCGGTAATTTAAACGGGAGTTGAGGTTTCATGACCAAGCAAGCAACAGATTTTCCTGATCTCGTCGTGTTTGAGCATGCCGACGCGAAATCTACTTTTCCTGAGCCGGGACTTACGCGCCGAGTGCTTTCGTACAACGACAAACTTTTTATTGCTGAACACAAAATGGAAAAAGGCTGGGCAGGAGCGCTGCACAGCCATCCGCATGATCAGGCAGTTTACGTTGTGAGCGGGAAAATTCGGGTGAAGTCGCAGGGGAAAACTTTCGATCTCGGCGCGGGTGATACGTTCGTTGTGCGCGGCGGAATTGAGCACGGCGCGTCCGCCATCGAAGAATCCGTCGTGGTGGATGTGTTCACGCCTTGCCGCGAAGACTATATTCTTTAGCGCGCGCGTTGGCTGCGGCAGAGTTTGCGTATAAAGATCACGAGATAAAATCGAATGAGGAAACTCTTCAACGTTCTCGCGGCGTGCGTGTTCATTTGTGCTTTTGGCGGGCCGGCTCAGGCGCAGTCGCACGTCAAAGTTATTAAAATTTCCGTCACAAATCCTTCCGGCACTCAGCGAAACGCTGAAGACGTCGTCCTTTCGATTCCTGCACTGAAAAAAATTGCACCTGATTTTGCGCCCGCGTCGGTGATCGTCACGACGAGCAACGCCGCTACGATTGCAGAGGATGCTGCGACCCTTGAAACTCAGGAACTACCTTCTCAGGTTGATGACCTCGACGGCGATCACAAGGCGGATGAGTTAGCTTTTCAAATTGATCTGAAGCCGCATCAGACGCGCATCGTTTCTATTTGCTATGGCGACGAACCGACCATCCTTCGGCTTCGGAGCGAATATCCGCAGCGCACTGACGCGGCATTCAACATAAAATTTGACGGACTCGGATGGGAGTCTGAACGCAACGCTTGGCGAATTTATTTCGACGCGCGAAATGCGATTGACCTTTACGGGAAGCGCCGTCCCACTTTGCAATTACATTTGTACGGCACGCCTGATTACGCCTATCACGACGAATCGCCGGAAGGCCGCGACATTTACGATGTCGCAGACGCGCTCGGTATCGGCGCGGTTGGCGCGTGGGTTGACGGCAAACTTGTAAAAGTGTCCGAGGTAAAGGAACGCAAATGGCGAATCATTTCCGTCGGGCCGGTGCGCACCATTGTTGAATTGGAATATGATGGCTGGAGCGTTGGCGGAAAATCGGTGACGCTGCACTCACGAATGACTCAGTGGGCTGGAGAGCGCGGCTTCACGCACGAGATTTTCACGGATAATTCAGCGGACGGAATCACCTTCGTCACGGGATTACATCGCAATCCGAGCATTGCTCCGATTTTCTCCGCCGCACAACGAGCGGCCGATGTTACTTCGCTCGCGACGTGGGGCGAACAAGTTGTGATCCCCGGCGTGAACAAGCACACTTCGATTCCCGACGAAAATCTGGGATTGGCGCTGCTCACAACTTCTCCGGCAAAACTCATCACGACCGATCCGACGGTGAATCTCGTGCAAATTGGGATTGCGGATCATCATGCGAGTTGGTACGTGATGGCCGCGTGGGATCAGGAAGGCACGAATCGCCGCGTCGGCTACGGAAATTCAAAAGAGATGGGCGACGCCGCGTCGTCATATGTTTTGCCGCCGGACGGAATCACGACGCAACCCGGATTTGTTGACGCTGTAAAAGACGAAGCCGGACGGATGGTTGCTCCCGCAAACGTCACAATTATTTCGCAATCGGCCGCACCTCAATCCGCGCCGCCGGACACGCTTGTGGCGAGTCCGAAAAAAACAGTGCAGCAGGGAATCGATTTGTTGCGCGCGGAAATTGACGCCACCGCAAAAACCTGGGAGCCGATTCTTTCTGCCGCGCCTGCTGGAACAATCACGTACGGCAAAGGTCCCGGATATTTCACGGAGGGAAATAATTCCACCGGCGAATGGAAATCCCAGCAAGGCTACTACTGGACGGGAAGTTTCTGGATGGCGGAATTGTGGCGCATGTACGCGCAGACGAAGGATGAAAAATATCGCCGATGGGCGGAGTTGTGGGGTGCGCCGCTATTGGGGCAGGAAATGCTGCAGAATCACGACACGGGATTCCTTTATTTTTATTCGGACGCGCTTGGCTTCGACGCGACGCACACGCCCGCGCAACGCGAAAGCGCTCTGCGCGCTGCTCAACGTCTTTCCGATATGTACAATCCCGCGACGCACCTCATCGCTTCGTGGCAGGTGAATGGCGACGACACCATCATCGACACGATGATGAACTTGCAGCTTCTTTTTTGGGCGAGCCGTGAAACTCATGACGCGAAATGGCGAGACATCGCGCTTCAACACGCGCTTCGAGCGTCCGATTGGCTGGTGCGCGCGGATGGTTCCGTGATTCAGTCCGTGCACTACAATCCCGGAGACACGCGCCAGGCTTTTCCAATGGGCAGCGGAGCCGCAAACGCGAACAGCGCGAGAACTTCGATTCCAAATAATGCCGCGCCCGGCGAAAAAGTTTTCACACACACTCACCAAGGATTTGCCGCCGACACTAGTTGGGCGCGCGGCACCGGTTGGGCGCTTTACGGATTCACCGTCGCTTACAGTGAAACGCACGACGCGAAAACTTTGGACACCGCGCAGCGCGTAGCTGACTTCGTGATCAATAATTTGCCCGATGACGCTATTCCTTGGTACGACTTCGGCGACGAGGGCGTCCATTTCCGAAATCGCGATACTTCTGCCGCGGCGATTATCGCTTCGGGCCTGCTGCGGCTTTCCGAAGTGACCACCGACAAATCCCGCGCGCAAAAATATCGCGAGCAAGGCGAACGCATCACGCAATCGCTAGTTGATCATTACCTGACGCCCGTCGGCGCAAATGATTCCACGCCGTCGGGACTTCTGCGCCATGGCTCTGTCACACGGCCGAATGACGGCGCACTAATTTACGGACAATATTATTTGCTGGAAGCTTTGCTCTGGTTGGACGAGCACAAGAAATAGTCGACACGCGCAAACGGAACGCATCTTGATGAAACTCCGACTACGAAACCGAATTTCGTCTCGCAAGATCGCTTTGGCGTCCGTGGTAATTACCGCGCTCACGTTCGGTGGAACAAGCTGGGCGCGAAAGGCAGAACCACAATTCGCAACAGCACCACGCGTCTTCGTGCTTCACGCCGACGTGCTATTAGCGCTGCACCTGCAAATCTCGACAGGCGACTTCCATGCTCCCGCGCTCGACGCCCTGCGCACCGAAGCAAACGATTTACTCAAGCTGGACCCGCTCTCCGTTACGCAAAAAGCACCAACACCTCCGAGCGGTAACAAACACGATTACATGAGCCTCGCGCCCTACTGGTGGCCCGATCCCGCCAAGCCAAATGGACTGCCCTACATTCGCCGCGACGGTCAAACCAATCCAGAGTCTGCTCAGCTTCCTGATCACAAAAATTTCAGCAAAGTAATGTCGGCCAGTCACACGCTCGCGCTCGCATACTATTTGTTCGGTGACGAAGCCTACGCCGCGCAATGCACAAAACTTTTGCGCGCATGGTTTGTCGATCCGTCAACGCGCATGAATCCGAGTCTCACCTATGCGCAGGCGATTCTGGGCGTGAATCAGGGCCGCGGAATCGGTTTGATCGAAACGCGCGACATCACGGAAGTCATCGACGCCATCGGATTGCTGGGCGGATCTCACGCGTGGACCGCCGCCGATCAGCAAGGCATGCGCGAGTGGTGCGAAAAATTTCTCGATTGGATGCTGATCAGCTCGAATGGCAAAGACGAGTCCGCATCGAAAAATAATCACGGCACATTTTACGACGTGCAAATCGTCGCACTCGCACTCTTCGTCGATAAAAAAGACATTGCAGATCGCGTTCTTCGCGAAGCTCCGAAGAAACGTATCGAGCTGCAAGTCGAACCCGACGGCCGCCAGCCTTTGGAATTGGAACGCACCAAATCCGCTGGATATAGCCTAATGAATCTCAGCGGACTTTTCGAGCTGGCGCGTCTTGGCGATGCCAGCGGCGCCGACCTTTGGAGTTTTCAAACGCGTGACGGCCGCAGCATTCGCAAAGCGCTCGACTATCTAATTCCATTCGCCACCGGCGAACGCAAATGGACCAACGAACAAATCGCCGACGTGAATTGGAAGGAACTAATTCCCGAATTACTGGCCGCCGCGGATAAATATCAATTCCCAAACTACAAAATCGCCGCTGCAAAACTAGATCCTAACGCGAATGAAAGTTTGGACGCGCTGTTGCTCTACGGGAAATAGGAATTGGAAGGGCACTAATGAATCGCACGCATAAAAAAATGTGGTCAGCCTGCGCGGTAGCGACGTTAATCCTTGGTTCATCGCTAACAATCGCCACGCCAGCCCGCTCGACACAAAATTCGCCCGCCGCAAATGCGCAAATTTCGACCGCCGATCTCGATCGCGAAATTCGCGATCTCCTCACGCGCGACATCACCGCGCACATCGCCGACATCAAATCTCTCGACCCTCCGCAGGACCGCGTGGTCGGTGCGCTAACTACCGGAGATTTTTCCTGGGGCACATTCATGCGCGCCGTTGCCGCCTACTCCGAACTTTCCGGCGCAAAAACAATTGCAGGCCGTGACGTTCCCACGCTCATCGGAAAAATTGGCCTGATCGAAGCCCGTCAGGGTGGAAAAACTTTCGCTCAACTTTACGCGGCGCTTGCTCTGCGTCATTTTGGAACCGATCTTTCAAAAAATGCCGTCTGGCAATCTCTCTCGCCTGACGAACAAAAATCCTGGCGCTCGCTTCTCGATCCGGCGCGCTTCTACAATCGCGAAACGCATCAGGTGATTAATCTTCCGCAAAATTATTTCGGTGTTGCCGCGCGCATAGCTACCATGGATTTCCAGCTTGGCATCATTAGTGATCGCACTTACGTCGACGATATTCTCGAACGCGCCACGCAGCAATTCGTCAGCGGCAACCTTTACTCCGATGACGCGCTTCCCGCCGGCCGCTACGATCGCTATTCCAACGAGTACGCGCGCTACGTTTACGAATCCGCCGAAAATGTCGGACGCAAAGACATTATGGCTGCGCTCGAGCCCACTCTGAAAACTCAAATGCGCCTTTGGTGGGATTTGCTTCAACCCGATGGTTACGGCTACGCGTGGGGCCGCAGCCTCGGCGCGATTAGTTATATGGACACGATGGAGATCGTCGCCTTCGACGCGAAGCACACGCAATTTCGTCCCGCGCCTCTTCAAGACTTGGCCAGTGCGTATTACAACGCGTGGGAGTGGCTACGTCATGACGTCCAACCGGATCGTCACTTGCTCAACGTTTTCGGTTTCGGTCGTGGCGATTACAGCTACATTAATCCTCAGCGCGAATGGCAGCAGACGACTGCCTTCATGGGCAAGGCCATCGGCGCCGATCTCGCCTTCATGGCGGTAATGAAACAGGAAAATATTTCGATGTTCTCCACTGAAATAAAATTACCGAACGTCACACGCTTTGAATATTTCCGCAGAGGTGATCGCCCTTCCGGCATTTGGCTGGTGCGTCAGGGTGCATTCAGATTTACTTTGCCGATCGTCACAGGCACGCAACCGGGAATTTCAGATTATCTTCCCGCACCCTACGGACTTCCCGGTTTCGCCGCGCCCGTCGAACAATTTGTACCTGTCATGACGCCCTACATCGAACTCGAAGACGGTCGCGTAGTCGTCGCTGGTGATTGTGCCGACGAAATTGTTCCGGCTGCCAATGGCCAAAGTCTCCGCGCAGTTTGGAAGCGCTTCGCGCAACTCGGCATGAAGTCCGGCCAAACAGCCGATCCCGGATTTACTACAGAAGTGAATTGGAAAATTGAAGGAACGACAATCGTCCGCACGGAAACAATTACTGCGACAAAACAAATAAAGATTCGCCGCTTCTGGTTTATCGTTCCAACATCGGGCGATCACAGTTCCACGCGCTTTGAAAACAACATTCGCACCGACCAATTCGACTCACCCGAAGGTTCAATCGAAGCAAGCGTAACCTCGACGGATTTGCCTCTCAGCGCGTCAATCGTTGCCACTGGTAACAGCAATCTCGGCAAGGGAAATCGCGGCGCGGTTCCGCTTTACCTTGAGCTAGATGCGAGAAATTTGACGCTTCAACCGGGCAAGCCGATAAAATGGACGTTGCGGTTGCGGACATTGCAGGTCAATAGGCCCGACGACACAGTTCCCAGCATCAAACCGAACCCTGACGTTCTTCACTAAGAAACCGTTAGCGCAAGAAAGTGTTGTTAATCGACATGTCAGTCTTCTGCATGTGTGCGACCGCGAATGCGCCGCAAAACCAAAAGAGTTAAAATGAAAGGCGATGAAGCGTTTTTGAA
>Ga0193726_1002197_pt1 | contig 13624 bp, 11 predicted proteins | sample H2c1metaG_FD_144928 | JGI IMG/M metagenome (GOLD analysis project Ga0193726, IMG submission 144928) | Soil microbial communities from a riparian zone of the East river system, Colorado, United States - H2c1 | ecosystem: Environmental > Terrestrial > Soil > Riparian zone | place: USA: East River... | reverse complement strand
GAGCCGCGTAATCACGGAACATCTGGAACAGGACCTGGCCCGCTACCGCGGAGCCGGCCGGCCAGGGGTCGAACTCCTGGACGCAGTGCCCGCGCGCGGCGCCTTCGGCCGCGATGGCCGCGGCCGCGGACTTGTGCCCGGAGTCCCCGACGTCGGAGGCGACCGCGACCCGCATGCGTCATCCCTGCCTTCCTGCTTCCGGGCGTGCGGCTACCGGTACCCGCGCGCGTGCAGCTCGAACAGCTCGGCGTACTGGCCCCCGGCCGCCATGAGGTCGGCGTGCCGGCCGCGCTCGGCGACCCGGCCGTGGTCGAGCAGCACGATGAGATCGGCCATCCGCACGGTGGCGAGGCGATGGGAGACCACCACGGTGACCGCCCCGGCCGCCCGCCCGGCCCGGCGGGCGGACTCCCGGTAGCTGGCCACGATGGCGGTCTCCGCGGCCGCGTCCAGCGCGGCGGCGGGCTCGTCCAGGATCAGCAGCAGCGGGCTCGGGCGCATGAGGCCGCGGGCCAGGCCGACGGACTGCCACTGGCCGCCGGACAGCTCGGCGCCGTCGCCGTACCCGCGCCCGAGCAGCCCGGCCAGGCCGCCGGGCACTGTGGCGGCGACCCGGCCGGCTCCGGCGCGGCGCAACGCGGCCCGGATCCCGGGCCCGTCGCTGAGCCGCGGCAGGTCCCCCGTGCCGACGCTCTCGCGGAGCGTCAGCTGGATCCGGGCGAAGTCCTGGAACAGGACGGCCAGGCCCGCCCGCCAGGCGTCGGCCCCGAGGGCGCGCAGGTCAGTCCCGTCCGCCTCGATCCGGCCCGCAGTCGGCTGGTACAGGCCGCAGAGGAGTTTCACCAGGGTGCTCTTGCCCGCGCCGTTCTCGCCGACGATGGCCACGACGCTCCCGGCCGGGAGGTCGAGCGTGACGTCCCGCAGCGCCGGCGCTGGGCGGCCCGGGTAGGCGAAGCTGACATGGTCCAGCCGGATGCCCCGCTGCAGCCGGCCCGGCGCCGGGCCGGGCTGCTCCGGGCCGGGCTGCTCCGGGCCGGGCTGCTCCGGGCCGGGGTGCTCCGGGGCGGGCAGGTGCTCCGGGGCGGGCGCCTGCGCCCGGAGGGTGGTCAGGCGCCGGGCGGTCCGGCCCGCGCCCTGCAGGACCGCCAGCAGCCCGAGCGCGCCCGACACCTGGGCGTTCACCTGGACAGCCAGGGTGATGATGAGGATCACGTCGCCCACGCGCGCCTGGCCGAGCAGCGCCTGCCAGGCGACCAGCACGATCGCGCCCGCGTAGGCCGCGGCAAAGACGAGCTGGCCGGCTCCGCGCACGAACGCCGCGCGGCGGTGCGCCGCCTGCTCCGCCGCGGCGAGCTGCGCCCAGGCCCGCGAGGTCAGGGCGGCGACCTCGTCCCCCGCCTGGCTCACGCTGAGTTCCGCGACCGGCCCGGCCGTGGTGGCCAGGCGGAGCAGGTGGCTGACCAGCCGGACCTGTTCGGCGGTGGCTTCGCGGGCCGCGTCAATGAGCGCGTGCGCCCGGCGGCCCGCGAGCACCGGGGGCAGCGCCGCGAGCAGCAGCACGGTCAGCAGCGGGTTCACGGCGGCCAGGATGGCGGTGGTGATCGCGGTCTGGGCCAGTACCCCGGCGAGCTGGAGCGCGGCGGTCAGGGCCTCGCGGGTCCGGACCAGGTCCGCGCGGATCAGGGCCAGCCCGTCGGCGAACTGCGGGCTCTCCAGCTGGCGCAGGTCGGCCCGGCGCCCGGCGAGCTCGATGAGCTCGGAGTTGAGCTCCAGCTCGGACAGCTCGCCGAGCTCGAAATAGGCCAGGTGCGCGAAGTGGGCCATCATCAGCTCGAACACCAGCAGGGCCGCGGCCGCCCCGGCCGCCCACCCGGCGGCCGGGTGGCGGGCGAGCGCGGCATCGGTGAACACCTTCAGCGCGACCCCGATGAGCGGCGTCGCCGCGTAGCCGGCGAGCATCAGGGCCGCGGCGCCGAGCAGCCGCCGGCGGTCCGTCCGCCACGACAGCGCCAGCAGGAAGGCGGCCGCGCGAGCCAGGTCCCTCACCGACCCGGCCCCGGTGCCGCGCGGCCGGTGAACCGGTCGGCCTGAGCCCGGAACAGCCCGGCGTACCGGCCGCCGCGCTCGGTCAGCTGGTCATGGCGGCCGGACTCGATGACCCGACCGTGCTCCAGGACGACGATCGCGTCGGCCCGCCGGACCGACGCGAACCGGTGCGAGACCAGGACAGTGGTCAGGCCCCGGGTGAGCTCCAGGAAGCTGTCGTAGAAGTTCGTCTCGGCGCGGACGTCGAGGTGCGCGGTGGGCTCGTCGAGGATCAGGACGGTGGCGCCGGCCTGGACGGCGAAGAACGCGCGGGCCAGCGCGATCCGCTGCCACTGGCCGCCTGACAGGTCCGTCCCGCCGCGGTACCGCGCCGACAGCGGCGTCGCCAGCCCGCCGGGCAGGCCCGTCAGCACGTCCCGGGCGCCCGCCCGGTCGGCCGCGGCCAGCAGGGCACGCCGGTGGCGCGGGGCGTCCGGTGCGCCCATCCAGATGTTGGCCGCCGCGCTGAGCTCGTAGCGCACGTAGTCCTGGAACACGATGGCGAGCCGGCGCCGCCACTCGCGCTGGTCCAGGCCGGCCAGGTCGGTGCCGTCGGCCAGGATCCGTCCCGACCGCGGCTGGTACAGCCCGGCCAGGAGCTTGATCAGCGTGGTCTTGCCCGCCCCGTTGAGGCCGACGATCGCGGTGGACCGCCCGGCCGGCAGCTCCAGGTCGAGGCCGTCCAGTACCGGTGGCCCGGCGGCGCCGTACCCGAAGACGACCTGCTCGCAGCGGATCCCGGACCGCAGCGGCCCGGCCGCCCCGGCCGGGCGTGGCGGGGCCGCGGGGCGCCGGGCCGGCCTGGCGGGCGCGGTGGCCGCCAGCATGGCCTGGTGAGTCTCGTAGCCGTGCTGAGTCTTGATGTCGCTCTCGGGGAAGAACACCCCGAACCGCACGGCCACCAGCACGCCCTGCACGGCCACCGAAAGGTCACGGCGCCGCGGGCCAGCAGGACCAGGGCCGCTCCCCCGCCGGCCAGCGCCACCGCCGAGTACCCGAGGAATGGCCGCAGGAAGATCTGACGCCGCTGCGCCCACATCGGCGCCAGGTAGGCGCGGGCATCGGCGCGGTGACGGTCCCGCAGCCACGAAACGAGGCCCAGGACGCGCAGCTCTTTCGCCGCCGCCAGGCCCGTTCCCAGGTCCGCCAGGTAGCCGACGCGGCGCCGGGCTCCCGCGAGCCGGTCCCAGCGGGCCGCGAACCGGGCCAGCGAGCCGCGCTGGCCGAAGCGGATGGTTACCGCGGTCAGCCCCACCAGGACGCCGACCAGCGGGCCGGCCACTCCCGCGACCAGGGCGATCGCGCCCAGCAGCTGCGCGTAGCGCGCGATGAGCGCCACTCCGCCGGCCACGGCCGCGCCGGGCGTGGGCGACGCGCCGTCGAACGCCGCCCGCACGTCGCTGAACCGGTCCAGGACCGACTGCTGCTCGAGCGCGGCCAGCGGCGTGGCGCCGATCGACGCCGCCATGACCCGGCGCAGGCACTGCTCGTCCACCCGCCTGGTCAGCAGCTCGGCCAGCGCGATCTGGGCCGGCGCCAGGACCTGCTGGCCGAAGAGGGCCGCGATGGCCGGGGCCGCGGCCAGGCCGAGCGCGGCGGCCCGCCCCGGCGCCGGCTGGCGCGCCAGCTCGGGCAGCCGGGCCAGCAGGGAGCTGGTCCAGAAAATGAAGCCGGCCGGCAGCGCGCCGGCCGACAGGCTGAGCGAGACCGCCATGATGGCCGGGCCGGCCCCGGCGGAGGGCAGCAGCCCGGCGATCACCCGCCAGCGGCGGGACCGCGCCCGCGCGGCGCGGGGAATGCGGTCCGCGGCGCGGCGCAGGCCCGCCGCGGCACCGCGCAGGCGGGCTACCAGAGCGCGTCCGCCCCGCGCTGGTAGACCGGGTCGTCCGGCGCGAGCGGGAGGCGCACCGGCTCGCCGCGCGCCCCGGCGGCGTAGGCGCCCATGACCAGCTCGACGGCGCGGCGGCCGGCGGTCCCGGTGAGAGGCGCCGCCGGCTCGCCCTGGATGGCCCGGGTCACAGCGGCGTAGAACGCCGGCGTGCACATGACGCGTGGCGGCACCGCGACCGAACGCTCCACCCGCCCGTCGCGGACCACGACGACCCGCTCGGGCTGCGCCCCGAGGTCCCCGGCCTCGACCGGGTGGACAATCTGGATCCGCCCGTGGCTGCCGGTCGCGCTGGCGTGCGCGGGTCCCTGGCCGCGGCCGACATTGACGAGGCCGACCCCGGCCGGGAAGCTGAACCGGCTAAAGCAGCGCGCCTCGACCGCCACATCCGGGTCGAACTGGACCTCAGCCGAGACCGACTCAGCCTGCTCGCCGAACATCATCTCCATGAGGTAGAGCGAGTGCAGCCCGGAGTCGAGGAACCGGCCGCCGCCGGCGATGGCGGGGTCATCGCGCCAGCCCGGATGCCAGGTCGCCGCGCCCGCCCAGGGATTGGCGCTCAGCCCGGAGAAGCTCACCGTGTGCAGCCGGCCGACCGCCCCGTCGCTGATGAGCTGGCGCATGGTGAGGTATTCCGCGAAGTAGGCCCAGCTGTGGCAGACGGCCAGCCCGACCCCGGCGGCCTGGCACGCGGCCAGGATCGCGTCCGCGCCGGCCAGCGACAGGGCCAGGGGCTTCTCGCAGATGATGAACACGCCCGCCGCGGCCAGGTCAGCGATGATCTCCTCGCGCAGCCGGGACGGAGTCGCGAGCAGCACGGCGTCCAGCTCGCACTGGGCCAGCAGCTGGCGGTAGTCGGCGAAGCCGGGCACGTCGGCGCCCAGCGCCGCGGCCACGATGCCGGTCCGGTCCGGGCTCGGATCGGCCAGGCCGACGACCGTCAGGTCGCCGGCTTCGCGCAGGGCCGGGGCGTGGCCCTGGGCGACCACCTCGCCGCACCCGATGATCCCGAGTCGTATCGCCACTGTCGTGATGCTCCCTTCGTGTCCCGGCCGTCAAGGCCGGCCCTGATGGCCCGCGCCGCCGTCGCCGGCCGGCCTGCGGCCAGCTGCTCCAGCAGCTGCGCCACCCCGTCCTCGTCGTTGCTCGCCGCTATCAGGCCGGCCGCGGCCCGGACCGGGGCGGACGCGTTCGCGACGGTGGCGGCCCGGCCCGCGATGGCCAGCATCGGCAGGTCGTTGTGGCCATCGCCGATGGCCAGCACGCGATCCAGGCTGATGCCCAGCCAGCGCGCCAGCCGGGCCAGCGCCGCCCCCTTGCTCACGCCGGGGCCGAGGACCTCGACGGTCTCGCCGGTCGACCAGGTCACGGTCAGGCCGGCGGGGGCCGCCGCCGCGACGGCCGCGGCCAGGTCCGCGGCGAGGAGCCCGCGGCGCCGGATCAGCAGCTTGGCCACGGGACCGGGCGGGAACGCCGGGGCCACGGGACCCGCGGGGACCGCCGCCGGGACGCGGCCCGGGACCGGGCCGCCGCCGCCCTGGCCGCGATGGTCCTCCCAGGCGACGGCCGCCTCCGGGACGCTGGCGCGCAGGCGGCTGATGAGATCGCGGGCGGCGCCGAGCGGCAGGTAGTCGCGCCGCAGCGACCGGCCTCGGGCCATGTCGCAGATCTCCGCGCCGTTGGCGCACACGGCCAGATCGTCCAGGCCAGCGCCAGCGGTCAGCGCGCGGGCCTGGGTGGAGGGGCGGCCGGTGACGGCAATGACGCGCAGGCCCGACCGGCGGGTCAGCGCCAGGGCCGCGCAGGTCCGGTCCGAGATCCGGCCGTCGCTGCCCAGCAGAGTGCCGTCCAGGTCGGTGGCGACCAGGTCAACGGCCACCAGATCGCGCTGCTCCGCGCTCCCGCGCGCCATCAGGACGCGCCCCGGCGCCCGAGCACGGCGGGCACCGTGCGGGCCAGGATCCGCAGGTCGCGGCCGAGCGTCCAGCCGTCGATGTAGCCCAGGTCCAGCCGGACGCAGTCATCGAAGCCCACCTCGGCCCGGCCGCTGACCTGCCACGCCCCGGTGATCCCGGGCCGCACCGCGAGGCGGCCCAGGTGCCAGGGCTGGTAGGCCCGGACCTCGGAGGCGAGCGCCGGCCGCGGGCCGACGACGCTCATCTCCGCGCGCAGCACGTTCCACAACTGCGGCAGCTCATCCGCGGACCACCGGCGGAGCCAGACGCCGAGGCCGGTGATGCGCGGGTCGCCGCGGAACTTGTACAGCCGCTCGTCGGTGCCGCCCGCGGCCAGCAGGGCGGCCACCATCAGCTCGGCGCCGTCCACCATCGTCCGCAGCTTCAGCATGGCGAAGGGCGCGCCGTCCCGGCCGACCCGCTGCTGCCGGAACAGGACCGGACCGCGCGACGTCGCCTTGATCGCCACGGCGGCCGCGGCCAGCACGGGCGCGGCCACGGCCAGGCCGATGACCGCGATGACGATGTCGAGGACGCGCTTGGCCGGCCCGTTCGCCCCGCGGCCGCCGGCCGCCCAGGCCGACGGGCGGCCCGTCATGCCCGCTGCCCGGCGGACAGCAGGCTCCGGTAGCAGTGCCGGACCGCCGTGATCACGCGCTCCGCGTCGTCCTCGGTCATCTCCGACGAGGCCGGCAGGGCGAGCGCCTGGGCGTCCAGCATCTCGGTCACCGGCAGTCGCGCGCCGCGGCCGCCCGGCCCGGCCAGGTGCACCGCCCGGAAGTAGGGCTTGGTCTGGATGCCGCAGTCGAGCAGCGCCCGCTGCAGGGCGTCCCGCCCCGGGTCTTCCGGCACCCGCACCACCCAGTGCACGTAGGAGTGGGTGTCGCCCGGCCGCACCTCCTGGGCGATCAGGCCGGGCAGCCCGCGCAACCCGGCCCCGTAGATCTCCGCGACCCGGTTGCGGCGCGCCACCAGCTCGGCCAGCACCGCGAGCTGGTCGACGGCATAGACGGCGTGCAGCTCGTTCATCAGCTCTGAGCGCCACCAGGCGGCGGAATCGGCCAGGGCAGCCGCCCCGGCCGCGGCGGGCAGCACCACCGCACCGCCCGCGCCGCCCGCCGACAGAACCTTGGCGAAGCTCATCGAGTAGGCGTGGCCGACCCCCTGGGCGGCGACCGGCCGCCCTTGATGCCGGCTGCCCAGCGCGGCGGCCGAGTCCGCAACCAGCGGCACGCCCGCCTCGTCGCACACCTGGCGGAGCGCGGCGTAGTCGCACGGATTGCCGAAGGTGTCCACGCCCACGACCAGGCGCGCCGGGCCTTCGGCCAGCTCCGCGTGCAGCCGGGCCGGGTCCAGCGTCCACCCGCGCTCATCCACGTCCACGTAGCGGAGCCGGTAGCCCAGCTGGACGAGCACCTCCGCAGTGGCCGGGAAGGTGAACGACGGGAGCACCGCGCTGTCGCCCGGCCCGGCCGGCCCGGCCGTCGCCGCCACCAGCAGGCGCAGGGCCGCGGTGCCGGAGCAGGTGACGAACACGGCGTGCTCGCCGTCGTCCACCCCGAGCTCTGCCGCCAGGTGGTCCTGGAGCTGCCGGGACCAGCGGGCGCCGTTCTTGATCTGGCCGCTCCACAGGCTGGCCTGCTGGCGGGCGGCCACCTCGTCGGGACGCACGGCCCGCGGCGGCATGACGACCGGCAGCGGCGGGTCGAACCGGGGCGGCTGCTCGGCCTTCAGCTCAGCGGCCAGGTCAGCCAGGTAGGAGCGGACCGGGGGGACCCGGTGGCCGGCCGCTGCCAGCCGGGCGGTGCCGACCACGCCGCAGCTGTCCCCCGCCGGGGGCTCACGCACCTGCAGGGCCGACGCCGAGCCGCACATCTCCCGGATCTCCCGCGCAATGGCCGGCAGCCATTCCGGCTCCCCGCCCACGTTGAACGGGCCCGCCGGCAGCCCGCTGGCCACGATCCGGGCCGCCGTCTGCAGCGGCACGAAGCTCCGCTGGGTGGCGGTCACCGTCAGCGGGTCTCCGGCCAGGGCGCCGCGGATGAGCCGGCAGATCACCCGCTCCTGGCCAGTCCCGCAGATGTTGGCCATCCGCAGGATGGTCAGCCGCGCGGCCGGGGTGACCCGCGCGACCAGCCGCTCCTGAGCCAGCTTGGAGAGGGCGTACACCCACCGGCCGCCGCCCGCGGCCTGCGCCATCGCCCGGCACAGGGGTGCCGCGCGCCACGGCGGGCAGGGCTCGGCGGCGAGCCGGGTCGCCGCGTCGCACCATTCGTCGACCTGGCGGGCCGTCCACGGCAGCACCGGGCGCGTCTGTTCGCTCAGCGGAGCCGACGCGCTCCCGTAGACCTCCACCGAGGAGAGCAGGATCATCCGGCGGCCCGCCAGCGCGGGCAGCAGCCGGGCCGTGGCCAGGGCGTTGCTCGCGGGCAGCGTCCACGGCCAGCGCGGCCGGGGATCACTAGACCCGAGGGAGAGCACCACCTCGCCCGGCGGCAGTTCCGGGATCTCGTCGCTGAGCACATCGATGTCCAGCCACCGTGCCCCGCCGCCGGTGAGGGCCGCGGGCGGCTCCCGGCGGTCCAGGACCGTCACCGCCCGGCCCCGGGCCAGGTACTCGGCTGCGATAGCGCTGCCCACGAATCCCGCGCCGCCGAGCACGACGACGCCGGCCGGCGCCCCGCCCGCCGCCTCCCCCGGCTCTTCCCCCGCCGGGCCGCGGCCCCCGGCCATCACCGGCGGCCTGGACGCCGGCCCGTGGCCAGCAGCTGCTTACCGACGTCCGCGAGCACAGGCTCGGACTGGAGCTGACGCTCCAGGGCCAGGTGCGCGCCCGGCTCCCCGCCCAGGTGCCCGGCGAGCCGCTCGGGACCCAGCGGGGCCGCTGTAATGAGCAGCCCGCGGACGTCCACGTCGCCCAGGCCCGCCGCCGCGAACGCCCGGCGGAGCCGTTCGGCGTCCATCAGGTGCATCTCGGCCTCGTGCCCGGCCACCGCCCAGCGGCCCGTACGAGCCTGCAGGCGGGTCAGCGCCTCGCCGAACTTGCCGTCCCGCAGCAGCTCCAGCACCAAGCCCACCAGCGAGTCGACGAGCACCGCCACGGTGCCGCCAGGCCGCACCCAGCCCGCGAAGCGCGCGATGGTGGCCTCGGGGTCGGCCGTGTACTGCAGCGAGCCGAGGGCGAGCACCATCCCGGCTGATCCGTCCGGCAGCCGGGCGGTCTCCATCGACTCCTCGATGAGCGAGAAGCCGGATCCCAGGTCCGCGCGCCGGAGCTCGGCGATCATGCCGGGCGCCTGCTCGATCCCGATGACGTCGTAGCCGAGGGACATCAGCCGGGCCGCCCAGCGGCCGACCCCGCAGCCGGCATCCACCACCGGTCCCTGTCCGGGGAGCAGCGGCTCGATGCGCTCCCAGGCCAGCGCGTCGTACGCCCGGCGGTGCGCCACTTCGAAGTGCTCCCGATAGGCCGGAGCCAGCGCGCTGTAGAGGGCCTGACTGGGGCGCACGTCAGGCCTGCCTTCCCAGGTGCCGCCGGCCCACCCGCCAGTTCAGGTCGTCCATGTAGGTTGTGGGCCGCCAGCGCAGGTTCAGGCTGTAGTTGCTGCCGCACCCCACGCACTCCTTGCGGAACAGCCGGGCGTGCTCCTCCCGGTAGTGGGCGGAATCGATGACGTCGGCAATGGGCCGTTCCCGGACGTTGGCGTCCGGGTCGTGCGCCCAGCAGCCGCCGATCTCGCCGCGGGAGTGGATCATCAGCTTGAGCTGGGACTCGGCGCAGGGAATGTCGCGCTGGCGGATCTCGGAGAAGTGGCCGGGAATGTAGGCGAGGTCGGAGTAGCGGGGCAGCCAGCGCGGGTCCCGGCGCTTGATGGCGTCCAGGCGCCGCAGCGCGGTCGCGATCCGGTCGGCCCCGACCTCCTTCTGCTTCGTGACCTCGGCCGCGCGGAAGAGGAACGTCTGGTCGGTGGCCAGGTTCAGGTACAGCTGAACCCGCAGCCGCTGGGCCAGCAGCGCGATGTCCGGGAGGCTGTCCACGTTGTCGTGCATGACCGTGAAGTTCATCCGCACCTTGAGCCCGAGGCGCTCGCGCTGCTCGGCCAGGTTTCCCAGGTGCTCGGTGGTGGTCGCGAAAGCGCCGAGCCGACCCCGGATGCGGTCATGAACCAGGCTGCTCGGGCCGTCGACGGACACGTTGAAGCTGCGCACGCCGGCGTCGAGGACCTGCTCCAGGGTGGCCGGGGTGAGCCGGATCCCGTTCGTGTTCAGGTGCAGGTGGCGGACGCCGACCTGCGTCGCGTAGGCCATCAGCTCGATCGCGTCCGGGCGGATCAGCGGCTCGCCGCCGGTGAAGTTGGCCTTCAGGATGCGCAGCCGGGCCAGCTGGCGGAGCACGTCCTGCCATTCCGCGGTGGTCAGCTCGCCCTTGGTGTTCTCCAGCCAGCACTTGCAGCTGATGCACCGCAGGTTGCAGTTCTCCGTCAGGAACAGCTCGCTGACCAGCGGGCGGACATGAAGGCTGGGAATGACCCGCCGCTTGACCGCGAGCTGCCCGAAAAACACCGCCAGCTTGGCGTTCTCAGCGAGCTTCATGGAACCCTCCTTGCGGTGACGAACAGGTTGGCGGAGCGGAAGAGCACGCCGTCGACGTAGATCAGCCGGTCCAGGAGCCGGCGCGGGGGTCCGCCCAGCAGCAGCCCGGGGACCTGGAGCCAGCGCCAGAACAGGTTGGCGCCGGTCACGGTCACGGGCTGGAAGCCCTGGCCGGCCAGCAGGCCGAGCAGGTCGGCGGGCCGGTAGTTGGTGTGCTCGTCCTTGCCCACCGACATGTCCCCGCGCAGGCCGTTGGACAGGTCGAGGAACCGCTCGGCGTACGCCCGGCGGCCGAAGCGCGCCCGGTATACCAGGCGGTGCAGGCCGGGCAGGCGGAACTTCGCGTTGTCCGGATCCAGGAACGAGAACACGTGGCGGCGGGGCACGCTCAGGACCAGGAGCCCGCCTGGCGCGAGGATGCGGTGCACCTCGGCCAGCAGGCCCGCCGCGTCGGGTGCGTGCTCCAGCACGTCCAGCATGGACACCGAGCCGAACGCCGAACCGGCGAACCCCAGCCGGCCCGTGACCGCAACCTGCTGCAGCGGCACATCGGGGCAGCCGCGCCGGATCCCGGCCAGGTATCCGGCGTGCGGGTCCGCGCCCAGGCACATCAGCGCGGTGGCGCCGTGCAGGGCCGTCAGGAACTCACCGTGGCCGCACCCGAGGTCAAGGTGGCGCCCGCTGCGGCCCGCGAGCTGCTCCCAGCCGAATGCGTAGCGGCGCAGCGGATGCCGGGCGAAGGGGCTGACCTCGCTAGGCATGGCCATCACCGCACAGCCGGGCGGACAGCGCGTCGAGCACGCCGATGATGTCGGCGGCGCTGGCGGCCGGCGGCACCGGCCGCTCGCGCAGCAGCCGGGCCTGCTCCGCGGGGTGGGCCTCGACCAGGCACGCCAGGTCGCCGGCGTCCCGCAGGGCCACGACCGGACCGCGGCTGGCCTCCTGCCGCAGGTAGTGAACCTGGTGGTCGTTCCCCATCTCGCCCAGCGCGGCCCGGCGCGCCATGGCGATCGGGACCCGGCCGAGGCGCTGGATCACCCGGACGGTGTTGCCCGCGTGGCAGATGACCACGTCGGCGTCCCGAATCCGGGCCTGGCACTCGTCGAAGGCCAGGAACGCTTGGTGGGGGCACGGCGGCTGGACTAAGGACGTTCCCGTCTGGGCGAACACCTCGTGGCGGGCGCACAGCGGCGCGACGGCCGAGATCAGGCGGTCGAACGGCCATGGCCCCATGCCCACGGTGACCAGGATCCGCGCCATCAGTACAGCTCGCCGATGAAGATGGCCCTGGGCCGGGAGGCCAGCAGGTCGCGCCGCTGGACCAGGACCGCAGCGGCGAGGCGACCGCACATCCGACTGGCGGCGCCCGGCTCGGCGACGATGTTGAAGGTCTCCAGCCACACGGCCGGGATGCGCAGCAGCCGGCCGGCCAGGAACACGCCGACGGCGACGCCGGTCCCGGCTGAGATGATCAGCTGCGGGCGCTCAGCCCGGAGGATGACCAGCGCGCGGAGTACGGCCGCCAGCAGGCCCAGCGGGCGGCGGACCGACTGCTCGGGTTCCCAGTGCACGCGCTGGCCGGACAGCCGGGACGTGGTGTCCGGCGCCCGGACGCAGACCCAGGCGGTCTCGTGCCCGGACCACCAGGGCTGCAACGCCAGTAAGTCCAGCAGGACCCCGCCGCTGCTGGACACCAGAAGCACCCGGTAACGCCGGTCCGGCACCGCGTCACCCCCTAACTGGCTGGTCCATCGCTGCGCGTCGCTGGGTGACCTGGCCCCGTACTACGGGACGTTGTCATGACTTTCCGGTAATTCATAGTCTTTATTTCGCGATACTGCCCGAGATCGTCAGGCTCCAGGCCGACCGGGGCCGATCTCCGGCCCGGCCGTACTGCCATTCTGCGACCCGGTTCCGCCCTTTCCCATGAGGCCAGCTAGTGGTTCTCGCGGAGCCGCCCGCCGCGCCGGCCCAGCGGCCGGCCAGCATTCGGAATCGATGGTGGCCAACCGCCGGGCGGCGGCTAGCGGTAGGCGAGGAAGGAGCGGTAGACGATGGGCTTGCCCTGGCGGACGGCGCCGCTCTCGATCAGCGCCGCGATCTCGTCCTCGGCCAGGCCGGCCTCGGACAGGATCTCGGTGCTGTGCTCCCCCACTCCGGGTGCGATCAGCAGCTTGTCCTGGCGGGTCCGGGAGAAGGAGGCGTAGCGGGACGGGGCCAGGGTCGGGCCGAGGTCACCGCGGTCCAGGGTGGCGAGGATCCCGAACGCGGTGAAATCGGCATCCTCGGGCAGCTCGAGCAGGCGGCGCGCCGGTACGGCCGGGATCCCGGCCTCGGTCAGGCGGCGGACCGCCTCGTCGCGCGGGAGCACGGCGATGGCAGCGGCCAGCCGGCTGGTCCATTCCTCGCCCGTGGCGGGCTCGGCCCCGGCGATGAGCCCGGCCGCCCGCAGCTGGGCCGGACCGCGGGCCGGGTCGGCCTGCAGGCGGACCCAGCCGTCGACCGCCTCGTAGGAGCGGTCCAGCGGGCCGGGGCCAGGGAAGTCGCGGCCGCCGCGGTGCGCGGGCGGCCGTCCCTTGACCTGGACCAGCTCCTCGGACTGGGCGTAGGCGGAGGTAGCGGCCAGGGCCACGGCCGCGTGCTGGCCCCGGCCGGTGCGGAGCTGGCTGAAGACGCCCAGCAGTGACGCCAGGACAGATGTTGCCGCCGTCACGACGTCGTTGATGGCCACGGTGTTCAGGACCGGCTCGCTGTCGCCGCCCTGGGCGGTCATCATGCCGCTGCGGGCCTGCAGGATCGGGTCGAAGGCCGGCTCGGCGGAGAACGGCGTGTCCTCGCCGAACCCGGTAATCGAGACCGACACGACCCTCGGGTTCACCGGCTGCAGGCGCGGGAAGTCGATCTGCAATCGCTTGAGCACGCCGGCCCGGTAGTTGTCCAGGACGACGTCGGCGGTCTCGACGAGCCGGTAGAAGGCAGCCCGGCCGGCCTCGGAGCGCAGGTCGATGGCGAGGCCGCGCTGGCCCCGGATGTAGAGCATGCCGCGGTCCCGCCAGCTGTCGCCGGCCGGGATCTCCACCTTGATCACGTCCGCGCCGAGCTC
>Ga0193726_1002196_pt1 | contig 13626 bp, 11 predicted proteins | sample H2c1metaG_FD_144928 | JGI IMG/M metagenome (GOLD analysis project Ga0193726, IMG submission 144928) | Soil microbial communities from a riparian zone of the East river system, Colorado, United States - H2c1 | ecosystem: Environmental > Terrestrial > Soil > Riparian zone | place: USA: East River... | reverse complement strand
ATGGGCTCGCACTCCAGGACACCAAGGGCTTCAACCCCTACAGGTTCGGTTTCGGCGCCGCCGCCGACTCGCACGACACGGGGGTGGCTTATCGCCAGGATAACTTCTTCGGGGGCCACGGCATCGCCGACGGAACCATCGAGACACGCATGTCGGGCCGTCTGTTCGCCGGGATGGATGTGCGCCACGAAGGCCCTGCCGGGCTTACCGGCGTGTGGGCGGAGGAGAACACGCGCGAGTCGATCTTCAACGCCATGAAGCGCAAGGAGACCTTCGCGGTCAGCGGACCGCACATCAAGGTTCGCTTCTTCGGCGGCTGGAGCTATGCCGAGACAGCGACGGCCGAGCAGCGGCGGGCATTCTGGAAGTTCGTGCCGGACTGGATCAAGGACCGCGATTGGATCAAGGCCGCCTATGCCCAGGGCGTGCCGATGGGCGGAGACATGGCTCCGATGCCCGGAGGCGACAAGGCGCCGTCATTCGCCATGTGGGCGGTCAAGGATCCCACGTCCGCCAATCTCGACCGTATCCAGATCATCAAGGGCTGGACCAAGAGCGGCCAGAGCTTCGAGAAAATCTTCGACGTCGCCTGGGCAGGTGACCGTGAGCCCGACAAGTGGACCGGTGTCGTGCCGCGGATCGAAAGTACCGTCGACATCGAAAAGGCCACATACACGAACAGCACCGGCGCCGTCGAATTGAAGACGGTGTGGACCGATCCCGAGTTCGATCCGAGCGTTCCGGCGTTCTACTATGCGCGCGTGCTCGAGGTTCCGACGCCGCGCTGGACGACGATCCAGGCCGCGAAGCTCGGTATCGCTCCGCCCGACGTGGTGGCGACAACCGTCCAGGAGCGGGCGTGGAGCTCACCGATCTGGTACAGCCCGACCACTGAGGCGCAGAAAGTCGCCAAAAATGGTCCCACCATCAACGATCTCAAGAAACAGGGAGCAGTCGCCCTCAACGATACTCAGCTGAAGGCGCTCGTCGTCAACAAGTCCCCGTGGCTGCAGAACAACGTGACCGGCACGAAGTTCAGGATTATCTATAGCGCGTCGGGAATTGCCAATGCCACGCAAACGCTCACGCCGATCGACCCGGGCTACGTCACGGCGAAACTTGCGCAAAATCAGGGCCAGAGCCTGATCGAAAACGGCGGCAGCGCCATCCAGCCGAGTGCTGTCGGCGATACGGCGCAGAGCGGCGCTTGGGGCGCACCTTCACCCTACTACATCAACAACGGCAAGATCGTCACCGTGATCGCCGGAACGCCGATCGAGGTCACCGCCTACAAGCTGGGGGACAAGTATTACGGCGCGCGCAGCAACGAGCTCGGCTACGTCAATTACGAGATCATCCCGGCAGTGCCCGAACTGAATCCGTTGCCGGGTCAGCCGGTGCTGCGCTGAGGAGGCGCGTATGTCGCGGTCTACCTCGCTGGGGTGGCTCAAGTGCATGCTGGCCGCCTTCTTCCTCCTGATCTCGGCAGCGGCCGCGGTGGCATGCCAGCTCTGCTATGAAGCAGCTCGTCAAAGTGTGACCATCGGCCAGCGGCTGGATTCGGCCGATCGAGTGGTGCTGGCCGTGCCCCTTGCGGGCGCGCACCAACTCCGGATGGTCGAGGTCGTGAAGGGCAAGGATGCCGTCGGCGATATCATCGCGGACCCGGTGACGGACCTCGACCCAGCAGCGGCACCGGGCTCCGATCCTTACTTGCTCCTTCGTGACCCGTTTGCTTCGCAATGGACCAGCCTGGGCACCATCCGGGCTGAATATGCGGATTGGCTCCGACAACTGGTTGCAACCGTTTTCGTCAAAGGTGACCGTCCACGGCCCACCTGGCCGTCGAACATGCAGACGTCGTCCACGCTCAGCTACGCCGGCTGGCGGCAACGTATTGCACTGGTTCTGCCCTACCTCGAAAACTCCGACCCGCTGGCCGCCCGGATCGCATGGGGCGAACTGGCACGCGCCCCATACGCGATCATGGATGTTGCGAGATCGCAAATCGACGCAGCGGCGGTTACGCGTTGGCTGGACGATCCAAAGCTCGCCTCACGGCATGCCGCCTACACTCTCTTGCTTGGCTTTGTCGGCGGTCCAGCCGACGCCGCGCGGCTCGAGCTGCGCATCGAAGCCGCACGGAGTTCGCACGACACCCCGAACCTCGCCGCGATGATCGGCGCCGACCTCGAATTGCGCGGGCCGTCTCGCGTTGACTGGGTTGAGGCGATGTATTTTGCCGATCGCAGCCGGACGATGCCGGAGATCGAGGCCGCCTTGCTTGCGCTCAACGTCCATGGCGATGCGAATCGTACGGTGCCCCGCCAGCGTGTGATTCAGGCCTATCGGGCTTTCATCAGGGGGCGCCCGCCGATGGCAGGGTTCGTGGCGCAGCAACTGGCTGACTGGGACTATTGGGACGCTGCGATGGATTACGCGGCGCTTCTCAAGTCCAACGCGATAGCGGATCCGGCCTCCGAATTTGCCGTCGTCAACTATCTGCAGCGCGCCGCGTCCGCCAACGCGGCTCTTGAATAGATTCCCCGATCCTGAAAGGCCAACCCTATGGCACCGCAACCGCTCGTCCGACCCCAGCCGACCTTGGAAACGTCCGAGTCAGCGCTGGATGAGTCACAGACTGGGCAGAAACCGCCAACCCTTGTGCACAGGTGGTTGCGGGAACCCCTGCTCCATTTCCTTCTTGCCGGCGCGCTGATCTTCGCGATCTACCAACTGTTGAACCCGGCCGCCAGCCGGACCGACCGAACTAGTCAGATCGCGCTCACGAAGGACGATCTCCGCCAATTGGCGGTGCATTGGCTCGCGCAAGGTCGGCCACTGCCGACGCCTGATCAGATGCACGCCCTGATAGAGCAGCGGGTAAGCCAGGAGATTCTCTCCCGCGAAGCCGTCGCCCTCGGGCTTGACAAGGATGACGAGATCGTGAAGCGCCGGTTGGCGCAGAAGATGGATTTCCTGGCAGCGGATATTGCCGCTTTGCAGGAACCTGGTGACGCCGAGCTCACTGGCTGGTACACGCAAAATTCGGATCGCTTTGCGCTTCCGCCGCGCGCGAGCTTCCGCCACCTCTACTTCTCCTTCGATCGACCTGGCGCGCACGACGCGGCGGCTGCGGCGCTGGGCAAGATCGCCGGCGAGCCGGCCGACGCCGCAAAAGTCGCTGCGGTCGCCGACCCCTTCATGTTCCAGGACTACTACGCCGAACGAGCGCCCGATCAGATCGGAAAGGAATTCGGCCCGGGTTTCGCGAAGGCGGTGTTTCAGATCAAGCCCGGTTCATGGCAGGGGCCGATCCAGTCGGGTTATGGCTGGCATCTCGTCTTCCTCGATGCAATCGAGCCGGGCCGCGTGCCTGCGTTCGAGGAGGTCGAGCCCGACGTCAAATCCGCCTGGCTGGATCAAAAGCAGCGCGAGATCAAGCGGATTGCTTTCGAAGCGATGCGTGCGCGCTACACGGTCGTTGTGCCGCCCATCGAATCGGTCGACTTCGGGAGCCTGAGGAATCCTCAGGCGCCAATCGCGTCAACAGGCGTGTTCGAGCGGTGAGCGCGCGATCGATGCATTGGCGGTGGCTCCAGGTCGCGTTGGCCGGTCTCCTGGCGGCGCTGATGGTGCCGATGCCGCTCGCGCGCGCTCACGAGGTCCGGCCGGCCTATCTGCAGATCGATGAAGTCGGACCCGGGCGCTACCAACTGCTTTGGCGAACTCCAGTGCTTGCCGGCATGCGCTTGCCGGTCATACTCCGGCTCCCGGACGACATTCACGACGTCATCGAGCCTGCTGCGCAAGAGCTGCCCGATTCCCTGGTCGAACGCCGCGTCTTCGACGCCGGCACCCAGGGACTGGCCGGAAGGCGCATCGAGTTCGTCGGGCTTCAGGCAACGGTCACGGACGTGCTGGTGCGCGTGCAGATGCTGGACGGCACACATTCGAGCACGCTGGTGCGGCCGTCCCAGCCATGGGTCGATATCGCAACCTCGCGCAGCTCTCTGCAGGTCGCCACGGCCTATCTGATGCACGGTATCGAGCATATCCTGTTCGGCTACGACCATCTGCTGTTCGTGCTGGCCTTGATCCTGATCGTGCGCCGCGGCCGGGTACTTCTGATCACGGTCACCGCCTTTACGGTCGCGCACTCCGTCACCTTGAGTCTTGCCACATTGGGACTGGTGCACGTACCCGGACCACCGGTTGAGGCTACGATTGCGCTCAGTATTCTTCTTCTGGCCTGCGAGCTCCTTCGATCCGACCGGGGACAAGCGAGCCTGACCGCGCAATGGCCATGGTTGGTCGCCTTCTCGTTTGGCCTGCTGCACGGATTTGGCTTCGCCAGCGCGCTGACCGAAATCGGCCTGCCGCAGGGGGATATCCCACTTGCACTGTTTGCGTTCAACGTCGGCGTCGAGGCCGGACAACTGATCTTTATTGCCGCAGTCCTGGGCGCCTTGCGATGCGCCCAGTGGATCACATTTCCGGCTTTGGTCGAACGCCAGGCAAGGTCGGTCGCGACCTATGCGATCGGGATCATGGCCGCATACTGGTTCATCGAACGCCTGGCAGGATTTGCAGCATGAAAGTGGTATGGCCCAGGCCTCCGGGGACCGCGCAGTGACGTTTCCGGCGAGCCACCGTCATCAACGACGCAATGGCGTCTGACCTGTTTTGCGATCATATTCTGAGGCGGGATTCAATGTACCCAGATACGCCCTCCGTCAGCCAGCTATCGCATGTCATCTCGCAGGCGGCGGCCCCTGCGTTTCTTCTCGGAGCACTGGCAGCCTTCATTGCGGTCCTGATTTCCCGCCTGAACCGCGTCGTCGACAGAACGATGGTCCTCAACGGGATCTCCGACGACGACTCCGTTCGATGTCGGCTTAAGGCCGATCTCCCACGTCTGATGCGACGTGCGGCCATGTTGAACCGGGCGATCTTTTGGGCGGTGATCGGCAGTATTTCGGTAACGCTCCTTGTCGTCATCGCGTTTGCAAGTGCGTTGCTCCAGATTCAGCACGAGCGCGGGGTGGCCATCCTTTTCATGGCTGCCCTTGGTGCTTTCACGGTATCGCTTGTCGATTTTGCCCGGGAGGTGCGAATCGCACTGAGCGAGTTCGATCATTACGCCTGACGCAGTGGCGCTTTTCGTCTCGCCGTCGCATACGTTAGTCGGCGTCAGGTTTCCTACGGTAGGGCGAAAAGCCACGCCGAGGCAGTTAACGGGCCCACTGACCGAGCTGGAGGCATGTCAGCAAACTGACGTAACTTGGCGTGCCGCCAATGCTCTCTTGCGAGGTACAATTTGCCCGGCTTGGCGCGGGGAATTTTGACCACTGGCTTGCGAGCTGCCGCTTCGCTTTCCGCTCATCCTTTACGCAGCTCTTTGTCGACTGATCAACGGAGAGGCCGGCGGTGGCGGCAACGTCGAGCTTGCAGCTCCGGGCGACATCGAACGTCGGCACCCCGTCAGCCACCGGGACAACCAGCTGCGCACCCAACACTATCATCGAAACTGTGATAGGCATTTCCGGTCTCCTGCTCGTATTGACCCCGACCGCGTCGCGAACGGCGCCAAGCTTCCGCCCAACTTCTATTGGGGTTTCCGCGGCCGTCGTCTATGCGAAAACGGACAGGCCGGCATTGAGGCCATCTGGTCCGACCCCGCCCCTGCAGCGGTGGTTCGTTTGCATAGTCCGGCGCCTTCACTTTGGTCATCATTTCCATCCTACGACCGCGATAGACACGCAGGGGACGCTCGTTGCTGAACGGTCAGGAACAAGGCGCAGCTATGGTGAAACCGGCACCGATCTTCGGCGTGCCCCTTCCCCAGCAACCTGCCTAGTCCATGGAATCGTCGATTCGATCATGAATACTGGCGACCCCGTGATCGGCGTGGAGGTCGCTGGCCAACGCGCTGATCAGACCGACGAACGATTATGGGTCACCTATTGGCATCCGTTACGCAATTCGGCCGGTGAGATCGTCGGGGTCAACGTCGCGGCAACGCAAGCGCGCCGAGGCGGCGCTTCGGGCAAGCGAACGCCAGTTCCACACCTTGGCTGATTGGATGGCCGAAGCGGGAGGCAAGATTTTCTGGTTCAACAATCATTGGCACGAGTACACGGGCACTCTGCCGGATCGAACGGCAGGCGCGCTAGCCGCCGCAACATGCAATTGTTTTGACCGTCCCCGTTCAAATCGGGGGGAATCATAGGCCCATAGTAGGCGCCCCAGTGGCCCACTCATCGCGGCCCCCGTACCCACCGGATCCGCCACGCAAACCGCTGGCGCGGTTGCCATAACCGCCGTGGCCGTAACCGGGAGTACCACCGAAGCCGCCGCCAAAGTGATCGCCGCGAAAACCGTCACCACCACCATAACCGGGGCCGCGGGCAAATGCGCTGGTGGAAAGCCCGGAACTTCCGAGAACAAGGACAACTGCAAGAACAGCGATGGTGTTGCGCAACATTGACGACCTCTTTGAGATGCTCCCTGCAAGTCTATGAACGCGCACTTTTAGTCACTTGTCCGATTTGCTGCTGTTTGCGCATTATTGCCGCATTTCGGCCGAACGAAGTGCGACGTACCGATTACTCGCAAGCTGCGCTCCTCAAAAAAGTGGCGTGCTGATTGCGGCGCTCGCGATCATTTGGAATTTGCTCGGGCACTGAGCGCAGGTTTAGGACGAACAAGGCCGCCAACTGAGGCGGCCTTATTTCTTCGCGCCAACAATTTGCCGCTTAAATTTGTCGATCAGGTGCCATAGCCATAACGGGAACAACCTCGCCGACGTGTTGGCGTGGTCCTGCATCAATTTAGTAGCACGGTCGATAGGGATAGTATCCGCAGCGATAAGCTCCATAAGCTCCAGCTGCTCCGACTGCTGCAGCCCCGACGCCTACCGCCACTCCACGGCGTACGGCTGCACCACGATAAACGCCACGGCGTACGGCCGCACCGCGATAGACACCACCGTGGTAAACACCAACGCGACCAACTCCAACGCCTCTTCGATATGCGAAGGCGTCGGTCGAGATGGTCGCGATACACACGATGCTGACGATAACGGATGCGCCGAGCGAGACAATAAATCGGCTCGACATGATTAATCCCTTTCTCAGGCTGGTGAACAAGTTAAGCCTAAGGAAAGCTCGGCGGGCCGACTATGCAAAAACGATCATGGGAGGCCGATTCATCATCGGACTCATCTCCGCATTCGTTCTGAAGGAGCCGCCAAGCCTCTGCGGGTCACACGGCGCGACGGCCAGCGCGCCCAACCGCCGTCCCGGTGATGTAAACGATGGGAAAGGCAGGATCGATCTCTCTGGATTGCTTCGCAACCTCCCAGCCGTCCATCCTGCCCTTCAGATTCAAATCGGTCACCAGCGCTCGATATTTGCTCAAGCCGCCTTTGAGAAGTGTGACCGCCTCTTCGCCGGATGCTGCTATGGCGGGTTCGAACCCGCCTTCGGTAAGCGCATCTTCGAGAATGTCGGGATCGTCTTCAATGACCAAAACCACCCCGCAGCTCTTGCACTGAAATACCCCTTTGAGCCGCGCCCCGCCCGGAATCCAGTTCCTAAGAAATGTTCAAAATGACCTAGGAAGTCGGTTCCATCCCGCCATGACTAAAAAATTGTTCGCCGAGCAACTGAAACGCGCCGAGTTAGCAATACGGATTATCCGAGACCAGGCCGAGTTGCTGATCGAAGCGCGGCAGACGCCCGAGCGCCGCGCCCACAGCCCAGAAAATTCGTCTTCAGCGATCCAAAATAGTTTGCAACACTATCTGCCCGGAACGGACAATCTCGGCAGATCGCTAGCCCAAGCTGTCGGATTTGAATTATAACAGCCGGGCCAATGACGATGCTAAGTTAAGCGATGGAAGAGGCGAGTCCGATGTCAAAACTTCGAGGAACAACGGCACTAATCGTTTCCGCGGTACTCTGCTTAGACATTTCGGTTGCTCAAGCCGGTCCTTGCAGCGAAGACATCGCTCAATTCGAGGCAGCCATACGCCAGTCCGCGGGAAATCCGAACGCGGGATTGACTGCGCCACAGTCGGTTGGCGCGCAACTTGATCGACAGCCAACACCCGATTCTTTGAAACAAGCCCAAGAACGCTTGCAGTCAAAATTCTCGGCGACAATGGCACGCGCCAAACGGCTGGATGCTAAGGGTGATCGCACAGGCTGCACTCGCGCGCTTTCTGCAGCTAAACGAATGTATATTCTTTGAAATGAGAGTTAAAATTTTGAGTGCGTTGGCGAAGAAGAACTCAACATGAAGATTTCCCGTGCAATCTTTTGCCACATCGATGCTTCTGCTCGCGCCATCCATCGCCCTCGCATGCCGGTCGAGGACCCGCCCACAACATCAGAAGCGGACTTATATGCATCGCAGCAAAATAGCATCCCTATTCGATCAATTCATCGGCGGTCGAGAGCAGAGCATTTGGGACCTGAAGTCCAAGCGTCCTCGCAACCTCAGATTTATCGCCAGCTCATATTTGGGTAAGCCCATCCCGGCTGTTAGACCGGGACGGTGAGCGAGTTATAACGAAAGTGGTTGCGGGGATAGGATTTGAACCTATAACCTTCAGGTTATGAGCCTGACGACCGACTGCCGGCATCGAACCGCTAGTCACGAGCGACCTATTCTGGCCGCCGGTCCAACCGCTAGAAAACTTCCCCAGATCAGGACCCAGACTGAAATGATTTTAAGTCTAGGCCAATTCCGACGATACCCTGAAACGCATTTGTTTTGAGCTATCGGGCGCATTAGCGAAAGGTCGCACCATCGGACGAAACCACCGATTGACGCGCTAAGCTTTCCGTCTTTGCGACGCAAGGTAAGCCGCCCTTTCGTGGATATGCTGGCGGCGGCATGTTGCACGCATGGTTGGTAGCTTCACCACTTCATTGACCGTGGATCAAGAACCGGCGCGTCTGCGATATCGTCGCACTGATCGACGCCGCGCTGACGCAGGCCCGACGTGTCGGCTCCAATCCGGCGATCACTCCCGCGCCGGTCACTGCGGCGGCTGCTGCGCCAAGCGGGGCGCCGCTTTTTCGTCAACCGACGGGGCAGCATGAGGCCGATCAATTCGCGCCGCTTCGATCACGCACCCGAACTCCACGCGCTTTTCTTCCTCCGGCGAGTGCCGTTGGAGCGCTGGAAAGGCCGCTGGCTGATCGGCATCACTTGGATCGGCGACGACGTGAAGGGCCTCCTGGTGGCCAACAGCAATGCCATCCGGAGCGGCGACGATCGGGTCATTCTCGCCATGGTTTCGAGCGATGCCTCCGGCCGTTAACCCACAAAAATCGCAAATTCCGCCCGGGGAGGACGTTCTTGCCGTGGTCAGGGCGCTTGCCAAACTGCGAGCCCGGATAGATCATGAAGCAGAAATCGCGCGCCGATCACTTCAAGCCCGCGCGACCGAGCCGAGTGCATGATCCGCGTCGCCATCTACGCTCGTTTTTCGAGCGACCTGCAAAACGATAAATCGGTCGACGACCAGATCGCGTTCTGCCGCGAGGTCTGCGCTCGCAATGGCATGACGGTGGTGTTGACCTTCGAGGACCGCGCTGTGTCCGCATCGTCGGCAAAGAATCGTCCCGGCTTCATCGCGCTGATGCGCGCTGCGGCGGCAAGGCTGTTCGACGTCGTCGTTGCCGAAGACATGGATCGCATTTTTCGCGACCAGGCCGATTATCACGCTGCTCGCAAGGAACTCGATTTTCTCGGCATCACCATCCATACCGCGACCGGGAAAGTGACCAAGATCGATGGCGCGCTGCGGGCATTGATGGGCGAAATGTATCTCGAAAACTTGGCGCTGCATGTACGGCGCGGACTCGAGGGCGTGATCCGCGACGGTCGCCACGCCGGCGGACGCGCGTATGGCTATTCCATCGTCCCGGGTTCGCCGGGCGAGCTCGTCATCGACGACGCGCAGGCCGGGATCGTGCAGCGAATCTTCGCGCGCTTTGTTGCCGGCGTCACGCCTCGCGCCATTGCTGCCGAACTCAATGCCGATCGCATTGCGGCGCCGCGCGGCACTAGGTGGAACGCATCTACCATCAATGGCAACAACGCGCGCGGCCACGGCATGCTGCTCAATGAGCTTTATGCCGGCCGTATCGTCTGGAACAAGGTGCGGATGGTCAAGGATCCGACCACGGGCAAACGGATCTCGCGAATCAATGCGAAGGAGCAGCATCGAATTACCGAGGCGCCGCAACTGCGCATCATCGATGATGTGACCTGGAACGCGGCGCAAGCCATTAAGCTGAAGCGCTCGCACCTCGGCGCGACTCAATCCCGCGCGCCACGGCGTCCGCTTTCGGGCTTGCTGCGGTGTGGATCCTGCGGCGGCGGAATGGTGTCGATCGGCAATCGCAAGCGGTCCGCGCGACTGCAATGTGGCACCTACAAGGAGAGTGGGTCCTGCACCAACAGCCGGAAGGTCAACCGCGACGCCATTGAAGCGGCCGTGTTTGCGGGACTGAAAGACGAGCTGTCCAATCCGATTGCGATTACAGAATACATTAAGGCCTATAACGACGAGCGGCGACGGCTTGCACGCGAAGCTGGCGACCAGATGAGCAAGCTGACACGCCGCAATGCCGAGGTCTCACGCGAACTTGAGCGCTTGATCGACGCGGTAACGCAAGGCGTCGACCTCGCCACCTTGGTGCCGAGGATCAAGGCGCTTGAAATCGAGCGCGCCGATATAGACGGCAAGCTGAAATGCGCCAACGCGGCCGATATCGTCACACTGCATCCCGCTGCGATCGAGCAATACCGCGCCGATGTCGAAAGACTGGCCGCCCTTGCCGCCGAGCACAGCGACTTTGTGGAATCGGCGGAACTGATCGAAGCGGTGCGGCGGCTGGTGGCCGGAGTCATCATACACGCCGAACCGTACGGCCGAGGCTTCAACGTCGAAGTGCAGGGACGACTAGCACAATTGACGAATTCGGATTTGTTCCCGAGCCGTTCTGAGGGAGGGGGGATCAGTGGTAGCGGGAGAGCGCTACCGCTTTTCCCCACACGACGCAAACCTGCGATATTTCCTCCGATCGTCCGCCTAAAGTCTGGGAAATCCTGTCACGGTGGGTTCCACCTACTGACAGTCGCTGATGGTGGCCGATTGACGTGGAATTAGCCGAGCCGCAGCAGGACCGACCATCAGTAACTTCGTTCGCAGAACCTGCGACCCCTGCGTCCCGAACGCAAGTAGCAAGCGAAAAGATCAACAAAAACAATGAAGTTTGCTCGTGATTGACCACCATTATCGCCGTTTGTTCACGGGGTTTCGGTGGTCAATCGGTGGCCGACCGCACAGACGTAACCTTTGGAATGCGACACTTGGACGAGTGACGGATTTCTACTCTGTTTGTCTTGGTTCGAATCCTAGTTCCCCAGCCATCCTCCTCATCTCTCATAAAATGTAGCGAATTGAACTACTTAGAATGCCAAAGAAGCATTGTACCCCAACGCGTGACGCCCAACGCCTAATCTAAAGTTAGATGACATACCCTGTGCTTTGACGCCCGCCGTGCTTGCGTACCAGCCGATAGAGCCAGCGCTCCAGGCCGCCGGTCAGCCCGAAATACGCTCGGTCGATGCTGCGAGCGCTTCCTGCAGTACACCGGCGTAGAACCAATCTGGCAGAATCAACTCAAGCCCGAAGGCCCGGCCGTGCGGATCGGCCGTCTCTTTCCATTCATTGATCCAGGAGAAGCGATGCCGCCGACGCTCAGTCGGCTGGCGGATCGACGTCATGATCGTTGTCGATTGCAGCCGGTCGAGTGCTGCTTTGAGACGATCGTAATCGCGGGCGCTGGTGCCACGGCCGACGAAGGTGAGGATTTCGTAAGGCGTCGCCGCCATCAGCCGCGATGTCTTCAGTCCGGCATCGCGGGCTTCGACGATCTGCGACGCCGCCCAGATCAGGACGTCCGCGTCCCAGATGGTCGCCATGCCGGGCTCCGCCACGGCTTCGACACGAATGATGATCTTGCCGGCGCGGAAGTCGATCGGAGCGGTGCCCTTCGATTTAGCGAGCGAGAAGAACGGGTACTCGCCCGGATTCTCAGCGCCAGTGATCGTGCGGGCCGTTCGGGAAGCGAGACGGCAGGGAGGCTTACCGGCGCCCGGCAACTTCCTCGCTCTCTGCACCCGGCATCGGTCATGGTTCCAACACGCCCAGGCGCGCATGCACGACCTGCTTGAGATTCGACAGAATGCCGAGGACATCCTGATCAAGCTCGGCGACGACCGGGTAACCGACCTGGGCGTGCCCTGCGACGACGACTGGTAGCCGGCCTCTGGTGGAGGGTGACAAAAAGGGGCCCATCAGCGTTTCCGAGTGACGCTGATGGATTGTCCTGCGATGCGGAGGGCAGCATTCGTTTTTTCAACGTCTGCAATGCCGTTCGAAAGCCTACTTTACGTAATTGAATGCGCTGGGGCACAACTTCTAAGGAGGCTTCCATGGCCAGAGCTTTGGTAACTCTATGCTGTTTACTCACGATGGGAACGCCTGTGTTCGCGGACAGCGCAGCAGCCTTGTCTGAAGCAGCTCTCACGGGAAACGACGCGAAGGCCGCCATCGCAGAGAATGAGTCGGCTGAAGAAGAGAGTTTTCAAGATCTCGTCCAGACCGTGCAATGGGGTGGACGAACGTGGACTTGCTTTGCACGCAGCCACCGCAGCGGACGCACGTTTTCGGGTCAAAGCCGCAACGCGAATACAGCCCGACGAAGCGCGCTCAATCGGTGCAGGAGTCGAACAAGCAGTTGCTTCATCACGAGATGCCGGTAATTGACTAATCGGAGGGCGCGAGCCCAAAACGCGACGTGGCCGCCTGACGGCGGTCGCGACGTCAGGCCCTGATCGATCGCGGCCTGACGCGCAGGTAGATTGCGACGCGCTTCATGGAGACCTCCCGTGTCCGGAGGCATCACCGGTATAGGCGGAGCACGATCGGGAAACCCTTTGGATACGCCCCTCCCCTCCAATCGGAAGCGAATGGGTTTTCCGCATGGGCTGAACAGGCGCGAGTCAGTTGTGGGTTTGGTTTGAACGCAAAGGCCCGCCTCATCAGGACAATGATTGCTGGCAGCCGGTAAATGTCCGTTGTGCGGGGTCGAACGGACTCTCAGCGACTGCATCGCCACTTCTCAGTGACCCAATGTATGGTCCGGCCGTGTGTTGCAAGAGGTTCGTCGATCTGGTGGTTAGCGGTCTTGCATCAATGTATCCGGTCTCTGGTTGCCTTGCTCCGGACCATCATGGATATCAGCGCGCGTGCGTTCTGATTAGCGGACAGGTCTCGATCGGACCATTTGGGTCACCAGTGTTCGCATGCGCCGGGAAGACCGAACCTCCATCTCGTCTCATCCTCTCGCAGACCTCGGCTGGAAACTGTTGATAGGGTTACGTCATCGCTTGCTCCTCATATCGCGGAGTTCCTTTGTTCGAGCCAAGGGCCGTTCCTTCGTCCCGGCCCGCAGAACGTCGATCGCGTCGCGCGCAGGGGCGGTCAAGGCCGGCCGTCGCGCTTGGCTTGCGGCCGGCTCCGGCGTGCCAGGCTGC
>Ga0193726_1002195_pt1 | contig 13635 bp, 24 predicted proteins | sample H2c1metaG_FD_144928 | JGI IMG/M metagenome (GOLD analysis project Ga0193726, IMG submission 144928) | Soil microbial communities from a riparian zone of the East river system, Colorado, United States - H2c1 | ecosystem: Environmental > Terrestrial > Soil > Riparian zone | place: USA: East River... | reverse complement strand
GCGGCGAGCGACGGAGGAGCGGTACGTCACCGGCAACCTCCGGCTCGAGTGGCGTCACGAGCGCATGCGCGTGACGCTGGACCTGCGCAATCTCACGAACGCGGCGTGGCTCGATGCGTCAGGCGTGGATGTTGCCGGGCGGGCGGTGTATGTAGGAATCGAGTTGCGCTGACGCTCGCTCGGGAGCGCGCCCTCTTTCGCCGTTGAGTCCGACGGGCGGCATTGACGTTTATCCTACTTAGTGGTATACTACGATGTGGTATAACACCTCCGTCCCCAGTAGGAGTTTATGAAAACCTAAATGCAGCCGACGCTAATCAGCTTTGTGGAGTCGACATCCTTTACCTCAAGAATTGTGCGGTTGGGATTGGAGGACGATCTCCGGCAGTTGCAGATCGAGCTCATAGAGAAACCCGAACGCGGGGCGCTTGATCCGCACACAGGTGGCCTTAGAAAGATTCGACTGTCCGATACGGCCAGATCGAAGGGCAAACGAAGTGGCGCTCGCGCACACTACCTATGGCTCCCCCATCTAAAAACGGATCTATCTATTGTTTGTGTACGGCAAGACTGAGCAGGATTCGCTCAGAGGAGCGCAGAAGAAGGCATTGAAGGAAGTCGTGCAGAGAATACGTCGCGACGCGCGATGAGACTTGAGTTCCTGCGTGATCGATGGCCAACGATGTTCCACTAGACGACAGACCCGTAGTGCTATGAAACCGAAACTCTTTACTGAATTGCTCGGCGCCGCAAACGAGGCGCTCGAACACGCACAGGGCAAGCGAAGTCTTCGAACGACAGTGTTGCCTGAAGCACCCGCATCGATGACTGCCGATGAAATTCGGGACGTGCGAGACGCCTTGCAGGCGTCACAAGGCGTGCTCGCTCGCTACTTGAATGTGAGCACAAAGCTCGTCCAGGCTTGGGAAGCAGGCGTCAGGACCCCAACAGGGCCGGCGCTGGTGTTGCTTCGACTTGTTGAACGGCAACCCGAACTCATTGACGCGCTTTACTTGAGGCCGCGCAATGCCGGACCGCACCGCACCAAACCCGGTGCACCGGCGCGCGAGAAGACTCGAGTGGCGCGCGTTGCAGAACCTACGGGCCACCCGTACAAGCGGAGCCGCTGAGGTCGGCAGCTAAGACGTCGACGGCCTCGGCGAGGATTTGTTGTTTCAAGAACGCGCTCAGGCCGCAGGCATGTCGTACAGCTGGCGCACCTCACATTCGGCGTCCTGTTCCGAGCCGGCCATCAACTGCCTCGTGAGAGCGACCGCCTCTTCCTTCGATGCGGCCGTGAAGATGGAGAAACCGCCGACGATTTCCTTTGCTTCGGTGAACGGTCCGTCGATGACCGTGATCTGCCCGCCATCGGAGCGCACGCGGAAGCCGAGTTTGCTCGGGAGAAGGCCTTCGGCCGAGAGGAGCCATCCAGCTGCGAACGCCTCGCCGACCCACTTCTCCATATCGTCCATTGCCTTCTGAGAGGGCGGCGGGCCGCCCTCTTTCGCTTTGACCATCGAAAGAAATCGCATGTGAGTTCTCCGGGTGGCTGATTATTCGAGTGATGTTGCACCAGGCTCCGACCGGCCTGTACCCACACGTCGAACGAGGAGGGCCGAAATCGACAGGGTCAGAGCGGCTTGCGGTAACGGACCGCGCGCTCGACTTCTATATAACCGGCACCTTCGTGCGCGCGGTGGCTGATCGTGTTGTCGAGCAGCGCATCCGACGCCATCTCCGAGTAGCCGCGTGCGCGCGCCCAGTCCTCGGCGGCGGCGAGCAGCGCGCGGCCGACACCCGCGCGGCGCATGTCCTCATCGACGAACCATGCTTCGATGAAACCGACCGGACTCGTGTCGCAACCGTCGGCGTACGGGCGCGAGGCGACTTGGACGAAACCGCAGATGGAGTCGTCATCGCGGGAGGCGATGAAGACGCCGGCATCATCGCGCGCGAGGAACTCGCGCTGCCAGCCAGCGAGCTCAGTGGGCGTGTGCTCGGGAAAGAGACCCGCGCTCAGGCGGGTCCACTCATCGAAATCAGAGGCGCGAAGCGGGCGTATTTCCATCATGGAATGAATACTATTGTATGAAGTTGACATTCACTGACGAATAATGTATAATATATCAGATATTGATGCATAATACATCATATATTGCTATATTATACATCTCATGGAAGAGTCAAACGAACCCCTCTTTCGAGGGCTCGAAGCACTAGGCGCACTGCTCTCAGCACGAGCGCAATCTTATGCGTGCATCGTGGCCGGCGGCGCATCACTCGCTGCGCTCGGCGTCATCGATCGCGTGACGGGCGATGTTGATGTCATGGCGGTGCGGAACGAGAACGGAATGGTCATCCTCGCTCCGTCCACATTTCCGAAATTCGTCTCGGAAGCCGTCGGTGAAGTTGCGCGCGAATTCAATCTGCCAAGCGATTGGATGAACACGCAGATGGCAGCGGGCCTGCGCGCTGGCATGCCGCCCGGTTTCGAAGAGCGACTCACTTGGAAAACATACGGCGGACTTCATGTTGGCTTCGTCGACCGCCGTGCGCTCATCGCGCTCAAACTCGAGGCGGCCAGCGACGACCCGCCACACGGCCGAAGCGACGTCCACCTCGGCGATCTGGTGTCGCTGCGCGCCACTGCGGAAGAACTCGACGAAGCGGCCGAGTGGGTGAACACCGTAAATGTGGATCCACGCAGAACCGAAACGATCGCCTGGGTGAAGCACAATGTTGCCGAAAGAAGTCGTCAGTAGCACAGATCGACTGACTACGGCGGCCGTTCGCTGCGCGTGGTCGCAGTGGTCGTCGATCGGCGCGTCCACCCATCGTGGACCGCAGCTGGGCGTTCACGATGAGATCGTTGACGTCGAAGCACTCATCCTCGGCAGTCTCGGATTGTCGCAGCGCGAGCCGCGGTTGCGCACGCTCGCAACCGACTGGGCGATCGCGAACTCGGAACTCTTGAGTGTCGCGCGCATGCGCGGGCTCCTCCAGGGACCGTTCAGTGGGAACGACACGAACATCAGTGAACTCGCGGACCGTGTCGTCACGGGCAAGGGCGACACGAGATGGCGCGCACTGATCTCTGCGTATGGGAAACACGAACCGCCGGTGCGTGCAGTACGAGAACGCACACTCAAGGCTGTACCGCCGCGATGGCGCGACGCGCGGTCACTCATGCTTCAGCTGCGCCGCGGATTCGGCGTCGGCGTCAAACCAGATCTGATTTCGATATTGATTGGCCAGCGCGCGGCATGGTTGGATGTCGCGACACTATGTGAACTGAGCGCGTATTCGGTCGCCGGCGTGCGGCGCGCCGCCGACGAAATGGCCAATGCAGGAATGATTGAGACGTCAGGTGGGCACAGTCGCGCCTACCGCGCGGACATCGCTGCGTGGCAAGCACTTCTCCCCAATATCAAATCGCCGATCTGGCGCCGTCGCGCGGACGGCTTCGGATTCGTGCTGCGATGGCAGCGATACATTAACGAGAGGAGCGACTCGCACGATTCGGAGCTGTCGCTCGCAATTCATTTTGGCGCGCGAATGACCGAGTTCTGGCGCCTATGGCTCGAGGCAGGCGTTACTCAGGAGCCGGTGTCCGACGATGCCGCGACCGCGTGGGCATCGCGCGCTGTCGCGATCGACTCGCTCACGCGATGGTTTGAAGATCGGGCGAACTAAGGTGACGAATACTAGGCGCTAGCTGAACGCCAGCTCCAAGATCCGGTTCGTTGCGCGCAGGTCGAATGTCTCGGGATTGAAATGCGAGCCTGCCCACGCGGTCATCTCCGCAAATCGCTCGTGCGCAGGGTTCCCGAGCACCGCGAGAAGGTCGTCGTAGCCAGGCGCCCCACCGCAATCTTCCGGCGGACCGGCGCGCGCGCCGTCGATGCACCGCGGGTAGAACGCTTCGGGATCGGCACGCCGGGTGGCGACGATGGAAACTTCGTGATACCAGTCGTCGCCGAAATCATACCAGTACTCGATCGTATCGCCGGCCGTCAGGCCGAGGCGCTGGAGCGTCATCCGGGCCGAGTCTTCGAAGTCCAGGTCGCCGCCGAGCCGGCCAAACTTTCGATCGCCGTGCGTGAAGTTGTAGAGATGATAGTTCTGCCAGCCGAACGCTTCCTGAATGACGGTGTGCAGGTCGGCGAGCGACGCAGTGGAACGGACGAGCACGAGGCGCCAGATGGGTGGCGCGATGTGTTTGATGGAGATTCGTATTTCGAGGACGGTCGAAGATCGGGATCTAACGGGCACGGCGCGCACTCATCGACGAGAACGCGCCGCGGGGCCGAAGGCGTCACGAGCGTCCTCGAGAGCGCGCAGCGCTTGCTCGCGACTCGCGGTTGGGAAGTGATCGAGGAACGTATCGAGCGTGTGTTCGGCAGCGATGTAGTCGACGAGCGCCTGGAATGGCACGCGCGTCCCGACAAAAACCGGCTTTCCGCCGAGGATATCGGGATCGCAATGCACCGCGTCGGTGATAGTCGTCATCGTTCGGAGGTCCGAAGAGGTCGATTGCAATATACACCGCCGAGGTTTTCATGTCCCAAGAAGGATGGGACGCATCGCCGCGCAGCGCGATCGCAAAATGCGGCACACCGAATCATTTCAGCGCGCGATGGATTCGCATTGGGTACCGTGTGACGAGTCCTAGACCGCGAACAGAAGCTCACCAAACGCCTTCGCCGTCTGCTCGCGATTCCAGTCGCGCTGCAATTCGCAGAGGAGCGACACCCAGCTTATCGGATGCCCGCCCGCCTGCACGATTCGCTCGAGGCCGGCGCGGTGCGCTTCAAGCGACGTTCCTCCGACGGCGTCGACCACGGGATACACCTCGTATCCCTCCTTCATCGCATCGAGCGACGGGAAGGTCAGGCACACCTCCGTCCAGAGCGCGGTCATGATCAGCTTCTTGCGCCCGGTCGCCTTGACCGCGGCGACGAAGTCCGTGTCTTCCCAGGAATTCATTGACGTGCGGTCGATCTGCTTTACGTCGGGAAACACTTCCGTGATCTGGTGAATCGTCGGCTTGTTGCGGCCGTTCGAGACGTTCACTGTCGAAATCACGACGGGCAAGCCAAACAGCTTTGCGGTCTTTGCGACAGTTGTGATGTTCGCGACGATCGTGCGCTTGTCCACGCCGACGAGCGAACTGACCTGTACCGGCTGATAGTCGATGATGACAACTGCCGCATTTTCCGGCGTGAGCAGCTGATCGGATTTCGGGTCGCGGATGTTCTTGGGGGAAGTCATGGGCGTGTGCCTCGCGATTGAAATGGCAATCAGGCCGTGTCCAAGATCAGCTTGACGTGCTGGCGCAGTTGCGGGATGTCCTGCTGCACGACGTTCCAGACCAGGTCGTAGTCCACCCCGAAGTAATGATGAATCAGTCGATCGCGCATTCCAGCCATTTCGCGCCACGCGACTTCGGGATTGCGATTTCTCATGTCTGTCGGGACCTTCTTTGCAGCTTCACCGATTATCTCGATGCTCCGCACCGCGGCACGCATGAGCGTTTGGTCGCCCAAGAACTGCTCGCGCGTCAATCCTGCGGTTGCGCCCGCGAGGAAGTCGGCCTCGGCGAGCATATGCCGCAGGTACTCAAGCGGCTCTAAGGACATCCGCGGCCTCGGCGAGGATCCGCTGCTTCAGGAATGGCGACAGGGCTTCGAGCGTGACCAGCTCCACGCTGCGGCCAAGCCGCTCCTCAAGGAGCTCCGCCAACGCGAAGAAATGTCGATATGTCTTCTCGCCTCCGCGGAACTCGACCAATACGTCTACGTCGCTGTCAGGACGTGCGACACCGCGCTGAACGGATCCAAAGAGCGCGAGGCGCGTCACACCCAAGCCGCGAATGTCCGCATGGACCGCAGCCAGGCGGGCTTCAACGTCGCTGCGAGTCAGTGCGCCGAGGATCATGTGGGGAATCTATAGAATGCTGGTCGTGGTTGTCACGTCACCCCGATGGGGAGGGAACCGGCACCTCTCTACGACACGTGCGGAGGAGCTCGTTGATCTTGTTCCGCTCCTGCAGAACTTGATCAAGATCGTGCTGACCAATGACGTTCCGCAGGCTGGTCAGGGCGAGCTGATAGAACGCGCTCGCGACCTCGGATACCGCGACGACCGACGTCCCCGCGTCGGTGATTCGACGCCAGAGCACCGCATTTACCTTGATCGTGACGCTGTCGCGTGTGATCGTTTCGTGCTGTTCTGCGGAGACCGTCCGTGTGCGGATGTCGATGATACCGCGCGTACGAGGAGTCGATGGGAACCGATATTGCATAGGCGGGATGGGCGCGACCGATACTTCGCGTACAAATCCCTGCGACGCTTCGATCCGGATTCACCGTGCGATTTTGCGATGAATAGCAATGGCAGACGCATACGGGCTCAGAATTCGTCGCCCCACATGCGTCCGAGCCTCAGTGAGTGCTCTGCGCTCCCGGCGTGGGACCACCCATCACCGCGCGAAGACGCGTCCGATCGCCCAGTTTCCACGCCTCGATCAACTGACGACCCTTTTCGCTGATATTCACCGCATAGGTTACGAGTTGCCAGTTGTTGTTCGATTTCTGCTCGACCGATGCCAGGCCCGCCGCGATCAATCTTCCGAAGTGAAGGAGGCCGTCGCCCGAAACGACTAAGAAGTCCTTTGCGCATGCATCAAGGAAGAGAAGTCGATCGACAGCTTCGACATCAAATGCTCGCGTAATGGCAACAAGCATCGCCTTATAGACATAAATCGATTCTTGTTCGATGGTTCCACGATGGTACAAGGCGTGGCACGTAGGACACAGAGCAATGAGATTGGACGGATCGCTACCGCCGCCGGCCGAAACTTCCCAGATGTGATGCATGTCATGGGCGAGAATCCCGCGGCAGGTAGGGACGGCGCACCGGTATCCTGATTCAGTTAGCAGGATAATGCGAGTCTTTAGCGACAGCGCGACTCGCTCTCGCGGACTGGACTGACCTTTGCGCTTGGGCGTGGCGGATTTCGGCGTCATTCGGACGCTTCAGGGTGTCGGCGGCATTTACTTGCCGTCCGCAAGAATGACCTTGATTGTCGTCTTCGGAAGTCCACGGAAGAGATTGCTCCACGCGAATGTGACTGTGCCGTCATCCTGAATCACCTGTCGCAACAAGTCGGCGTCCCGCAGCGGCTTGAGGTGGTGATCAAGCGCCTGGGGACTATTCGATCCCATTTTAGACATCAGATATGAACGAGTGCGGGGTGTTTCGCACTCGTTCATAATGTCGATTGCCTTCTTCGTTGTGAGATGCGCCTCGACGTACTTTCTCACAATCGGCGCGTTGGAGATGCTTTGAATTGTCTCAATCGCACTGAGGCGATCTTTAATGGCGACCAGCTCGTCTTTCAACGGCTGAGAGGATACTTCGATGCTGTCCTTCTTGGGTCGTTTGTCGTTCATAATTCGCGTTCTGGTACTTTCGGAAGCGCCGCTGACATCAGGCCAAACTCGTGAAGATCGAAATACCGGACGCGTTTCTTCTCGGCATTCACTTCCATCAAACCCATCGCCGTACAGCGAGCTGTAAGCGCCACCACTGCGTTCGGGCTCATCTTGCAGGCCTTGTGGACTTGGCTGTATGGCACGCTTCCGTCAAACATCTGATAGGCCTGGCGCGACTTTGCGTCCGGCAGCGCCTCCTCAAGCAACGCCCGAACGGGCCGGTACGTCGCGGCGCGTATCCGAATGTGAATCTCCGTGAGAACGGAGAGGAGAGCGCCATCACTTTGTTCCGGCATTTGCTTCGAAGAAGTTTGAGGGAATCGCGATCGCTAATTTGGGGTGTTTCTTCCCATCCGAAAGCAGACCGCCGCTTTCCAGTTTTCCAACCATCTTGCTCAGATCACCCTGGTCAATGGAAACCTGAGATACTATCTCCTTCTGCGTGCGCCTTCCGTCCATGAGGAGTACTGACTGCTGCTTTTTCGTACTGATGCCAGCGATCTTGCGCAATTCGTCGCGAAGCTTGGCGTCTCGCTGTGCGATTGCGGGCTCAGCCAAGAGCTCGAGTAGCTCCCGTATTCGGCGCACCTCGACACTCAGTTGATGGACTTGGTCGTCAGTCATTCTCACCATCTCCGTCGAAGAAGCTCCCCGGAACCTTCAGGATGACCATTGGTCGCCGCTGATCCGTGGCGATTAGCTGCGCGGCGGCGAGACCTTTTACGAGCCTACTTACATTGCCGGGATCCAACCCCGACTCCTTGGCGATCGCGGATTGTGAGCGAGAGCCGTCCATCAACTGCACACACTTGGCCCGCTTTGTACTGCCGCCGACAGCAGCGCGTAGCGCAGCGCGTCGCTTCGCATCGCGCACCGCGAGCGCCGGTTCAGCAATCACTTGAAGCAAGTCACGAATTTCGTTCAGAACCTCGATCTCTCCGGGCATGCGTATTGCCTCCGTGTCGAGCTGTGATAGACAAGCGTTACGGCCCTAACTCTCATGCAGCATGTGGACGGAACCCTCAGGTTCGACCGTTGCCTTCGTACAAGGACCTGATTTCGTCGGACGTCGCCGCGAAGACATTGGTCCCTTTCCGAATCAGTATCCTTTCCTGGAACTGATAAACCTCCCGCTTATTCCACGGAGGAACAACGATCACAATAATTTCGTTCCCCAATACCGAGACGCTTCCCAACTTGATCGACGCACTAGGCGAGATTCCGTTTTTTATCGAATTCTGGAGCGATTGGTCCAGTTTCTGACGGGGCACGTCAGATCCGCTGATCGTTCCGTCATCGTCGATGCCGTAGAAAATCATGCCTCCTTCGGAGTTATGAAGCATCGCGGCGACTTCTCGAGTCAGTTTCGAAGTTTCCACGCCGCTCGATTTGAACTCGTGCAGCTGATCCTCACCGCTCTTCGCTATTTCGAGAACCTCACCCGCCGTCGGAACGGGTAGACCCTTTCGGCGACGAGTCGTACGTCGAGCCGGCGGTTCCAAGTCGCGGTCGGTCACGCCGGAAGGCCGTTTGCGCGTTGATTCGAAGTACTTCTTGCCGATTGACCTTGCCAGCGGATCCTTGGAGTACACAGGGTTTCGCGAGCCCGACGCGTGAATCAGCCCAACATCGCGCAAGATTCCCAGATCAGTCCGGACGTTGTTAACATGCCGTCCCGTCACCCCGGCGATTTCGGCGGCCGTACGACGGCCGTCTACGGCTTCGAATACACGAAGCCTCGACGGAGCGTTCGCCATCACGTGACGCCCGCGAGTGATGAGTTCCTGCAACGTTGTTATAGCTGAGCTCGAGACCATCTGGATATCATGCAACCGGAGCATCGCGTTGCGGCGCTGACGGCGACGTACCCTTGGATCGGCGGCGATGCTGAAGCCCACGCACAGCGCTCGCAGTGAGGCCGACGACAGCACCAATGAGTGCGGAGTCGCAGTCCGCAGCTTCAAGAATTTCAATTTGTCTTTCTCGGTCTTTGCCCTGCGAGGCGAGGACTGCGACGATTCGATCGAGTTTCGTACTGATCTCGAGGAGAATTCCGCGTTCGGCCGATACCGGAGCCGACTTTACTGCGCCGAGCTGACTCTGCCGTTTCGCCTCTGCAGCTCCGATTTCGCTAGCCATTTTGCCCATCCTCGGCCGCGACTCCGTGATCTGCAACGCTGTTCTTGGTGACCCTTGCCGCCTTCTTCTTGAGGCGCTGAAGAGTCACAGACACGGTCGCAGGCGTAGTGTCGAGGACGTCCGCAATTTCCGAATGGCTAGCGCCGGTGGACGCCAGCAGCTTGACCATCTCCTGCTGCCCTGTCGTGGCCTTGAGCTGAGCAGCAAGCAGCCGGCTCATGATTCGGAGTTGAACATGGAGTTCTGGAAGACCAATAGTCTCATTCCGATTCTTGGCCATTGGTTACGTCTCACTCACTGGGCTGCTGTCGGTTCTACGGCCCGCTGTCGCACTGTCACGCTTCCTTGCCTTCGCAATGGCCGAGCTGACGTCCGAAGCCGACATCGCGAGGATACTCGCGATTCTCGCAGGCGGAATCGAGAGCTCGTTCATGCGACGAATAGCATCCGACTTTGAGTCGAATTTCCCGCTAAGTGCAATGGTCAGGCGAGTAAGATCCTGCACTGCGTCGACGATGTCGCGCAGATCAGCGCTTTTTTCAGCCATTGATTTCATCCTCCGTCACCGAGGTATCGGCCGAGACAGCACCGCGCCGTGTCGCGCGACCTCGTGAGACGGCCTTCGCAACGGCCGCTTGCGACTTAGAAAGCATCTCGCTGATGTCCTTGTGCGAGAACCCGCTATCCGCCAGCAGCAACTCAAGCTTTGGTACCGCACTGCTACCGGCGTGAACACCATTCTGCGCGTTCCACAGCCCAAGTAGCACCAGAGCACGTAGGTATTTCGCAAGCTCTTCCAAGCGTCGCTCCTTACTTTGGATTTTCTTCGGGACGTTGATTATGCACAACTTGGCGCGCAAAGTCAAACTGGGACTTACCTAGCTCTGAATTACTATTAACGTACATCGACGCAAGATATATATGCTATACATAACTTATTGATTATCAATATGTTACGAAGTTGTTCATGGACTGGTTACGTTACGCGAAATAATGCTACTAAAAGGCGGTGACATGGTAGACGATACGAGCATACCATTGCTTCGCTAAGCTGGGCGGATCCCTCTCCGGCGCGCGCTGGTCGGCGTCGGCCCGAATGCGCCGGGGACCAGTCGGCCAGTGATCCGAGAATCTCGGCTCAAGTCGCATACATATACTATGATGACATCCGTGTTCGAGCTTCCGTTTGTCTCCCGAACGTTCTCGCTGGTCGAGGATCGTACGACCGATGATCGATCCTTCACGGGATCATTCGACTGCCGCAGCGCATGCTGGCCAAATCTGAGTAGCGAGAATCGTCATGATCAACAACGAACTCATACGTGCGCATATAAGCGTACTGGTAAATATTAGCTCTAATGGACATTTTATGACAATTCTTAGAGTGAAACATTATAACACGTCATACTGGCTAATTATCAAATGCTAATGATCAGTCTTCTTTGGACAATCCCCTCGTGCAGTACATATTATACCGGAGAGGATGCTGATCCTTCTCCGGCGCGCATGGGTCGGCGTCGGCACGAATGCGGGAAGGGGATGAGCCATCGCAATGAGCCCGCGAAGGTGCCACGACGGTTGCGGTCTTCCCAGTCAAAGCTGGCCGGCTTCTAAGCGTCGGGGGCTACGACTCTGAGCGGGTTGGCGACCATTCCTAACGGTATTGTGCGATGCGCACCGTTGAGTCGCCGACAATGGTGCTGCGGCTTCCGCTGAAACGCTCAGATCGGAGCGCTGACTTGATTCATTGGAGGTAGATCACCCTCTCGGAAGCGCGCGGCCTCAATCCGGCCTCTCCAGAGCGTCGCCGAAACCAACCCCTCCCCAATTCAGTAGTTTCCAGAGCGTCCTCCCCCCACTCCCTGGACCCATGCCCCTCCTCAGCGCCGCCGCTGTCACCAAGCGCTACCCCGGCGTAACCGCCCTCGACTCTCTCACTCTCTCCCTCGAGCCCGGCATCATCGGCCTCGTCGGCGCGAACGGCGCCGGCAAGTCCACCTTCATCCGCATCCTCCTCGGCCTCCTCGCCCCCACCTCCGGCTCGGTCGAGGTCCTGGGAATCGACGCACTGAAAGCTCCCCTCGAGGTCCGAAAGCTCATCGGCTACCTCCCCGAGCACGACTGCCTTCCTATAGATGTGTCCGCCGCCGACTTCGTGACCCACATGGGCCGCATATCCGGACTCCCCGCCTCCGCCGCGCGCGAACGCGCCGCCGAAACGCTCCGCCACGTCGGGCTCCACGAGGAGCGCTACCGCCTCATCGGCTCCTACTCCACCGGCATGAAGCAGCGCGTCAAACTCGCTCAGGCGCTCACGCACGATCCCAAGCTCCTTCTATTGGATGAGCCCACCAACGGCCTCGATCCCGAAGGCCGCGAAGAAATGCTCGGCCTCGTCGAACGCACGGGCCGCGAGTTCGGCATCGCGATCATCATCACGTCACACCTGTTGGGTGAGATAGAGCGCGTCTGCGATTACCTCGTCGCCATCGAGCAGGGGAAGCTCCAGCACGCGGGCGCGCTCGCGAAGCTCACGGAGCGGACGCAGGTGTTGCGGTTGGAGCTCGACGACGATGCGACGGAGTTCATTGGTCGGCTGCGCTCGGCGGGTCTCGATGTGCAGGTTGTCGACGGTGCGCTGCTCGTCGCTCTCGCGTCTGACGCCGCGTACGATGTGATTCGAGACATCGCGGCTGAGCTCGATACGCCGATCGCTCGAATGGAGTTGGATCGGCATCATGTTGGGGATCTGTTCCGAACTGCGACCGAAGACCGAAGTCCGAAGACCGAGGTGCTGGTATGACGGACTCGATCGCGACACCGGGCACCGCTGCACGGGCGGCGGGGACGATTTACGATCTTGGGTACCAGCATTACGATGGGCCGCGACTCGGACGCTGGTCGGTGATCCGCACGCTGGCTGCGTTCTCGTTCAGGACGGCGTTCGGGACGGGGCGCGGGAACAAGGCGCAGATCATTCCGTACATCGTGCTCCTGCTGGTCTACCTGCCGGCGGTGATCATGGTGGGCATGTCGTCGGCGCTCGGGCAGCCGCAGTTGATCAGCTACGCGCAGTATCTCCCGGCGGTGACGTTCTTTCTGGCACTCTTCACCGCGGCGCAGGCGGCCGAGGTGATCGTCACGGACCGGCAGTACGGCGTGCTCTCGCTCTATCTCTCACGCGCGCTCAACGTCAACGATTACATCGCCGCAAAGCTGATCGCGTTCACCGGGGCGTTGCTCGTGCTGACGCTCGGGCCGCAGCTGGTGCTCTTCACGGGGAAGATTCTCATTGCCACGGCGCCGTGGGACGCGTTCAAGAGCAACTACAAGGATCTCTGGCCCATCATCGGCGGCACGCTGCTCGCCGCCTGCTACATGTCGTTCATCGGGCTGGCGCTCGCGTCGTTCGCCGCTCGGCGCGCGTACGCCGCGGCGGCGGTCATCGCGTTCTTCGTGTTCATGCCCGCGGTGGCAAACATCGCGCGGGTGATCATCACCAACGAGGACAACCGGCGGTACACGGTGCTCGCGAACCCGTTCATCGTGATCACGGGGTTCGCAAACTGGCTGTTTGACGTACAGGCGAATGCGCGGGTGCCGAATCAGTTCGGGGCGCGCGGCACGGCGAGAACGCTCGCGAGGGCGGCGCTTCCTGGCGAGTACTATCTGTACGTGATGATCGGCACATGCGTTCTTGCGCTTGGATTGCTCATTCTCCGGTATCGGAGGACTGAGGTATGACTTTGACGGCGACCGAAGACCGAGGACCGAAGACCGAAACTGCGAGTGGCACGGTGCACGTCGAGCTGCGCGACGCATCGCGTTGGTACGGCAATGTGGTTGCGGTGAATGCGATCACTTGCACGCTGGCGCCTGGGATCACTGGGTTGCTCGGGCCAAATGGTGCAGGTAAGTCAACCGTACTGCATATGATCGCGGGGCTGCTCGCTCCATCGGCAGGCGAAGTTCTAATAGATGGCGAACGCGCGGCGGG
>Ga0193726_1002194_pt1 | contig 13636 bp, 12 predicted proteins | sample H2c1metaG_FD_144928 | JGI IMG/M metagenome (GOLD analysis project Ga0193726, IMG submission 144928) | Soil microbial communities from a riparian zone of the East river system, Colorado, United States - H2c1 | ecosystem: Environmental > Terrestrial > Soil > Riparian zone | place: USA: East River... | reverse complement strand
AACGGCGTGGCCGGAGGCAGCTACACCGTTTCGGCTCATGTGAAAGATGCGAAGATGAAAAAGGGCGGAGAAGCGTCTTGCACGGCGAATTTTACCGTCAAGGAGCCACCCAAGAATCCGCCGACGATTTCGTTATCGGCTAGTCCTTCGACGGTTCAAGTGGGCGGGACGTCGACCATTTCCGCAACCTGCAGCAGCCCGGACAATGCACAAACCAGCGTGGCCGGCTGGACCGCGACCGGAGGCACCGTCTCCGGAACCGATAACACTGCAACTCTCAACACGACCGGAGCGTCACCGGGTTCGATCACGGTCAACGCCACCTGCACAGATTCGCGTGGCCTGAGTACTCCGGGTTCGACTTCGGTGAACGTCGAAGCCCCTCCGGCGCCGCCACCGCCGCCCCCGCAGGCCAACAAGCTGAGCGAGTGCGACTTCAGCAACATGGCGAAGATCGGCAAACCGTGGCGCGTGGACAACGAGTGCAAAGCCATTCTGGATGACGTGGCCAAGAACCTGCAGCAAAACGCTGACAACAAGCTGGTCGTTGTTGGCAATCAGGAGACTGCGGAAAAGCGCAAGAACCTGGCAGGCGAACGCGCCGTGAACAGCAAGGCGTATCTAACCGGCGGGGAATCGAAGCAGGGAATCGATCCCAGCCGCGTCGAGACTCGCACCGGTAACCTGGGTACCAAGAGCGCCCAATTCTGGATTGTTCCTGCGGGGGCAAACTTCCCCGGGGAAGACACGCAAGTGGTGAACGAATCCAAAGTGAAGGCGGTCCCGGATCACCCGAAGGTCGCGGCCAAGAAGAAGGCTGCGAACTAGGTCGCCTGAAAACCCACCGGCCGGTCGAGTTCTTCCTCTCGACCGGCCCTTTTTTGTCTTCCCTTAAGTAACTTGATTACTGCGTGTTAGGCTGTCACTCTGAGCCCCGAAAGTATCGATTCTTCTCTAGGGGCGAGGTTACTGATGAGTTTGAACACATCCCATCCGATCTTCCGCAAGTCCTTGATTCTTCTAGCCGTTGCGTTCTTCGTCAGCACGGCGAGCTGGGCCGGCCAATGGACCGTCTTGGGCCCTGATGGTGGGGACGCCCGCAGTCTGGGCCACGATCCCCACAATCCCGACCACGTACTGCTGGGCACCAGCACCGGCAGCTTGTTCGAATCGACCGATGGCGGTCACAGCTGGTCCCGCTCCGCTCATCTGGGCGATGGCGATGACTACGTTCTCGACCACATTGCTTTCGACACACAAGACCCGAAAATCATTTATGTAGCCGCCTGGAGCGTAGCCAACCAGCAGGCGGGCGACGTGTTCCGCTCGCACAACGGGGGCAAATCGTGGGAAGCGATTCCGGGCATGCACGGGAAATCCGTCCGCGCTCTGGCGATTGCTGCCACAGATTCCAAGACGATCATAGCGGGCGCGATCGATGGCGTATTCCGCAGCCAGGACAGCGGCAAGAACTGGGTAAAGATCTCGCAACCGGCCCAGGGAGAAATCGAATCGCTCGCCATTGATCCCAAAGACGCGAACGTGATTTACGCAGGAACGTGGCACCTCGCGTGGAAGACCACCGATGGTGGGGGAAGCTGGGAGCACATCAAGCAGGGAATGATTGAAGACTCAGACGTGTTTTCCGTGATCGTCGATTCTGACAATCCTTCCATAGTCTTCGCCAGCGCCTGCTCGGGAATCTACAAGAGTGAAAATGGCGGCGAGTTGTTCAAGAAGATCCAGGGAATTCCCTTCACCGCACGCCGCACTCGCGTGCTGAAACAAGATCCGGCAAATCCGCAGATCGTGTATGCCGGAACGACCGAGGGGCTTTGGAGAAGCGCGGACCTGGGCAAGACCTGGAAGCAGGTCAGCGGTCCTGAAGTAGTTGTCAACGACGTGCTGGTGGATCCGCGAAATTCCGCGCGCGTGCTGCTCGCAACCGATCGTGGCGGCGTGCTCGCCAGCGACAACGGCACGCAAAGCTTCGCGCCTTCCAACCATGGTTACACCCATCGCTACGTGACTTCGATTCTTGCGGGCAAGCATGATCCCAACACCATCCTGGTGGGAGTGGTCAATGACCGGGAGTGGGGCGGAGTATTTGCATCGAAGGACAGCGGAAAAAGCTGGTCGCAGAAGAGCTCCGGCTTGAGCGGCAAAGATGTCTTCACTCTGGAAGAAACCAGCAGAGGGGATTTCGTTGCCGGCACCAGTCACGGAATTTTTCTGTTAGCGGCAAACGGCAATCAGTGGCAGCCAATCAATGCAGTCGTCAACGAGAAGGTTTCTTCACGCGTCGTAAAAAAGGGCACCAAGAAAACGACTGTTGCCACCAAGACAGCAATTCGTTCCACGCTCGATGCCCGCGTCAACGAAATCGAAATCACTCCCAAGCGCTGGCTCGCTGCCACGACGGCCGGATTGTTCATCAGCACGAACGAAGGCAAGAGCTGGAGCGGTGGCGCGGTGCTCGGCAAAAAGGAATTCTCCTCCGTGCAAGCTCAGGGAGAGCTCATTGCAGCCGCAAGCACCACAAACGTCCTATTGTCATCGGACGGAGGAACGACCTGGCAACCTTCCAGCCTGGCGTCCTACGTCACCAGCATTCGTGGTGTGACGCTCACGCCAGAAGCGCAAATCATCGTCGCTTCGCACGAAGGCGCCTTCGGCAGCTCTGACTCTGGAGCAACCTGGCGTCATCTGGCGAATGGTCTTCCGGACAAGCACATCAGCTCGGTGGTCTATGACAGCAGCCGAAAACGTCTGCTGGCAACCAGCACGGAGACCGGCGTGGTGTTCGTCAGTGAAAACGGCGGACAGAAATGGCATCGCGGGCCCGATTCAGGCTACCCGCTGCGCCGCATCAGTGTCGTTCACGGACGTTTCATGGCAGCCACGCCCTTCGATGGCGTAATCGTCCAGCCAGAAAACGAGCCGCAGAGCGCCGCCGCAGACGCTGGCTTATCAAACTAGGCTCAGGCAAACGCCAGGGCTGTAGAAACGGGAGGAGCGCGGTTGGCGCTCCTCCCGTTCTTATTTCTTGGCCAGCCCGGGACGGTTGGGGATAAGAGAAACGTCCGGAGCGGCTGCGGGCCGAACTCCAAAGGAGCGGCCAAGCCATCGCTCCCAGCTCAGCCCCGGGCGAAGGCCGGGGGATCCGGGCCCGCCCAGGAGTTCGCTCGGGTGAATCCCTCGGTCCGCCTTCCGAAGCTCGAGCCCCGCCCGAGCCCACTTACTCTCTTCGCTCGCAGCGAACTGGAAGCAGGTCGCGAGGGATGTCCCCTGGGGTGACGGGACGCCGCTCCACCGCAAACGATCCGCGGTAGCCGAACAGGGGGCCCCAGACGCGGTTGCTTACCTTTACTTCGATATGAAAGCGCTGGTCGGCGTCGTCGAACCATTCGCAGACGTATGCGGTGCCGGAGAAGAGCAGGGGGAAGGTGAATCCGAGCCAGCCTTCATAGAAGCGCTGCGACGCCGATCGCAGGCAGAGGCCGCCGCGGTCGTCGACCGACAAATCGATATCGACGGCCAAGTGCTGGTGCGTGCCCAGGTAATCTACAATTCGTCCGCGCTGCTGACTGAAGATCATGTAAGCATCGAAGCGGCGAGGTGTCGCGGTGGCGAACCTTCGGATCCAGGTCACGGTCTCGCGTCCGTATTCATCGACGTAGGCGTAGTTGCTGATGGTGAAAGGCACCCCCCGGCCCTGCTCCGGAAACATGATTCGCCGCCAGCTACCAATGTACAAAAATGGCAACGTATAAAACGCTCCATGCCAAAGTTCGTCCATGGTGCCGGTGCCAACCAATGCCAGATTGTCGCGGCTGCTGAAACCAAACCTTTCCTGAATACGCGGATGCAGAAGGTTGAACTTCTCGCCGAGCGCCTGTTCGTAGATCGATCTCATGCCTCAACCCCGGGAGGTTTCCTGCGGCAATTCCGCGCGCTGGGAAGATTGGTCCGCATCAACAGGCTGACGGCTGACAAACTTATGACCGCAAGATTCAAAGTCACTGGATTAAATGCGGCGCTAAGATACGACGGCGAAGTGAGGCTGACACTCAGAGTGGCCGCCAGCATAGCGATCATGGCAAGCCAAAGCGGCCATCGCGATCTCCACCAGACAACCAGCACGACGGCGAAGCAGACTTCGGCCCACCCGAACCGGGACAGCGCGGTCATGAGGGAGGGGCGTGCGACGCCGGCGTCTTGCAGCAGCCTGAGTTCGTCCGCGTTGTGGTAGATGAGCTTTGGAATGAGTCCGTGATAGAGCCAGATGAAGGCGACCGCGAGGCGGGATAGCGCGTAGCTGAGTGCCTGCCTGCGAGAGACCTCGGGCGGGATGCCTTGTTCGATCCAGAGACGGAGTCGATCAAAACTCCAGGCAGTCGCCCAGCCGATCGCGAGTCGAAAGAACAGCCTATCGACCGTTTTCCCAAGCACGCCGAAGCGAGTTTGATAATCGTAGAAGGTAAAGAAACGGACGCCGCCGGCGGCCGGCACATATTTCCAGTAGCCCGATCCATTCTTGATCAGCGACTTGGGATCTTCCGACCAGAACTTCAATGCCGAGGTGCGCTGGCCGCTTGCATCGCTATGCTCACCTGTACTCTCGCCGGCGCCTTCGATTCGCATGCCGGCGCCGATCCGCGTGGCGTATAGAAATTTCTGAGGCTCTCCGGGTTGACGAGGAAGGTAATCGATTTCCGAGAAACGAAGGTCCCAGCGTTGGTGCAGTTTCGGTTCTTGAGTCTTCCCCCAGAGTTCGTCCATGCTGCCGCGGATCAAAATCTCGACGTAGATGCTCATCTTTAGTTTCTTGCGGATCTCTACCCGAGAGGCCCAGGTGTCAGCATTGAGGCCGGTGGTTTGGCCGGCGACGTGTCGTTAGTTTTCGCCCCACCGGGCTTATCCATTTCCCACGGCTTGCGCATTGTTTCGCGGCTTGGGGCTGCCCGAGCGAAGCCCGAATCGAGACTCAGCTAGCCTCTGAAATACAGGTATGCTCCCAGGATGGCGCTCAGGACCACTGCCGATCCTAGGATGTCGCGCCAATCCCAACTGGCGCGGGTTTGGCTCCGGTCTTCGCCGGTTTTGGTGGCGAAGGTCAGGCTCTGGATGGCCGCGTAGTCCGGTTTCGCCGTGATGTAACTCACGCCCACCATGACGATCGCCGACACGATTGTGATCAGGACGCTGAAGTACTGGAAATAAAAATTGTTGATGATCCAGAAAAACGATCCCGAGGTGTAGCCGTTTTGGAATCCTTGCAGGCCGAGGGTGACGGGAGTGTCGACCAGCATGCGGAAGATTCCCATCACAAAGCCGACGATCATCGCCCAGAGGGCGCCTTGCGCGTTGAGGCGTTTCCAGAAAACTCCAAAGAAGAACACGACGAAGATTGGAGGCGCAAGGTAGCCTTGCACCGCTTGCAGGTAGCCGTAAAGTCCGTTGGCGCCTTTGATCACCGGGATCCAGGCGAGAGCCACCAGGATCATCGCTGCGGTGGCGATGCGCCCGGTACGCACCAGCTGGTGTTGGGTTGCCTGTGGCTTCCACTTTCCGTACAGATCGACGGTGAAGAGTGTGGAGCATGCGTTGAATACGCCCGCGAGCGATCCCATGAGTGCGGATAGCAGACCGGCGACCACGATGCCCCGTAGTCCCGGGGGCAGTAAATATTGGACCATCAGCGGGAACGAACCCTGAGCGACGGAAGTGATGGCCTTGCCGTCGGGTCCGATGATTACACCCAGCTCCGGAACTTTGCCGCTCTTTGCCAGAGCATAGCAAACCATGCCGGGGATGATGAACAGATACACGGGAGACAATTTCAGAAATGCAGCGAAGATGCTGCCCCGACGCGCTTCCGTCTGGTTCGGCGCGCCCAGAGCCCGTTGCACAATGTACTGATCGGTGCACCAGTACCAAAGTCCGGTGATGGGCGCGCAGAACAGCATGCCCAGCCAGGGAAAATTTCCGTTGAAGTACCAGGCTTGCTTTACAACTTCGCCAGCGGAGTTCGTTTCGAGGACGGGCGCCCAAGTGCTGGTTACTCCCGCCGGGATCAGCGGCTTCCATAGATTGAACATTTCGGAGCCACAAATATGTCGGAGTTCGCTCCATCCGCCTAGTTTCGCGAGCCCATAAAATGTGAGGCAGGCCGAACCGGTGATCAGGATGATGGCTTGGACGGCGTCGTTATAGGCGACCGCGCGCATTCCGCCCAGCATGGTGTAGAGGCCGGTCAGGACGATGACCAGGATGGAGCCAATCCAGAAGCTGTCGATGTAGGTGCCAGCAATGGTGAGATGCATCTCCGGGAGCAGCGTGCTGAAGACGACGCCGCCGGCGAAGATGCCCACCGCGATTTTGGAAACAATAAAAGTGATGATCGAAACAATGGAGAGCACATAGCGCGATCCCGTGCTGAAGCGGCGCTCCAGAAATTCCGGCATGGTGAAGACCATGGACCGCATGTAGAAGGGAACGAAAACCCATCCGAGGACGAGGAGGCACCAGGCATGCAATTCGTAGTGCGCCAGCGCGACGCCGCTGGTTGCGCCCGCGCCGGCGAGGCCAACCACATGCTCGGATCCAATATTCGAACAGAAGATGGAAGCGCCGATGATCCACCAGCTGAGATTGCGCCCGGCGAGAAAGTAATCGGCGGCGGAGTCCTTGGCTTTGCTGACCACGTACCAGGCCACGCCCAGCAGGATGCTGAAGTAGATTGCGATGACGAACCAGTCAAGTCCGGTGATACGAGACACCACGTCGGCGGCCGCAAGCATCGGGGCAGGGTTCAGCATTCTTCCCTCCGTTCAGCTTAAGCTTTATAAACTAAACGGCCGGATTGTCCAAATGATTTGAGATCCGCAGGCGCGAGCGCGCGCAAACTGGCGGCACGGCTGTTCTGGATGGGGAAGAATCAGCAGCCCTACGCGTCAGCTGGTATGCAGGGTGGCCCGAGTCAGCCCGTGAGCGCCACTGAGTCGTAGGCCGCTCGAGACTTTGAATGGGCGCCCTGCCTCCCAAGTCTGGCAGTGGGCTGGGAGTTCGAAGCGTGAATCATGATCGTCGCCCGCGCACGATCGCATAGACGGGTGGTGGAGCTGAGCTTCCACTGCGTGATTCCAGAAGAGCAGGAGCCTCCGGTCGCGATGGTCAGTCTGGTTTCAACATGAGCGAAATGGCGCTTACGTCAAAATCAAAAGCGCCCGCGATCAACGCGTGTCTTGACACCGCCGTCGTTGTCAACGACGGGATGACCGGGTAAATCGAGCTTTCACCGAGCCAGCACTGCGTCGTCGTCGGAATCTGCCAGCGGAAAGGGTAGAACTTCCTGCGGGACGGGATTGAGCCAGACCGGCGCAAACGACTGCCGATGGAGGGGGCAGGGGCCATGCTGGCGCAACGCAGCCAGGTGGTGCGGCGTGCTGTAACCTTTGTTCGAAGCCAGCCCATACATGGGGAAGACGGGATCCCATTCGCGAATCAGGCGATCGCGTTCGACTTTCGCGAGGATGGAAGCGGCGGCAATCGATACGGAAAGCGCGTCGCCGTGAATGATGGGGTTTTGGGGCAAGTCGAAGTCGATACGCAAAGCGTCAATCAGCAAGTGATCGGGGGAGGGCGCGAGGCGGGAGACTGCCTCCCGCATGGCGACCCGCGAGGCCTGGTAAATGTTGATTTGATCGATGACGGCGGCATCGATTGCAGCCACTGCCCATGCGATCGCATGTTGGCGGATGCGTTCCGCCAAAACCTCGCGCCGTTCCGGTAACAATAATTTGGAATCGCGCAGGCCGCGCAGGCGATGTTCGGGATCGAGAATTACGGCTGCGGCTACGACGCATCCGAATAGAGAACCGCGTCCCACTTCATCCACGCCGGCGACCATGTGGGCTCCTGAAGCCCAGGCGATCTTTTCAAATTTCAAGGTGCAGCGTAGACGCTTGAGCAGCCGGAGTTTGGCGGCCGCGGCTGAGAGCTTCTTCTCCGGGACGAGTTTTGTTTGAGAAGGCACCGGCGTGGATAAAAACATCTTCGCCGAGAGTTGGCCGTCGAGCAAGGGGGAAAAGGGTGCGCGTACCTTGTCCATTCGAAGCCGGGGAATAGGCGAGCGCTGTAAACGCCGTGTTCTGGTCATGCCAGTCATGGAAGTCGGGCAGCCGATACCAGGCCGCCACCGTCGCTTTTGGTTCCATCGAGCGCAGAGCGTGACGATCCGGTCTGGCCTGGGATACGGAAGCGGCTCGCCTGCGACCGCGATTGACGACGCTGCACACCGCCGTATGGGCGCCGATTCTGAGCGTCATGATCAGAACGCAGAACCAGCAAAACCCGGGATTTTTGAGCAGCTGTCGTATTGCCACCCGAAGGTCTTGTCCGATCGTCTGCATGGAAAGGCCTCCAGAATTTCTCAGCCCGCAAGGGGCATTCTCGTCTCCCGGGTGGACATGGTCCAAGTTGTTGTCAGGCTGGGAGATAGGCCATGAGGCTGGTGCGCAGGGGGTGGGCTTGCCGGGCGAAATTGAGACTTTCTGTCCGGAAGTGGACAAGGCACCCGCCTTCGCATCTGCCTTGGAGGGGGTGGATTCTTCCTGGCGTGAGGCGCTGCCCGCGGGTAACCGGGAGTGAGTTACGCAGGTAAATTGACCAACCCGCGCGCGCTTGTTACTTTTGGGTGCAAGGAGTGCTCCCCACCCGTCCACCCGTGAGCGAACCTCTTCCCAATCAGCTTCCGGAACCGCCGTTGCCCGAACGACTGGACAAGCGCGTTCAAGTGGCTATGCCGCTGCGCGTGACCTACTGGGACAGGGAGAACAAACCGTGTCCGGATATGGCATGTACTTATGACATTTCTCCTCGAGGGGCGCGCATTGCGGGCTTGCGATCGGTGCAGGAAGTCGGGGACATTGTGGCCATTGAACGGACCCGCAACCACAAGATCTTCTGCCGGGTGATTTGGGTGGGGCAGCCGAATTCGCCGAACCGCGGACAGGTGGGGATTCAGTCTGTCGAGAGCGATCGGCCGATGTGGGGGTCGGAGCTGCGCGACATGGAGGAGATTTACGATCCCATTTCGCGGGACAAAGATTCGGGCAACCTGAAGGCGCCAGCGGGCGATCGGAATCGCCGACGCCGTTTGCGATTCCTCATTGCGGGAACGGCCGCGTTACAGAACCAAAAGCTAAGTGCGGTTCCGACCGAAACGATTCTGAAAGATCTGTCCGAGCAGGGATGCCTGGTTAGCGGCGCGCACCCATTTCCGACGGGGACCGATTTGAAGGTGGCGCTGAGTGTCGCGAATTACGATTTCAGCATCAAGGGGCAAATCAGGCATGCCGTTCAGGGTTTTGGGACGGGGATTGAATTCAGGGAGATCCGCAAAGGCGATCGCCAGATGCTGCAATTCCTGTTGCGCAGGCTGGAAGAGGAGAAGTTGGAAGAATCGTTCCAGCTGGAGGTGCAGCCGGTTTAGCCGGGAGCGCTGTTTTCGAGCCGCCGGGGCGTGTGACCCACGGCTTGCGCCGTGGGCTTTGGTTTCATTCGCCGCGTGGCGGCTCCCAAAATGCCAGTTGCCGCTGGACAGTCTAGGCGCTGGGCGCTGGTTCAGGAACTGCGGCGGCGACGTGCTCGCGGTCAACATCCTTCAGACGGGCGGCTTTGCCGCGGAGTCCACGCAGGTAGTACAGCTTGGCGCGACGGACCTTCGAGGAGCGCACCAGTTCCACCCTATCGATCACTTTGGCGTTCATGGGGAAGATGCGCTCGACGCCTTGACCAAAGCTCATCTTGCGAACCGTAAAGCTGGCCTGGGGGCCGCGGCTGCGGGAGATGACAACGCCTTCAAAGGCCTGCAGACGTTCCTTGTCGCCTTCCTTGATCTTGACGTGCACGCGGACAGTGTCGCCCGGAACGAAAGTGGGGATGTCGGTACGATTGGCTTTCGCCAGGAGTTTTTCGATAATCAGGTTCGACATGAGCTGGTCCTTTACGATTTCAAAATAGATTCTTACTCTGATTCCTAAATTTTCTGAGCCGTAATCTGCGCCAGTAATTTCTTGTCTTCTTCGCTGAGTGCGGCCCCGTCCAAAAGCTCAGGGCGATTGCTCAGCGTTTTTTCAAGCGCTGTCCGGCGGCGCCATTTCCGTATGGCTTCGTGATTTCCGGAGACCAGAACCTCCGGAATGACCATGCCGCGGAAATCTGCGGGCCGCGTGTAGTGCGGATAATCCAGCAACCCGCCCGATCCGCAAGTCGAACTCGCGCCATTTCCAGCCGGCGGTTCCATGTGCCGGGTGAACGATTCCTGCTGCGATGAAGCTTGGTTCCCGAGCGCCCCTGGAATCAAGCGAGTCACCGCGTCCAAAATCACCGCTGCGCCCAGTTCCCCGCCGCTTAACACGTAGTCGCCGATGGACAATTCGCGGTCGGCCAGGTGCTGGCCAACCCGCTCGTCCACGCCTTCGTAGCGTCCGCAGATTAGAACCATGCGATCGAGAGCAGCGAGTTCAGCGGCTACGCCCTGCTCGAAGCGCCTACCTTGGGCGGAGAGCAATACCACGCTCTGTTTGGCGTTGCTGGCGCGGCGCTGTTCCCGGCCGGCCACGTCCAGGGCTTCAATACATTCAAAGATCGGTTCCGGCTTCAGCACCATGCCTTCGCCGCCGCCGAAAGGGCGGTCGTCTACTGTCTTGTGCCGATCGTGCGCAAATGCCCGCAGATCGTGTACTTCAATCGTCGCCAGACCCGCTTCCCGTGCGCGGCGGACGATGCCAAAATCCAACGGTCCGCGAAAAAAATCGGGAAAGATCGTTAAGATATCGATCTTCATGGGCCGACCTAGCCACTGTCATGCTGGAGCGAGTGAGTCGTTCACCAACGCGAACGACGATCGAGTCGAAGCGCTCTTTCGACCCGCCCGGATGACCGGAACTTATTGCTTGCTGTTCTGCTCCTGCTTTTCTTCTGCCGTTAGCGGGCCGTTTACTTCCAGCAAGCCTTCGGGCAACTGCATGAAAATCTTCTTTTCGCCCAGATCCAGCTTTCGCAGATACGCCTCTGCGTACGGAATCTCGTACACTGAGGTTCCCGACCGAACGACCAACAGCGGCGCCTCGCCTGCTCCAAACTGCAAATCTGCAACTTGTCCGATCTCCCGATCTTCATCGAAGAGCGTGCAGCCGACCAAGTCACTCACGTAAGTCCAGCCGGATTCCAACGGCGCGCGTTCGGCCCGAGGAATCTGCAAGTCGCATTTCAAGAGCGATTCGGCTTCGGAAATCGAATCGATGCCGGCGAGCTTCAGGACGACTTGGCCTTTGTGCGGCCAAAATCCTTCAACTTCTAATTCTCGCCGCTGTCCGTCCGCGGTGAGCGCCCACAAACGCATGCCTTGACGAAATCGGCCGGGGGCGTTGGTTTGCGGCTCGACGGCCACTTCTCCCATGCGTCCCTGCGTTTTGCGGACCCAGGCGAGCGTGATGAAGGCGTCAGACATGGCCGACTCCGCCAATCCCCTATTCGAGGATTTCCAGGACGAAGTGTTTGTTGGCCTTCACGCCCGCCGCGTTTACCAAGTTCCGCACGGCGCGTACCGTTCGTCCCTGCTTGCCGATCACCTTGCCCATATCGGCTTCCGCGACGGTAAGTTCGAGGACCGTCTCCCGTCCTTCCTCCACCTGGGTGACTGAGACGGCATCCGGCGCCTCGACCAGTGACTTCACGACCTTCTCAATCATCGTTTGCACGTTCGGCTCGCTAATTTTCGGCTCAGTCAAAACGGGCTCCTGGTGGGCGGGTTCGAGCTTCCTGGGACGCGCACTTGAGTTTAGGCAACCGAGCCGGCGGCGGCCGGAACCGGCTTGGACACGATCTTGTTGACCCGGTCCGACATCTGGGCGCCTTTGGAAATCCAGTAAGTGATGCGCTCACGTTTGAGCTCGATGCTGGCGGGTTCGGTGCGGGGGTTGTAGGTTCCCACCACTTCGACCGGCCGGCCGTTGCGGGCGCGTTCCTTCTCGATCACGACCACCCGATAATGCGGTTGCTTGCGCGCACCCGTGCGCGATAGACGAATCATTAACACAGAGCTTTGTTTCCTTTCGCAGTCCACCCTGGCAGGGATCAGACAAACCATTATTATGCCGTAACTTAGGCGAGATGGCAAGGCAGAAGAGGCAGGCAGAAGAGGCAGTGGTAGAACAAGCCTACCCACATCGTATCCCCACAACCTCAGCGAGGGGGTTGCTTCCTTACCCCGCCCCCTAGGGGAATGCCCAGTAAAACTCGCCGCATACATCGCCGCGAAATAAGCAAGGAAGAGCGAAGGGAACGCCAGAAGCACTCTAAGACCCAGTTTCTGAGCAGCCCACTACCAGAGATCGAGATGGCTTGGTCTTTGCGATGTTACGCCCCCCCCACCCGACCCGTTGCTTTGACGCCACCTTGTCCGGTCGAACTGGCTACCGATGAGCGGCGTCAGAAACTCCGCATAAAATCCCGATTTGGAATTGCCAAGACGGTAATGCGTCGCCATGGGAGTGCACCCATAGAGCCGCCAGCGTCAATTCCGATCGCGGATCAACCCATTGGAACTTGTTCTGGACGATGATTCGTTATGTCGAGCCCGCGATCACGATCAACTCACAAGGGCCCTCAAAACCGGAAGCGGTCTCAAATTTCCCAAGCTCGCCTTCTATCTCTTGCCATGCACCGTCTTTCCCGGCTTCATCGAGGCCGGCCAGCATGGTGTGCAGGGCCCCGAAGGATTCCTTCTCGAAACGGAGGCAGTCGGCAGCTGATTTCATTTTTAGTGGTGCCGGAACCCGCCGCTCCTGTATGTCCTGAAATCCGGCTCGCGCAAGCGCATCGCGAAGCACTCCGTCCCCGCCGAGGCTGAAAGGTCCCGGCTGCCCCGGTGCCGGAGGCGGCAAGTTTGCGCGCCGTCGAATGATGGACACCGGGACGGAAAAGAACTGATTCCGATCTGCCGTGGAGTATACGATGGCCCCCACCCGGCCTCCAGGCTTGAGTGCTTTGTGCATTCCCGCGAGAGCCTTCGGCTGATCGGGGAAGTAGATCAAACCCACCCGCGAAATCACCGCATCGAAGCTGCCTGGTTCAACATCAAGATTTTCGCCGTCCAGTAGCCTGGTGTGGACGTTCTTGTATCCCTTACCCACGGCATTCTGTTTTGCGAAATCCAGGATCTTCGAAGAGATATCGGTCGCAAGCACTAAGCCATCCGGACCCACGCGTTTCGCGGCGTTGAGTGTCTGATCGCCAGCGCCGGCGGCAACGTCAAGTACCCGGCCTCCGGTTTTGACGCCGGCCATGTCAAGCATGAGTTCCGTGGCGGGGCCAAGCCACTGCTGAAGCGTTGGTCCCCAGTTGTCCCAGGCTTCGGCGGCTGCATCCCACTGCTCGCGTGTTGCTGTCTTGTAGCGCTCAGGATCGAATCCCGGCACCTTTTCCGATAGGGACACGAAAGTACCTCCAGATTTACCGACAATCTAGCTCCGGGTCGCACGAGGAGTCAAACCCTCATCGAGCCAGTCCCTAATTTGAATCTGCTTCGGAATCCAGCGGCACCGAGTCTTCGGATCCGCAACAGCTT
>Ga0193726_1002193_pt1 | contig 13639 bp, 13 predicted proteins | sample H2c1metaG_FD_144928 | JGI IMG/M metagenome (GOLD analysis project Ga0193726, IMG submission 144928) | Soil microbial communities from a riparian zone of the East river system, Colorado, United States - H2c1 | ecosystem: Environmental > Terrestrial > Soil > Riparian zone | place: USA: East River... | reverse complement strand
CAGGACGAATCTGTCCTTCAGGCGCGTCGAGACCAGGACGTCGTTGTTCGCCGACACCATCACGCCGGCGACGCCTGGGACGCGCTCGAGGAGGGCCATGCCGGCGGCCGGACCGAGGATGAACACACCCTTGGCGAGCGCGTCGGCGACGACGGCGCGATCGGTGACGAGCGTGACGCTCCGGCTCGCGCGTGCAGGTTCGCCCGTGTGCAGATCGATGATGTGATGGTAGCGGCGGCCGTCCTTGACGAACGCGCGCTCGTAGTCGCCTGACGTGCTGAACGTGCTGTTGGTGAGCTCGACGGTCGCGAACGGATCGTGCGTGCCCCGCGGATCCGCGATGCCGAGCTTCCACGGCCGATCGCCGCGCCGGCCCGCCACGTACATATCCCCGCCCGCCTGGATCATGAAATCGCGCAGGCCGTGCCTGCGCAGGATCTCGACCGCGTGGTCCACCGCGTAGCCCTTGCCGATGCCGCCCAGATTGATGCGCATGCCCTTCCGCTTCAGGAACACCGCGCCGCGGACGTCGTCGATCTTGATCGCGCGGTAATCGACGAATGCCAGCCGCGCGCGGATCGCGTCGGCGCTCGGAATGCTGTTGTCCTGATCCTGATCGAACTTCCAGACGTCGTTCAGCGCGCCAAACGTGACGTCGAACGCGCCGCTGGTCCAGACGCTGATCTGGTTGGCGATGTGCAGGATCTCGCGGACGTCCTTGTCCACGGCGACCGCGTGGTCGCCGGCCGCGCCGTTGATCTTCATGACGTCGCTGTTCGGCTTCCAGACGCTCATCAGAAGATCGAGGCGGTCGAATTCCCTGAAGGCGTCATCGAACGCCGACTGCGCCGCGGCGTCGTCCGTGGTCCACGCCGTGAGATGCAGCTCGGATCCCATTGCGAGCCGCGACCGTTCGAAGAGATGCGTGGGAAGCGGCAACGCGCCGCCGTTCCCGTGCGCGCACAACGCCGGCCCGGCGATCAGGAGCGGCGCGACAATCCGGAACACCGACGCTCGAAAGAGAGAACGCACGCGTGCATAGTACCAGCGTGAGACTTTCTTCCGCGCCTGTGCGTCTAACTACAGAGAGACGGCGAACCGCCATCTCATCCATCCTGACTTAGCCCCCGGCGACGGGGGCTTTTTTATGTCTGATTGTCACGGCCGTCACGGCCGTGTTGTCCGTTCGTTCCAATAGTGCGAAAACTTCACCAACTCTTTTCAACTTATTCCACGCATTGGATCGTCGCTGATAAAAAGTCGGTAATACGAACCGCGGCCTTAGCCGGACGACGTCCCCGATCGCTAGGATCGATCGTCGGGCAGTCGTCACACCAGTCGGCGCCAGGATCCTTCCTGGCGCTCTCTGGTCTGCTGGAGGAAGCATGAAATCGAATTCGTCCGTACTCGCCGCGCGCCACGCCGCCGCGTGGATCGCGATCACGATACTCGTCGTGTTCGCGCGGCCGCTCGCCGCGCAGACCACGAGCCGCCTGGTCGGCTCGGTCGTCGACGCGCAGGGCGCCGCGATCCCGGGCGTGACCGTCACCGCCACGAGCCCGCAACTGATCGGGAACAATACGGCCCTCACCGATTCATCCGGCCAGTTCCGGTTCCCCTCGCTGCCTCCCGGTGTGTACACCGTGAAGGCGGAATTGAGCGGCTTCAAGACGGCGACGCAAGGCGACGTGCACGTCACCGTCGATCAAACGCTGAACGTCAGCCTGAAAATGCAGGTGGCGGGCGTCGCCGAGACGGTGAACGTCGCGGCGGCCGCGCCGGTCATCGATACAACGTCGGCGGTCGGCGGCATCAACGTCGGCCAGGAAATCTTCGATCAGATCGCGGTGCACCGCGACATCTACGACCTCACGCGCCTCGCGCCCGGCGTGACGAAGGACACGTTCGGCCCGTCCTTCTACGGCTCGACGAGCGCTGAAAACAGCTACATCATCGACGGCCTCAACACGACCGGCGTCGACACGGGCACGGAAGGCAAGACGCTGAACACCGACTTCATTCAGGAAGTCCAGGTGCAGACCGGCGGCTTGAACGCAGAGTACGGCCGGCTGACGGGTGGCAACCTGAACGTCATCACCAAGTCCGGCGGCAACTCGTTCCACTCCGACGTGTTCGGCTTCGGCCAGGGCGGCGGTCTGCAGTCCGCCAACTCGACGGCCTCCCAGCTGCCGGCCACGTCGACGACCGTCACGAACACCGCGCACCTGGCGGACTTCGGCGGCGACGTGGGCGGATTCCTGGTGAAGGACAAAGTCTGGTTCTTCGGCGCGTACGACCGCGTCGATCAGCGCGACGAAGCGACGATCATCGCGCCGCTGACGTCGCCCGGCAGCCCCGCGCTCGGCAGCACGGTCCCGGCCGACATCACCAAGAACCTCTTTGCGGCGAAGGTGACGTTCAAGCTCAATCAGAATCACACCATCAGCGGCACCGTCACCGGCGACCCGAACACGCGCAACGGCGCGATCTTCACGACGCAGAACGGCCTCAACTTCGTCATCAACGGACCGCCCAGCACGTGGCAGGGGACGCTCACCCAGGGCGGCGTGGACTCGGTCGCCAAGTACGACGGCGTGTTCGGCAGCAAGACGCTCGTCAGCGCCATGGTCGGCCAGCACCGCGAGAAGGTCGAGTACGGCGGCGCCGGAGCATCGACGCCCCAGTCGATCGACAGCACGGTGGTTCCGAACCAGACCTCGGGCGGGTTCACCGCCTTCGACAACCAGAACTTCAAGCGCAACGTGGTCAAAGGCGACGTCACGCGCTACATCTCCAGCCACACCGTCAAGATCGGCGGCGACTACGAAGACGTCAGCGCCACGGTCGATCGGTTCGAGGGCGGCGGCGGACAGCGCATCTACAAGTTTTTCGACACCACCACCGGCATCACCTACTATCGCCACCGCTACTACGTGAACGACCAGGCGGCCGGCTTCAGCCGGACGGATCCGTCCACGTGGCAGATTCTCGATCCGCTCGTGGCGACGCCGGAAACGAAGAACACGTCGTTCTACGCACAGGACAGCTACAAGGTGATCTCGAGCCTGTCGGTGAACTACGGCGTCCGGTGGGAAAAGCAGCAGGTGCTCGGCCGCGACGCGGCCGCCGGGTTCTCCCTCAACAACAACGTCGCCGGCCGCGTCGGAGTCGTCTGGGATCCGTCGACCACCGGCAAGACGAAGATCTACTTCAACTACGGCCGGTACTACGAGAACATTCCGCAGGATATCAACATCCGCGCCTTCGGCGGTGAGGCGCAGGCGTTCTCCTACAACCTGTCACCCGATCCGTCGAATACGACTCCGGTCGCCGGCCTGCCGTCCAAGAACTCGCTGCTCGGCGGCTCGGCGGAGCCGGTCGATCCGAACCTGAAGGGGCAGTACATCGACGAGTTCCTCGGCGGGTTCGAGTACGAAGTGATGCCGCAGACAACGGTGGGAGTCCGGGCGATCTACCGGAATCTCGGCCGCGTGATCGAGGACTTCCTCGTGCCGGCGAGCGGTGAATACTTCATCGCGAATCCCGGCGAAGGCACGCTCGGTCAGTCCCTCGGCTTCTATAACGGCGGATCCGTGGCGGCGCCGACCGCGCAGCGCAAGAACAAGAGCGTCGAGCTCTCCCTGCGCAAACGCTACAGCGACAACTGGCAATTCCTCGCCAGCTATGTCTACTCGAAGCTGGAAGGCAACTACGACGGCACGTTCCAGAATTCGACCGGGCAGCTCGATCCGAACATCAACTCGGCGTTCGACTACGCGGACTTCCTCGTCAACGCGCAAGGCGAGCTGAGCAACGAGCACAAGAACCAGCTGAAACTCGACGGCAGCTACATGCTGTCCGGCGGAAAACTCGACGGCCTGGCCGTCGGCGGATCGTTCCACTGGCTCTCGGGGCTCCCACTCACCGCGTACGGCTACTCGTTCGCGTACGCCAACTGGGAGTACTACCTGACGCCACGCGGGTCGCTCGGCTATGGACCGTCCGACTACGAGATGGACGTCCACGTGGGCTATCCGATTCGGCTGGGCCGGGCGAAGGCGAACCTGCAGTTGAACGTGTTCAACCTGTTCAACCGGCAGGCCCCGACCGTGCTCGATCAGCGGTACAACCTCAACACGCAAGTGCACTGCGCGGGCATCGCCGCGGCGAACTGCAACGGCGACGGCGGCCTGCTGACGGGCCCCAATTCGCTTGTCCCGCTCGCGCAGCTCGCCAACCCGCAAGGCACGGCGACGAACCCGGACTTCCTGAGAGCCGGGACGTTCTTCACGTTGCCGCGCAGCGCGCAGATCGGCGTCCGGTTCACGTTCTAACGCGGCACGATTCGGTCGTGTAGGATCAGGGCCTCGCTTCGGCGAGGCCCTTTTCCTTTCAGGGGAGACTCCTGTTGAGGCGTGCGCTCGTACTCGCGCTGTTCGCCGCGGCGTTGGCGGTCACGGGATCACTCGCGTGCCGTTCCGAACGTGCGGCGCCTTCGCGCGAGCCATCTTCCGGCCATCCGGTCATTTTCCTCGGCCTCGACGCGGCCGACTGGAGCCTGTTAGACGGCTACATGGCGCGCGGCGTGATGCCGAATCTCGCGAAGCTCGCGGCTGAAGGCACGAGCGGCAAGCTGAAAACACTGTCGCCGGCGCTCTCGCCTCTCGTGTGGACGACGATGATGACGGGGACGAGCCCGCTGGAGCACGGCATCCTCGACTTCCTGCAGTTCGATCCGGCGACGGGGCAGCGCGAGCCGATCACCAGCAGCGAACGGCGTGTGCCCGCGATCTGGAACATGGCTGGCGCTGGCGGCAAGCGTCCGGCGATCTTCGGTCTGTGGGCGACGTATCCGGCCGAGGCGGTGAACGGCATCGTCGTCTCCGACCGGTTGTTCACGTTTCTCTATAAGGAGCAGGCGCCGCCGCCGGGCGTCGTCTATCCTGCCGAACGCGAGGCGTGGGCGCGCGAGGCGCTCGCGCGCGCGGACCGCTCGGCGAACGTCGACGCCGTCCACGCGTATCTGCCGTGGCTGACGCAGACTGAATACGACAAAGTTGCCGACTCAGACGATCCGTACGCGCACCCGGTGAGCGCGCTTCGACGCATGCTGATCGAGACGCAGGTCTACACGGATCTGTCGCTGCAGTGGATCCGCGAACAGCATCCGGATCTCGCCGTCGTGTACCTGCAGAGTACCGATACCGTCGGCCACGTGTTCGCGCCGTACGCCCCGCCGCGGCAGGCCGCCGTGAGCCAGGAGGCGTTCGATCACTTCAGCGGTGTCCCGGAGCGTTTCTTTCACGCGATCGACGAGCGGATCGGCCAGTACCGCGACGCCGCCGCGGCGACGGGCGCCGTGCTGATGATTGCATCCGACCACGGCTTCTATTGGGGCGAAGGCCGGCCGACGCAGTTGTCGAGCGTCGCGACCGCCAGCGCCGCCAAGTGGCACGCGCCGGAAGGCATCTACCTGATCTGGGGCCCCGGCGTGCCCGCGAAAGCGGGGCACTCGGCCGCTGGCGACGTGCAGCAGGTGTGCGCGACGCTGCTCGCGCTGCTCGGGCTGCCCCCGGGACGCGACGTCAACGGCGATCCGCTCGAAGGCGCGTCGTCCGTCAAGGCTGCGCGCGCGGACTACGCAGCGTCCTATCATCCGGCGGCGGCGCACGGGTCCGTGCTCATGCCGTCACGGATCAGCAGGCGGTCGAGAATCTGAAGTCGCTCGGCTACATCAGCGGATCCGAGAGCTCCACGGCGCCGGCCGGCAGCCGCGGGACGACCCGGACCGCGGCGTCCTATAACAATGAAGGCGTGATTCAGAAGGAGCGGCGCAAGTTCCCTCAGGCGATCACCGCGTTCGAGCAGGCGTTGAAGATGGACGAGCACCTGGCGTCCGCGCTCTGGAACCTCAGCGACGTGCTGTATGCGATGGGTCAGGATCTCGACCGCTCGGACACGCTCCTGATCGCCGCGTTTGGCGGCGGGATGCCGGACGGCGCGAAGTACGTGATCGGCCGCGCGATTGCGTACCAGCGCAACGGCGATCCCGCGCGCAGTCTGCGGTTGATGGACGCAGCCGTCGCGGCGAACGGGCGCGATCCGGAGCTGTGGCTGTTCCGGGGACGCTATCGCACCGAGCGCGGCGACTGCCGCGGGGCGGCCGCCGATTTCGATCGCGCCACGGCGCTCGCGCCGGCGAACGCCGCCGCCTTCAGCGCGTCGGGCGTCGCCCGGCTCTGTCTGGGCGATCGCGCCGGCGCACGGCGCGCGTTCGAGCACGCGCTGCAGCTCGATCCCGCGCAGCCGAAGATTCGCGACTATCTGTCCAGCCTGCAGCGCTGACCGGAAGGAGCGTCATCGTGATCCGAACCATCTTCGCGGCCATCTTCCTCCTGTCAGCCGCGACGCTCGCTCCGGCGCAGACGGCGGCCTCCGTGCCCACGGTCCGCGAGCACATCGACGCGATGCGCCATCTGCGTCTCGGTCAGGACTCGATGCACGAAGAGCACTGGGACAAGGCGGAGGAGGAGTTCAAGGCCGCGATCAAGCTCGAGCCGACGCTGGAGATGGCGCACTACGGCCTCGGGCAGGTGTACATGAACACGAAGCGGTATCCGGCAGCAGTCACGGCGTTTCTGGCTTGCCGCGAGGCCTTTCTCGCCAACCGCGCGAGCCTCGCGTCCAACGATTTGCGCGCGCAGCGCGCGCTCGACGATGAGATTCAGGCGCTCGAAGAGGAGCGCACGCTGCTGACCACCGGCCGCGTCACGTTCATGCTGTCCGGCGGACCGGCGGATCTGGATCGGCGCATTGCCGAGATGCGCGCGAGCCGTTTCCACAACGAAAAAGGGTTGGCTCCGGTTCCAGCGTGGATCAGCGTCGCACTGGGCAGCGCCTATTTCCGCGCCGGAGCGCTGGCCGACGCCGAGCGCGAGTATCGAGCGACGCTCGCGGTGGATCCGGGTGTCGGCGAAGCCCACAACAACCTTGCGGTGATGTGCCTGCTGAGCGGCCGGTACGACGAAGCGGCGGAGGAGATCAAAGCCGCGGAGCGGGCCGGCATCAAGGTGAATCCGCAGCTGAAAAAGGACGTGGAGAAAGCGCGCGGCGGGCGCTGACGCGCTTACCGAAGCTTCCGCAGCACGTCCATCCCGCCCATCTCGAAATCGTAGGCCAGCCCGGAACTGAGCGACTCGTAGAAGCGCTTGCCGAGCTCTTCGTGCGCGGGATGGCGGAGGTACGCCTGCAGGCCGTCGAGATCGTCGAAGTCGATCGCCGCGATGTAGTCGGCCGCGTCAGGGACGAGCGCTTCGTAGCCCGCGCCGTGGACGACGCGCGTGCCGATGCGCACGTTCCTTACGGACGCGATCTCGCGCACCGCCCGCTCGAACGCCGCGACAAACGCCTCGCGCTCGGCGGCGGTCAGATCCGCCCGCGGTTTCATCAGGACGATATGAGAGATCACCAGCCCCCAGCCCCTAGCCCCGAGCCCCTAGGGAAATCCAGCCGCGAAGCCAATAGTACACAAGCCCGACGTACTCGTGCGCCACGTAGCTCGAGAAGCGCAGCCCCTCGGTCGTCGGGATGAAGGACCTGATCCGCGACTCGAAGTTCAGCGGATCGGCCGCGATCGCCGGCACCGCGTCGATGCCGGCGGTGCGGAATGTCGCGATCGAGCGGCGCATATGGATCTCCGACGTCACCAGCACGACGTGCTCGTGGTGGCGCTCGCCTCCGTTTGAATCCCTCCCGCCGCGCCGCCGGAGCTGATGATCCACGGCGAGCCGAGGCCGGTGATACACGTCCACGGCCTCGAGCACGCGCGCGGCGCCCGCGAGGTCGAGGACGCAGCACGCTCCAGGCGAGTGTCAGCATCGAGAGGACGGCAAAGCCGCCGGTCGAGATGAGGTAGTAGAGCAGCAACGGCGGCTACCGGCGCTTCGGCGGCTTGCCGCTCCACGGTCGGCGTCCGCGCGGCGGAGCGCCGGACGGCGGAGCGCCGGACGGCGGACGACCGCCCCAGGGCCGATCGCCGCGCGGCGGACTGCTTGGCCGCGAATCGCTCGGAGGCTTCGGACCGCTCGAGTCGAACTTGTGCGATCGCGCGCCGCTCTTTTTCTTGAACCGCTCCCGTGGATCCACGTGCTTGCCGCCGGGCCGCCATCCCGCGCCGCGCTTTTCGAACACCGGCTTCGGCCACAGCTGTCCGCGCGAGAACCACTTGAAGACGACGTCCTGGTTCGTGCGCTTGAGCTGATTGAACGTCGGCAGCAACTCGTCCTTTTCGCGCGCGCGAAACGCCGTCGCGGTTCCGTCGATCAGAATGGTCCAGTACGCGTAACGCGGTGGCATGCGGCTCAATTGTCGCATCATCCCCAGCCACTAGCCACCAGCCCCTAGCCGCAGCCACCAGTCTGTGGTTAGGGATCAGGAACGCAGTGGGATCTACAGGCGTTCTAATCGCTTGATCTTCTCGACCAGGGTCGTCCGCTTCAAGTTGAGGAGCTTCGCAGCCTGGCCTTTGTTCCCGCCGGTGCGCTCGAGGGATCGCTGGATCAGGTCGCGTTCGATGGACGCGACGAAGCGATCCAGATCCATCCCTTCCTCGGGCAGGGCGACGGTCGATGAGAGGGTCGGTTCCTCGGCATGCTGGATCTCCGGCGGTAGATCGCTGACGTCGATCTGCGATCGCCCCACGGTGAACGCGGTCGCGCGCTCGATGGCGTTTTCGAGCTGGCGCACGTTGCCGGGCCACGGATACGCCATCAGCCGGCGCATGCCTTCCTGCGACACGGTGAGCTGCGACCCCGGCGGCCGCGGGGGATCGCTTTCCGCCAGAAACTTCTCCAGAAAATGCTGCACGAGCAGCGGGATGTCTTCCTTGCGATCGCGCAGCGGCGGCAGCTCCACCGGAATCACGTTGAGGCGGTAGAACAGATCCTCCCGGAACTGGCCGTCCGCGACCATCCGGCCCAGGTCGCTGTTGGTCGCCGCGATGACGCGCACGTCCACCTTGATCGTGTGCGAGTCGCCGACGCGCTCGAACTCGCGCTCCTGGAGCACGCGCAGCAGCTTCATCTGCAGCGCCTGGCTCATCGTGCCTACTTCGTCGAGGAAGAGCGTCCCTTTGTGCGCCTGCTCCATGCGTCCCTGGCGGTTGCCGACCGCGCCGGTGAACGCGCCGCGCACGTGGCCGAAGAGCTCGGCTTCGAGCAGCGTTTCGGGAATCGCGCTGCAGTTGAGCGCGACGAATCGGTGCATGCGCCGCGGGCTGCTCTGGTGAATCGCGCGCGCGACGACTTCCTTGCCCGTCCCGGTCTCGCCGCTGATGAGAATCGTGCTCGCGGTGGCCGCCACCGTTTCGAGGAGCTGGAACAGCCGCGCCATCACGCGGCTCTTGCCGACGATGCCTTCGAAGCGGTAGCGCGCGTCGAGCTGCGCGCGCAGGTACGCGTTCTCAGATTTCAGCCGCCGCTGCTCGAGCGCGGAGTCGAGAACGTGGAGCAGCTCGTCGATCTGAAACGGCTTGCTGACGAAATCCCACGCGCCCCGCCGGATCACTTCGACGGCGTCCTTCACGGTGCCGAATCCGGTGATCACGATCGCGATGATGTCCGGATAGCGCTGGACGGCCGCCTGTACTAATGACGATCCGTCGATTCCGGGCAGTCGCAGATCGGTGATCACGATGTCGAAAGCGAAATCGTTGATGCGGGCGAGGGCGGCTTCGCCAGAATCGGCCTGCTCGACGTGGTAGCCGCGATCGGTGAGTTGCTCGGCGACCGCCTGCCGCAGCGGTGCCTCGTCTTCGACGAGCAGGAGATGTTTAATCTGGTCAGTCATTTACGAGGCGCCAATATATTGACACTGCAAGGGAGGCAGTGTCCAGCCCTTGGAAGAACCCCCCAATCCGCAATCCCTAATCCTCATTCCCCAATGACCCGATAACCCCCTGTGGAGGCAACTGCCAAGTGGAACGCAAAACCATCTCGATCATGAAGGCGTGCGAGTTGGTCGGCGTGAGTCGCCGCACCATCTACAACTGGCTCTCGAGCGGTAAGATCGAATACGTGCGGACCGCCGGCGGATCCGTGCGCATCTTCGTCGATACGCTCTGGCGCGATCCGCACAAGGCTGATCGTCCCGCGATGCAGGGCATGTGGCAGGCTGAAGGACGGAACCAGGCCTGATGCTCCGCGCGTTCAGCCCCTTGAGTGTGGAAGAACTCCTGGCGAAGAGACCGATGGACGAAACACCGGAATTGCGTCTCCTGTTTCATCGCCTGAACAACCAGCTCGGGATCATCCTCGCGCACGCGGAGTTGCTCGAGGCCAAAGCCACCGACGACATCCATCGCGCGCGCGCGTCGCAGGTCGTGGCCAGCACGCTCGAGGCCATGGGCACGGCCAAAGAGATCCGGAGCCACGCAACCTCCCCCAGCGGTACCCCCGAAGCCAGCTAGTTCTACGACCAAAATTGTAATATCAGCGCCAAACACTTGACGCAAGACCGTCGAATTTCGTCAAAATATTGACGAAATCTACGGTTTTTCGACCTAGTGTCAAGGTCGCTGTCCCATCTCGCGAAATCAATTAACAACTTACAATTCAATAAGTTACAAAGATAACTGTGGGCCTCGTGCCACGGGCCGGGACACAGACTCGGCCGTTGGTACCGGGGTTGCGATAGCGTGCACTGAGCTGAAGCGTTACGCAACGTCAGCGAAAGGGAGACTGTAATGCGCGCCCAACCGGCTACCGTCAGTCAGAACCGCCGCATCGTCGGCGGCTTGCCGTTCGTCGAATCGCTGGCGCGCCGCATGGCCGCGTCGATGCCGAATTCCATCGATATCGGCGACCTGGTGCAGGACGGCGTCATCGGTTTAATCGATGCCGCGCATCGGTTCGACGAAGGACGCGGCATCAAGTTCGAAACATTCGCCGAGCGCCGCGTGCGCGGCGCGATGATCGACGCGCTGCGCCGAGACGCGTGGCCGCGCGGCGTCAGACGGCAGCGGCGCGAACTCGACGCCGCGCGTGAAGCGCTGCGGCGCGAGCTCGGGCACGAGCCATCCATGGCCGATCTGGCGGCGCGCGTCGGATCCGACGAGAAGCGCCTGTCGCGCACGATCGTGCGCATCAACACCATCGAAGCCACATCCCCGCTCGCCACCGGCGAGCATTTCGACGAAAGCTCCCTGCCGACCGCGCTGGTGCCGTCGGAGCCCGATTCCCCGCACGTCGCGTATGAAAAAGTCGAGACGCGCGAGCGCGTCCGCCGCGCGATCGAATCGCTGCCGCTGCGCGAGCAGAAGGTGATCGGCCTCTACTACTACGGCGAAGTGACGATGAAGGAGATCGGGGCGGAGATCGGCGTGAACGAGTCGCGCGTCTCGCAGCTGCACGCCCGCGCCATCCGGCGCCTGCGCGATCAGCTGGGCGACATGGGGCCGCAGCAGGTCGCCGAGATGCGCAGCGCGTTCATGGCGTTCGCCGCGAAGAAGCCGAAGATGGTGAAGGCCGAGCTCCCGCATTCGCAGGCCGAGCAGATCGCGACGCCGCACTCGGTGGTGCTGCAGTACAAGCCCGCGAACAGGCGCCCGACGCCCGCGCGCGCGGCGCTCAAACCCGCCGGTCGCCGGCACGCCATCGCGGTCGCCAGGTAAGAAAGAACGGAGGGCACGGAAGCCATATCGGCTTTACCGTGCCCTCGTCCGTTTGTGTTCGTGTCCGCCGTGGTGCCGCTGCAGGCACACCCCGCTATACTTCCCGCAGATGCTCGATCTCCCTGGTAAGGTGGCCGTCGTCACCGGTGCGGGATCCGTTGGCCCGGGCTGGGGCAACGGCAAGGCGACGGCGGTCCTGCTCGCGCGCCAGGGTGCCAGCGTCTTCGGCATCGACATCCACGCCGAGGCGGCCGCGGTCACCGGCGCGCTCATCGAACAGGAAGGCGGCGTGTGCGCCACGCATCGCTGCGACATGCTCGTCGCCCGCGACGTGCAGGCCGCGATGGACGCCTGCCTCGCGCGCTTCGGCCGCATCGACATCCTGATCAACAACGTCGGCGGTTCCGCCCCGGGGGATGCGGCGTCCATGACCGAGGAGGTCTGGGATGCCCAGATCGACCTCAACCTGAAAACCGCGTTCCTCGGCTGCAAGTATGTGCTGCCCGCGATGGAAGAACAGGGCGCCGGCGCGATCGTGAACATCGCGTCGATCGCCGGCCTCCGCCATCACGTGGCCGGCCGCACCTACGCCGCGTACAGCGCCGCGAAAGCCGGCATGATCGCGCTCGGCCAAGCGACCGCGCTCGCGTACGTGAAAAAGGGCATCCGCTGCAACACCGTCGTCGTGGGAACGATGCACACGCCGCTCGTGGAAGCGCGGGTGGCGCATCAGATTGGCGGCGGCGACATCAAGGCGCTGATCGCCACACGCGAGAGTGGCATTCCGATGGGCCGCATGGGCGACGCGTGGGACGTCGCGCACGCCGTGCTGTTCCTCGTGTCCGACGAGGCGCGCTACATCACGGCGACAGAGATCATCGTCGACGGCGGCATTTCCGCGGCCAGACCGTGAGGACTCAAATGGCGAGAATCACATTTCCCCCGTTGGCCGACATGTCGCCGGCGGAGAAGTCCGCGTACGACGAAGCGGCCGCGGGCCTTCGCGGCCACGCGCCCGCGCCGATGGCGGCGTGGCTCCGCAACCCGGAGCTCGCGCGGCGCGCCCAGAAACTCGGCGAGTACATCCGCTTCCAGATCGATCTCTCTCCCCGCCTCCGCGAGCTGGCGGTGCTGGTGGTCGCGCGATACTGGTCCGCGCATCACGAGTGGCGCATCCACAAGGAGAAGGCGATCGAGCAGGGCCTGAGCCCTCACGTGATCACGGCGATCACCGCGCGGCGGCGGCCCAGGTTCGAGGACGACGCCGAGCGCGTGGTGTACGACATCGCGATGTCGGTCGTCGACACGCGCACGCTCCCGGACGCACTCTATCGGGAGGGCGTGGCGGCGCTCGGTGAAAAAGGCGTCGTCGAGCTCGTGAGCGTCCTCGGCTACTACACGTTCGTCTCGATGACGCTTCTCGCGTTCGAGATCGGATTGCCGGAGCAACTTCAGCCCGAACTGCTGTGACGAGGCCCATCGACATCCGCATCACCGGCGGCACCATCGTCGATCCCGCCCGCGGGATCAACGGGCCGGGCGACGTTCTGATTCACGGCCGCGCCATCGTGTCCTCGGGCGTGTCTTCCGGCGACGCCGGTCTGGCGACGACGACGATCGACGCGAACGGGTGCCTCGTGCTTCCTGGCCTGATCGATTTTCATGCGCACTTGTATGGGGGCGCCACCGAGAGCGGCGTGTACGCGGACACCGCGCTGCTGCCGATGGGCGTCACGACCGCCGTGGACGCCGGCAGCTGCGGCTCGGCGAACTACGAGAGCTTCGCGCGCTCGGTCGTCCCGGCCAGCCGCGTGCGCCTCTTCAGCTTCATCAACATCGCGCCCGACGGCCTGATCGTCACGCGTCTCGTCGAGGAACTCGATCCGAGACACTACGACGAGCCGAGGATCGCCGAGTTGATGGAGCGGTATCACGGCCAGTGCCTCGGCTTGAAGGTTCGGTTATCGAAGG
>Ga0193726_1002192_pt1 | contig 13646 bp, 12 predicted proteins | sample H2c1metaG_FD_144928 | JGI IMG/M metagenome (GOLD analysis project Ga0193726, IMG submission 144928) | Soil microbial communities from a riparian zone of the East river system, Colorado, United States - H2c1 | ecosystem: Environmental > Terrestrial > Soil > Riparian zone | place: USA: East River... | reverse complement strand
GCGGCTGGACGGCCCGGACAAAGTCGCGGGCCGCGCGAAGTATTCGTACGACATCAGCCGGCCCGGCATGATCTACGGGAAGATCCTGCGCTCGCCGCACGCGCACGCGCGAATCGTGGCGATCGATCTGTCGGCGGCCCAGAAGGCGCCGGGCGTCAAGGCGGCGCTCGCGCACAAGGAGCCGGGCGCGCAGGTGATGTTCCAGGGCGACGAGGTCGCGGCCGTCGCGGCCGACACCGAAGAACACGCCTGGGACGCCGTCAGGCTGATCAAAGTTGACTACGAGGTGCTCCCGCATCTCGCGTCCGTCGATCAGGCGATGGCGCCCGACGCGCCGGAAGTCTTCACCGGCGGCAACACGAAACCGGGCCCCACGCTGGAGCAGGGCGACATCGACGCCGGCTTCAAGCAGGCCGCGCACGTCGTCGAGGCGACCTATTCGACGCACGTGATCACGCACGTCTGCCTCGAGACGCACGGTTGCGTCTGCGAGTGGGACGGCGACAAGCTCACCGCCTGGGTGTCGACGCAGGCGGTGCACGGGACCGCGCAGGGGTTCGCCAACGGACTCAAGATTCCGCAGACCAACGTCCGCGTCATCACGCAGTACATGGGCGGCGGGTTCGGCAGCAAGTTCGGCCCCGATGCGCAGGGGCTGATTTGCGCGCGGCTCGCGCAGCAGGCAAAGCTGCCGGTCAAGCTGATGCTCGATCGCAAGGAAGAACATCTCGCGACGGGCAACCGCCCGTCGGCGACCGCGCACATCAAGGCAGGCGTCACGGCCGAGGGCAAACTGATTTCGTACGACGCGCAGAGCTGGGGCACCGGCGGCGCGGGCGCGACGTCGAATTTCCCGCTGCCGTACATCTACGTGTTCCCGAACCGGCGCCGCACGCACAAGGACGTCTACATCAACGCCGGCCAGCAGCGCGCGATGCGCGCGCCGGGGCATCCGCAGGGCTGCTTCCTGACGGAAATCCTGATGGACGAGCTCGCGGATCGCGTGAAGATGGATCCGGTCGAGTTCCGCATCAAGAATCTGCCGGCGCAGGCGCCCAACGCGATGTGGGCCGACTACTTCGCGCGCGGCGCGAAGGCGTTTGGCTGGGACAAGCGCCACGCGACCGGCGATCCGACGCCGGGCCCGATCAAGACCGGCTTCGGCTGCTCCGCGCACCAGTGGGGCGGCGGCGGACGCGGCTCGAAAGCGCACTGCGACATCAACGCCGACGGCACGGTCGTGATGAAGTGCGGCACGCAGGATCTCGGCACCGGCACGCGCACGACGGTCACGATGGTCACGGCTGAAACGCTCGGCCTCCCGATGAGCGCCGTGAAGGCGGAGATCGGCGACACGATGTATCCGTTCAGCGGCGGCTCCGGCGGCAGCACGACGACCGCGAGCGTGATGCCGGCGATCCGGGTGACGGCGGGCAAAGCGCTCGACGCGCTGTGTGAAAAGGTGGCGCCCACGCTTGGCGTGGACGCGGCGACGCTCGTCGCGAGCGACGGCCGCATCCACGTGAAGAACGATCCGTCGAAGGGCGTAGCGTGGAAGGACGCGTGCAAATTGATCGGCACCGAGCCGATTTCGGTTGACGGCGACTGGATGGACGGCCTGTCGTCCACCGGCACGAGCGGCGTCCAGTTCACGGAAGCCGAAGTGGACATCGAGACCGGCATCGTGCGCCTGAAGCGCGTGCTGACGGTGCAGGACTGCGGGTTGATCGTCGACAAGCTCCTCGCCGAAAGCCAGGTCCACGGCGGCATCATCGGCGCGATCAACTTCGCGCTCTACGAGGACCGCATCCTCGATCGCGTCACCGGCCAGATGGTGAATCCGAACATGGAGTTTTACCTCGTGGCGGGGATGTCGGACGTGCCGAAGATCGATGTCATCCTGAACAACATGCCGGAGCGGGGCGTCATCGGGATCGGCGAGCCGCCGACCGTGTCGACCGCGGCGGCGATTGCGAACGCGGTGAGAAACGCGACGGGCGTGACGATCCGCAGCCTGCCGCTCACGCCACAAAAGGTGCTCGACGCGCTCGAGCAGGAAAAAGCAGGAGGGACGCTGTGAAAGCGTTTGCCTACGTCAATCCGGCGAACGAGAAGGAAGCCGTCGGTGCGCTCACTGGCGGACGCGACAAAGTCATGCTCATCGGCGGCGGGCAGGATCTGCTCGCCCGGATGAAGGATTACGTCGCGCAGCCCGATCGCATCGTCAACATCAAGAACGCGCTCGACGCGACGATCGTCACGACGCCGGACGGTGGACTGAAGATCGGCGCCGCGGTGAAGATCGCGGACCTCGCCGAGCACGCGCAGGCGCTGGCGATGTATCCCGCGCTGATCCAGGCGGCGGGCGAAGTCGGCACGCCGCAGATCCGCAATCAGGGGACGGTGGGCGGCAACATCAACCAGCGTCCGCGGTGCTGGTACTTCCGCAACGAAGAGTTCGTCTGCTTCAAGAAGGGCGGCACGCGCTGCTTCGCGCCCGCGGGCGAGAATCAGTTCCACGCGATCTTCGGCAACGGGCCGAGCCACATCGTCCACCCGTCGAGCCTCGCGGTGCCGGCGGTGGCGTACGGCGCGAAGTTCCGCCTCGTCGGCCCGAAGGGCGAGCGGATCGTGGACGCGGCGGACTACTTCACGATGCCGACGCTGCAGAACGTCGTGTACGAGAACGTGCTGGCGGCCGATGAAATCTTCACGCACCTGCTGCTGCCGGCGCCCGGCAACGTGAAGCACGGGCACTACGAAGTGCGCTACAAGGCGTCCCACGACTGGCCGATCGCGTTCGCGACGGTGGTCCTGGCGATGAACGGGCAGACGATTCAGTCGGCGCGCGTCGTGATGGGCGCGGTCGCGCCGATTCCGTGGCGGTCGCCGGCGGCGGAGAAGGCGCTGGCCGGAAAACCGATCGACGCCGTGACGGCCGCGGCCGCCGCGGACGCCGCGCTCGAGGGCGCGAAGCCAATGAGCCGCAACGGATACAAAGTACAGGTAGCCAAGACCGCCGTGAAACGCGCAATCCTGCAAGCGGGCGGGATCAAAACTGTGTAATGCAAAATGCGAAATGTCGAATGCAGGACTCCTGCGTTCCGTGGCATTTTGCATTTTACATTCTGCATTTCGAGGATCTGTATGGAGCCTTTGACATCATCCAAGCTAGTCCACGGCGTCCACTGTCTGAACATCCGCCACAAAGGGATGTACACGACCTCGGTCCCGAATCCCGGCGAAGAGCAGTTCTTCGACGCCGTCGACTCCGCCGCGTACTGGTGCGTCGAGACGGCGACCGGCTTCGGTCCCGACGGCGAGCCGGTGCGGCCGGATTGCTGCAGCGGAGAGCGCGACTGCTGTAAGCACTGATCGAGAAGTCTTCTTTCACGAAGACACGATGAGCACGTAGCTCACGAAGCCAAAAGGGCTTTTCTTCGTGATCTTCGTGATCTTCGTGACTTCGTGATAAACAGGCCTCGCGAATGAGCAAGATAAATCTAAGAGTAAACGGCGCCGCGCGCAGCGTCGACGTCGAGCCTTCCGTTCCCCTCCTGTACGTGCTGCGCAACGATCTCGGCTTGCAGGGCCCGCGGTTCGGGTGCGGACTCGGGCAGTGCGGTGCCTGCACGGTGATCATCGACGGCGTCGCGGTCCGCTCGTGCGTCACGGCCACGTCGAGCGTCAAGGGCGAGATCACGACGCTCGAGGGCATTTCGACAAACGGCGCGCTGCATCCAATCCAGCAGGCCTGGATCGCGGAGCAGGTGCCGCAGTGCGGCTTCTGCCAGAACGGGCAGATCATGACCGCCAAGGCGCTGCTCGATAAGAATCCGCATCCGACCGACGCGCAGATCCGCGACGGGATGGCGCACGTGCTGTGCCGCTGCATGACCTACTACCGCGTTCAGGCCGCGATCAAGCGTGTGGCGAAGGGGGAAGCATGAGCACTCCCTCGACCTCGCGCCGCGATTTTCTGAAATCCTCTGGCATGCTCGTTGTCGGGATTGGCGCGGCGGGCGCCGCTGTCCCGTTCGTCGAGAGTGCGTCCGCGAAAAAAGCGGCGATGCCGTATCCCGATCCGGACTTTCACCAGCTCGATTCGTGGATCGTCATCCGCCAGGACAACACCGCGACGTTCTACGTCGGCAAGACCGATCTCGGCCAGGGCACCGGCACGGCGTTCCGTCAGCTGATGTGCGACGAACTGGACCTGCCGTACAAGAACACCGCGTGCGTGATGGGCGCGACCGACGTCACCGTCGACCAAGGCGGGTCCGGCGGATCCGACGCGATTTCGGTGGACGGCTGGCCGATGCGCCGCGTCGCGGCCGAAGCGCGGCGCGTGCTGCTCGAGATGGCATCGACGCGATTCGGCGTCCCCGTCGAGAAGCTGTCAGTTTCCGACGGCGTCGTCTCTGTGGCAGGTGATCCGTCCAGGAAGATCACATACGGCGAACTGATCGGCGGCAAGCGGTTCAACGTGATGCTGACCGGCGAGAACATCGATGCGACGACCGGCGTCGCAAAGGTGAAGCCGGTCCAGGATCTCAAACTCGTCGGCCAGTCGCCGCAGCGCTACGACATTCCCGCGAAAGTGGACGGCTCGCTGAAATGGGCCGTGGACGTCAAGCTGCCCGGCATGGTCCACGCGCGCAACGTGAAGCCGCCCGTGGCGGGCGCGAAGTTGATCAGCATCGACGAGTCGTCTGTCCGCGGCATCCCGGGATTCGTCCGCGTCGTGAGCAAGGGCAACTACGTCGCCGTCGTGTGCGAGCGCGAAGAGCAGGCGATCGCGGCGGCGAGGCAGCTGAAGGTCAACTGGCAGAAGCCGGCGGCCGCTCCGTTCCCGACCTCGGTCGGTCTCTTCGATTACATGCGCGGCGCGACGCCGACGTCCACGAAGGGGCCGACCGACGTCGGCCATCCCGACGAAGCGTTCAAGGCGGCCGCGAAAGTCGTCGAAGCGGATTACGAAGTGCCGTTCCAGGGCCACACCGCGATTGCGCCGGCGCACGCGCTGGCCGATCCGTCGAACGGCCAGATGACGATCTACTCCAACGAGATGAAGGCGTACGGGCTGCGCAACGGCGTCGCGCAGTTTCTCGGCATGCCCCGCGAGCAAGTGCGGGTCGTCTGGATGGATGGTCCGCAGGGATTCGGCCGCACGGCGGCGGGCGACGCGGGATTCGAAGCCGCGTACATCGCGAAGGAAATCGGCCGGCCGGTCCGCATGCAGTGGATGCGCCACGAAGAAACGGCGTGGGACACGAAAGGGCCGGCCTATACAGTAAAGATGCGCGGCGGCCTCGACGCGCAGGGCCAGCTCGTCGCGCTCGACTACACCGCGCGCGCCGCCGATTACTGCCATCTCGGTTACAACGAGCCGGACACGGTGCTCATCGCGCAGTTGATGGGCAGCCGGCGCGCGACGCCCGCACCCGGCCAGGCCGTCGGGCCGTCGAACATGTACGCGATTCCCCACACGCGCGTCACCACCCAGGTCGTCAGCCTGCCATTGGTGTGGGAGACGCCGCTGCGCACGGGCAATCTGCGCGATCCGAATGGTCCGCAGTCCACGTTCGCCGCCGAGTCGTTCATCGACGAGATGGCGGCCGCGGCGAAAACCGATCCGGTCGAGTTCCGCACGCGGATGATCACCGCGAGCAGCGAAGACACCGTCTTCCACCGCGCGCGATCGCTCGCCGTCGTGAAGGCGGTCACCGAGTTGTACGGCTGGGACCCGCGCCCGTCGCCGAAACTGCGCGGCACGGAAGAGATGCTCACCGGACGCGGCATCGCGTACGCATTCCGCGGTCAGACGGTCGTCGCGCAGATCGCCGAGGTCGAGGTGAACCGCCGGACCGGCCACGTCTGGGTGAAGCGGATCGCGTGCGCGTACGACTGCGGACTCGTCGTGAATCCCGAAGCGCTGCGCCGCACCGCGGAGTGCGGGATGCTGCACTCGCTGAGTCGTGCGCTGCACGAGGAAGTCGAGTTCGATGCGGAAAAAGTGACGAGCGTGGACTGGAACTCGCATCCCAGCCTCACGCACGCCGACGTGCCGGAGCGGATTGACGTCGTGCTGGTGAACGGCGATCCGAACCCGAAGCGTCCGGATCTTCCGCCGTACGGCGCCGGCGAGACCGCCTGCAAGACCGTCATGGCCGCCGTCGGCAACGCCATCTTCGACGCGACCGGCGTCCGCCTGCGCCGCGTGCCGTTCCGCGACGCCCGCGTCCTCGCGGCGCTCAAGGCCGCCAGCGTTTAGCTGGCTAGCAGCCCCTCTTTCATCGCGAAGACACGAAGGCTGCGAAGACCACGAAGCTATTTGGCTTTGGGCGACGGCTTCGCCTCACCCTGGTGACACGTGAAGCAGGTGATGGCCGCGGCCTCTGAGTAGTCGAGGTACTTCGGAAATTCGTTCATCAACGCGACCATTGCGCGCGTGGCCTTCATTTCCGGTCTGCTGTCCGCCTTCCAGTCTCCGGCCACGTGACAGTAGTTACACGTGACGCCAACAGATACCGCGTACGTGCTCATGGATCGCCGGACGTTTTCTGGAGTGCTGGCTGGTCCGGGCCATTGCGCCATCATCTTCTCGACGTCGGATCTGTTCAGTGGTTGAGGGTGCGCGAAGTTGTGGTCGGGTCCGCCGGCCCGGTGACAGGTGAAGCAATCGACCGATCTTGGACGGAGCGGACCCGCGTTCAATCCCGCCACCATCTTCGACATGCGAGCGGCCTTGCGATATTCGTCCTCAGCCCTCGGTCGATTCTTGTCGTGACAATACGAGCACTGCCTACCAAGTCCACTCGTGTACCGGCCACCGTGTGGATCGATCTGCTGGGTCTGCCCCGCGATCAGGTAGAGCAAGATCCAAATCATCGTGTCCTTCGTGATCTTCGTGATGATCGACGCCCCGAATTACTTCCTGATCCCGGCCTTGTCGAACACGACCGTCGCCATCGCGGCGTAATCGAGATCGCCGCCGCCCGACGCGACGAGCGTGTCGATTAACTGCGTGACGACGGACGTCGCCGGCATCGGGACGCCGTTGGCCGAGGACGCTTCGCCCGCCAGCCGCAGATCCTTCTGATACAACTTCGCGCGGAAGCCGGGGATGTAGTTGTCGTTCAGCATCCGCTCGCCGTGCACCTCGAGGACGCGGCTCGCCGCGAATCCGCCGAGCAGCGCCTGCCGCACCCGCGCGGCGTCCACGCCCGCCTTCTTCGCGAGCGCGAATGCTTCGCTCACGCCGGCCAGCGCGCCGCCGATCGCAATCTGGTTGCAGACCTTGCACACCTGTCCCGCGCCGGACTCTCCGATGCGGACGATGCGTTCGGGATTGCCCATGGCTTCGAGGATCGGTTTCACGCGATTGAACGCCTCTTCGTTGCCGCCGACCATGATCGACAGCGTGCCGTTGATCGCGCCGATCTCGCCGCCGCTGACCGGCGCGTCCAGCATCGACACGTGGTTGACCCTGGCCTGTGCCGCCAGCTTCTTCGTCGCCGCTGGCGAAATGCTGCTCATGTCGATGATCACGCCGCCGGCCGCCATCGTCGCCAGCACGCCCTCCCGCCCGGTGATGACGAACTCGACGTCAGGCGTATCCGGGAGCATCGTGATGACGATGTTGGTCTGCTTCGCGACGTCGGCCGGGGATGCCGCAGCCTTCGCGCCCGCGGCGACCAGCTCGTCCACCGGTCCCTGGCTTCGACTATGCACGATCAATGAATGCCCGGCCTTCATGAGGTTCTTCACCATGGGCTTTCCCATGACGCCAAGGCCGATGAATCCAATCGTTTCCGGCATGCTGCCTCCAGCGGTATAATTCCTGATTAAGAGGTAATCATGACACGACTGTTTACTGTCGCGGCGCTCGTCGGCCTGGCGGCGGCACCGCTCGTTGCGAGCGGGGGAGACGCCGGCCGCGGAACCTACGTCGAAGCGCGCACCGCCGAAGTCTTCACCGGCGGCTGCATCATGGGCAGTGAAGCCGGCACCGTCGGCAAGGAAGCGGTGCTCGCGTGGAAAGTCGATCGCGGCTCGTTCAACGGCGTCCGCGTGGACGGCCTCTCCGTCGTCGCCGTCGTCGCGGGCGATCGCAACCTCGGCATCCAGGAAATCGGCGGCGGCAAGTCGTCGACGCGCTCGGTGATGTACGTCGATCAGCGCGCCAGTGCCATCCAGCAGATGGCGCTCGTCTCGATGGCGCACCAGCTCACCAAGGGTCTCGACGGCACCATCATCGACGTCCGCTCCGCGCCGATCCAGTTCGATGACACCAGCAAGAGCGTCCATGTGGCGACGACGCAGGTGGCGCTGGATGTGAGCAAGGAGATGTCGCACGATCCCACGTGCGGCGCGATGCAGTGGTTCCATCCGCTTGCGTCGGTCGAACAGGCGACGGTCGGCGTGACCGATCAGAACTCGTTCAGCGGCGTCGGCCTCGGCACCAAGTGGAGTGATCCGAACCGCCGCTCCTCGTTCTTCGGCACGTTTGCTTACTAGAGACGGCTGGACAGGCAGGATAGGCTGGACGGGCTGGAAGGGACGGAACGGTTGAAGGTTTTTCCCCGCCTGTCCCGCCCCTCCCGCCTTTCCTGCCTGGTCCTCACCCTCATTCTTGTTCCCTCCCTCTCTGCCCAAGCTCCGACTGCCGTCACGACGCACAACGAAGCAGCGCCGGTCGAGATCGGCGACGCCATCGAAGCGCTGCTCGCCACGGGGGGCGAGCGCGTCGCGATCGGCGATCGCACGCTCGAGTTCTGGTGGGTGAAGTCGCTGCCGCTGCGGAGCGGGACGACCGAGTCCGTCTGGAAGTCGGTGGAAGAGGGCGCGCTCGTCGGCGCGGTGAAACTGTCGTCGGTGTTCAGCGACGTCCGGGGCACGCCGATCAAGCCGGGCACGTACACGCTCCGGTACGCGGTCCAGCCCGCGGGCAACCGCGCGCGGGAGTCGCTGGTGCTCCTGCCGATCGACGCGGACAGTTCGGTGGCCGCGCTTGGGCACGATATGGCGATCGCGATGTCGAAAACCGTGACGCACACCGCGTTTGCGGCCGCGTGGGCGATCGTGCCGCCGGCTGCCGTTGAAGCGGCTCGCACGGTCGTGCGCAACGGCCGGCAGTCGGTCAGCGTCATCTTCGCGGTGCCGGTCTCGCGCGATGGCGCCGACGCCGGCTCGATCAAATTCGGCGTCCGGCTGCCCGGACTGATTCCCTCCTGATGAAACTCACCGGCACGGCGGCACTCATCACCGGCGGCAAACGCATTGGCGTCGTCATTGCGGGCGAGCTGGCCGCGCGCGGCGTGGACGTCGCGCTGACGTACGCGCGGTCGCGCCCCGAAGCGGAGGAAGGCGCTCAACTCGTGAAGTCGGCGGGGCGGCGCGCGACGATCGTGCAGGCGGATCTATCGAAGCCCGCGGACTGCGAGATGGTCGTCGCGAAGGCCGCCGACGCGTTCGGCCGGCTCGACATCCTGATCAACATGGCGTCGGTGTACAAGGAGAAGGCGTTCGATGATCTGACCGCCGACGACTGGGACGCGAACGCCCACGTCGACCTGCGCGCGGCGTTTCTCTGCGCGCACGCTGCTGCGCCGCACATGCGCCGCCACGGCGGCGGGCGCATCGTCAACTTCAGCGATTGGATCGCGAAGAGCGGCCGGCCGCGGTATCCGGGGTATCTGCCGTACTACGTCGCGAAGATGGGCATCATCGGGCTGACCGAGGCGCTGGCCCTCGAGCTCGCGGGCGACCAGATTCTCGTGAACGCAATCGCGCCCGGGCCGATTCTCGCGCCGCCGGGCACCACGCCCGAGGAATCGCGCGCCGTCGAACAGGCTACGCCGGTCGGGCGATGGGGTGGGGAGATGGAGATCGCGAAGGCCGTCGTTGCGCTGCTCGAGAGCGATTTCATCACCGGCGAGACGATCCGCGTGGACGGCGGGCGACACGTTAAGTAGTCGTCAGTCTTCAGTCCCCGGTCCCCAGTCAGACCCGCACGCCGAACAGCGCTTTCATTGACTGCAGCGCGCCGTTGAGCTCCTTGCGATCGCGCGCGAAGCAGAACCGCACGTAGCCCTCGCCCTGCGCGCCGAAGTCCACGCCGGGGACGCAGCCGATGCGCCCGTTCTTGATCAGGTGCTCCGTCATCCGCCACGACACGGACTTCTGTGCCGCATTCCCTTCGTTTCTCTTCGCCCACGACGAGTCGATCTTCAGGAACGCGTAGAAGGCGCCGGCCGGCGGACGGCCGCTGAAGACGTCGCCTGCGGACTCCGTGATGCCGCGGTAGAAGAGATCGCGGCGGGCGAGCAGCTCCGTGCGGAACGTCGTGATGCAGTCCTGGGGACCCTCGAGCGCGCCGATCCCGCCGTATTGGACCACCGACGCGATGTTGCTCGCGGTGTAGAACAGCACCTTCTTCGCGCGTTCGCGGATCGCCGGATCCTTGATCGACACGTAGCCCAGGCGCAGCCCAGTCATCGCGTACGACTTGCTGAACGTGTACAGCGGGATCGTCCGGTCGTACATCCCGGGCAGCGACGCGATGCTCACGTGCTCGCCCTCGAACACCACGTCCTCGTACGCCTCGTCTGAAATCACCCAGAGGTTGCGCGCGCGCGCGATGCCGGCGATGCGCTCGAGATCCGCGCGCGTCAGGACGCCGCCCGTCGGGTTGTTCGGCGAGTTCAGATACAGGACGCGCGTTTTCGGCGTGATCAGACGCTCGAGCTCGTCGAGGTCGTACCGCCAGCCAAGCGATTCGTGGAGCGGCACGCCGACGGGAACGCCCTTCGCCGCCAGGACGTTTCCGGTCGCCGGCGGCCATTCGGGATCCGGCATGAGCACTTCGTCGCCCGGCTCGAGCAGCGCCTGGCACAGCATGTAGACGCCGTGGATCCCGCCGTTCGTCACGAGCACGTGCTCGGCATCGTCCACGGGAATGTGATTCCTGTCGCGCAGCTTCGCCGCGATCAGCTCGCGCAGCCGCGGCACACCGGTCGTCTGCAGATAGTGGGTCTTGTTTTCGGCGATGGCTCGCACCATCGCGGACTTCACCGAGTCCGGCGAGTCGAAGCTGACGTCACCCTGATCGAGGCGGAACGGATCCGCGACCGAATACATCATGTCGCGGATTCTGATGATGCCGGAGAACGGGACCGTGTCGAGGTAGGCGGCCATAACGTGAGCTTATCAAAATATCAGCTCACGTGGTCACGCCGACGCGCTCGAGGATCGTCGCCAGCACGTCTTGCGCCCGCCCGGGCGGCAGATTGCTGATGTAGAAGTGCCGCGCGCCGACGTCCATCAGGGCGCGGATCGTACGAGCGCACACGTCCTCGGCGCTCGCGCCGGCGCCGAACTCCCGCGTCAGCCCTTCGATCGGAACCGGCAGAAAGCTCTTCAGCGCGTTGAGCGTGCGCGCGTTCGCGCTCCGGTAATAGAACACGCCGAAGACGCCCGGCACGTCGAGCTTGCGTCGGTCCGCGCTGGCGATGAACCGCGCCACGGGGCCGAGATTGTGGTGGCTGACGATCTGCGTCAGGTAGAACTCGGCGTGAAACGTCGGCGAGGCCAGATAGTCCACCTGTTGCTCGGGATCGCCGTTGGGATTCGCCCAGCCGCCCAGCGCGAGCGTGTGATCCCGCTCGCGCAGCAGCTGCCGCAGCTGCCACGCATGCTCGAGGCATCGGGGCATACCGACCTGCTTGTCGCCCCCGAGCACGACGAGCGCCGGAAAACCGCTCTGGTGCGCGCGCTCCGCGTACGACAGGCAGTACTCGATCGAATGCTTCGAGGTCAGGAACGGCACGATCCGCTCGCGTGGCACGTCGGTGCCGAGGTTGATCACGAGATGGCGGAGGTTGTCTTCTTCGCGTTCGCCGATCGCGCTGTCGGTCAGGAACACGAACGTGCCCTGCCGGGTCAGGCGGCGGACGGCGTGATACGTGTCGATCCACGCGTCCATGCCTTCGCCGGCCGCCAGCTCGGCGCGCGGCGGCCGCAGCTCGGCGCCGAACACGGACGACTCCGATCGGAGTGCGGCGAGAAGGTCTTTGTTCACTGCTCGCGCACTACTATACAATGCGCGCCGGTGACACCGGCCGCGCTCCGCGACGCGCTCGCGCGCGTTCCGTCGATTCCATTCGCGCCTCTGCCGACGCTGGTCGAGCCGATGCCGCGCCTCGCGTCGGTGATCGGCGGCGGCCCGCGCCTCTTCGTCAAGCGAGACGATGCGATCGGGTTCGGATTCGGCGGCAACAAGGTCCGCAAGCTCGCGTTCGTCGTCGCGCGCGCGCGCGACGAGGGCGCCGACACGCTGATTACGGCCGGCGGCGTCCAGTCGAACCACGCGCGTGCGACCGCGGCCGCGGCGGCGAAGCTGGGATTGCGCGCCGTGCTCGTCGCGAGCGGCGCGCCGCAGGACAAGGCGACCGCCAACGCGCTGCTCGACGTGCTGCTCGGCGCCGACGTGGTGTACGTCGGCCGGCGCGAAGAGCGGATGGCGAAGATGGACGACGTGGCCGCGAACGTGCGCGCAGCCGGCCGGACGCCGTTCGTCATTCCAATCGGCGCGTCCACGCCGCTCGGCGCGCTCGGGTACGTGCAGGCGATGATCGAGCTGCTCGATCAGATGCCGGCGCCGGACGTCATCGTGCACTCGACATCCTCCGGCGGCACGCAGGCAGGCCTCGTGGCCGCCTGCCGTCTCCTCGGTCTGCCCACACGCATCGTCGGCATCAGCGCGGACGATCCGGCGGCCGAGATTCAGGCGCAGGTGCGGGCGATCGTCGGCGGGATCGGAGAAGTGATCCGGCTCGACGCAGCGGCGATGCAGGCGATCGCGCGCGGAACGGCGATCGAGATCGACGATCGATTCGTCGGGGACGGATACGGGATTCCGACGGCGGCGTCGCAGGAAGCGCTGCAGCTCGCCGCGAGGACCGAAGCGCTGTTTCTTGATCCGACGTACACGGCAAAGGCGATGGCGGCGTTGATCGCGTACGTGCGCCAGCAGCGCGTCAAGGAAGGACAGACCGTGCTCTTCTGGCATACTGGGGGCCAGGTGGGCTTATTCGCTTAGCTCCTCTGACGCTGCTCGCCGCCCTCATTGCTGCGCTGGTGGTTCCCGCCGGCGCCACGCCACCGCCGCCGAAACTGAATGACGTCCTGAAGCAGGCGGCCGCGTACGTCCGTCGTTTCGAAAGCGACTTCGGCGCGGTCATCACCGACGAAAACTACGTCCAGAACGATCACGTCAAGGGCTTTCTCTGGAATATCCGCCGGATTGACTCGGAGATGCTGTTCGTCCGGCTGTCGGGACAGGGGCTCACGTGGCTTTCCGCGCGCAACGTGCTCGTGGTCGACGGCGTGCCGGTGGAAGACAGCCACGATCGCCTGGAGCGCGCGATCAAGGGCGACGCCGCGGGCCTGGCGGCGCGGCTGCTGTCGGTGGCGGACGAGGGCGCGCGCTTCAACATCGGCCGGATCGCGCGCAACTTCAACGATCCCATCCTGCCGCTGCTGTTTCTCGACGCCGAGTTTCAGCCGCGGTTCAAGTTCAAGCTGGAGGCGGACGACGAGGTCGGCGGCGTTCGGGCGCGCAGGATCGCGTTCAAGGAAACCGA
>Ga0193726_1002191_pt1 | contig 13649 bp, 7 predicted proteins | sample H2c1metaG_FD_144928 | JGI IMG/M metagenome (GOLD analysis project Ga0193726, IMG submission 144928) | Soil microbial communities from a riparian zone of the East river system, Colorado, United States - H2c1 | ecosystem: Environmental > Terrestrial > Soil > Riparian zone | place: USA: East River... | reverse complement strand
CCGCCGCGCGCACCGGCGGAAATGTTCTCGACGTTCTTCTCGTACTCGCGCACGAGGTACGACCCGGGCGTCCACACCGCCATCATCAGATCGACCTGCGGCTGCCCGGCGGATGGGAACGTCGCCTCGACCTCGACGTAATGCGTGTGCGGCGCGGGGAACCGGAGCGTGTAGCGGATCGGCTCCGGCGCCGCCTGCGCGGCGATCCGGCCCGGAAACGCCACCAGTGCGACCACCGAAAGGGCGGCGATGGCCAGGGGCAGTCGGACGATGCGAGATCTCATCCTGAGAAGCTACCATATCTTGACAAGGCATCCCACTGCCTCCAAAATGGAGGAATAATGGAGGAATCGCGATGGCGACGCTGAACATCAAGGACCTTCCCGACGGCCTGTACAAGCGGCTGCAGGCCCGCGCCAGGCGGGAACGGCGGTCCGTCGCCAAGGAGGTCGCTCAGATTCTCAGCGACGCGCTCGAGACGCCGAAGCCGCTGTCGATTCTTGAACTGCAAGGTCTGGGCAAGGAGTACTGGCGTGGCATCGACGCGGCCGCGCACGTCCAGCGCGAACGGGAGTCGTGGGAATAATCGCCGAGGTCGGCGACGGCGCGACCGGTGTCGACACCTCAGTCTTCATCTACCTCATCGAAGAGGATCCGCGGTTTCTCTCGACAGTGCTGCCGCTGTTCCGGGAAGCCGACGACGGCCGGCGTCAGCTCGTGACCTCCGCCCTCACATTGCTCGAAGTGCTCGTCGTCCCGTATCGCGCCGCGAATCGGCGGCTGGCCGAACGCTATGAGGCCTTGTTGACGCGCAGCCGGGGCATTCGCATGATCGACCTCACGCGCGATCAGCTCCGTGCCGCGGCCGAACTGCGCGCGATTGCCGGCGTCAGGACGCCTGACGCCCTCCAGATGGTCGCCGCCATTGGCGCCGGGTGCACATCGTTCGTCACGAACGATCGCCGCATTCCATCCGTGCCGGGCCTGCGCATCGTGCAGCTCGACCGACGGGGTGCATAGGTGCATGGGTTCTAAGGTGCTTGAGTGCACCGCTCCAAAGCCGTCCCCTACCGGAGACGATTACCGTCGTGAACGATCGGCAGCTCGACGAAGCTCGCCTGTCCGGTGGCGTGGTAGATCCGCTGCGTCGCTTTCTTGTAATCGCCCGGCTTCGCCCAGAAGATGTTCGGCACGAACGTCTGCGGATTCCGGTCGTAGAGCGGGAACCAGCTGGACTGGATCTGCACCATGATGCGGTGCCCAGGCAGAAATACGTGATTCGCCGTCGGCAGCGCGAACCGATAGGGCAGCGCCTTGTCCGCCGCGATCGCCGCGGGCGTCTCGAGGCTCTCGCGATAGCGGCCGCGGAAAATATCCGCCGACACCATCAGCTGATAGCCGCCGAGCGCCGGCTGCGACGCGACTTCGTCCGGATACACGTCGATCACCTTCACGACCCAGTCGGCATCGGTGCCGCTCGTCGAGGCGACGAGGTTCGCGATCGGCTGGCCGCTGATCTTGATCGGCGCGGTCAGCACGTCGGACTCGAATACCGCGACGTCCGGTCGCCCCGACGCCTCGCGCTGGTCGTCGACGAGCCACTGCGGCCACGTCAACCCGTGGTCGTAGCCGATCGGCTGGATCGGCCGCGCGCGGAACGGCACCGGCTTCGCCGGATCCGACACATATTCGTCGAACGCCGCGTCGCCGGCTTTCGGCGCATCGAAGCCGAGCTTCAGCCCCGCGCCGAGATACAGCGGTGTCGGCGCGATCGTGCAGCCGCTCGCGCAGCCTGACGGCCACGCGGGCAGGCGCCGCCACACGTTCGTGCCGGTCTCGAAGGCCGACACGGCCGGCGTGTCGGGTGTCATCTTTTCTTTCGGCCCATCGTCTTTCAGATATTTCGCCAGGAACGGCGCGAGGATCTCCTCACGGAAATACAGTCCGGTGTCGCTGTTGAATTTCAGCGCGCCGAGCGTGCTCCCGTCGTCGATCTCCTGCCCGTGATGCCACGGGCCGATCGCGAGAAACACTTTGTCGTTGTTCGTGTCGTGCGGTTTGATCGCCTTGTAGACGGCGATGGCGCCGTAGATGTCCTCCTGATCCCAGAGGCTGTGCACGAGCATCACCGGCACCTTCAACGGCTGCGAGGCGAGAATCTTGTCCACTGCCTGATCGCGCCAGAACGCGTCGTAGGCGGGATGCGCCAGGATCTTCCGCCAGAAGCCGACCTGCTCGAGGCCGCGCCGGCGTCCGAGCTCGCCCGCCGACCCGGCGGCCATGAACATGTCGTAATCGTCGAAGTGGCTTGTGAACCACTTGGCGTCGTTCGAACGCGTCGCGTCCTGCTCCCAGACGTAGGCCATGTTCTGCTGGCGGAACGCGCCGTTGTGGAACCAGTCGTCGCCCATCCAGCCGTCCACCATCGGATTCATCGGCACGGCGACCTTGAGCGCCGGATGCGGGTTGACGAGCGCCATCAACGGCAGAAATCCGTCGTAGGAAATCCCGAGAATGCCAACCTTGCCGTTGCTCTCGGGAATGTTCTTCACGAGCCAGTCGATCGTGTCGTACGTGTCGGTCGCATGATCGACCGGCGTCGGATTCAGCGGCCCGTGCAGCGGACGGTTCATCACGTAGTCGCCCTCGGATTCGTACTTGCCGCGCACGTCCTCGACGACGCGGATGTAGCCGCCGTCGACGATGACGTCGACGGCGTTGTCGTACCCCTGGAGGATGGGGCCGAGGTGCGCGCTCGGCGCGTGGCTCGTCAGGTCGTTGGCGTTGTAAGGCGTGCGCGTCAGCAGAATCGGCGCGGACGTGTTTCCCACGGCGCTCTTCGGGACGAGGATGACGGCGTGCAGCTTGACGCCGTCGCGCATCGGAATCATGACGTCTTTCCGCACGTAGTCGAAGCCGTCGGTCGAGGGCGTCAGCGTGGCGGGCGTCTCGCTCGGCAGCCCCGGATACGCCGGCGGCTTCGGCGGAGTCTGTGCGGCTGATGGACCGGCGATCGACAGCGCCGCAACCACCGCCCCGAGAACCGTCAACGTGCGAACCTGATCGGACAGTTTCATGCGCCGATTATAGGGCGGGCCGGGTTTGCTATAGTCGCCGGCGTGCCGCGCGCGTTTCCCACCTGGGTCGCCGTCATCGTCATCGTCCTCGTGGGCGCGGCGGCGTACGCGAACAGCTTCAGCGGCGTCTTCGTCCTCGACGACAAGGACGCCCTCGTGTTGAATCCGGCCGTCCGGACGCTGTGGCCGTTGACGGACGCGATGAACGCGCCGCGGGATACGACGCTGGCGGGGCGGCCCGTCGCGAGCCTCTCGTTCGCGCTGACGTATGCGGCGGCGCCCGCCGACGCGCTCTGGGCCTATCACGCGGTGAATCTGACCATTCACCTGCTGACGGCACTCGCGCTCTTCGGCGTCGTCCGCCGGACGCTGCGCGCACCGGCGCTGGCGGATCGTTGGGCCGCTCGGGCGGACGTCGTGGCGTTGTCGATCGCTGCCATCTGGGTCGTGCATCCGCTCACCACGGCCGCAGTCACGTACGTCGTCCAGCGCGTCGAGTCGTTGATGGGTCTGTCCTACGTCCTGACGTTGTATTGCGCGATTCGCGCGGTCGAACGTCCCGGGCGCAAACGGTGGGGCATCGCGGCGGTCGCGTGCTGCGCGCTCGGGACCGGTACGAAGGAAGCGATCGCGACGGCGCCGATCGTGGTCGTCGCGTGGGATTACCTGATGCTCGGCGGTTCCTGGCGCGGGGTGCTCGCGCGCCGGTGGGCGCTGTATGCCGGCCTCGCGTCAACCTGGATGCTGCTGGCCGGCATCGCGGCATTCGCGCCGCGGTCCGCTTCGGCCGGCTTCGGACTCGCCGGCGTGTCGTCGTGGGCGTACCTGCGCACGCAGGCGGGCGTGATCGCCCACTATCTCCGTCTCGCGTTCGTGCCCTGGCCGCTGGCGCTCGACTACGAGTGGCCGATCGCCACGTCGCTGGCCGCCGTACTCGTGCCCGCCGTCGCCGTGCTGTCGTTGCTGGGCGCGACGATCTGGGGATTGATCCGCCGCGAAGCGTGGTCATTTGCGGGCGTGTGGTTCTTCCTGATCCTCGCGCCGACGTCGAGCGTCATTCCGATCGTCACCGAGGTCGCGGCCGACCACCGGATGTATCTGCCGCTCGCCGCGCTTGTCGCCGTTGCCGTCGTGGCTGTGGCGAAGGTCGCGTCACCGCGGGTCCTCGCGGCGTTCGCGATGGTTCTCGTCGTCGCGCTCGGGACAATTACGCACGCGCGCAACGCCGAGTACTCGAGCCAGGAGCGTCTGTACGCCGCGACGGTAGCGACGCGTCCGTCCAACGCGCGGGCGCGAAGCAATCTCGCGTCGGTTCTCATCGAGCAGGGGCGGGCGAAGGAAGCCGAGCCGCTGCTGCTCGAAGCGATCCGCTTGAGACCCACCTATCCTGAAGCGCACGCGAATCTCGGCGTGGCGTACGTGGTCGAGGGCCGGGCGCAGGACGCGCTGGCGCCGTTCGAACGGGCGATCGCTCTAGCGCCGGACTACGTACCGATCTGGCGCAACTACGGTGAAGCGCTCGCGAGCCTCGGGCGCTACGCCGACGCTGCGCGCGCCTTTCGCAGGGTGTTGCCCTCGAGCCCGGACGATCCCGATTTGCTCGAGGGCCTCGCGTGGATTCTCGCGACCGCGCCGGACGCGAACGTCAGAGACGGGCGCATGGCCGTGGAGCTCGCGCGGCATGCGGCGGAGCTCGCCGGCAACGCTCCGAACGTCCTCGATACGCTGGCCGCGGCGTACGCGGAAGACGGCCGGTTCACCGACGCCGTCGCCACAGACGAGCGGGCGCTGGCGCTGGCGCGCAGCGAGCACCGCGCGGATCTCGTCGAGCAGATCGAGTTCCGCCTGCAGGTGTACCGCGAGAAGAAGCCGTACCGGGAGCGACGGTAGAGCGGTTTGAGGTGCTTAGGTGCTTGGGTGCTTGGGTGCTTAGGTGCTTGGGTGCTTGAGTGCTGAGGTGCACCCAAGCACCCCAAGCACCTTAGCACCCCAAGCACCCTCAGGTGCGATCGCTAGAAGTTCACTCTGAACACCAACTGGACGACTCGTGGCGTTCCGGTGGTGGTCTGCAACCGGTAGCTGCTGTCCGTCGTGCCGATCGCCGACCGCGGCGTGAAGTACGGCCTGTTGAGCGCGTTCAGCATCTCGGCGCGGAACTCGACGTTCGTGCGCCCGACGATCGTGAACCGCTTGACGGCGCTCAGATCGAAGTTGACGAGCGGCGGTCCGGCGATGACGAGGTTGTTGACGCCGCACGCGCCAAAGCCGCCATTGAGATTCGTCGCCGATGGCGCCGCCGTGCCGTTGGCGGTCTCGATGCAGTCCGGACCATTCTGAGGCGCGAGATACCGGCCCGTGGGCGCGGCGCCGGCGACGTACCCGCTCGGATCCGTGGCGCTGACGTTGAATGCCTTGATCGTGTTCGCGATGATGTCCGCCGGCAGAATGTAGACCTGCCCGTTCGGATCGAATCGCAGGCTGACGGACTTCTGGAAGTCGTCCTTCGTCATCCCGACGACCCGAACGTTCCCGAAGTCGAGCAGCTCGCCCGTCTGAATGCGCGCGACGCCGTCGAACTCCCAGCCGCTGATGATGCGATCCATCACCGGCCCGGTGTTCTGCGCGAAGTGGCGGCCGCGGCCGAACGGCAGCTCGAAGACCCAGTTGCCCTTCACCGCGTGGATCACGTTGCCGTCGGTGCCGGTCTGCAGCACGGACACGCGCGGCGTGCGGAATGAGTAGCGGTTCGAGACGTACGCCTTGCCGAACGTGTAGCTGCCGCTGAACTGCAGGCCGTTGGACAGCCGCTGCCGGTACTCCATCTGCAGCGAGTTGGCGTACGTGAAGCCGCCGTTGCCCGTGACGTTGGCGGCGCTCACGTCCGGATTCACCACGAAGAAGTTCGCCGGCAGACCCGCCGCGATGGCGCTGGTCCGCTGCGTCGCGTTGCCCTGCAGCGTGCTCGCGACGAGGAACGGGTTCGGGCCGTAGGTGGCCAGCGGATTCACGAACGTCGCGTTCGTGAAGTTCGCCGACGTGTACTTCGCCGGATCGTTGACGCTCGCGCCGTTCAGCCCGGAGAAGAACGCGAGGTACGTCGGCAGCGGCGACGTGCCGGGAATGCCGGTATACGCAAACGACGCGCCCTTGCCGCCCGCGATGTTCGCCTGCAGGTTCGCCTGCGCTTTCCTGAACTCACTCAGGAATCCGTTCTCGACGATGTTGAGCTCGTTGTAGTTGTAGGTGGTGTAGCCGTCCAGATGCCGGCTCCCGACATAGCGGAACTCCACGGCGGAGTTGCGCGACACCTGCCGCTGGATCCCGGTCGTCCACGTCTGTGCGTACGGCGTCTGGAGGTTCGGGTCGAACGCGTTCACGGAGTTGCTCACCGACGAAGCGATCGGATACGTCGGCGCGGTGGCAAAGGTCGGCAGCGCCGCGGCCCCGGGATTGGTCAGCAGCTGCGGCAGCGTCCCCAGATTTCCGGTGTTCTGATCGCGGTTCGCCGTCAGCGCGATGCCCTGGTTGGCGCCGAAGACGCCCGTGAAGACCGACATGCCGACGCGCTCGTACGCCACCGTGCCGGCGGCGCGCAGCACCGTGTCGCCATCGTGCCCGAAGATCCTGCCGACGATCCCGCCGCGCCCGGCAGGCGACCACGTCACGCCGAGCGCCGGCGCGAAGTTGTTCTTGTCCGCGGCATACGCGTAGCTGCCCTGCGGATACTGCACGTACGACGACTTCACGCCGCCGGTCGCGCCGGGCGAGAACAGCGCGCCGACGCCCGAGCTGCCCCAGATGCCGGGGATCGTGACGGTCGTGTAGCTGTTGTTCACCGGATAGAACGGGTTCTGCAGGATGTACCGCAGCCCATACGTGAGCGTCAGGTTCGGCCTGATGCGCCACGAGTCGGACGCGAACACGTCGAACTCGCGCAGCCGGCCCGCGGCCCTCGACGGCCCGAGCACGGCGTACGAATCGCCGGCCTCCGTGATTCTCGCTTCAGCGGCGACCGAGTTCACGCGTCCGGTGAGCAGCGCGTACAGCGCCTTCGCGTTCGTCAGATCGGCCGCCGCCGCACCCGGGAAGTTCGCGACGCTGAACATGCCCTCCGCCGGGTCGCCGGTCGCCACGTTGAATTGAACGCCCGGCGCCAGCGTCTGGTTCGACAGCCACACGTCGGCCTGCAGGAAGTTCATCCCCATCGTCACGCTGTGCTTGCCCTTGAGCCAGTTCAGCGTGTCTTCCACGACCTTCGTGGACGCTTCGCGCGCCGAGGTCGTCCGCGCTTCGTACGGATTCGTGAGCGTCGATCCGGAGCCGCAGCACTGGCCGCCGATGTTGAGGCCCAGACCGTACAGATCCGGCGTCTGCCCCGTGAACATCGAGGCGGCGATTTCCGGCGAGAAGAACGTCGCCCCGCCCGTCGCGCCGACGCGGAACTCGTTCACCATGCTGTCGGTGAGCGTGGAGCGCAACGTTTCCGACGTCGTCCACCGGGTGGACTGCTGGCTGCCGGTGTTCGTGAAGCCGGGGAACGACGGCTCGGCGCTGTTGGTCGTGTCCGGCGTCGAGTTGATGTGCTGATAGTTGAACGAGCCGGTCAGACGATGCTTCTGCGACAGGTTGAAGTCGACGCGGCCCGTCGGGTACGGATTGAAGTTCGTCGTCGGCACCTGGAAGGAATACTTCTGCACCATCGGGTTGCCGAGATCGGACAGTCCTCCGGTCGTCGCCGTCGACGCCTGAATGGCGTTCAGCATCGTCATGATGCGCGGATCGGTGGTGGCGGTCTGGCCGTTGGCGGCCGCGAGCGACATGAGATTGACCGAGCGCGTCGCGCCGCCAACCAGGTATGTGAAGTTGCCGTTGAGCGACGCCGGGCTGAGGACCGTGCGCACGAGCGAGCTCGTGCTCGGCTGTGAGAGCTGCTCGTAGTTGAAGAAGAAGAACGCGCGATCGCGGCCGTTCACCACGCCGGGAATCACGATCGGGCCGCCGACGCGGAAGCCGGTCTGCTTCAGATTCAGCTGCGCTTTCGGCGCATTGCCGGTGGCGTCCGGCGGCAGATCGCGGTTGTTGAACCACGTGTTCGCGTTCAACTTGTCGTTCTGGTAGTACTCGTACGCACTGCCGGTCAGCAGATTGGTCCCGGAGCGCGTGACGAACTTGATCTGCGCCGAGCCGCCTGACGTCGTGTCCGCCGTGGCGCCCGCCGTCGTCACCGTGACTTCTTCAACCGCGTCGAGGCGCGGGCTCAGGCGCGCGAAATACCCGTCGGTGTCCTTCAGGAAGTTGTCCTGGACGCTCATGCCGTCGAGCGTGATGTTGATCGAGGCGCGCGGCAGGCCGCTGATCGTGGATCCGCGGGCCGCGCCGGACGTGTTGAAGCCGGGCAGCGACGTGATCGCGTCGAGCGCGTTGCGGCTGCTGAGCGGCAGCGCCAGAATCTGCTTCGACGTCATGTTGGTCGCGATCGCGGGCGTCGCGGTCTGCACAATCGACGCGCTCTCGCCCGTCACCGTGACGCTCTCTTCGAGGGTGCCGACGGAGAGCGTCACCTTCACGCTGGCCGGAATCGCGGCCTGCAGCGTGACCGTCGAGAGAATGGCGGTCTTGAAGCCCTGGAGCGACACGGTGACCGAGTAACTGCCGCCCGGCATCGAGGCGACGTTGAACTCTCCGGACGATCCGGTCACGGTGTTGAATTCGATGCCGGTCGCGTTGTTCTTGATCTTGACGTCGGCGCCTGGAATGACGGCGCCAGACGAGTCGGCCACAGTGCCCGACAGGGATGTGAAGACGCTGCCCTGGCCGTACGAGCGGCTGCCCGTGAGCAGGATTGCGAGGAGGAGGGCGAGGGTGGAGATCAGCCGCGGCAAACTCGGTTTCATGGAGGGCTCCATAAGGTTTGCGTAATGGATGGGACACTACGCCCCGGGTGTGCGCCCGTCAACAGAAAATGTGACTAAAGTGTGAAAAAAAGGTCAGGGGAATCGCGGGGATCCAAGCCATCCAAGTTTCGCGAGCCGGAACGCGAGCCCCGTGGACAGGCAACCTAGACCGTAGCGGACGCTGCGCCAGAAGCTGATGGACGAGGCGTCGGCGGCGTAGCGCGTGGGGCAGGACACTTCGCCGATCGCGTAGCCGAGCCACGCCGTCTCGGCGAGGACCTCGTTGTCGAACACGAAGTCGTCGGAATTCGCGGCGAGCGGCAGCCGCTCGATCAGCTCCCGCGACCAGGCGCGGTAGCCGGTGTGAAACTCGGACACCTTGGTTCCGAGCAGCATGTTGCCCGCGAGCGTGAGCACGCGGTTCGACACGTAGCGCCACACCGGCATGCCGCCCTTCAGCGCCTGCCCGCCGAGGATGCGCGACCCGAGCACGCACGAGTACAGTCCGCTCGCCACCAGGCCGGCCATCGCCGGCAGCAGCTTCGGCGTGTACTGATAATCCGCGTGGATCATGACGACGATGTCCGCGCCGTGATCGAGGGCGAGGCGATAGCACGTCTTCTGATTCGCACCGTAGCCGAGATTGCTGGGATGGCGATGCACCACCAGCCGGTCGTTACGTAGCGCGCTCTTCGCGCTCAGTGCGACCGCCACGGTGTTGTCCTGGCTCGCATCGTCCACGACGATGACGAGATCGACGACGTCCTGCTCGAGGACCTCCTGCGCGGTCTTCTCGATCGTCCGCTCGGCGTTGTAGGCGGGCATGACGACGACGATGCGCCTGCCGTTGATCATCGGCCGCCTCGAGGTGTTCTGGTTCGCTTCAGCAGCTCGTCGAGGACGCGCCGTGCACCGGCGTTCTGCGGGTCGAGCCGCACAGCTTCTGAGAAGTCCGCGATCGCGCCCCTCAAATCGCCCTGGTTCGTCAGCGCGAGACCTCGGTTGACGTGCGCTTGCACGAAATCCGGCTTGAGACTGAGCGCCTGAGAGTACTCTCCGATGGCTTCGACCGGCTTGCCCTGGCTCGCCAAGGCGAATCCCAGATCATTGTGAACCTCGGCGAGATCAGGCCTCGCGTGCAACGCGTCCGTGAAGTCGCGGATCGCGCCGTCGAGGTCCCCCTGCGCCGCGCACGCGAGGCCGAGACGATGAAGGGTCGTCGCGAGGTAATCCCTGGCCTGCGAGGTGGATGGATCGATGCGCAGGGCCTCGACAAAATGCTGAACGGCAGACGCGGCGTCGCCTTTCCGCGCGAATAGCATCCCGATGGCTGTGTGCGCCTGCGCGTCAGCAGGCGCAAGGCGCAGCCCCTCCTGGTAGCGCGCGATCGCCTCGTCGACCTTTCCCTGATTGGCGAGCATCGCGCCCAGATTCTTTTGCGGATCCGCGAACGACGGATCGATGCGCGCCGCTTCGGTAAAGTGGTACATCGCGTCGGCCACGTTGCCTTGATTGGCCAGCTGCAAACCGGCCACGTTGTGCGCGCGTTCGCTGTCCGGCGTAACGTCCAGCTCGTGCGTCCAGAGGAGCGTCGCGTTTTCCCAGTAGCCGATCTGCTGGTGCGTCACGACCGCGCACGCGGAGACGGCGATCGCGGCTGCGACAGCCATCACCGTCGACCGTTGCCGCAAACGGGCAAGCAAGTCAGGCACGCCCCAGGCGATGACGATGAAGAGGCCAATGAGCGGCACGTACGTATAGCGATCCGCAAGCGCCTGTCGTCCGACCTGGACGAGACCGATCACGGGCACCAGCGTACCCAGATACCAGAACCAGCCGACAGGAACGTACGGATGCCTGCGTCCAACGCGGATCGCGGCGATCGACAGGCCGATCAGCACCAGCGCCGAGACGATCGGCTGCCAGGCCGGGATGATGAGCTGGTACGGATAGAACACGATGAGCCCCCGCGGCCAGATCGTCTTCCAGAGATAGATAAGGTACGAGATCAACGCGTTCGCTACGCGCTGCTGCCACGTGATCACTGCGATCCCCGCAACCGCTCCGCCCTTCTGCTGGACGAGAAAGGTGATGATAGTGGACGCGCCGGCCAGCGCCATGAGTGGCAGTTTTTCCAGAATCAGCGCGCGCCACCCGAGGCGAACGCGATCGAGCGGCCAGACGTCGATGAGCAGGAGAACGAACGGCAGCGTGACGAGCATCGGCTTGGCCATCAGTCCGAGCGCGAAGAGCGCCATCACCGCGAGATAGCGGGTCCACCGCGGCCGCTCTGCGTATGACACGTATGCCCACATCGTCAGGAGCCAGAAGAGCGTGCTGAGAACGTCCTTGCGCTCGGAGATCCAGGCGACCGATTCCACGTGCAGCGGGTGCAGGGCGAAGAGCGCGGCGACGAACGCGCTCGGCCAGAGCGTGTTTGTCATGCGTCGAAGGAGCCAGAACAGCAGCAGCGCGTTGGCGATGTGCAGCGCCAGATTCACGACGTGCTGCGGGACCGCCTTCAGGCCGAAGAGCTGCACGTCGAGCAGGTGCGACAACCACGTCAGCGGATGCCAGTTCGTCGCGTATCCGCTCGTGAAGGCCCACGCGATGTTCTCGGACGTCAGACCGCCGGCCATGTGCGGATTCTCGGTCACGTAGATTGGATCGTCGATATCGACGAAGTCGTTGTGTCGCACTGGCGCATAGGCCGCGGCCGTCGCCAGAACGAGCGCGAGCGCGACCCACAGGGCGCGGAAGTCAGACGCTCGGGACGGTCTGGTCATCGCCTGTCCGACTGCCGTACCCGCGCGAGCTCACGCTTGGCTTCGTCCATCCGGCCTGACGCGCCGAGCGCCATCCCGAGAGCCATGTGCGCCGCGTCGAAGTCCGGCTTCACGCTGACGGACTCGGTGAAATCAGCGATCGCCAGATCGACTTTTCCCATCGTGGCGTACGCGAACCCGCGGTTATAGAGCACATCCGCCTGCTGTGGTTTCAGACGGAGGGACTCGGAGTATTCCTCGAGGGCCTCGGGCAGCCGGCCCTTCGCTGCCAGCGCGCGGGCGAGGTTGCCATGAACTTCCGCGAGTGACGGCTTCAGTCGCAGCGCCTCGCGGTACTCGGCCATCCCTTCATCGAGGAGGCCCTTGCTCGCCAGTACACCGCCGAGGTTGCCGTGGGCCTCCGGCAGGTCCGGCTGGATCGCGATCGCAGCGCGGTATTGTTCCATCGCTTCGTCGAGATGACCCTGCATAGCGAGCGCGACGCCGAGATCGTAGTGCGCCACGGCGAACTCGGGCCCGAAACGAATCGCCTCCCGGAACTGAACGATCGCATCGTCGATCCGGCCCTGCGACGCCAACGTCGCGCCCAGGTTGTGATGGGCGGCGGCGAACGTCGGATCGATGCGGATCGCCTTGGCGAAATGCGGCTCCGCCTCCGCCATGCGGCCCTGATTCTCGAGAAGAACGCCGATGCCGTTCTCCGCGCGATCGTTGTTGGCGGTCACGTCGAGCGCATGCTGCCACAGCGTCGACGAGTTCTCCCAATGTCCGACCTGCGCTCGGGCCGTGATCGCGCAGGCGACGACGATCGCTCCCGCAACCGCCGGCAGCGCGACGCGTCTCAACGGCCATCGTTCGAGCAGGGCGGGCACGCCCCACGCGATGATGATGAACAGCCCGATGAAGGGCACGTACGTGTAGCGGTCGGCGAGCGCCTGCCGCCCGACCTGCACGATGCCGATCACCGGCAGAAGCGTGACGACGTACCAGAGCCAGCCGACGGGCACGAACGGATATCGCCGCGCGAGGCGGAATGCGGCCGCTGTGCCTGCGATGAGCACGAGCGTCCCGGCGATCGGCTGCCAGAGCGGGATCTCGGGGGGATAGGGATAGAAGATCGTGAGCCCGGACGGCCAGATCATCTTGACGATGTATGCCGCGTACGACACCAGGGCGTTCGACATGCGGACGCCCAACGGAATTCTGCCGAGCTCGACGACGGCGCCGCCGTGCAGCTGCGCGAGGAAGGTAATGATGGTGGACGCCGCGGCGAGCGCGACGAACGGCACTTTCTCCAGGATCAGGCGCTTCCATTCGAGATTACCAGAGGGGCGCAGGCGGTCGAGCGGCCACACGTCCACGAGCAGGAGGACGAACGGCAGCGTCACGAGCATGGGCTTGGCCATCAGGCCGAGCGCGAACAGCACGAGCGTCGCTGAATACGTCTGCCAGCTGGGTTTGCGCGCGTACGCCGTGTACGCCCACATCGTCAGCAGCCAGAAGAACGTGCTCAGGACGTCCTTGCGTTCGGAAATCCAGGCGACCGATTCGACGTGGAGCGGGTGCAGTGCGAAGAGCGCGGCGACAAAGCCGCTTTTCCAGATCGCGCCGGTCATGCGGTGGAGCAGCCAGAACAGCAGCAACGTGTTGACGACGTGGAAGGCGAGATTCGTCAGGTGCTGAGGCCCGGCGTTCAGGCCGAAGAACTGGACGTCGAGCATGTGCGACATCCACGTCAGCGGATGCCAGTTCGTCGCGTACCCGGCCGTCATCGCCCACGAGACGTTGCCGGCCGTGAGCCCTCCGGTGAGATGCGGGTTCTCCCTGACGTAGAGCGGATCGTCGAAGTCGACGAAGTCGTAGTGCCGCACCGGTGCGTACACGGCGAGAGT
>Ga0193726_1002190_pt1 | contig 13650 bp, 13 predicted proteins | sample H2c1metaG_FD_144928 | JGI IMG/M metagenome (GOLD analysis project Ga0193726, IMG submission 144928) | Soil microbial communities from a riparian zone of the East river system, Colorado, United States - H2c1 | ecosystem: Environmental > Terrestrial > Soil > Riparian zone | place: USA: East River... | reverse complement strand
GAGCTCGCAGCCGAAGTCGACGAAGCCGTCGCCACGGCCCAACAGGAAGACGCGCCAGTCGGCAGCGAAGAAGATTGGTGCGCGATCTCGACGCGCGAACTGGCCGACGAGCCGCTCGCGGAATGACGAAGCCCGAATGACGAATGTCGAAACAATGACAAAACACGAATGTCGAAATCAATGCGTGGAGCGTAGGCGTTCTCCTTTCGTCATTCGTCATTCCTCATTCGTCATTCTCTTCCCATGAGCGTCACCTACCTCGAAGCAATTCGCGAGGCGCAGGCGAAACTCTTGCGCGACGACAGCCGCGTCTTCATTTACGGGCAGGACATCGCCGGAAAGTTCGGCGGCGCCTTCAAAGCGACGAAAGGCTTGGCGGAACAATTTCCCGGACGCGTCTTGAACACGCCGATCAGCGAAGACGCGATGGTGGGCACTGCGATTGGCGCGGCGATGGAGGGAATGCGGCCGATCGTCGAGATGCAGTTCGCGGATTTTTCCAGCATCGCGCTCAACCAGATTCTCAACAACGCCGGGACGCAGTATTGGCGTACTCAGACCCCCTGCCCCATCACCGTGCGGCTGCCGTCGGGCGGAACGAAAGGCAGCGGGCCGTTCCACAGCCAGAGCATGGAAGGAATTTACTCCCATTATCCGGGACTGGTCGTCCTCACGCCCGCGACGGTCGAAGACGCCTACACGATGTTGATCGACGCGGTCGCGATCGACGACCCGGTCATCTACTGCGAACACAAGTATCTCTATTACCATCTCAAGGCCGACGCCCTTCCGACGGAGAAATTGCCGATCGGGAAAGCACGAATCGTCCGGCCGGGCCGCGACCTCAGCATCGTGACCAACAGCGCGATGGTCCATGAAGCGCTTGCCGTCGCGCAGCAATTCAGCGCTGACGGGATTGAGATCGAAGTCGTCGATCTGCGCTCGGTCAAGCCGCTCGATACGGATACCGTTCTCGCGTCCGTCGCGCGCACCGGGCGGTTGCTTTGCGTCGGTGAAGCATTTCCGTGGGGCGGGGTGACGGCGGAAGTGATCGCGCGCGTTGCGACCGAAGGCTTCCATCTGCTCGATGCCGCACCGGCGCGCATCAACGCCAAGGACACCCCGATTCCTTATCACCCGAATCTTTGGAGCGAGCATCGGCCCAACGCGAAAACGATCGCGGCCAAAGTGCGCCAGGTTCTCGCCGAATAATTTTATGCCGCAAATTCCAATCACCATGCCGCAGCTCGGCGAATCGATGGCCGAAGCGACCATCGTCGCGATCAAGGTCCAGCCGGGCGAAAAAGTTTCCGCCGACCAGGAGATCATCGAGGTCGAGACCGACAAAGCCGTCATGGGAGTGACGACGCCATGCGCCGGTGAAATCGCGAAGATCGAGGCGGAGGTGAAAGGAACTTACGCCGTCGGTACGGTGCTCGGCTACGTGGAAGCGAGCGACGCCGATGCCGCGCGTTTCCAGAAGCGCGCGCCGCAACCGTCGAAAGACGATGTAGCGAAAGAAGTCCCCGGCCGCGAAGAGGAATCGGCGAAAGCGGTGAAGACCAAGGACGGAAGCGGCTCGCACTTCCAAATCGATGAGGCAGGTCTGCCGCCGGTCGCGGCGGGTTCGCATTTCCAAGTCGATCAAGCTGGCGTCCTGCCAGTTCCCGCGGGCACAAAAGGCGCGGGGTTCCTTTCGCCGCGAGTTCGCGCGCGCATGGCCGAGTTGCAATTGACCCAGGCCGATCTCGCCGGAATTCCCGGGAGCGGCAACGCGGGACGGGTCACGGTCAAAGATCTTGAGAATTTCCTCGCAGGAATTGAAGGGCAGTCAGCGGAAAAGCCGAGCGCGATTCGCACCGGCGTGGCGGATGCGATGCGGCGCAGTTGGACGCGGCCGCTGGCCACGGTTGGCCTTTCTGTTTGTCTCGATCCCGTGTTGCAGGACCGCGCGAAGCGTGATCCGAAACCGGGGCCGGCGCTCTACGCGTTGCGTGCCCTGGCCGTCGCGCTCTCGGAGCAACCAAATGCCGCCGCGCGTTTGATTGGCGGACGCGCGATTCGCTCCGAATCGATCGACATCGGCGTCGCGGTGGAAGCGCAGGACGGCATCATGGTTCCCGTAATCCGGAACGCCGACAAAACTTCACTCGCTGATCTGACGAGTCGTTACACTGAACTGGTCGACCTGGCGCGACGTCGCCGGCTCACCGGCGATATGACTTCGGGCGGAATCGCATCGATTTCGAATTTCGGCACGTTCGGCCTGGAATGGGGCACACCGATTCCCCTGCCTGATCAAACCTTGCTGCTCGGGCTTGGCATGGGAAAAAAAGTGCCGTCGTGGGATGAAGGCAAAAGCCAGTTTGTGCCCCGCACCGAGGCCCAGGTCACGCTGAGCTTCGATCATCGGAGTCTCGATGGTGGTGGCGCCGGGCGTTTGCTGAAGCGAATCGTCGAGCTGCTGGGCGATCCGTCGAAGCTTTAATCTGGGGAGCACACGCGCCTCGCGTGTTGGTTTTGGCGCCCTCGCCAAAACAATCTTCTTAGGAAAAGTTAGCGATGACGAGGTGTCATCGCCCGCACGCGAGGCGCGTGCGCTCCCCGGAGGCTTGCGCATTGCTGCCCGAACCTTAGGTTGCCCGCGAATATGGAAACGGTCAGCGCCATCGATCCAAACATCACCATGCGAGATCTGCTCGTGCAGTTTCCCGGCGCCCAACGCGCCCTCTTCCGCAAATATCACATCGGCGGATGCAGCAGCTGCGGATTTAGTCCTGACGAAACTCTCGCTGGTGTCTGCGCTCGGAATGAAAATCTGAACGTCGATGAAGTTGTCGAACACATCGTCGTCAGCCACGAAGCGGACGCAGCCATGCAAATCGAGCCCCGCGAGTTGTCGGATCGAATCGCCCGCGGCGAAAAAGTTTATCTGCTCGACGTCCGCACGCGGGAGGAATGGGAAGCGGTCAAGTTGGCCGACTCGCATCTGTTCACTCAAGAACTGATGCAGGAGATTTTGGCGAAGGAAGCGAAGACGGATCTTCTCGTCATTTACGACCACCAGGGCGCGCGCAGCATGGACGCCGCTGCCTATTTCCAAGGGCACGGCTTCGAAAATGTGAAAAGCCTTCGGGGCGGCATCGATGCCTGGAGCTCGGAAGTCGATCCGAAACTGCCGCGTTATCACCTCGAATGAGCGATTCAGGAAGCGACGACCTGCAAACGCGCATCGAGGAAGCGGTCAAGAACCCGCGCAACCTGGGTGAGATGAAAGATGCGGATGCAGTTGGCACGGTCGGGAGCGCCGACTGCGGTGATATGTTGCGAATGTGGGTGAAATTCAAGGAGGAAGGCGGCCGCAAAGTGATCGATCGCGCGACCTTCCAGACTTTCGGCTGCCAGACGGCGATCGCGGTGGCCAGCGTGGCGACGGAAATGCTCGCGGGCAAAACGATCGCCGAAGCGAGGTCGATGTCGGGGGAAGAATTGGCCGCCCCGCTCGGCGCATTGCCACCGGTAAAGATTCACTGCGCGCAACTAGTGGAAGGCGCCCTGCGTTCGGCCCTGTCGGGCGAGGAAGCGCCCGCGAAACCGGCAGAGAAAGTTGCCAGCGCTCCGACGCTTCTCAGCCAGCTTAATGCGGCCCAAGCATCGGATCGCAAGGTTAAGATCGTGCTCGATAAGTGATTGTCGTGGCAGCGTTGTCATCCCGAGCCGCGCAGACGGCGAGGGACCTCGCAAGAGCCCCACAATCACCCGAGCCAAAGACAGCGTCCCTCAATGCTATGGCTGCGTGGTTCGCGAAAGCGATTACGTGATGTTCCCGCCTTCGATTGTGAGGTCCCTCGCCGTCTGCGCGGCTCGGGATGACAAATTGCGCTTAATGGATGATCGTACGCCCTAGCTTTTCCAACCATGCACGAGAATACCGAATTCACTTTGGCCCGGGATGTTGACGCAATTCAAATCCCGAGCGGCAACAAAACGACAATCCCCGCCGGCACTCCGGGCGTCATCACCCAAACCCTTGGCGGCAGCTACACGATCGCGACCTACCAGGGCCTCGCCCGCGTCGCCGAGCAGGACCTTGACGCCCTAGGCCTCGAGAAACCCACCTCCGCCAATGGAGCGGCCGAAAAGCCCGCCTCCTCAACCTTCGCCGGGGAAGTGGATGAAAAAGACGTCTGGAACCAGTTGCGGCAATGTTTTGACCCCGAAATCCCCGTGAACATCGTCGACCTCGGTCTGGTCTACGATTGCCAGCTGACGAAACGCCCGGAAGGCGGCGTGAAAGTAGATGTAAAAATGACCCTGACCGCCCCCGGCTGCGGGATGGGCCCCGCGATTGCACACGATGCCCAGAGCAAAATCCTCACGATCGACGGCATCGACGAAGCCGATGTTCAGCTCGTCTGGGATCCGCCTTGGAACCAGAACATGATCAGCGAAGCAGGCAGGATGAAGCTCGGGATGGTGTAAGCGACGGCCCGGCACGGCGAAAACGCATGAGGATGGTCGGTCTGCTCCTCGGAACGTTGACGCTGATCTTTTCAACGTCTGTCCGCTCGGAACCGCCGAGTGCCCATTCGAAGTACGCCTTTAAGGTTAGCCTTGCCAATAACTTCCCGATTCGACTTTCGCCGCGAATTAATTTTCAACCTATCCCGGAAGGAGCCAATAAGGATTACGAATACTGCGACGAAAACTGTTATGATTGTTGCGCGCCCATTTGGAGGACCGTTGAAACCGAACCCTTCACACTCACTCTCCACGAGGACTCTGCGGTCTATCGCCCATTTGTTTTGCAATTATACAAATTGGGACGCTACGACTGTTTTGGTTTTTCGGCGTTTGACAGCGATTGCGACGGTCCTATAATCCCCCTCCTCGCGTCGCCGGATTTTCCGAACGGCGCCCTCATCAGCCACTAATTGTCATGCCTTCTACCGAAATTATTCTGACCGAAAACATCCCCGGCCTCGGCGCCGAGGCGGATGTCGTTAAGGTGCGCCGCGGCTACGCGCGCAATTTTCTTTTGCCGCAAGGCAAAGCCTACGAAGTGACGAAGCGCAGTCTTCGCCAGCTCGACAATCTGAAAGCCAAACGCGCCGCGCGCGAAGCCGCGGAATTGAACGAAGCGGAAGATCTCGCCCGTAGAATTAGCAAACTGAAGGTTTCCTTCACGCTCGAGACCGGAGAAACCGGCAAGGCTTTCGGATCAGTCACCGCGCAGGATTTGGTGAAGCGGCTCAAGAATGAACCCGCATACGAGATCGATCGTCATCGGATTGTGATGGAGCATCCGCTCAAAACGACCGGCGAACATGAAGTGTCGATCAAGCTGCATCACGACGTGACGGCGAAATTTACTTTTCAGATCAAACCCGCGAAAGAAGAAGCCCCGGCTCCTGAAGCGGCCGGCGAGGTTTCGGAAAAAGCGAGACCGTTTAGAAAACGCACCGACTCAAAATAAATGGCTACTGATCCATCCCTACGGGGAGGACAGCAGTCTCGCAAGAAATCGGGCAACACGCCCGGCCGAGGCTGGCCGGAGAAGAATGGCGGATCCAACGGGGGCCAGTCATTAACATCTTCCTCGCAGGATATTCACAGAACGCTCCCGCACAGCGTCGAAGCGGAACAGGGCGTCCTGGGATCCATGCTCATCTCTCCGCGCGAAATCATCGCGGAATGCGTCGAGAAAATTAACGAGGAATATTTCTACGTTCCGGCACACCAAACCGTTTACTCGGTCCTGGTTGAGCTCTGGAACGCCGGCCAGGGCATCGACCTGATCACCTTCACGCAGGTTCTGCGCGACCGAAACGTGCTCGAGACCGTCGGCGGCGCCGCGTTCATTACGAGCCTCTTCACGTTCGTGCCCACGGCCGCAAACGTGACGTATTACCTCGAGATCGTTCGCGACAAATACATCCTGCGCCAAATCATCGCTGCCTGCACCGAAAGCGTACGGCGCTCGTTCGAGGAACAGGACGAAGTGAACAATCTCCTCGACGAGGTGGAGCAGAAAATTTTCTCAGTCGGCGAAGACCGCTTCAAGGGTCAGGTCCTGACGATGAAGGATCAGGTCATGGAGGCGATCGAGTCGATCGAAAAGCTTTACGAGCGCCGGGGTGGAATCAGCGGCATTTCCACCGGCTTCGCCGAACTCGATCGGATGACGGATGGCCTGCACGAGTCCGAGATGATCGTTATCGCCGCGCGGCCGAGCATGGGAAAAACCGCGTTCGCGATGAACATCACCGAACATGTGGCGCTCAACGAAAAACTGCCGGTGGCGGTTTTCAGCCTGGAAATGAGCAGCCAGCAGCTCGTGCAGCGGCTGCTTTGCTCGCGGGCGCGCGTCAACCTGCAGAAAGTCCGCGATGGCTTCCTGGCCGAGCGCGATTTCCCCAGCCTGACGGCGGCAGCCTCCAAGCTGGCGGAAGCGCAAATCTTCATCGACGACAGCGCCGGCCTGAGCATTCTCGAATTGCGCGCCAAGGCGCGGCGACTCAAAGCACAAAAAGATATCAGGCTGATCGTGGTGGATTACCTGCAGCTGCTGCGGTCGACGACACGGCGAGCTATGGATAATCGGCAGTTGGAGATTTCGGAAATCTCCGCCGGACTGAAGGGTTTGGCGAAGGAGTTGAAAATCCCGATCATCGTCATCGCGCAGTTGAATCGACAGCCGGAAGCGCGAACCGGGGGCAAACCGCGTTTGAGCGACTTGCGCGAATCGGGTTCGATCGAGCAGGACGCGGACTTGGTGGGACTCCTGGTTCGGTCGGAAATTTACGAGGAAGATGAGGATGCCCGAGCGGAGAAAGCGGGCGAGGCCGACTTGATCATCGCGAAGCAGCGCAACGGCCCGGTCGGAGAGATCGCGCTCACGTTCCTGAAGGAGTTCACGCGCTTCGAAGATCGCGCGCGGAACGTCTCCGAGCCGCTGTAACTCGAATTCTGGGGAGCGCACGCGCCCTCGCGTGCTGGCGACGACGCCTCGTCGTCGCGAAATTTTCTCCAGAAGGAAGATCATTTTGGCGAGGGCGCCAAAACCGGCACGCGAGGGCGCGCGCGCTCCCCCGGATCAGAGCGACTTCGCCGCTTCGACGACGTGAGCGGCGTCGATTCCGAGTTCCTTCATCACCTGGTCGCCCGGCGCACTCATCCCGAAGCGGCGCAAACCGACGACCTTTCCATCGAGTCCGACATATTGATACCAGAGTTGCGGAACGCCGGCTTCAATGGCCACTCGGCGCCGGCAGGACGCTGGCAGCACTTCTTCGCGATACTTCGCGGACTCCCGTTCGAATCGTTCGAAACAGGGCATGGAAACGACCCGCGTGCCCGCGCCGAGCTCCTCCGCCGCTTTCATGGCGTGTTGGAGTTCACTGCCGCACGACAACAAAATCAGATCGAGCTGTCCGCTCTCACGCTTCGCGACATAACCACCGCGTGCGACACCTTCCCGGCGCGCTTTCACTTCGATCTCGTTCAACATCGGCACAGCTTGTCTCGTCAGCGCAAGCAGCGTGGGGCCGTCGGTTCGTTCGGCTGCGGCCACAAAGGCGCCGGCGGTTTCTTCCGGATCAGCGGGCCGAATGACATCGAGTTGCGGAATCACGCGCAAGCCGCTCACCGTCTCGACCGGTTCGTGCGTTGGGCCGTCTTCCCCCACCCCAATGGAGTCGTGCGTGAAGATGTAGATATTCGGCAACCGCGACAGCGCAGCAAGCCGAATGGACGGACGGCAATAATCCGCGAAGACCAGAAACGTCGCACCCGAGGCCCGGAAGATGCCATGATAGCCGACGCCATTCATGATTGCGCACATGCCGTGTTCGCGAATCCCGAAATGGATGTTCCGGCCGGAGTTGTCGTCCCGAGTGAAGTTGCCCGCACCCTCGATGTAATTGAGCGTCGAGCCGTGGAGATCGGCGCTGCCGCTAATGAGAAACGGCATCGCTTTCGCGAGCGGTTGCAAGACCTCGCTCCCAGCCTTGCGCGTCGCGATCTTCGCATCGGCCGGAAACGCAGGAATCTTGTCGAACAGGTCGGCGGGCACTTTCTTTTCGATCGCGTCATCGAGCTCGCGCGCTCGCTCGGGATTCTTCGCCTGCCAATCCTTGAACGATTTTTCCCAGCGTTTGTACTGGCGCACGAGCGCCTTCTTATGCTTCGCGAAGTATTCGCGAACTTCCGGGGAGACGAAGTAGTGCTCTTCCGGCAAGCCCAGGGCTTTGCGCGCGGCATCGACATACTTCACCCCCGCCTCTCCGTGCGCCTTGTTCGTTCCAGCCACTTCTGGAATGCCTTTCCCGATCAGGGTGTGGGCGATGATCATCTGCGGTTTGCCGTTGTCGCGTTTCTTCGCCTTGTTCAACGCCCGTAAAAACGCGGTCATGTCCTGGCCGTCGATTTTTTGGACGTCAAATCCGTAAGCCTGAAAGCGTTTCCCGGTATCCTCGCTCTGGGTTACGGACGCCATCGCATCAAGCGTGACGGCATTGGAATCGTAAATCAGAATCAAATTATCCAATCCGAAATGACCCGCGAAAGCGCTCGCCTCCGCGGAAACGCCTTCCTGCAGGCAGCCGTCGCCCGCCAGACAGACGACGTGCTGATCGAAAATCTTGTGCTCGTTGGTGTTGAAGCGCGCGGCTGCCATTTTCGCCGCCATGGCGACGCCGACGGCATTGCCCACGCCCTGGCCGAGCGGACCGGTGGTGCATTCCACGCCGGGCGTTTCAAAAAACTCCGGATGCCCCGGCGTCTTGCTGTGCAATTGCCGGAAACGCTTGATCTCCTCCATTGGGAGATCGTACCCGCTTATGTGCAACCAGGCGTAAAGGAACATGCTGCCGTGGCCGGGTGAGAGAATGAAATAATCCCGGCCAATCCAGCGCGGCTTGTCCGGATTGTGTTTGAGCGCGTGGCCATAGAGCACCGCTCCCATCTCCGCACACCCCAGTGGAAGACCGAGGTGGCCGGATTTCGACGCTTGGACCGCATCCATGGCCAACCCGCGCGCCTCATCCGCGGCCCGCGAAAGAATTTCGAGATTTAAACTCATGAGAACGGGTATAATTGGCGCATCTGTGGAAACCAAGCTGAAAGCGGACGCTGAAGACGAAATGGAATGAATCGGCCCTCGCTCCTCCACATCATCGAACGGCTGGAAGGCTTCCTCGGCAAGCTCCCGGCCTCCATTCAGAAGCCGGTTCTGCACGAGCTCACCCCGTTGAAGGAATTATTTCTTCAGCAACGTCCGCCGCGTTTCGTTCTCACCGGATCGAACAAACTGCCGGTGCAGGAAGTGGTCGCCACTCTTTTCGCCTGGCTGTCGCCGGCGGAGTCGCATGATGTTTTGATGGAGCTTTTCCGCTGGCAATCGATCGATCTGGGCGGCCACGGAACAATCGCCCTGCTCGACGCCCGCGGCGCGGACGCCAGCACAACCCCCAACATTCAGGACGAACTGCTGCGTCAGCCAGCCGATATGTTCCTCCATCTAGCCGACGACACCGATTTGGCCCGCGTCCCTTCGCACGAAGTCGCAAACCTGGCCGCTCTGCTCGCTTCGAACAGCGCGGCTCGAACCGAAGCGAAGGTGATTGGCATCGCAATCCACGATAAGGCACCCGCCGCTCGCGCCATTCACAACGGTGAAACTCATCCACCCACCCAGACGAACACACGCTCAAAGCTCCAAAGTGAGCTGCAGGAAAAGTTGGAGATCCGGAAACATCTCCTGCAAATCTTCGAATTCGCCTTCAGGCCGGCCGGAGCGGCCGGCGCCGAAATGCGGGCCGACACGCAACGCTTCATGTCGCTGCTCGCGCGGGAATTGCCGAATGAAGCGCGGATCGAAATGGTCCGGATCGCGCGCGATCGCGCCGCCCAAATCGAAATCGCGCAGATGCTCGTGAAGTCCACCACGGCTGTTTGTGCGGCCATCGGGGCGCAACCCATTCCACTCGCCGATCTCCCGATCCTCACCGCGCTCCAATTGGCGATGGTCTCCGGCATCATGTACATCAGCGGCCGGGAGAGAAGTCTGCGGGCTGCGACCGAATTTGTCGCGGCGCTCGGCGTGAACGTCGGCGCCGGCATGATTCTGCGCGAAGGCACCCGCGCCGTCCTGAAGTTTTTCCCGGGCTGGGGCAACGTGGTCTGCGGAATGGTGGCCGGCGCGGGAACGTATGGGATTGGACGGGCCGCCATCGTTTATCTGCTCGAAGGCGCTTCTTTGAAGGATGCCCGCCGGACATATCTGACCAGCCGAAAAAAGCGCGCCCAGCGCCACCGGCAACCGAGTCGAATAACTTGTGAATAAAGTCCCCGGCACGGTGCTTTTTGTTCACACCTTTTTTGTGAACAAGAAGGTGCTATTTGGGTTCCGTCCCCCTTCCGGACCCACCGTCCGATGAAACTCTCCGAGATTGATGCCACCCTCCGCGAGATTCGGGTCGCTCCGGTCAAAACGCTGGGGCAAAATTTTTTGCACGACGGCAACCTCGCGCGCTGGATTGTCGAGAAAGCGGAGCTGACTCCGGAAGATTACGTGGTTGAAATAGGGCCTGGCCTCGGAGCGCTTACTCAATTCATTCTCGCTGCGGGGGCCAGCGTTCTCGCGATCGAAAAGGATCGGCGTCTCGCGGATTTTTTGCGTGACCGTTTTCGAAACGATCGCCTCGAGGTGCTTCACGCCGACGCGCTCGATTACGACGTTCGAGGCCTCTTCGCGAAACCCCGCGTCAAAGTTCTCGGCAATCTTCCGTATTACATTTCCAGCCAGCTGCTTCTGAAGTTCACGAAATATCCGAGTCCTATCTCACTATGGTTGTTTATGTTACAGAAAGAGATGGCGCGGCGTCTTTCGGCGACGCCAGGCACGAGTGATTACGGTGCGCTCTCGCTCGTCGTTCAACTTCATTATCACGTTGAATATTTGCGCACCGTCCCAGCGAGCGTTTTTCTTCCCCAGCCAGATGTTGATTCCGCGTTCGTCCGCCTCTCGCCGCGAGCGCCAGGTGAATTGCCCGATCATGATCCCGAAACTTTTCGCCGACTCGTTCGGCTTGGTTTTTCACAACGCCGCAAGCAGCTGCGGAACCTGCTCCGGGAAGAAGTCCCAAATTGGGAGGAGGTTTCGAGCGCCGTCGGCTTTGAACCGCGAGCGCGTGCGGAGGAACTGGCTTTGGAACAATGGGTCGCGCTCTCGAATCTCGCTCTCTCGCGCGCCCCTTTGGGGGCAGATCCGGCGGTCTCGGAGCGTTTTCCTGTGGTTGACGACCAGGATCGCTTACTGGGGGACGCGCCGCGTGCGGAAGTGCATGGGAATAACTTGCGCCATCGGGCCGTTCACATCCTGATTTTCAACCATTCCGGCGAGCTTTTTCTGCAAAAGCGTTCTCGCTGGAAGGACCGCCATCCGTGCCTCTGGGACTCCAGCGCCGCAGGTCACGTCGATGCCGGCGAGGATTATGACGAAGCGGCAAATCGAGAGCTTCAGGAAGAGCTCGGTGTCTCGGCAGAATTGAGCCGGGTGGTTAAACTGGGTGCGTCAGAAAAGACGGGCCAGGAATTTATCTGGCTTTATCAGGGTCGGCACGATGGCCCATTCGAACTGGCCCGCTCCGAGATCGAATACGGCGATTTTTTCCCGACCGATATTGTTTCGGACTGGATGAAGGCTCGGCCGGATGATTTTGCGCCTGGTTTCGTGGAATGCTGGCAGGCATTCGGCGAAGCTAAATGACGTCCATTTCCTTTGGTAGGGCGAGACTCTGTCGAGCCGCGGTGTTAAAGCTACGCCGGCTCGACAGAGTCTCGCCCTACCAAACCAGCCGAGCCTAGCGCTTGCGCGACTTCTTCCCCTTGGCCTTCGTTGCTCGCTTGCCGCGTGAAACCTTCGCCGCGCCCTTGGGCCCGCGAAACACGCGAGCCGGCAGATCGCTCATGGCCGCGCGCTTGAATTTCCGCGCCGCCCGCCGAGCACCTTCTTTTCCACCGTATCCGCTATCGCTGAACAATCTCGTGACCGTTTCCCTCCCCCGGAGGAAGTGCACCTGGAATCCGTGCGTCTGTTTATTGGCGCGCGGTTTGGTGTCGATGCGACGGATGTTTTGTTCTGAGTCGGGGTTAGCTCTTTTTTTCATTGGTCTTGTGCCTGACACGAACCACTCAAAATACCCCATGCGCAACTGCAAACACGCAACGCGGCCTCAATGAGCCGACTTTTCTGTTTGCGGCGGCGCGGGCAAGTGCCAGTTCTGCCTCTTCGCATCGTATTCCGGCGCCGGCAGGAGCACGTAACACGGGTGCCGCGGCGCCCTGAGCCAGGTGATGAGTTTCACCAAATCGGATTCCGCCATCGTGGTGCATCCCGCTGTCGGCCGATCGACTCCGCGACGGATGTGAAAAAATATGGCGCTGCCCGCGCCGGGCACAGGCGGGTCGGAATTATGCCGGATCTCCACCAGCCAGCGGTAGGCGAAATCGTTGTGCCTCATCTTTTGCTTTGCGAACCAGGGAGGCGGGTTTGCGGGATCCGGAATCGTGACAAAACGATTGTAATCCGGGCTGCGGACGTCGTCGCTCCAGGCGTCAGCGGTCGTCACTTGATGAAAGGGATAATCGGAGCCGGCCGGAAGTTGGGCATCGTAGGTATAGATTTTGCCGACGCGAAAGATCCCGGCCGGAGCGCGCCCATCGCGTTCGGTTTTGCGCAAACCATTTTCATTTTGTCCAGCGAGACCACTGCCCCAGGCGCTTCCACTTTTGCCGAACAGGACCGGGACCGCCGGGGCGACTGGCGACCAATTGCCTCCCGGGCTGCGCTCAAATCTCTGCAAATGACCGCGCATCGAATTCCAACCAGGGCCGATGCCGACGATCAATTGTGTGCAATCCTCCGGGACTCCGTCGGCGTATCCGGTCGACGCGAGCACCATCAAAAAGCCGAAGCTGAAGTAACGTGCGGTTGCGATAAACATTCCCAAACTTAGACGCGCATCTTATTGCTTCTGTCCAACCCAATTCCGTCCGTGAAAAAATCTCTGCCCGCTCTCCTGGTCGCCGCGCTCGCTTTCGCGGTCTATGCGCCCGCGTTGCGGAACGGCTTTGTCTGGGACGACACCGCGCTGATCCTGCGCGACCCGTTCATTCGGAGCTGGCGCCTTGTCCCCGAGGGATTTCAGCATTTCCTTTTTACGGATGCAACGGCCTCCAATTTCTACCGGCCGATCCAACGGCTCACCTACACGCTCGATTACGGCGCGTTCGCTTTTCGGCCGGCCGGCTATCATCTGACCAGCATTCTGTGTCATCTCGCTGCGGCACTCGCGCTGTTTCTTTTCGCTCGCGAGTTGCTGGCATTATTTGGAGTCGAGGAACGGAAACGGCAAAGTATCGCGTTCTTCGCCACGCTCGCATGGGCCATTCATCCTGTGCACACCGCCGCGGTTATTTATGTTTCCGGTCGAGCCGATCCGCTCGCGGCGGCGTTTGGATTCCTCGGTCTTTATGTCGGAATCCGCAGCCTCTCTGTGGGTGGTTCGAAGCGATGGGTCCTCCTCTTTGCAACCGGCGCGTTATTCCTTTTCAGCGCGCTCAGCAAGGAAACAGGAATTACGCGCC
>Ga0193726_1002189_pt1 | contig 13650 bp, 13 predicted proteins | sample H2c1metaG_FD_144928 | JGI IMG/M metagenome (GOLD analysis project Ga0193726, IMG submission 144928) | Soil microbial communities from a riparian zone of the East river system, Colorado, United States - H2c1 | ecosystem: Environmental > Terrestrial > Soil > Riparian zone | place: USA: East River... | reverse complement strand
AGCAAAAAGGTTCATCTCCGACCCTTGAGGAGATTCGAGCGAAGGGCCGCGAAGACTGGCTAAAGTTGCGGAACCAACATACCCCGGAGAATTCTCGGGATCCCCAAGAACGCTCTGCCGAGAGGGATCAAGAAGCAAAAACCAAGGATTTATCCGAGAGTCCGGATAAAGGGCTGGACGACGATCTGAATTAGTCGCCGTCAAAGCGAATTCGCGCAGGTGGAATACGACGTGAGGAAAGGCGATTCTGCTACGGCTACTTTCCATTCGAATTCAGCGTGCCAAACAGCTTGTCGTACATTCCGACGGACATTCGAGAACGATTTCTCATTAAGATCAACGTAGACAGCAGGTTACGAAGCCAGGAGATTATTGAGTGGGAGTGACTTTCGCCATGCTCGAGGCTCTATTAATGGACCAACACACTTTCGAGGCGCATTCCGCGTTGGCGGTCTGCGAGCCGTATCCCTCAAGCGACCTTCCGCCCGTCGCACTGAGCGATCTTGAGCGGACTCTTTATCTACGCTTGCGGCACGCTGAAAAAGGACGATTGGAGCAAGAGTTTCTTCCCAGAGAAACGGTTACAGCATGGCTATCGGCCTGGCAATTTAAAACCGCCGTGTAGGACCGAACTGAGTGAAACATGTTTTTTAACGCTAGTGGTGTAGGTCGCTTTAGAGAAAATCATGAGAAAGGCGATCACCGGATGCCGTTATCTTCTTGGGCATTCCATCGTCAGGCTGGCCTGACGGTATCGCTGACGGTATCGTGAGCGGCAGGCGTATGAAACTTCAATTTCATCGGTAGGTTACGAAGCCAGGAGATCACTGAGTGGGAATGACCGGTGTAAGTAATTGTTTTTAAATAAAATGTTTTTTTATCTACCATGAAAAGTCGGTGATACGCACTGAATTTTCATGGTAATATGCCGACTATGATAGATCGCGATCTGCATGTGCAGCGGATTACCGGCCTTTTGAAGCGATTTCCCGTAGTCGCACTGCTAGGTGCGCGTCAGGTTGGAAAGACAACGCTCGCAGGCCTGATTGCGCCGTCTCTCAGCGATCACAACACCCGATTTGATCTGGAGAATCCTGCTGATGTCGCGCGGCTCGCCGACCCAATGCTTGCCCTTCAGGGCCTGAAAGGCATTGTAGTGCTCGATGAAGTGCAGCGCCGTCCGGAGTTGTTCCCCGTGTTGCGCGTGTTGGCAGATCGCAAGCCGGTGCGCGCGCGGTTTCTGGTCTTGGGCAGCGCGGCACCGGATCTTCTCAGGCAAAGCTCCGAGTCACTCGCGGGGCGCATTGCTTACTACGAATTGCCCGGGCTCGCGTTGAGGGAAATCGGTGCCCAGCGCGCGGATCGTCTCTGGATTCGTGGCGGGTTTCCGAAGTCTTTCCTGGCACACTCGGAACGTGAGAGTTTGGAATGGCGACAGGCGTTCATTCGAACGTTTCTCGAGCGCGATCTACCAGCGCTCGGTGTGAATAGCGCCTCAGACACCATGCGGCGCTTCTGGTTGATGCTCGCGCACTACCATGCGCAGCTCTGGAACGCCTCGGAGTTGGGTCGATCGTTCGGAGTTGCGGATACGACCGTTCGAAGCTACCTCGACAAATTGACCGATGCGCTCGTCGTCAGACAACTGAAGCCCTGGCATGAGAATTTAAGCAAGCGTCAGGTGAAGGCACCCAAGATATTCATCCGCGATTCGGGGTTGTTGCACGCACTGCTCAATCTCGCGACACAGCGAGATTTAGAAGGACATCCCAAACTCGGTGCGTCGTGGGAGGGCTTCGTCATCGACCAGATCGTGCAGCAATTGGGCGTAAACCCAGAGGAGACTTTCCATTGGCGAACGCATCAGGGTGCTGAACTGGACCTTCTCATCGTTCGCGGCGCGCTGAGACTCGGCTTCGAGGTGAAACGCACTGTGGCGCCGACATTGACGCCCTCGATGCGTTCGGCCTTACACGATCTGCAGCTTAAGTCTCTGACGGTGGTGCACGCGGGGAACGCGACATTCCAGCTGTCGAAGCAGGTGCAGGCAGTCGCGGTTGATGATTTGTTGAAGATCGTGAAGTCACTCCGATAAGTTGATATCCGACGTCCCAGAAGTTGGATCGTCAACGTGTCACTCGTGCAATGGCACACTGGAAATCGAGCGATGGAGACATCGTGGAGCGGCGCATGAAAAGGATTCCTGGATTGCGTCCGATTGGATGAAAGTAGGCAAACTTAGGATGCGCATAGTCGTCGTCGGTGGTGCGGGAAATTTTGGCGCACGCATTGTGCGCGCGTTGCGCGGTGATCCGAATGTCGAACTGCTGGTAGCGGGACGCCGGAAAGTACCCGTATCGGCTGCGGATGACGTACCGGGCGTCTTGGTTGATATTGACGAAGCGTGCCTAGTGCAAGAACTTGAGGCGCTATCTCCCGGACTTGTGATTCATTGCGTGGGGCCGTTCCAAGGGCAGGACTATCGCGTCGCGAATGCAGCATTAGCTGCCGGGGCGCATTACCTAGATCTCGCGGACGGGCGCCAGTTCATTGCCAAGTTTGCCGCGGGGATCAATGCTCAGGCGGTCGGAGTAGAGCGCGTGGCGATCTCCGGAGCGAGCACGTTACCGGCGCTTTCATCGGCGGTGGTCGAGGAGTTGCGATCAGGGATGTCTTCACTCGAATCCATCGAGGTCACTATTGCCCCTGGGCAGCGCGCGCCGCGCGGGCAAGCGACCCTGCAGGCGGTGTTCAGCTATTTGGGGCGCCCTTTTTCGGTCTGGCGTAAGGGCCAATGGAGAAGTGAGTGGGGATGGATGGACTTGCGAAAGACCCGACTCGATGTCGGTGGCCGGTTGGCTGCCGCATGCGACGTCCCCGATCTCGAATTGTTTCCCGAGCGCTATCCCGGCGTCCAAACGGTAAGTTTTCATGCTGCGCTGGAGTTCGGGGTGCAGCATCTGACGCTTTGGTGTCTGGCCGCTCTGCGGCGGATTGGTCTGCCGTTTCCCGTGGCTCGCTGGGCCGTGAATCTCAACCGATTTGCAGGAGTATTCGATGCGGCTGCGGGCGAGAAGGGCGGAATGCGAGTCGGCGTCGTCGGAAATCGGAGCGATGGCGGTGGCAGGATGCGGCGCACATGGCACCTGACCGCACCGGCGATGGACGGTCCTGAAATTCCTTGCATGGCGGCGATCCTACTTGCGCGTCGCTTGGCTCGAGGCGAGGTATTTCAATCCGGGGCATTTCCCTGCATGGGGTTCTTGACCTTATCGGAATTCGCCCCTGAGTTTGCTCGTTGGAAAATCACGACGCGGGTGGAAGAGGAGGCGGCGTGACCGAAATCTATCTTTGGCTCAAATGGGCGCATGTTGTGTCCTCCACCGTATTGTTCGGAATGGGCGCCGGAATCGCCTTCTTTTTCATTCGGGCGCAGAGGACGGGAGACGTGCGGATCATTGCCGCGGTTGCGCGAGAGGTCGTCATTGCAGATGCAATCTTCACAGCGAGCGCAGTCGTGTTGCAGCCGGTCACCGGTCTAGCGATGGCGCGACTCGCCGGGTTCCCGCTTTCCCTGCTATGGTTACGATGGTCGATAGCGTTGTACGTGTTGATTGGGTGTTGCTGGCTGCCAGTGGTGTGGCTACAGGTCCGGATGCGGAATTTGGCGGCGCGCGCTATGCAGGACGGAACGGCGTTGCCCACCGAGTACGCCCGATACTATCGCTGTTGGTTTTATCTCGGGTGGCCGGCGTTTATTGGCGTGCTTCTCGTCTTCTATCTGATGGTGGCGAAACCCGCGATATGATCAATGATGATCCTTCGCCATCGATCTTCCACGATCGAACATGAAGGAAGAACGTTTTGAGGGCATCGCTGACGGTATTGTGAGCACGGCGTTCATAAAACTCTCTGTACGCCAATAAGTTACGAAGCCAGGAGATTATTGAGTGGGAGTGAGGACGTCCCGTTTGATGTTGTCCTAACTTCGGTTAGGGCGTACCAGTATAAGCTACGGCAAATGGGCAATAAACTCGACGCGCATAGGCCATTTGGTGACGGGCTGCGAAGAGAAGCTGCGCGGCTAAGGCGGCGCAGACCGAAAAGATCAAGCTTGATATGTTCAGTCATGGCGGCCCGCCCATGCCCCTGCAGCTCATGGACCTTCGCGGTATCGGTGGACATCCGGAACGTGGTTATTTTGCCGTCGGCAACCGTCCAGACGAGAGCATCTGAAGTCATGGATCGGTCCGGCCAAAACGACGCGCCAGTCGGTGGGCACCGGCAGGCACCATCGTGGCCCCGGCGACGAGGAAGTATCCCAAGTGCTTACGACTCACCCCAAGGGATCTTCCGCTTGTGTACTCGTCACACCGAGCGGTCCCATGTACATCACCTTGAGGATCTCCCCACGGTGGGCCGGGTTGTACATCCGACCCGAGCTCTCAATGTAGTCTTGATAGTCCACCTCGTACGCGTATGGTATGTCTGCATTCCGTTCCCCATTGGGACCATTCTCGCCAATGCCCAATAGCGCGTCCCCTCGAGTCGCAGAAGCCGTCCAACCGGGGACGGAGCGAGGTCTGCGAAGCGACGTCGGGGCCGCGGCGTGAGCGACCCACGTTGGGAAAAGATCGAGCTTCTTTTGCAAGAGGCAATGACCCGCGAGGCTGGGGAACGGAATCGCTTTTTGGACCAAGCGTGCGGTGCCGATCAAGGGCTTCGCGACGAGGTCGCGTCCTTGCTGGCTGATTACGCGAACGTCCCCCCGCATTTCCTGCAGACCCTAGACGGCCAGGAACCGGCAATTCCCGGCCTGTCGGCCGGTCAAATGTTCGAACAGCGCTTCCAGCTGATACGTGTCCTCGGGGAAGGCGGGATGGGTCAGGTGTGGCTCGCCGAGCAAATTTCGCCGGTCCGCCGCCCGGTCGCATTGAAGCTCGTCCGCGCCGGAATGTACGACCAGTCCGTCCTGCAGCGCTTTCAAGCCGAGCGCCAGTCCCTGGCATTGATGGGCCACCCGTGCATCGCCAAAATACTCGATGCCGGTGCGACAGCCCTCGGTCAGCCGTACTTTGTCATGGAGTACGTTCCCGGCGTGCCCATCACCGACTATTGCGAGCAGCACCAGCTGCCGCTGCGTGAGCGGCTAGAACTGCTTATCCAAGCCTGCGAAGCGGTCCAGCATGCGCATCGCAAGGCGATCATCCATCGGGATCTGAAGCCCGCGAACATCCTCGTGGAGGAGATCGACGGCAAGGCAGTGCCCCGCATCATCGATTTCGGACTGGCGAAGGCAATCCTGCGGGGAGGTCTACCGGGGGAGCTGCTCACGCCGCCCGGGGAGGAGATGCTGCAGACACGAATGGGACTGCTCTTGGGCACGCCGGGTTACATGAGTCCCGAGCAAGCCGATCCCAACTGCCGCGATATCGATACGCGCACAGACGTGTATTCGCTTGGTGTGATTCTGTATGTGCTGTTGACGGGATTGCAGCCATTCGAGTTCCAGCGCAACCAGCGGCCCTCGCTAGACGTTTGGCTGCGTCAGCTACGAGAGGAGGAGCCGCCGGCTCCTAGCGACAAAGTCAGCAGCATTCATAAATCGACCGTTGGGGTCACCCTGGAGGAGCGTGCCCGGACCCGCGAGCTGGCGAGTTCGCTGCGCGGTGAGTTGGATTGGATCACGATGAAAGCGCTGGCGCGCGACCGCGAACGCCGCTACGGCACGGCATCGGAGCTCAGCGCCGATTTGCGCCGGTATCTGAGCGATGAACCGGTGCAGGCACGTCCGGCGACCGCGCTCTACCAAATGCGCAAATACCTTCGGCGCCATCGGTTGGTCGCGGGGACCGTTGGCGGCCTCGTTGCACTGTTAATCGCGTTTGCCGTGGTACAGGCGGTGCAACTGCAGCGCATCACCCAGGAACGAAACCGTGCAAGCCAGGAAAGAGATCGGGCGAACCAGGAGCGGGATCGGGCAACGCGGGTAACGGACTTCATGACGGACATGTTCAAGGTGTCTGATCCGAGCGAGGCGCGGGGTAACCGGGTCACGGCCCGGGAAATTCTGGACAAGGCGGCGCTGCAGATTCAAACCGGGCTGAAGCGCGATCCGGTACTCCAGGCCGAGCTGATGTTCACGATGGCGAGCGTTTATAGCGATCTTGCGCTGGACTCCAAGGCGCTCGACTTACTTCAAAGGGCTGCGGCACTTCAGGTAGCGGCCTTGGGTCCGGAGAATCCCGCAACGTTGCGTACCCGAAACAGCATCGGCCGTACGCTGCGCTACCTCGTACGGTACACGGAATCGGAAAAAATCATTCGAGAAACATACGCTGTGCAGAGTCGGGTCCTCGGCGCCGAACATCCGGATACCCTGGACACCGCCGTCAATCTGGCCAGCACCCTGCGCGACGAGGGCCAGGTCTCCGCGGCGGAGAGTCTGGCACGCCGCGTGCTCGCCGCCCGCCAGCGGATTCAGGGGCCAGAGGATCCGGCCACTCTAGAGACGATGAGTACGCTGGGGGGTCTGCTGCGAGATCAGAACAAATACGCCGAGGCGGAAAACCTAGAGCGACTAGTCGCTGACGTCCAGCGGCGCGTGCTGGGGTCCGACCATCCGGCCACGTTAAGGTCACTGAATAGTCTCGGCACGATTCTATACCGGAGCGGCAAACTACGTGAAGCGGAGGCGATCTACCGCGACGAGCTGACCGTCGACCGACGTGTCAACGGGCCGGAGCATGACGACACCATGATCGTCTCATACAATTTGGCAGCGGTGCTGCGCGACGAAGGCCACTACGAAGAGGCAGAGAATCTGCTGCGGCAGGTGCTACGGATCTCCAAGCGCGATCAGGGCGACGCCAATCGCAGCACGCTCATGACCATGGAAACGCTCTCACTGCTCCTTTCGGATGAGGCCAAGTACCAAGAGGCGGGAGCATTGGAACGTGCCGTGGTCGATAAGCGTGCCGAGGTGCTCGGCGCAAACCATCCCTCAACCCTCAGATCCAGGGGAATTATGGCGCTCACGCTGGTCAACGAACGACGCTTCAAGCAAGCCGCCAGCGTGGCGCAGGCGGCGGTCGACGGCGATGTTCGTGTCCTCGGACCCGAACATCGGCAGACGCTTGAAGCGATGAGCTTTCTCGGCAGCGCGCTGCAGGAGGAAGGCCGATTCGAGGCGGCTGAAAAATTGCTGCGTACGGCGCTCGATGCGGCGAAACGAACGCTGCCGGCCGACCATCCAGAAATCCTCGAAGTGGAAAGTGAACTCGCTCTGGATTTGAGCCACGAGAAGCGCTTCCCGGAAGCGCGACCGCTGTTCCTCGACGCCGCCCGAAGCGCCGATCGGACCCTGCAGCGAGATCTGGCGGCGGCGAACTGGTACCGACTCGCGCGGGGCGCCGCTATCGCAGGCAATGTCGACGAGGCCATCGAGAATCTGGGCGCCGCCGTCAGCCGCGGCTATCGAGACACGAAGGGAGTTCAAACGGAGCCTGACTTCGCGGCCATCCGCGCCAACCCGGCTTTCGTGCGAAGCCTTGCCGAGCTGAAGCGGATGCCTTCTCGTTAAGGCGCAACTCCACACGATCGAGTACAGAGAAACTGCGAGCGCGCCGACGGCCGCGCAAAGAAACTTCACCGACAATCCGACTTCGAGACGCGTGATGCATGTACCTTTCACGATCATTCGGCATCTATCGCCCTCAAGCAGCATTGTTTGGCGGTAAACCTGACGGTAAGATCAGCGCGACCATAGCAAAAATCTGCTGCATTCAGATACTTGCAGGTGCCGGAGACAATTGAGTGGGAGTGACCTGGGGCGCTTCCCAAGTGTGTCACGGTCGGCCGAGGCAGTGAAACAAGAGTTTCTCGCCATTGCTCAAAGCCCGGCTACTGCGCCAACTTCGAGTCCGCCACAACCGTGACAAAATGAACGGCGTGGCGGCATCACCCTGCGTCGAAGCTGGCATGTACTCTGGATTGTGAACGGAAAACCGCATTCGAGGATGGAAGAATGAGAAAAATGAAGGGCGCGCGACTGATCCATGGGCTGACGTGCTTGGCGCTCCTCGTAATGCACGCCGCACGCGCGGCGCCGCCATCGCCAGACAGTAAGGCTAATGCCGTGACGCCTGCCGAGCTGCTATTCAAATCGGGCGCCGTGTACACCGTGGACGGCGCCCGCTCGTGGGCCCAGGCGGTCGGGGTGAGCGCGGGGCACATTGTATACGTCGGGACCGACCAGGGATCCGCGGCGTACATCGGGCCCGCGACGCGGCTCATTGACCTCAAAGGCCGGATGGTCCTGCCGGCATTCCAGGACGTTCATATACACCCCATCAGCGCTGGCCTCCAGGCCAATGCCTGCGACCTGACTGGACTGACGACCGCCGCAGAATACGTCGCGGCGATCCAGAAATACGCGCAGGGACACACGGGCAACGGATGGATCACGGGCGGCGGCTGGCTGATGTCGGCGTTCGGCCCCGGCGGTCGAGCCCGGCGCCAGCTCATCGACTCCGTGGTGCCGGACCGTCCGGTGCTCTTGTCGAGCTCCGATGGCCATACCTACTGGGCCAACACCAAGGCCCTGGAGCTGGCGAAGATCACGCGCGACACGCCCGATCCGCGGGACGGGCGGATCGACCGCGATCCGCGCAGCGGTGAGGCCATTGGGAGCTTGCAGGAGGGGGCGGGCGACCGGGTGGCCGCGATCGTGCCGCCGCCGAGCGCGACGGAGCGTGAGGCCGGGTTGACCTATGCGCTGAAGCTGCTCAACGGCTATGGCCTCACCGCCATGCAGGATGCTCAGGTCTTCGAGGATGATCTGAAGACCTATCGTGCACTAGAGCGTCGCCATGAGCTCACCATGCGGGTAGTTGCCGCCATTTGGTGGGAGCACACGCAGGGCCTGGAGCAGATCGACAGGATCAAGCGGTTGCGCGGTGAGTACGCTTCGCCTTTGATCGATCCGGGCACCGTCAAGATCATGCAGGACGGGGTGCTTGAGAACTACACCGGCGTGCTCTTGCAGCCCTACCTCAAGAAGCCCGGCAACGTGCGCGGGATCCCCATGGTCGATCCGGAACTCCTCAAGGAAGCCGTCACGCGTCTCGACGCTGCGGGCTTCCAGGTGCACTTCCACGCGATCGGAGACGGCGCCGTGCGCGAATCGTTGGATGCCATCGAGGCAGCCAGGCGCCGCAACGGGGATCTCGGACATCGCGATCACATCTCGCATCTCGAGCTGATCGATCCGGCGGACGTACCGCGCTTCCGCGAGCTCGGCGTCATCGCGAACTTCCAGCCTCTGTGGGCATACGCGGATGATTACATCACCAAGCTCACCATCCCGTTCCTGGGCCCGGAGCGCGCTGCGCGCCTGTACCCGATCGGCACCATCTATCGCAGCGGCGCCGTCGTCGCATTCGGCAGCGACTGGTACGTCTCGAGCGCGAATCCGCTGGAGGAGATTCAGGTCGCGGTCACGCGCATGGGGCCAAAGGGAGAGACGCATACGCCGTTCCTGTCTGGCGAGCGCATCAATCTTCCGGAAGCCCTGGCCGCCTTCACCATCAACGCCGCTTATACGAATCGCCTGGAGAAGACGACCGGCTCGATCGAGGTAGGCAAGAATGCGGACCTCATCGTCCTTGATCACAACTTGTTTGCGATTCCGGCCAGCGAGATCGACAAGTCCAAGGTTTTGCTGACCCTTTTCGGCGGACGTACGGTTTACGGCGATCCGGGAAGGCTCTGAGCAGGATTCGGCTCCGGTTCGGATGTTCTAGGCCCATGCTTTTCTGCCAGGTTTTGCGCGTCGCTTTGCGCCAGTCAGCGCGCCGCAAGGGTAGCCTCATTATTTTCGCTTCAGTGACTTGCAGTTGCAAAAGACTATTGAGTGGGAGTGCCCCACTCATATGCAAAACTCCTGTTTTTATGTCGAGTTTTGCCTATGATTTGGCGTGGTTTCGAGCCGAAAAGCTCGCCATGCAGGAATTGTCCCACACCACGGCCCCAGGCCCGACAAGCCCGCAAGGCTTCGATGTGATCGCGTTCGTCAGCGAACGCTTGATTACGCAATCCACGGCATAGGTGAATTTTATTTGAGCCGCTCCGGCTGGCCAACGAACGCTATCGACGCTCGCGCAACGCTTGGCATTCTCAGTGCCGGCCGGCAATCGGTTGAGCGGCGAAGCGCCTTCTCAGGCCTGCGGCCAACGCCAGCACCACCAGTACGTCGCCGCCAATCGCGCCTCCGCCGCCGGTGACCACGGCCGCCGGCTGCCTGCCGGCGCCGCTGAGGCTGACGTGATCGGGGCTGGTGGGCGCGTCACTGAGGACGGTCAGGGTTCCGCTCGCGCTGCCGGCGGCGCTGGGCGAGAAGCTGAGGTTGATCGTGCAGCTGGCACTCGTGGCCAGCACAGCGCCGCAATTGTTGGTGCTGGAAAAGGGCGCCGCGGTGCCGATGCTGGTGATCGTCAGTGGCGCGTGGCCGCTGTTGGTGAGGGTGACACTGCGGCTGCCGCTGTCGCCGATGGCGACATTGCCGAAGCTGACGCTGTTGCTGCTCAGCATCACGGCACCCGTCATGGAAATCCGGATCTGCACCGATGTCGACAGATACGAGACCGAGTATTGCGTGGGCGTGGCCCCGGTGAAGGTGACGGAGCCGAAGGTACCGGTGATTCCGCCGGATGCGGTGAGCACTGCGTACGTGCCGCTGGTGACAGTCGGTGCGAGAGCGATCTTCAGGGTTCCGGCCAGCGCCGCCGCGCCGCTCACGGCAACCTTGGAGTTGCCGCCGGAATTGATCGAGGCAAGTACAGCGCCCGAGGTAGTCAGGTTGCCCGCCACGGTGGCATTGCCGGAAAGTGTGCCTCCGGCACCGATAGCGACATCCCCTATCACGCTTCCATTCAAATTCAGGGTGCCCCCATCGACAGTCGTAGTCCCTGAATAGGTATTGGCCCCGCCAAGATTTAAAGTGCCCGCCCCAATCTTTTGAAGTCCCCCGCTGCCGCCTGGTCCGCTGGTGTGATCTCCCTCTATAGGGGTTGCGATAGATAGAGTGCCACTGACGTCAAAGACTATCGACCCGTGCTCGCGCACAAAGATGTCATTGCCCATGGCAGCGCCATTGCCGGGGGCAACATAGCCAGGATCGCTCGAGTTGGTTGAAGACCCTCCGACTCCGGCGATGGCAGTATTGGCGGAAATCTGTGGAGCATCGACGACTACCAGATTGCCGTCAGCTTGAACAAAAATGGCTCCGCCTAGACCGGAACCACCCCCACCGCCTCCATTGTCGCTGGGATCCGTTCCTCCATCGCCTCCTCCAGCGCTGAATCCACCCCCGCCGGCGCCTCCTGTTACGGCACCACCGCCACCTGCTCCGAAGCCGCCGACTCCTCCGGAGTGTCCAAGACCACCGGCTCCGCCACCACCAAGGCTTCCTCCGGCTCCTCCTGAATAATTGGAGCCACCACCTCCGCCGGCAGCGCCTACGCCCGCTCCTCCCGGGAAACCGGTCTCGGATGCACCGCCGCCTCCACCCCCACCTCCAAACAACAGATCGGCGCCAATACCGTTCCCGCCATTTCCCGGTACTCCAGTTCCTCCAGTCCCGGTGGCCGAAAAACCGTTTTCACTGCCTCCGGCACCTCCTCCACCATTTCCGGAAGACTCAGTTCCTCCAACGAACGTGCCAGTTGGGCTTGCGTTTCCACCATTGCCACCAGGAGTCACGGAGTTGATACCGGCACCACCACCCCCACCACCAAAATAAACACCGGTGCCGCCGTTCACTGAAGAGTTCGATCCACCATTTCCTCCGTTGGTATGACCTCCTCCACCTCCTCCAGTGGAGACGATGGTCAAAGCGCTTCCTCCGTTTCCACCTCCGAATCCACCACCGCCGCCACCGCCGGCACTTCCAATGTTACTCGCCGCGCCTCCATTACCGCCTTGAGCGGTGTTATTGAGAAGACTGGAAGCCGTTAGCGTGACCGAGGTTCCTCCATGGACATAAAGAGCGCCCCCACCCCCGACGGCGCCACCTCCACCCGAATATCCGTCGCCCCCGTCTCCACCTTTCGACAGGGCGTTTTGGACGGTGACGTTACTGATGCCGACGGTTCCTGAGGCGACCTGGAAGGCTTGATGGCTGCCCGCACCATCAATGGTGATTCCTGCTCCATTAATCGTATAGCTCTTGGTAATCGCGGGGAGCGAAGAGGTGAGAGTGATTGTCTGTCCTGCGATGGAGCTACAGTCGATGATGTCGCCGTCACCGGCGCTTAGAAGCCAATAAGGCAGTGTTCCGACCGTGACAGGATCATTTGAAGTACTGGTGACTGCCTTGGTTGCCGCTGTGACACAGCTTGGAGCAACTAGAAGAACCAGGAGGCCGGCCGTCTTGAAGATGGATGACATGTTCATTTTACGGAGCTCCTCCGGAGCGAAATTGAGTACTACGGCCTAGCCCAGGGTGTGAAGGAGTCGAAGCAGACACATGGTCCAGTCCCATTTTCCTTTGATGAGGGTTTTGAGCGACGTAGGCAGCCCGCTGCGGGCGGGCTCCAAGGACCGTATCGGCCGTGGTGCAGTCGAGTTGAGGAGTGCTAGGGGAAAAGCACGCCGGTACGGGGTAGGGTGCGGGAAGGCAGGAACATCAGCAGTGATAAGAGTATGAAAAATATAGAAGTATGAGTAGATTCAGACCAAAATCGACATTCATAGACAACACACGGCGCTGGATGCCGAAATCATCATCGGCCTGGTTCCACGCCAGCCGATCATCGATACGCTGCGCGCGCGAGAGCTTGTCCAACCGGAAATGAACGCGACCGAACAGAGCATGCGACTTGAAGATCAGGAGGAACCGAACGACGCCATGTCGATTTGTTCGCGGATAAAATCCTCGAGTCGGGTGAATTTGATCTGATAATTGCTGCTGAGCGCCTTCGGATCGAAAGTTTGGTCGGTGGTATCGTTCCAGATGCTCATCGCCAAAAGCCTGCCAAGCACCGGGTTGAACGGCCGAACAATCGGACACATCAGACGCATTAACGCCGTAGGCACACACTGTACCTTGCCCGGACGGCCGGACAACCGAAGATAGGTTTCTGCAATCTCGAGTTTGCTGACATTGCAAGGGCCACCGATCTCGATGGTCTCATTGCTCGCCGTTTGAGCGTTCAATGCCATCACCGCGAACGCGGCGACGTCGCGGGCAGCAACAAAGTTAATAGAATTTCTGCCGCTACCGTAGATCTTGGCCGTTCCGCGCTCAAGCAACGGCTTCCCCAGCAATTGATGGACATGAGACTCCATGAAAGCGGACGGGCGCAAAATCGAAAATTGCAGGCCGCTTGCTTTGAGATGCCTTTCCACGCGAGCCTTGGATGTTGAGCACCGTCCGCACGCCACGGACGTCGCGTCAGAACTCTGACCCGATGACCACGGCCCAACACTCCTGTTGCCCCAACGACCAGAATCATCGAATGTCCTCTAGGGAAACTCTGCACAGGTAGCTGTGACTGAACGATAATGTATGCAGCGAACATTACTGTTCAGAGGGAGAGGATCGGCATGAAGCAGACGACCTTTGCATCGGCGGCCTGGGACCGGAAGGGC
>Ga0193726_1002188_pt1 | contig 13653 bp, 12 predicted proteins | sample H2c1metaG_FD_144928 | JGI IMG/M metagenome (GOLD analysis project Ga0193726, IMG submission 144928) | Soil microbial communities from a riparian zone of the East river system, Colorado, United States - H2c1 | ecosystem: Environmental > Terrestrial > Soil > Riparian zone | place: USA: East River... | reverse complement strand
GCTGGTCCTCCGCAAGCTGCTGAGTATGACCCCCGAGCAGGCGCGCACGTTTATTCAAACCCATCGAGATGCAATCGTGATCGCCGATTCCGACGACGCCGTCCTCCGTTTCGTTTCTACCTCTCCTGGCGCCCTCGGCGTCGTCGATCTGTATTCGCTCACCAAGAATGTGAACGTTTTGAAAATTGACGGCAAGCTGCCGGTCGAGCAGGGCTACTTGCTGAGAGGGAACTAGAAATGTTCAGTAAGCTTTCGAGGATAGCGGTGTTGTCCGTCGTCGCTGGCTCGTGGCCGGCAAGCCTGGCGACGGCCCAGCAGATGACTCAAACTCCCAATCCCCAAACCGCGGTCTTGCCGTTGACCAGCAAGTCTTCTGAGGCCCGCCGTCTGGTGGATGAAGCCTGGACGCTGTATATCGATCGGGTCGAGCAGGCGCAGTCGATCGAAAAACTGCGTCAGGCGGTGAAGATCGATCGCGATTTTGCCATGGGACACGAGCTGCTTGCCCAGATCAGCCTCGATTCCGCCGAACAGGTACGGGAACAGGCAAAGGCCTTCGCCAGGCGCAAGCATGCCACGCAGGCGGAACAAACCGTGATCGAGTGGTATCAGGACGCGAGCGACGCAAAGTTGATTCCTGCCATCACCAAGATGAATGATGTGCTCAGCCAGTATCCCCACGACAAATGGGTGGTTTGGATGACCACCTGGTGGCTGATGACGCAGACTCAGTACGAGCGGTCGATTGCGATCTATGAGCGATCCGGGATCACCGATTCAGCCGGTCTCATGAACAACATGGGCTACAACTACGCCGGCATTCGCGCGTTCAACAAGGCATTCGCGCAGATGGATAAGTATGTTGCGGAAATGCCGGGCGACCCCAATCCCCAGGATTCTTATGCCGAGATTCTTCGCATGGCGGGGCACTTTCATCAGTCCGTGGAACACTACCGGGCGGCGCTGGCGATCAATCCAGAATTCTATGCCTCCCAGTTTGGTGTGGCCGACACCTATTCCTTGATGGGAGACCAGGTCCGGGCTCGCAAAGAGTATGAAATTGGCTTCAAGAAGTTTTCCATTCCACAGCAGCACTGGATCCTGTGGAAGACAAGGGAAGCCGGAACTTTTGTGCGGGAAGGGAACTACGCCGGCGCCGACCGGGCATTCCAGGAGATCGCCGACCATGCCCGCGCCGAGCACGTCGATCAGATTGAGGCGGACACGTACCGGCAAATGGCCATGTACCAGCAGAACCCGCAGCACGCGCTGGCTTTGCTCGACCGAGCCGACGCCGCAGTGCGCCAAGGCAAAAATGCCATGAAGGCCGCGATCGTCGAAGAGTCGGCGCAGATTCTGCGTTTGCGGGTCGAACTTGCAGTGAAAACTGGCAGACTCGAAACTGCACGCTCCCTGGTCGCTCGGCTTTCCGAAATGTCAGAAGGTTCGCATGACAAGCTGGTCGAAGTCGCCTACGAAGGAGCGGCCGGCGCGCTCTGCTACGCCAGCAAAAAATACGATGACGCGATATCGCATCTCGAGGAAGACCCGAACAATCCGCTTTCTCTGAAGCTGCTGGCGGCTGCGTATCAGAAGACTGGCTACCGTGCGGGAGCAAAGCGCATCAACGAGACGCTCTCGAATTTGAATGAACCTACGCTCGAGCAGGCGCTGGTCGTGCCCGCCTTCCGCAAGTGCTTCGAGGATCCGGCCTGCAACGGCAGCCTGAATGCCGGCAGCACCCCGAAGCTTCGGCACACGCTTTGATTTCTGACAGGCTGCAGGCGCGAACTCAAGCCAGCCAGCACACCCAGCAGCAGGCAGGAAATCCCGGACCGAGTGGTTTCGTCATGGTTCGCCCGCCGGCCGGTGCTTGCCGTTTTCTGTTCTAATCTCTCCCCAGAGCGCGCCGCCTGCGGGCATTCCTCCATGCTATAATTTTCGTTCGTCTGCATAGGTTTCGAGGCAATTCTGAGGTCGTCCAATGATCTCCTCAAGTCTTCTCCCTGGGCGGGCCCAACGAAACTTCGTCAGCGCAATCAATATCTATTGATCGAGGTATCACCATGTCCGGCCACTCTAAATGGGCGACAATTAAACACAAGAAGGGCGCGCTGGACGCCAAGCGCGGCAAAATTTTCACCCGCCTGATCAAGGAAATCAGCATTGCAGCCAAGAACGGCGGCGGCGACCCGGATGCGAACCCTCGCCTGCGCACTGCCATTCTTGCAGCCAAGTCCGAGAACATGCCGCAAGACAACATCAAGCGTGCGATTCAGCGCGGTACCGGCGAATTGCCGGGAGCGATGTACGAGGAATTTTCGCTGGAAGGCTATGGACCGGGAGGCGCGGCAGTTCTGCTGGACATCAATACCGACAATCGCAACCGCACGGTGAGTGAGATCCGCCACTGTTTTGGCAAAAATGGCGGCAACATGGCGGAGGCGGGCGCGGTGTCCTGGATGTTCCACAAGAAGGGCGACATCCTGATTCCGAAACGGGCAGCCAAGGAAGATGATTTGATGGCGGTGGCTCTCGAAGCCGGCGCCGAAGACCTGCACGATGATGGCGAGAATTGGGAAGTGCTTACCGAACCCTCTGCTTACGAAGCCGTTCTGGAGGCGATCAAGAAGGCTGGGATCGAGGTTGCGTCGTCGAGCGTCGCAATGATTCCGCAGAACTATATCAAGCTGGAAGGTCAGGCGGCGAATACGATGATCCGGTTGATGGAAGCGCTGGAAGATCAGGACGACGTGCAGAATGTCCATTCCAACTTCGATATCGATGAAAAGTTACTGGAAGAAGTCGCCGGTTAGCTTTCATGACCGCGTGTCATTTCGCGCGGAGGGTCAAATTTGCTTTTGCCTGAGCGCCGCCGAACCGCAGATTCCCCGGCGCGCCGCTTCTGCGCAATGACCAGTGGAGCGTTTGCTTGATCGCGTGAGCCGCCCTTTCGATGGCGGCTTTTCTTTCGTTGCAACCACTCCGAAGTTTTCAACATCACGGTGGAAAATTCTGTGCAAAAGAAGGAAATTACTGAGGTAAGTGACTCAGCGAGTGATGGTTCTACAGTTTGCACTGGCTCGGGTGCTGGCACTTTGGTGGGGAGCGAGCAAAGAAATTGAAAATCCGGCTCGATAAATTGTTGATGGAACGCGGATTGGTACCGTCGCGAGAGCGGGGACAGGCGCTGATTCTTGCGGGGAAAGTTCTGGTCCATGGCCAGAAGATAGAAAAGTCCGGAACCAGTGTGGATGAACTCGCGGAGGTGCGCCTGCTGGGCGACGATCTGCACTATGTTGGCCGGGGCGGGCTTAAGTTGGAGAAGGCGCTCGAACATTGGCAGATTGATGTCAAGGGAAAGGTTTGTCTCGATGTGGGCGTTTCCACCGGCGGATTTACCGATTGCTTGTTGCAGCGCGGTGCTGCTCGTGTCGTCGGAGTGGATACCGGGCATGGGCAGATAGATTTTCGGTTGCGCCAGGATTCGCGGGTGCGGCTGCTAGAAAGGACCAACGCCCGTTATTTGACCAGGGAGCAGCTCGGCGAAGTGGTGGATTTTATCTGCATGGACGTTTCGTTCATTTCCGCGACGCTGGTTTTGCCGGCGGTGATTGCGGCGGGGTTTGCGCATGCTGACCGCCATCAAATTGTGGTGCTGGTGAAACCTCAATTCGAAGTCGGGCGCGAGCAGGTGGGAAAGGGCGGCATCGTGCGCGATGCCGGTTTGCAGCTGGCGGCGGTGGAAAGGGTTCGGGCTGCGGTGGTTGGGTTGGGTTTCTCCGAAACCGACGTGATTGAGTCGCCGATTTTGGGGGCGGAGGGGAATCGCGAGTTTTTGCTGCGAGGGAAGGCTTGAAGTTTGATCAGACCCCGGGTTTCGATTGGACCAATCCTCGCCGGCCGCCATCCTGCGCCAAGGCGAGGAGCGCGGATCAGTCTCCGCTGGCGTTGCGCACCCGCCCCGACACTTGCGCTCGAGGCGGGTGGCGCCGCCTGCTCTCGGGCTTGAGCCCGCGCAGGCGAAGGGCCCGCCGCCAGGTGAGAGGCGTGTACAATTTCATTTCCCATGGCTATGACCGACGATTCATCTCAGAACAAAGCTGTCGCCATCATCTCCAAGCCGGGGAAGTCGGAATTGGCGGAGATTGTGCCCGGGCTGCTGCAGTGGTTGCGCCAACATCAATATGAAGTTGTGGTCGATCCGGAGACTTCGGTCCATGCCGCGGGCGTCGAAGTGCTCCCCCGCGAACAGATGGCTGGGCGCCCCTTGAAGTTTGTGGTGGTGCTCGGTGGAGACGGAACCCTGCTGGCGGCGGCGCGGGCTGTGGCCAAGTCCGGGATCCCCGTCCTCGGCGTCAATTTGGGCTCTCTGGGATTTTTGACCGAAGTGCCGCTCGATGAGTTGTATGCAACTCTGGAGGCGGTTGAAGAGAATCGCAGTGAGATTCAAGCGCGCTCCATGGTGCATTGCGAGGTCATCCGCAACGGAAAACTGCTTGCGGAATACGACGCGCTGAATGATCTGGTCGTCGGCAAGGGCACGATTGCACGATTGAATCATTGCGATGTGTATATCGATCGTGTGTTCGTTTCCCGATATCAAACCGACAGTCTGATTGTCTCCACCCCGACAGGTTCGACCGCGTATTCACTGGCGGCGGGCGGTCCCATCATGATGCCCACCGTGAATGCGTTGGCGGTCACGCCGGTGGCGGTGCATTCGCTCACCCATCGTCCCCTGGTGGTGCCCGACACCTCCGAGATCGAGATTGTGGTGAAGACCGGGGAGGATGAAGCCTATTTGAGCATCGATGGACAGATCGGCATGCCGATGCAGGATGGCGATGTGATCCGGTGCCGGAAGTCCAAGGATCAGGTGAAGCTGCTGCATTTCAAGGGGACGTTTTTTGACGTGTTGCGGACGAAGTTGAAGTGGGGGCAGGGGTAGGATACCGAGCTGCGCTCGATGCGACAGCCGAGGCGTCACTCGGCCGAGATTGGGACAGAACAGAATGGTCGCGTGCGCAGAAAGCCGACCAAGCGTGGCAGCACGGATGCGGGACCCGCCGAGTGGTGTTGTCGTCAACGATGCGCAGGGCGTTCCGACGGGCATTCGGAAAGACGCGGCCTTGGATTCCAGGGAGGGATGCCGGGAACAAAAATTCCACCCATTCTCACCGCGCAGAGTCACAAGCGAGGAACTGAGGAAATCTCCGATCCGTTCCCTGGCCCTCTGGACATCGAGTCCCTGGCGACCGGCATGTACTTCCGAGCCCTTGACCGGCAAATGCTTCAAATCTAAATTGCATCTCACAAAGGTTTTCTAATCCTCCCGGAGTTCAGTGTAAGCAGGGTGGTCGCCACTCCCCCTAGACTGTTCCGACCCATCGGGCACGGTACCGGTTCTTTGACCTGACCGTAGTCCGAGCTGAACGATCAAGACCGAATTCGCGCCGCTGTTCCAGAAAGCCAAATCTCTCGCTTAAGCCGGAGTGTGCTCGGCTCCGCGCATGGAGGAGCGAATGAAACGCCAGAAAGCACTTAGGAGAGTTGTGTGTTTCGGTGCGCTAATGATCGCCGCCGGCAGCCTTTTCGCTCAAACCGATCCCGGGCCGCGTCCCGGGTCAGCCGCGGCCGGTAGCTTTTATCCGACGTTAAACTCCAACGAACAGTACTTCTTTAACCAGGCGATCAGCCGCTTTATGGAAGCCGACTCCGTATCGGGAACCATCCCCGGCGAGGACGGCAAGGGATTGGGCCCAACGTTCAATGGCACCGGATGCGCGATGTGCCATGCGCAGCCCGCCATCGGTGGAACCAGTCCAGGCTTGGCCAGCCCGCAGAATCCGGTTCCCAACCCGCAGGTGGCGCTCGCGACCCTGGATAATGCCAGCAATACCGTTCCCAGTTTCATCACAGCCCACGGTCCGGTGCGGGAAGCGCGCTTCATCCGCAATCCCAACGGTTCGGCGGACGGCGGGGTCCACGGTTTGTACACCATCACCGGACGCTCGGACGCGCCGGGTTGCGTGCTGGCGCAGCCCAACTTCGCCCAGGCCCTGGCCTATCACAACGTCATCTTCCGCATTCCCACGCCGACATTCGGGCTGGGACTGGTGGAAGCCACCCCCGACTCCACGTTGCGTGCGAACCTTGCGGCCAACCAGAGCGTCAAATCGCAATTCGGCATTGGTGGAGCCCTGAACACCAGCGGCAACGATGGAACGGTTACCCGTTTCGGCTGGAAAGCCCAAAACAAGTCGTTGGCGATTTTCTCCGGCGAAGCCTACAACGTGGAACAAGGCGTATCGAACGAAGTCTTCCCCAATGAACGCTCCGCGGTTCCCGGCTGCGTGTTCAACGGAACTCCGGAAGATGCAAGCAACATGGAAAATGGCGAGAGCACCAGCCCCAACTATCAAACTACCGTTGGCACCATCGCGGAGATGTCATCCGACATGGTCGACTTTGCGGCATTCGCCCGCTTGTCGGCGCCACCAATGCCCGCTCCGCAAACCAGCTCAACCCAGAATGGCGCTCAGATCTTTAGCAAGATTGGCTGCGCTCTCTGCCATTCGCCCACGCTGACCACCGGGACGTCGCGCTTTACCGGAATGTCGAACGTCGCCTACCATCCCTATTCGGACTTTGCTTTGCACCACATGGGGTCGGGGCTGGCGGATGACGTCAGCCAGGGCACGGCCGGTCCCGACCAGTTCCGCACGGCTCCGCTGTGGGGGCTTGGTCAACGCCTGTTTTTCATGCACGACGGGCGCGACGCAAATCTTCTGGATGCCATCGAGGACCATGCCGACTGTGGTGGAAACGGTCAGCACCGCAATCGGGATCAGTTCTACCGCTCGAAGTCATCCCGGGACTGCGGCTCCGAATCGAACGGGGTGATCAGCAACTTTAACCGGCTCTCGCGATCGCAGCAACAGGACCTGTTGAACTTCCTGCGTTCGCTGTAACGTGGATGCCGACGGCCAATTCGGTCTGCGGAGGGAATGGTTGATCCCCTCCGCAGTCTTATCGGCGCCAGGCATTCGCCGGATATGCCTTGGCTTCATGCTCACTTGCTGGGTGGGCTCGGCGGCGGCGACTGAACCGACGGTCTGCGATCCCCGCCCCGATGTCCGGGCCGAAATCGAAAGAGCCATGGCGGTGCCGGTCGCGGACCCGCGTGCTTTCGATCAGAACGTATCCCCATTCCAGCGGCTTCGCGAGCGTTTTCCCGACGATCTCTTTGTGCATGAGAGTTACCAGGATGCGGTTCAGCGGTACGGAGTCGAGGGCCATCTCAGAGTGCTGACCGACCAGTACCAGACGCTCGCTTCCGAACACTCCGGCGACCTGATGTATCGCTACCTCTACGCCCGCAGCTTGCTCGGCCGGGGCACGCATTCTGCGATCCAGGAAATGGCCGAAATTCTTGCCCTGAGCCCGGGATTTGCGCCGGCACACCGCATGCTCGCCGGAATCTATTCCACCCCGGCTTTCCGTGAGCCGGAAAGAGAGGAGGCGGAGAGGAAGAATTTTCTCCAGACTTGTCCGGGATCGGCGCCACTGAAGTTTTCCGTTGCGCTGCCGGACAGGAGTCCGCGGATTGACCGGGCCGAGCGCTGGCTGAAGGAGGGCGGAGATCCGGAGGGCATCGCGGATTTGGCCGAGCAAGGACTGAAAGACGATGAATGGCGGCTGCAGCGGATCCGGCCCTTCGACTGGTACAGCGTAGCGTTCAAGATTGAAAGCCAGCGCGAGCTCCAGGCGGAGTACTGGAGAGTCTGGAGCCTGCAGGTTCGCTGCTATCGCAAGGCTGGCCAAGCCGAGAAAGCCGCCCAGTTGCTCGCTGCGATGGAGCAGCGTGCCGTTCAATTTCGCGCCCAGGAGGGGAACATTCCCTGGCTCCCGCTGACCCTATTGGTCCGCCTGTGCGCCGAACGAAACCAGGGGGAAGCCGCGGAGCGGTACCTTGAGGCCCTGCGCAAGCTGGTCGCGGCGCATCCTGACCCGGATCGCCTGCGGCAGATTGACGAGTTGAGCAAACTCATCCAGACACCATGAGGGCAGGTTCGCCCGCGGAGTTCGAAACTTGGCCGCGCCCCTAGCCTTCATTGCGGTACAACTCTGCGGTGGTCTCGCGGCGGCGAATGACTCTGGCCGAGGTCCGGTCCACCAGCACCTCCGCAGGACGCGGCCGCGTGTTGTAGTTCGAAGCCAGCACCATTCCATACGCCCCCGCATCGAGGATGGCGAGCAGATCCCCTTCCTTGACCATGGGCAAAGGCCGGTCGCGGGCGAAAAAATCTCCGGTTTCACAGACCGGACCCACCACGTCGACGGATTCAGTCTGGGGTGAATGGGATTCCCGGAGCGCCGGGACGATGCCGTGATGGGCCTGGTAGAGCGAGGGGCGGATGAGGTCGTTCATCCCAGCATCCACCACCAGGAATGTCTTGCCGCCGTTGCTCTTCCTGTAAATCACCCGAGTCAGCAACACACCTGCAGGCGCCACGATGGAGCGTCCTGGCTCAAGCAGTACATGAACTCGCAGCCGGCGCAAAGGACCGAGCACTGCGGCAGCGTAGGCGGACACCTGGGCGGGAAAGCGGGGCGAGTTCTGGGATGGCCCAACCTCTTGATAGTTGATGCCCAGGCCGCCGCCCGCGTCGATGTAGTCGATGGCGTGGCCGTCGCTGCGCAACTCGCGTACCAGATCCGCGACCCGCTTCATGGTGGCGGCGAACGGCTTTACGTCGGTGATCTGCGATCCGATGTGTACGCTGACGCCGCTCACTTTCAGGTACTTTGTGCCTGAGGCGAGGGCATACAGGCGGCGTGCTTCGCCAACCGGGACCCCGAATTTGTGCTTCTGCAGGCCGGTGGAAATGTAGGGATGCGTTTCGGCGTGAATGTCCGGATTCACCCGCAGGGCCAGTGGCGCGGTGAGCTTCAATTGGGCGGCGCACTCCGCCAGGGCCCACAGCTCGGACTCGCTTTCCACGTTGAACAAGAGGATGCCGGCTCTTAACGCGGCGCGCATCTCAAGTTTGGTTTTGCCCACGCCGGAGAACACTGTTTTCTTCGCGGCACGCCGATCCACTTCTAGAACCCGTTCCAGCTCCCCGCCCGAAACCACGTCGAATCCGCATCCCATTTTGGCGAGAAGGCGGAGAATGCCGAGGTTGGAATTTGCTTTTACCGAATAACAAATGGTGTGCGGCACCTTGCGAAAAGCCCGTGCGAAGGCCTCCATGCGTTGGCGAATGGTGGCAGCGGAATAGACATAGAGCGGCGTCTCGAACCGTTCGGCAAGCCCCGCGGCCGAAACATCCTCACAATAGAGAAGGGAGCGGGAGGAGCGGCGCGGAGCCGAGCCTTTTTTGATCGCACGATAGGAAAATCCAGGCGCGCGCACGGCGAGGCGATTTTCGCGACTCACTTGCGTTTCCCGGGAACGTCTTTGACGCGGATGGCCACGATGGTCTGATCGTCGAATGTTTCCACCCCGGAAGCATGCTCGGCGACGGCTTGGAACAGCGATTTCACCACGCAATCAGCGGACACACTGGCGCACCTGGTAATGATTTCCTCCGTCCGCCTGCGACCGAACATCTGCCCGTCGGTGTTGCTGGCGTCCAGAATGCCGTCGCTGAAAAACACAAACATATCGCCCGGCTTGGCCTGAAAGGTGAACTCCTCGTAATCGGCTTCCTCGAACAAGCCTAGCGGGAGCCCGGTGACTTCGATGAGTTCGATCTTGCCGTCGCGACAAAAGACCGGTCGCGGCAGACCCGAATTGGCAACTTGCAGAGTGCGATTGGCGTCGTCCCAGACGGCATAGATCAGAGAGACGAATTGCGCCTCAATTTTACGCTCGCCGAGAGAGTAATTGAGCGCTGACAGCATTTCCGCGGGACTGGGCTCGATGGGAGCATGCGAACGCAGAATCCCGCTGACCAGCGCGGCGTAGATCGCAGCCGGCGCCCCCTTGCCGCTGACATCCCCGATCACGATCGCCATGCGCGATTGCGAATAGGTGACAAAATCATAGAGGTCTCCGCCGATCGCCCGCGCCGGCGCAAACTTGGCCGCGACTTCCAGATTGGGGAGTTTGGGAAGCAAGGGCGGCAGAAGGCGGAATTGCAGCTCGCGCGCCATCGCCAGGTCACGTTCCAAGCGATGCTCCTGTTTGGCAATCTCTTCATACAGCCGGGCATTCTCGAGCGCAATTGCAACCTGTGCCGCCAGCGTGGTGATGGTGCGTTGATGGTCGTCGGTAAAAAATCCCCGTTTGGTGTGTTCGAGATCCAGAACCCCGATCACATTGTCTTTATAGATCAGGGGCACCGCCAATTCAGAACGCGTCTCGGGGTTTGCCGCGATATATCGTGAATCCTTGCTGACATCGCGAACCAGCACGGCGTGCTTGTGCTGCGCAGCATGACCCACAATTCCGACACCCAACGCGATGTCGTGCTTGAGATGGGTGCTTTCTTGAAAGCGCAGGGAAAAACGGTGCTGGAGCTTTTCTCCCGCGGCGTCCAGCAGCAGAATACTGAACATCTGGTAATCGATAAGCCGGCTCAGAAGCTCGGCGATCCGCTTGAGCAATTCGTCCAGATTGAGAATGGACGTGAGCTCCTGCGCGATTTCATTCAGCAGCAGCAGCGTGCGGGTTTGCCGCGTCGTCTGTGTGTATAGGCGGGCATTCTCAATGCCGACGGCCATGCGCGAGCCGATGAGCGTCAATAACAGCTTGTGTTCTTCGGTAAAAGTGTTGGGATTCTTCGACTCAATATCGATCACTCCGATCAGCCGGTTCTTGACAATCAGCGGAATCGCCAGCTCGGATCGCACGTTGGGCACGGCCGAGATGTACGCCGGGTGCTCGGAGACATCATTGACCAGAACCGCCTCACGGCGCTGGGCCGCCAACCCGGTCACCCCTTCGCCCACTTTAATTCGCGTGCGCTCGGCCACTTCCTTGGTGTGACCGACGCTAAAACGGAAGCGTAATTCCTGGGTCTTTTCGTTGAGCAGGAGAATCCCGAAAATCTCATAGTCAATGACCTTGCGGACGAGCTCCGCCACCCGCCTGAGGGTGGTGTCCAGGTCAAGCGTGGTATTGACCACATCTGCCACTTCGAGCAGAAGGGGATCCACTTTGGATTGAATATCTGGTTGAACGCCTGTCATCGGAAACGGTCCCCCAATCATACCAGCCACCACGGCCTATGCTGATTTTGCAGCCGCGGGCGTCACTCAGAGGTCACGGGGGACGATGCAAATATCCGCGAGGTTGCGGTAACGCTCGGCGTAATCGAGGCCATATCCCACAACGAATTCGTCGGGGATTTTGAAGCCCACGTAGTCACCCTCGATCGGCATTTTTCGCCGGGATGGCTTGTCCAGCAGGGTTGCCACCCGCAGAGCCTTGGGCTGCCGGGCGCCTAGCATCCTTTTCAGGTACGTCAGCGTGAGGCCGGTGTCGAGAATATCCTCTACCAGAATGACGTTTCTCTCCTTGATGGACTGGTCCATGTCCTTGGTGAGACGGACTTCCCCGGTGGAGTCCCAACCATGTTGCAGCTCCTGCGCGGGGCTCGGGCGATTGCCATAGCTTGAGACCGCAATGAAATCGAAGCTGGCGTCGAGCTGAACTTGCCGGGCGAGATCACCCAGAAAGATGGCCGCGCCCTTGAGCACGCCCACAAAGATCACGGTCTCGCCGGAAAAATCGCGCGTGATCTCTGCCCCGATGGCAGCCACACGCTCAGCGATCTGCTGCCGCGAAATCAGCACTTTTAGTTCCGGCATAGCGATCCATATTAAACTAGCAAACAGGAGTCGGTATTTAGCATCGAATCGGGATTGGCCGCGATGGGACAATTTTCACGTGCCAATCGCCAACCAGGCTGAAATCTTATGAATCTGAACGGAATCAAACTTGCGTGGCTCGGTCACGCAACCTTTCGCATCGAGACCCCCGCTGGCAAGACCGTGATTGTGGATCCCTGGGTCATGGGCAATCCTGCGTGTCCCCCGAAAGACAGAGACGTCAAGAAGGTTGATGTTTTGCTCTGTACCCACGGGCATGGCGACCACATCGGAGATGCGGTCGAGATCGCGAACAGACATAACCCCAAGGTGGTGGGCATTTTCGAACTGTGCGCCTGGCTGCAGAAAAAGGGCGCCCAACAAACCTCGCCCATGAACAAAGGCGGAACGCAAACCGTCGGCGACATTAAAGTCACCATGGTGCATGCCGACCACTCCTGCGGCATTCAGGATGGAGAAGAGATCATCTACGGCGGAGAAGCTTGCGGATACGTCATCGAGTTTGCCAACGGCGTCAAAATTTACCACGCGGGCGACACCAACGTGTTCGGGGACATGCAAATCATTCGCGACCTTTATGCGCCCGACATCGCGATGTTGCCCATCGGCGACCACTACACCATGGGCCCGCGCGAGGCCGCCTATGCCTGCAATTTGCTGCAAGCGAAGACTGTCATTCCCATGCACTTCGGAACTTTTCCCCTGCTGACCGGAACTCCGGGTGCACTGCAAAAGCTGGTGCCAGCTGTGGAAGTGATCGAGATGAGGCCCGGCGTAACCATGGCGTGACCTCGGGCGAGGATTCGTTGAGACCGCCGCCTCGGCTGTCGGTCCCAGTCAATCGTGAGAATAAAGGAGTCGCAATTGCCAGAATCAACCGATTCCAAGCCTGCCTGGCGTCACGGCGAAATCACCCGGCCGGACGTCGACGACTATCTCTACTCCATGCTTCCGCCTCGCGATGAGGTGCTCTTAAAGATGGAAGCCGAAGCCGGCAAGAGGAAAATTCCCATCGTTGGCCCGGCCGTTGGCCGCATGCTGCATCAACTGGCTCTGATGATGAACGCTAAGACCGTGTTCGAGATGGGCTCCGCCATTGGCTATTCAACCATCTGGTGGGCGCGCGCCGTGGGGAAAGACGGCCGCGTGTTCTACACCGATGGCGGCCGGAAAAACGCCGAAGAGGCCCGTGGTCACTTCGAGAAAGCGGGAGTGAGCGACCGGATCACCGTCAAAGTCGGCGACGCGCTCGAGATCCTCTCCGAGCAGAAGCAGGAATTTGACATCATTTTTAACGACATCGATAAAGACGACTATCCGCGCGCCTTTCGGGTGGCGATTCCCCGCCTGCGAAAAGGGGGATTGTTTGTGACCGACAATGTTCTCTGGAGCGGCAGAGTCACGCAGAAAAATCCAGTCGAGGCGACCACCAGGGGAATTCTGGAATTCAATCGGCTGCTGTACGACTCGCAAGATCTGTTTACAACCATCCTGCCGATCAGGGATGGAGTGGCGATCGCGGTCAAACGCTGAGTTCCAAGTCGAAAAGGCGGCTCCTCTTAATACGATTCATGCTGAGACTACTCTGCACCACTGCACATCCCGACGATGAAGTATGGGCTTTCGGCGGATCGCTGCTGCGGTATCAAGAGCAGGGAATTGAAACTCACGTCCTCTGCCTGACTCGGGGACAGGCGGCGACCAATCGCGGCGGAGCCAAATCCGGAGAAGAACTTGCCGCCATGCGGACGCAAGAGTTCTACGAAGCCTGCCGCTTATTAAAAGTTACCCATCCTGCCATTCTTGACT
>Ga0193726_1002187_pt1 | contig 13658 bp, 10 predicted proteins | sample H2c1metaG_FD_144928 | JGI IMG/M metagenome (GOLD analysis project Ga0193726, IMG submission 144928) | Soil microbial communities from a riparian zone of the East river system, Colorado, United States - H2c1 | ecosystem: Environmental > Terrestrial > Soil > Riparian zone | place: USA: East River... | reverse complement strand
CATCGCCAAGATCACGGGGCGGCCGGGATGCAGCAGTTCGCGGGCGACGCGACGATGCTGTACTACATGAGCGAGGAGGCCCAGGAGGGCCGCAACGCCTTCGTGGCCAAGCGCCCGCCCGACTTCGGCCAGTTCCCGCGCCGCCCGTGAGCCTGGCCGAACGGAGCCTGGTCAGCCGGGCCGCGCCGCTGTGGCCGGACCTGCTCGGGTCGGCCCGGGCGTTCGCCATCCCGATGCCGACGCGCTTTCGCGGGATTACCGTGCGCGAGGGCGCCCTGCTGGAAGGGCCGGCCGGGTGGGGGGAGTTCTCCCCGTTCGCCGAGTACGGGCCGCGCGAGTGCGCCCGCTGGCTGAGCTGCGCGCTGGAGGCGGCGCTGACCGGGTGGCCGGCCGCGGTCCGGGACCGGGTGCCGGTCAACGTGACGGTCCCGGCGGTCGGCCCGGAGCAGGCCCACGCGATCGTCTCGCGGTCGGGCTGCGCCACGGCCAAGGTGAAGGTGGCCGAGCCGGGCGAGCCCGAGTCCGCTGACATCGCCCGGGTCGAGGCCGTCCGCGACGCGCTCGGGCCGGCCGGGAAGCTGCGGGTCGACGCGAACGCCGGCTGGGACGTGGACCGGGCCGCCCGGATGCTGCGCGCGCTGGCCCCGTTCGGGCTGGAGTACGCCGAGCAGCCGTGCGCCACGCTGGCCGACCTGGCCGCCCTGCGGCGGCTGGTGGACGTGCCGCTGGCCGCGGACGAGTCGATCCGCCGCGCCGAGGACCCGCTGAAGGTCCGGGCGGCCGGCGCGGCCGACATCGTGGTGATCAAGGCGCAGCCGCTGGGCGGGGTGGCCGCCGCCCTGGAGATCGCGGCAGCCTGCGGGCTGCCGGCCGTGGTGTCCAGCGCGGTGGAGTCCTCGGTCGGCCTGGCCGCCGGGATCGCGCTCGCCGCGGCGCTGCCCGAGCTGGACTACGCCTGCGGGCTGGCCACGATGTCGCTGCTGGCCGGCGACGTGACCGCGGACCCGCTGGCCGCGCGGGGCGGCTTCCTGCCGGTGCGGCGGGCCGTGGTCGACCCGGCCGAGCTGGCCCGGTGGGAGGTCGACCCGGCGCCGTGGCGCGCCCGGATGGCGGCCGCCGCGGCGGAGCTGGGCCTGGGACAGCCCGGCCCGGGACAGCGTTGAATCCGGCCACCGCGCTGGCGCGGGTCCTCGTCGACGAGCTGCGGCGGTGCGGGCTGCGCGAGGCCGTGGTGGCGCCCGGCTCGCGCAGCACGCCGCTGGCCATGGCCCTGTACGCGGCCCCGGACATCCGGCTGCACGTCCGGGTCGACGAGCGGTCGGCGGCGTTCCTCGCGCTCGGGCTGGCCAAGGCGAGCCGGGCACCGGTCGCCGTGGTCTGCACGTCGGGGACGGCGGCCGCGCACTTCCACGCGGCCGTGATCGAGGCCGACGAGTCGGCCGTGCCGCTGCTCGTGCTGACCGCGGACCGGCCGCCGGAGCTGCGCGGCACCGGCGCGAACCAGGCCATCGACCAGCTCAAGCTGTACGGGACGGCGGTGCGCTGGTTCTGCGAGGTCGGGGTGCCCGAGCCGCCGCTGCCGCCGATGGCCCGGTACTGGCGGTCGCTGGCCGGCCGGGCGTGGGCGCAGGCGTCCGGGACCGGCGGCGGGACGGCCGGGCCGGTGCACCTCAACGTGGCCTTCCGCGACCCGCTGGTGCCCGACGGGCCGTCCGGGGCGGGCTGGGACCTGGCCGGCCGGGCGGGCGGCGCGCCGTGGACGCGGTTCGACGCCGCGGCCGCGGCGCCGGCGGCGCTGGACCTGCCCTGGACCGAGCGCGGGGTGGTCGTCTGCGGCGACGGGAGCTACGACCCGGCGCCGCTGGCGGAGCTCGCCGAGACGGCCGGCTGGCCGCTGCTGGCCGAGCCGTCCTCGCAGGCCCGCCGGGGCTCCGCCGCCCTGCCGGCCTACTCCTACCTGCTGGAGTCCCCGGAGTTCCTGGCCGGCCGGCGGCCCGACGTGATCGTGTCGGCCGGGCGGCCCGGCCTGAGCCGGGGCCAGCTGGCCTTCCTGCGCGGCTCGGTGCCCGGCTGGCCGGGGCCGGCGCGCCGGCACGTCGTGCTGGCCCAGGGGCCGGGGCGCTGGGCCGATCCCGGCCGCAGCGCCACCGACGTGGCCGGCGCGGTGCGCCTGACCGGCGTGCCGGCGGGCGGGGCGGCAACCCGCGGGCCAGGACGCTGGCTGGGCTCCTGGCGGGCGGCCGACGCCGCGGCGGGCGCCGCCACGGGCCTGCTGCTGGACAAGTCGGACGCGCTGACCGAGCCCCGGCTGGCCCGCGACGTCGCCGCGCTGCTCCCGGACGGGGCGCTGCTGTGGGCGGCCTCCAGCCTGCCCGTGCGCGACCTGGACCAGCAGATGGGGGCCCGCGGCGGGCTATCCGTTCTGGCCAACAGGGGGGCCAGCGGAATCGACGGGCTGGTGTCGTGCGCCATGGGCGCGGCGCTGGCCCACCAGGCCGCGGGCGGCGGCCCGGCCGTGGCGCTGCTCGGCGACCTGGCGCTGCTGCATGACAGTCCCGGCCTGGCCATCGGCCCCGACGAGCCCCGGCCCGACCTGTGCCTGGTGGTCGTGAACAACGACGGCGGCGGCATCTTCTCCCAGCTCGAGCAGGCCGCGTTCGCGGGGCCGTTCGAGCGGATCTTCGGCACCCCGCACGGGACCGACATCGAGCGGCTGGCGGGGGCGTCCGGCGTGCCCTATGCCCGCATCTGCGCGCCGCGCGAGCTGGCCGGGGCGCTGGCGCCCGGGCAGGGCCTGCGGCTGGTGGAGGTCCGGACGGACCGGGCGGCGGGCGCGGCCCTGCGGGCCGAGCTGAGCCGGGCCGCCGCCGCGGCCGTCCGGGACGCGGTCAGCTGATCCGGACCCGGGGGTCCAGCAGCGAGTAGGCCAGGTCGACGACGATGTTGGCGATGACCACGAAGGCCGCGGCGAAGATCACGAACCCGATGATCACCGGCAGGTTCGAGGTGTTGATGGCCTGCACCGACACCGCGCCGAGGCCGGTGATGCCGAACACCTGCTCCACCACGATGACGCCGCCCAGCAGTGACCCGATGTCGATGCCGAGCTGGGAGACGACCGGGGTCATCGCGGCGCGCACGCCGTGCCGGTAGATGACCCGGCGCTCGGACAGGCCCTTGGCCCGGGCGGTCCGGATGTAGTCCTCGCCGAGGGTGTCGAGCAGCGACCCGCGCGACAGCCGGGTGTAGATGGCGGCCTGCACGACGGCCAGGGTGATCCACGGCAGGATCATGTGGCCGATCCACGGCCCGAGCCCCGACGACAGGCCCGCGTAGCCGTCCTGGATGAAGGTGAAGCCGTGCTCGTTCAGCGGCAGGAACACCACCAGCAGGAGCAGCTCGCCGAGCACGAACACCGGCATCGAGATGCCGACCAGGACGCCCACGGTGGACACCCGGTCGAACAGGCTGCGCGCCCGGGTGGCCGACAGGATGCCGACGCCGAGCCCGATGATCAGCCACAGGATGACGCCGCCGAACACGATCGAGGCCGTGGGCGGCAGGTCCTGCTTGATGATCGTGTTGACCGACTCCCCGCTGTAGAACGAGTAGCCCAGGTTGCCGTGCAGCAGGTTGTCGATGAAGTGCCAGTACTGGGTGAGCAGCGGCTGGTTCAGGCCCAGCTGGTTGATGGTCTCCTGGATGACCTGGGGGGACGCGGCGCGGCCGGCCAGCTGGCGGCCCACGATCCCCACCGGGCGGGCGAAGAACAGCAGGAAGGTGACCGTGCTGACGGCCCAGAGCACGACGATGCCGGTGAGGATGCGCCGGATCAGGAAGCGGATGAGATGCATGCGGGCGCCTTATGATGCCGCGGGCGGCGCGGCGGCCGGCCCGGCCGGGTCGGGGTGGTCCTGGCCGCCGGCGGACGGGCCGCCGCTGCGGGCCTTCGCCCGCGCGCGCTTGCGGGCGCGCTGGGTGGCGAAGATCCGCTCGGTGCGCGGGTCCATGGCATCGCGGATGCCGTCGCCGAGCAGGTTGAAGGCCAGGGTGGTGATCAGCAGGGCGACGGCCGGGAAGACGACGTACCACCAGGCCTGCTGGTAGAAGTTGGCCGCCTCGGCCAGGATGTTGCCCCAGCTCGGGGTCGGCTCCTGGATGCCCAGGCCGAGGAACGACAGCGTGGCCTCGAAACGATCGCCGACGGGACCAGCAGCGTGCCGAGCACCAGCACCGGCGCGAGCAGGTTGGGCAGGATGTCGAAGAACATGATCCGCCACGGGCTCGCCCCGAGCGATCTGGCCGCCTCGACGTACTCCTTCTCCTTCAGCGACAGGGTCTGGCCGCGCACGATGCGGGCCACCGCCGCCCAGGAGAAGAACGAGATGACGATGATGATCAGGGTCAGGCTCGGGCCGAACCGGGCGGCCAGGGCCAGCGCCAGGACCACGTAGGGGAAGGCCAGCACGGCGTCGATGAACCGGGCCAGGACGCCGTCCACCCAGCCGCCGAAGTAGCCGGCGATCAGGCCGATGGCCACGCCCGCCACGGTGGCGATCAGGGTGGTGAGCACGCCGACGAACAGCGAGATCCGGGCGCCGTACAGGATCCGGACGAGCAGGTCACGCCCGACCGAGTCGGTGCCCAGCAGGAAGCCGTGGGTGCCCGGCGAGACCGGCAGGCCGGCTGAGGTCTCGCCCTGGTTGGGGAAGGTCTGGGCCACCCCGTGGCCGGTCAGGCTGGCGAACGCCGGCGCGATGATGGCCAGCACCGCGACCAGCACGATGACGATCATCGAGGTGACGGCCACCTTGTCGTGCAGCAGCCGGCGCCAGGTCAGCTGCCACTGGCTGCGGCCCTCGATGGACTGCTCGGGACCGGTGTCAGCCTGGACCTCGAGCTCGGTGACGATGCTCATGCCGTTCCCGTCCTGCTCGCGCGGCCCGCGCGCGCGAAGGTCTCGCCCTGCGCCACCGGGAAGTGGCAGGCCGTCTCGTGACCGGGCGGGTCGCCGGCCTTGACCTCCAGAAGGGGCTCCTGCTGGCTGCACAGGTCCTGCGCCTTGGGGCAGCGCGGGTGGAAGCGGCAGCCCGACGGCGGGTTGATCGGGGACGGCACGTCCCCGGTCAGGATGATGCGCTGCCGGGAGGCGGCGGCCTCCGGGTCGGCCGAGGGCACGGCGGACAGCAGCGCGTTGGTGTACGGGTGGCGGGGCGCGTCGTAGACCGGGTCCTTGGGACCGGACTCCGCGATCCGGCCCAGGTACATCACCGTGACCGCGTGGCTGACGTGCCGCACGACCTCCAGGTCGTGGGCGATGAACAGGTAGGACAGCCCGAAGTCGTCCTGCAGGTCGGCCAGCAGGTTGAGGACCTGGGCCTGGATGGAGACGTCCAGGGCGGAGACCGGCTCGTCGCAGATGATCAGCTTGGGCTGGAGCGCGAGTGCCCGGGCCACGCCGATCCGCTGCCGCTGGCCGCCGGAGAACTCGGCCGGGAACCGGTTGAAGTGCTCGGGGTTCAGCCCGACCCGCTCCATCAGCTCCTGGACCTTGGTCTTGCGCGCGGTGCCGCTCAGCATGTTGTGCACGGCGAACGGCTCGCCGATGATCGAGCCGACCCGGCGGCGCGGGTTGAGCGAGCCGTACGGGTCCTGGAAGATCATCTGGATCTCCCGGCGGTAGGGCTGCATGGCCCGCCGGGACAGGTTGGTGATGTCGTGGCCCTCGAACGTCACCGAGCCCGCGGTCACCGGGATCAGGCCCGCGATGCAGCGGGCCAGCGTGGACTTGCCGCACCCGGTCTCGCCGACCAGCCCCAGGGTCTGCCCGCGGCCGATGGTCAGCGAGACGCCGTCGACCGCCTGGACCTGGCCGACCGTGCGGCCGAGCAGGCCGCCGCTGCGGATCGGGAAGTGCTTGACGAGGTTGTCCACCCGGACCAGGGCGTCGTCGTCGCTCACTAGATGACACTCCCCTCAGTGGTGTCGACGCTGTCCGCGATGGCCTGGGCCACCTCGGCGGCGTCGCCGTGCCGGTGGCTGCCGACCGCCTGGCGGCGCAGTTCCTCGGCCTCGCCGGTCAGGCCGGCCGCCGACGCGGGCAGGAAGCAGGCCGACCGGTGGACCCCGTTGTCGCCGACCGCGGCGAGCGGCGGCTCCTCGGTCAGGCACCGGTCCATGACGTAGGCGCAGCGCGGGTGGAACTTGCAGCCGCTCGGCAGGTTGATCAGGCTGGGCGGCTGCCCGGTGATCGGCTTGAGCCGGCCGACGGCGGCCGAGCTGTTGGGGATCGACTCGAGCAGGCCCTTGGTGTAGGGGTGGTGCGGCTCGTAGAAGATGTCGTGCTTGGTCGCCCGCTCCGCGGCCCGGCCGGCGTACATCACCATGACGTCGTCGGCGATGTCGGCGACCACGCCCAGGTCGTGGGTGATCATGATCAGCGCCGTGTCCGACTCGCGCTGCAGGTCCAGCAGCAGGTCGAGGATCTGGGCCTGCACGGTCGCGTCCAGCGCCGTGGTGGGCTCGTCCGCGATGATCATCTTGGGGCTCAGCGACAGCGCCATCGCGATCATCGCGCGCTGCCGCATGCCGCCGGAGAACTGGTGCGGGTACTCGTCGACCCGCTGCCGGGGCTGCGGGATGCCGACGCGGGCCAGCAGTTCCACGGCCCGCTCGCGGGCGGCGGACTTGCTGACCGACCGGTCGTGATTGCGGATCATCTCCGCGATCTGCCAGCCGACCTTATACAGGGGGTGCAGGCTGGTCAGGGGGTCCTGGAAGATGACCGAGATCTCGGCGCCCCGGATCTTGCGGATCTGGTCGTCGCGCATCGAGATCAGGTCGGTTCCGTTGAACACCGCCTTGCCCGTGATCTCCCCGCCCGGCGTCAGCCGGAGCAGGGTCTGGGTCAGGACGGTCTTGCCGCTTCCGGACTCGCCCACGATGCCGAGCGTCTGCCCGGCCTCCACATTGAACGAGACTCCGCGCACGGCCTGGACGAGGCCGTCGGCGGTGGGGAAGCTGACCCGCAGGTCAGATACCTCAAGCAGGCTCACTGCTGGCTCACTACTGTCACTCGTCCTTCCGGCCTGCTGCCTGGGGGGCAGCCGCCGACGCGGCCAGGGGGGGTCCTGGCCGACACATGCCCGGTCCGCCCGGGCGCAGTGCGCCCGGGCGGACCGGCTGGCAAGAGCTTCCGGATCAGCCGCTGATCCAGAGGTTGGTGATGTCAGGATCGCCGATGTTGGGCTGGAACGCACCAGGCCCGTGGATCCGGGTGCTGGTGAACATCGGGAACAGCTGCGACTGGAGCGGCACGATCAGGGCCTGCTGCATGGCCAGGGTGTTGGCCTGCCCCCACAGCGACGCCGCGCTCGAGTTGCTCGTGGCCGCCTCGGCCTGGGTGATCAGGCCGTCCATCGTCTTGCTGCTGAAGCAGCCGTAGTTGATGGTGTTGACCTGGCAGTCGGTCTGGAAGAACGGCGGGATGACCGACCGGCCGTTGAGGCCGAACCAGTCCGGGATCCAGCCGGCCTGGCCCATGTCCCAGGTGCCCGCCTTGTTGTTGACCGGGGCGTTGCCCAGGTCGGTGAAGAAGCTGGAGCCCGGCTCGGCCTTGCCCTTCAGGGTGATCCCGCACTGCTTCAGGCTGGCCTGGATCGCCGTGAACACCGACGTGTTGACCGAGTCGTTCGGGTACAGGTAGTTCAGCGTCGGGCTCTTCACGCCGGACGCCGCGAGGGTCGACTTGCACTTGGCGGTGTTGGCGCCGCCGTTGGCCTGCGGGTACGGGGCCGACGAGAGCGCGCCGACGTTGCCCTGCGGGATGACGCTGCCGAGCTGGGTGGTGACCGTCGGGCCGCCGTAGACCTTCTGGACGGCGCTCTTGTCGATGCCGTACTCGATGGCCTGGCGGAGCTTGACGTTGGCCATGGCGCCGCCGGAGTTCGGGCTGCGCAGGTTGAACACCACGTACGGGAAGATGTTCGTCCAGGCGTTGATCGAGAAGTTCGGCTTCTTCTGCGATTCCAGGCCGGGCAGGGACGGCGGGTTGATGGAGGTGTCCATCGGCAGGTCCTGGCTGCCCGCCTGCATGTCGGTGAGCTGCGTCTGCGCCGAGGTGACGCCCTCGGTGACCTGGATGTTGGACACGTACTGGTGCCGGATCGTGTCGGTGGACTGCTTCCAGGCCGAGTTCCGGGCCATGCTGATCGACTTGCCGGGCAGGTACGAGGTGATCTTGTACGGGCCGTCGGACAGCGTGTGCTGGTCCAGCTGCAGGCTGTTCGGCACGTAGGAGTCGTACTCGACGGGCCGGGCCGAGCTGAACGGCAGCGCCATGATCTGCAGGAAGTCGCTGGCCGGCGCGATCAGGTTGATCTGCAGGGTCGAGGAGTCCGGCGCGGACAGGCCCGAGATGGTGTTGGTGTTCTGGAACTTGGTGATGTTCGCCGCGGTCGGCTTGTTCGAGCTCTTCGCGAAGAACGCCGTCTCCTTGTCGCAGTAGGCCTTCAGCCCGGCGACCGTGTCCTGGTAATACCCGAGGTTGCCGACGAAGCCGCCCGGCGCCGGGTTGCAGAACGCCTTGAACTCGCGGATGAAGTCAGCCGAGGTGACCGCCCGGACCGGGGTGCTGTCCCAGTTCACGCCCTTCTTGATGTGGAAGGTGTAGGTCTTGCCGCCGTTGGTGATCCCGCCGTTGCCCGTGCTCGGGAGCACGGTCGCGACGTCCGGGATCGGGGTGGTCGCCTTGGTCCAGGCCGGGCTGCTGGTGCTGGTGGCCGGCGAGGCGGGATAGGCCAGCATCTGCCGGGCGTAGCCGCGCTCGAGCATGTAGTCCGGCGTGTAGTAGGCCGGGACCGTGTCAATGTGGTCGGGCCCGGAGGCCGCGACGATTCTCAGCGTCCCGCCGGAGACCGGCTTACCGCTGGTGGCTGATGATGATCCGCTACTCGACGATCCGCCGCAGGCCGCCAGTCCGCCGGCGGCCAGAGCCACCACGGCTAGCGCGGCGAACCGCTTGGGCTGAAGTGCCATCGAAAGTTGCTCCTTTTTTGCCGGGCACCACGCCCGGAACCCGCAACGATCATCCTAGGTGGGTGCGCGCACAGAACACCGCATGTCTACCCGGCAAAGCAAGCGCGACGATAAGGTTTACGCAACCGCAACTGTGTTGTGACAAAACCTTCGGCTTTCGCGATCGACACAATACCTGCTCAGAGCGCTGATCACGGACATGCGCCGGGCAATAGCCGCCCCGGGGGCGTCCCGCCGGGGGGACCGGGGGCGGCGGGCCAGCCCCGGCCGGCCGTCCGTTTTGCCCGGATCTGGGGCCTGCCTGGGTCCCTGTTTCGGTCAGGAATCGATGGCCTGCTGCACGGGCCGGAACTTGGCCTGAGCCTCGGCCAGTTCCGCCGCCGGATCGGAGTCGGCGACGATCCCGCAGCCCGCGAACAGCCGGGCGCGCGGGCCGTCCAGGGCCGCGCAGCGCAGCGCGATGCCCCACTCGCCGTTGCCGGCCGCATCCACCCAGCCGACCGGCCCGGCGTAGCGGCCCCGGTCCATCCGCTCGAGCTCGCGGATCATCGCCAGCGCCGCCCCGCGCGGCGTGCCGCAGACGGCCGGGGTCGGGTGCAGCGCCGCGGCCAGCGCGAGCGCGGACGGCAGCTCGCCGCCCGGCCCGCCCAGCGCGCCGGTCACCCGGGTGGCCAGGTGCTGCACGTTGGCCAGCCGCAGCAGGGCCGGCTGGCGGGCCACGGTCAGCTCGGCGCACAGCGGCTCCAGGGCCGCCCGAACGTCGGCGACCGCGTACCCGTGCTCCTCGACGTTCTTGGCCGAGGACAGCAGCCCGGCGCCGAGCGCGTCGTCCTCGGCCGGGCTGCCGCCGCGCGGCGCGGTGCCGGCCAGGACCAGCGAGGTCACCTGCTCGCCCTCGCGGCGGATGTAGAGCTCCGGGGTCGCGCCGACCAGCCCGGAGCAGGAGAAGGTGTAGCAGTCCGGGTAGCGCGCGGCCAGCCGGGCCAGCAGCATCCGCGCGTCGATGGGGGCCGACGCGGTGGCCTGCAGGTCGCGGGCCAGGACGACCTTGCTCAGCTGCCCGGCCCGGATGGCGGCCACGGCCGCGGCCACCGCCTGCTCCCACTGCGGCGCGCTGAGGCTGCCGTCGCTCCAGCGCACCTCGGCCGACGCCGTGACCGGCCGGGCCGCCGGGAGCTGCCCGGCGTTGCCGGGGGTGTCGGCCGGGCCGGAGATCGTGGTCAGCCAGGACCGCCCGTGGCGGCGGGCCAGCAGCACCCGCGGCACGATCAGCACCGAGCCCTCGCAGGCCGGGTCGAAGGTGAAGCTGCCGAAGGCCACCGGGCCCGAGCCGGGCACGCCGACCTCATCGGTGACCTGCGCGTCGTCGAACTGCTCGCGCAGCCACTTCTCGCCCGCGGTGAACCGGTCGGTGCCGGCCGGCAGCGTCAGCCGGGCCGCCTCGCCCCAGCCGACGAGGCCGTCGCCGCGCCGCACCCAGGCCAGGGCGGCGGGGCCGGGCAGCCGGGCGAGCAGGTCGCCCGGGTCGGCCACCTCCACCGTCGCCACCGTCAGCCCCAGGCCGGGAAGTTGCTGGTCGGATTCGGTTACCGCGCGCTCGGGTCCCACGGCAGACCACTCTAGTTCGGCTCCCGCGCGGTCCGGCCGCCCGGCTGCCCCGGGCGTTCCCGCGGGGCGGCCGTTCGTGCTAGCTTTCTCCTAATCTCAACTAAGCCACTGGGAAATATAGGATGGGATGAGATGAACGTCACCGTTCGCCAGGAGCAGCTCAGCGCCGAGCAGCCCGGCCCCTCGCGGCCCGGGCCGTCGCGGCTCAGCCCGGCCCGGCTCGCGTCCGTGGTCGGGGCCATCGCCGCGTCGCCGGCCCTGTGGCGCCCGCTCGTCCAGTTCCGCGCCGGGCACCGCTGGTACTACCGCCTGGACCTGGCCGGCCCGGACCCGGCCTACGAGCTGTGGCTGCTCAGCTGGCTGCCCGGCCAGCGGACCGGCTTCCACGATCACGGCGACGCGGCCGGCGCCTTCGCGGTGGCCGACGGGGAGCTGCTGGAGAGCACCGCGCGGCCGGGCCGCCGGGCGGTCGCCAGCCGCGCCCTGGCCGCCGGCGCGGTCCGCTCCTTCGGGCCGGCCTACGTGCACGACGTCAGCAACGCCGGCGACCGCCCGGCCGTCAGCGTGCACGCCTACTCGCCCGCGCTGTCGGTGATGCGCCAGTACGAGATGACCGGCTCCGGCCTGGCGCTGGCCGGGACCCGGGCGGCTGGCGACGCCTGGTAACCCCCTGTTCACCTGGTCGCGGCATCCTGGCCGGAGCCGCGCGCGGCCGCCCTCCCGGGTCCGGGATTGCCGCCGGCGGCCCTGGACCGGCTAGGGTGCGGGCAATTGCCCCCGCAGCAGACGTACCAGGCCAGAGGTGATCACCAGTGGGTTCCCCGCCCGGCCCGGCGGCCGAGACTCCGACCCCCGCGCCCGGCGGCGGCGCCGTGCTCGCGGACGACGCCCGCGGCGACGGCGCGGCCGAGGTGCAGGCGAGCCTGGTCCGCCCGTCCCCTGGGCCCGGCCCCGCGCCCGCGCCCGCGGCGGCCGGCGCGACCTTCCTCGGCCGCGACCCGAGGGCCGTCGCCGCCCAGGCCATCTCGCACGTGACGCCGACCACCTGCCAGGCCCGGACCCGCCTGTACCGCGGCGGCAAGCTGGAGCGGGAGGGGTTCCCCGTCGCCGAGATCAGCGACTGGCTGGCCGACGAGTCGGCCGTGGTCTGGCTGGACCTGCACAACCCCGACCACGACGACCTGTCGGTGCTCAGCGCGGAGTTCGGGCTGCATCCGCTGGCCGTCGAGGACGCCGTCCAGTATCACGAGCGGACCAAGCTCGACCGCTACCACAGCCACCTGTTCCTGCTCGCCTACGGCGTCAAGCTGGACGGTGCGACCGGCGAGCTGGTCACCAGCGAGCTGGCCGCGTTCGTGACGCCCCGCGCGCTGATCACCGTCCGCAAGGACGACGGCCTGGACATCGGCATGGTGCTCGACTACTGGGACCAGAGCCCCGACCTGGCCGGCGCCGGGGTCAGCTACCTGCTGCACGGCGTGCTCGACTACCTGGTGGACGGCCACTTCGCCGCCGTCCAGGCCATGGACAGCTCCATCGAGGAACTCGAGGACGCCCTGTTCGACGAGAAATCGCGGGGCCAGGAGGTGCAGCGGCGCAGCTTCGAGCTGCGCAAGAGCCTGGTCATGCTGCGCCGGGTGGTGCTGCCGATGCGCGAGGTGGTCAACACGCTGATGCGCCGGGACCTGCACGTCGTCAGCGACGAGATGCACCCTTACTACCAGGACGTCTACGACCACGTGCTGCGCGCCACGGAGTGGACCGAGAGCCTGCGCGACCTGGTCACCACCATCCTGGAGACCAATCTCACCATCCAGGGCAACCGGATGAACGTGATCACCAAGAAGGTCACCAGCTGGGCGGCGATCATCGCCGTCCCGACCTTCGTGACGGGCTTTTACGGCATGAACGTGCCCTATCCGGGTTTCGCCCGCACCTGGGGCGTGCTCACCGCCCTGGGCGTCATGGTCGTGGTGGCCGGCGCCCTGTACGTCGCGTTCCGGCGCCGGGACTGGCTCTAGCCGGCCTTTCCCTAGCCGGCCTTCTCGGCCGGGTCGGGGAGCAGCGGGGCCTGCCGGCCGGCGGTGCCCCGGCTCCCGCTCGCGGCGTCCGTCGGGTCGATGAAGACGTGCGGCGTGGCCGACAGCTGGCCCGACAGGTCCCGGTCGATCCGCTCGGCCAGGTCCTCCACGGCGTCGGCGTCGATGTCGTCGCTGAACGCGACCCGGGCCGCGACGATCAGCCGGTCCGGGCCCATGTACATGGTGAGCAGCTCCACCAGCTCATCCACGCCCGGCAGCTCCTCGATCCGGTCGCGGATCAGCTGCTGGTCGGACGGGTCGGCCGCCCGGCCCAGCAGCAGGTCCCGGCTGTCCAGGCCCAGCCGGACCGCCACGACCACCAGCAGCGCGCCGATCGCGATCGACGCCCCGCCGTCCCACGCCGACGAGCCGGTGAGCTGGCGGAGCAGCAGGCCGGCGGCCGCCAGCGCCAGCCCGACCATGGCCGCGCTGTCCTCGAACAGGGCCGCCTTGACCGTGGTGTCGGCGCTGCTGCGCAGGTGGGCGACAAGGCTCAGGCGCCGGGACCGGGCCTGGCCGCGGGACTGGCGCAGGGCGCGGACGAACGACGTCGCCTCGGCCAGGCCGGAGACGGCCAGCACGATGTACCCGACGAGCACGTCCGAGCCGTGGTCGGGCCGGGTCAGGGCGAGGATGCCCTCGAACACCGAGAACCCGGCGCCCGCCACGAAGATGCCGAAGGCGGCCAGCAGGGACCAGAAGTAGCGCTCCTGGCCGTAGCCGAACGGGTGCCGGGCGTCGGCCGGGCGGCGCCCCTGCCGGAGCGAGGCCAGCAGGAACAGCTGGTTCAGGGTGTCGGCGGCGGAGTGGGCGGACTCGGCCAGCAGGGCGCTGGACCCGGTCAGGACGCCGGCCACGACCTTGATGGCCGCCACGAAGAGGTTGGCCCCGCCGGCGACCAGGACCGTCGTGCGGGTGGAGTGCTCCTCGCCG
>Ga0193726_1002186_pt1 | contig 13660 bp, 12 predicted proteins | sample H2c1metaG_FD_144928 | JGI IMG/M metagenome (GOLD analysis project Ga0193726, IMG submission 144928) | Soil microbial communities from a riparian zone of the East river system, Colorado, United States - H2c1 | ecosystem: Environmental > Terrestrial > Soil > Riparian zone | place: USA: East River... | reverse complement strand
GTGATCCAACCAGGCCGGCCAGGTAAGCGCCGGCCAGCAATAATATGGTGAACGTAAGAATAGTCATGATCTTAATAATTATTGTTTAAAATGAAGGTGATTATTTCAACCGCCTGTTTTTTCCTCCGGGCGCGTATGGCGGCAAAAAGATCCTCGTGCAGGTGATGACTCATGGCAAAATGAGCAATGCCCTGTAGTTCCCGCTGGGAAAAAAATGAACGGATGGTTTGCGTAAAGTTTTGATATAAGGCGGTTAGCACGCTGTTGCCGGCCGAACTCGCAATAGCCATGTGGAAAGCAATGTCTGCATTGGTGCAGGCTGTGCGGTCTTCTGTTAATATAGCCTGCTTCCGGGCGGCTAATTGTTTTTCCATTTCAGCCAAATCATCAAGCGTGTGCAGTTCAGCAGCCAGCCTTACGATCTCTTCTTCCAGTAGTCTTCTAACCGCGTTAATCTCTTCAAAGCTGGCATTTTTGAGCCGCTGCTCCATGGGCATTTGGTCGGCATGTTTATTAACATAAGTACCATCGCCCTGTTTTACCTGTAAAACGCCGGCCATCGCCAGGCTTTTAATGGCTTCCCGTACTGATGACCTTCCAACAGCGTAGATCTTCATCAACTCAGGCTCGGCAGGGATCTTTTCGTCTGTCTTGTATTTGTTTTCTTTAATATCCTGCCTGATCCTGGCTGCTACCTGATCTGAGAGCTTTTCCTTTTTCATAACCTTAAATTGATAATACAAACATAGGATGTTTTATTTAAACATCAGATGTTTGTATAAAAAAATTGAAGGTCTTTACAGTAACATGACATTTTTGAGGTCTTTAATAACGGAATGCCCTTCTCACTGGTCGAAGCTGCTAAACTTCGACCTGAAATATAACAAGCATTCAGCTTGTTTGTAAACAAAAAAACTGCTTTACGAAAATAAAACAGTTTTCAGGTAGCGGGAACGCGCGAAATGTCGAACTTTTTGGAGGATGTAAAACGTCTGAATGACTGGAAATAACTTGTTAATCATGTTTTATTTAAAATCAAGAACTTACGATGTCAACGAGATCTTGTAAAAATACCTGCGGTTATAAGGCACTGTCTTCCGTACAAATTCCTTCCGCTCATGCAAATGAACTGTGATAGTGAATTAATTAACATGGCCAAAGTTTTTTGGAATCACTTGCACAGTTTTTCCGGAATCAGGTGGTCAAGCGCTTCTTTATTATTCGCCAGGTGTTTGGCGATGTTCCTGAAAACTTATGAATCTCTTTTATAAAATGTGGCTGATCAAAATAACCATTTCAGGGAAAATACCGTTAATAATCATATCAATATTTACAACCATCAAAACGATTGGAGTAAGTAAACCTGGCTTTCACTTCCATCCTTTTTCTTGTACACCATAATATGCAAATTATCTTTTTTAAATCTGAAAGAATATTTCTTTGCGTCAATTTTTTTATTAGTGAGTTGAAAGTTTGAGTGGTAAATTTGCTTTATAAATGTGTTGATATAGGAAGTATCTTTAGTTGAATAACATATGTCGGGTACGAATATGCCATTTTTATTAGTAAATCCCAGCCCTATAGTGATCATTTCAGAATTTGCGTTATGGTCATTTTTTATATAATAAACTAAAGGAGGCTTTGAAAGTTTTGTACTTTGTTTTTGAAGTATTTTAAACAATTTACCACTAAGAAATTTATCTTGATCCGCTGCAGAAAGTAGATGTTGAAGTTCATTCAAAGTTACGGATTGTGAAAAAACCTTCATTGTCAAAAAAACAAGAGAGGTAACTAAAATGATTTTTTTCATATCAAAGTTGTTTATTTTGAAATGTATGTAAATTAAATATAAAACCCTTTAAAAGCTAGAGATTATAGATTAAAAGTGATCTTTAAAAGCACAAATCTGCCTGGGAGAGTGTATGTACTCGAAGAATATAGATTCCCAGCTAGATTTACTGACTTATAGGACTTGTTATTTAAAACATTCATTAAATTAAAACTAAATTCAAGTTTAGAACTTACTGGTTTATATCGACCTGTAATATCAATAAAATTATAATAGGAATTATTTAATTCCGTGGAATGAATCAAATAATTATCACTGGTTACAGTAAAAACCAAACTTTTCAGGACATCAAAATTTAAAGATGATTGCTGTTGTAACTGACTAATGATGCTTTTGTCGGTTATACCATTTGATGAATTACTAGTTGTTTTAAATTCGCCTTTATAGCTAAAATTTAAAAAGCTATTTATTTTGCTATCAATTTTCAATGTCGCGTCCTTGGTGATCGTATTATATTGACGATTTTCGCCATTTTGAATTTGGTTAAAACCGAATGATTGTAATGAAAAGCCAGCGGTTAGACTTGTATGCAAACTAAATAAGTATTTGCTGATAGCGCTATTTACAATCCAAAAATTCTTACTATTCGGAAATGGGAGTGTAATATGTCGCTCAAAAGTATTTGAAATAATGCTCGAAGCTATGTTATTGGTTGATGTATTATTAAATGAAACCCCTATGTAATAGAAAAAAAGTGACGTTGATTTTTTATAGGTATAAAACAAACTAGTCATCTGATTTTTACTTTCACCCAAAGGTGCGTTGTTATCACTTAATGTACGGTAATCGGTTAAGATATATCCGTTAAATACATCCTGCATAGTTCCCCAGCTATCATAATATTTATAGGTGAGTTCAATATAGTTTTCTTGGCCAACATAGAGTTTTGCCAGCATTTGAAAATTAACAAAAAGACGTTTAATAGCCGTATCAGCTAAATACGTTCGGTCAGAATAGTTAATTGATCGGAAAATCAATGGGACTTTGCCTGTGACTTCAAATTTCTTATATATATAACTGTAACTATTTTCGAGATAAAATTTGTTTTGTTGCCATTTTAAGGAATTAGTGGCGCTATCAATAGCGGGAAGGATTATTGAATTTAAATCTCTTTTAAGTAATTGGGAAGATAATCGTTGAGATTGAATAATAGCTCCCAATCTAAATGTATAAATAGAGGCCTTAGATTTTACATTGTAAGAAATATAAGAATTACCGAGCCAATTCGGTGTATTTACATATTGAATTAATTGACTGTAAGGATTGTTTTTATTGATAAACAATGGATTTGGGCCAGGATCAATAGTCATGTTTTGTGGCTCACTAAAATGATTTATATAAGAATAAATCTCTATAATATTCTTATTTACTTTTGTTGATTGAATAATATTGAATTCATTCGAAAAATTTGAAAGCTTATCACCTGAATGTTGACTTATTGGTATTTGGTTAGAGATCAGATTTGAAGAATTGTTTTTTTGAGTATAGTCCGTTATTAAATTGTCATTAATATAGTAATTATCCTTGTTGACATTAATCGCTATTGCATTATGGAAGATATTTTGGTTAAAATGGTTTTTTTGTAACTCTGTGTACTTTATTGTGTCGCCAGGTAAATACACCTTAGTTATTTTTGAAAAATTCAGGTTTTGATCATTTATTAAATAATAGGCATTGATCTTTACCTGAACTTGATTCTTCAAATTGATCAGATTATTTAAATTGATTATTCCCGATCGATTGAATAAATATTTCTCTCTTTCAATATCCGGGACAATGGTAGACCCAATAGATACCATTGGAGTTGGTTTTACATTTTCAATTCTTTTAAGATAATCATCTAAACTATGTTCAACTAAGTCATTTTGTAAATCATACCCAATGTCATTTGCTTTGATATAATTAATTGTCTTATATTTTTTCTTCAAAAACAATGCATTTAAATCAGCAATATATTTACCAGGAATGCCCGCCCCTATTGTTTCTTGTCCAACTACGTTTAATTTAGCCTCATCCTTAATTGTTAGATTAAGTGCTACATTATTTGTCACCTGTCTATTCTGAAGAATTTTTATGGGTTGATGGTTTTCTAATATTTGAACTTTATCAACGACTTTATTGGGAATAGTATTGGTGGCGATATTATATTTATCATCTAATAAGTTATCTCCATCAATATAAAAATTGGATATTGACTTGCCATTATATGATATTTTGCCATCAGGAGAAACGTCTATACCAGGAATCCTTTTAAGTACGTCTCCGATGACTTTATCATTGGAGTTGGTGAAATCAGATGCCTTATAACTAATTGTATCCCCATTAATTTTTATTTTCGGCCAATTTGCCCGAACTGTAACTGATTTTAATTCCGTGGTTTCTGCGAGCAAAGAAAAATTCATTAAAAAAAGATTATCGGATAGCGCTTTTTTCTGCTTCCTATAACCAATGCAACTAACTTCTAATACGTAAGAACTGTCTATTGTTTTCGGGGGGCTTATTGAATAAATCCCTTTTTGATTTGTAGTGGAATAAGCAAGGATTAAACCACCCCTACTAAGAGTTATTGTTGCGTAAGAAATAGGCTTGTTCAATATATCTGTAACAAGTCCATTAATATTCTGAGCCTTCAATGTGCTTGTAACACTAAAAACTAACGCATAGATTAAAACCGATTTAAAAATCCTTATTCTATTTTTCCAATTCAATGGGATTATTTATTGGAGGTTTTCTAACGTATGGAACTGACGTTTTTATTTCCCTGATTTGAGGCATGCTATTCTTAATAAAAGCCATTGGGTTTTCTAAAAACGCTTCGTTTAGTTTCATATAATCAAGTTTTGTTGTTTGGATTGCAGTTTTCGGCAGAGCAATAGTAGTCTGGCCGTTAGAATTTTGGAATCCGGCAAAGTCGAAAATTACTTGATTTTTCGAATCTTTAGCTTTAAGAATAAGTCCAGGTAATCCGCATAATTTCCAAGGACCCGTATTAAACGGCAATTGTGGACAAAACCACGCTTCATAGATTCGCCCTTTCCAATACCCTGTTGCTTTTTGACAGGCAAGGCCGCTGATTGTAAGCGTGTCAGGCAATATTTTCCAGTGAAAGTCAGGATAGTCAATGGGAAATATATATACCTTCAAAATAGCTTCGGATTCTAACGCGGTTTTGGTTTGATTGAAAAAGAAAAATTCCGAGGAGCTTGTTTTTTTTCCATGCATTGACATTGACTTGGCTCCAAGTTGATTTTGAGCCAATAATATTGAATCCTGTATCATTTTATCATAACTCTTATACTCACTCGAACTCTTTCCCAATAATAAAATCATATTTTCAGTGGAGGCATAATTTAGATAAGCAGTATCTTTTACATGTGAGAATTTATAGTAGGCTTTTGCAAGTATGGCTTCTTGAGCATCAGACTTATAATGACCAACTATAAAGATAAGAAAACACAGATAAAATTTATTGAAATTCATTCCCATTATTTAAATTGTAATTGTAAGTTTTCATTGCAGTTGATATAAATTAAGAAGTCAACATAAATGATTATAGAAAGTTATTATCCGCAATAAACAGTATCCAATGCGTCATACATAATCAACATGCTTTCTGTTGAAATGAAAACGTTACTGCTAACTTGTACTGAAATCCCGCAGGATAACAAAAAGATACCATATGCTATTGGTTCGTCGGCCTTACTGTGGATTTTAGAAATAGATTTGACTTTATTAATATTAATATTTCGGTTTGTATGATTGATGATTTTATGGGAAGATGCAAATGAAGCAAACCCAACCATAAGGAATATTAGAGCTAATATGATTTTTTTCATAATTTTAAGTTTTAATAATGTTTTAAGTTATATAAATTGACTTCTTAATTTATTATTTAAATAAATCCATTAGCGTCCATTTTTTAATGGACGCTAATGTTAAGTTATAATGACTGTACTTCAGTTCATTAAACTTTATGATTTTTTATAAAACAGCTAATTCTATTACCATAGATTAGTCAGCTCCGCACATGGCAGAATTGAAAGCAGACCATAATAGTGCATAGTCTGTGTAAGATATCTCAGGGGAATTAGATACAGTCACCACTCCTCCACATATAAGCGGAAAGTAGTAGGTCTGCATATTCTTTGCCAAAGGGGCTTTATGGATTACGTGAATCAAGTTGGTAGAAATGGCATGTTTTTTTATGTTAACATTTTTTGCAAAAGCAAATGTGGAAAATGCCACTCCTAATAGGAGTATTAATGCTGTTTTTTTCATATTGGTAATAATTTAGGATAAATAGTAAAATGTATTTGATAATATTATTAGCTGTTTTCTAAAATGGTCATAAAAAAATGCGTTTAAGGTTTCTTGATTTTATTAATGAATAGGGTCTAGGTGATAACTCATTTTGCGCGGAATTCTTATATACATCCGATAACCTATAGTTAATAAATTATCATTATGTAATATTATTTAATTACTCTAAATGAAACACTATGGTTTTTACGCAATTTCCATACGTAATTTTACGTATCCTGTAGATTGAAAAACTTCTTAGGGCTTGTTTAAATTTCAATTAAGTAATTCTTTCAAAATTATAGAGCAGAAAGCGATTTCAATAAAAACCATCGCTCATTAAACGTTATTAATCCTTAGCTCACTTCAACTGCTTTTAAGATGGGTAGATTTAATTGTAAACGTGCAAGAAGTTCATGAACATATCAATTTACCTTGTGAACATGCCTTTTAGGCCATGAACAAAATAAGTTTCCTAAAACCCTCACTGGTCGAAGTTTAGCAACTTCGTCCTAAAATATAACAAGCATTCTGCTTGTCTGTAAACAAAAAAACTGCTTTACGAAAGTAAAGCAGTTTCCAGGCAGCCCTCACCGGACGTTTCCCGAACTATTTCTTAGAGGACTTGAGGAAAATAGATATGCATCCGGGACTAATTTATTTCTGTGCTATGAATTTTATTTCCCCATATTTTCCTGCATAAAAATCCCGGTAGGCAGATGCTATTTCCCCTTGCGAATTCATTACAAACGGACCTTCGGCTACCACAGGTTCTGTATATTCTTCACCGCCAAATAACAGGACATCGACCGTTGTTAAAGAAGTGTTTTTTATTTCAATTTCCCCGGCCACTTTGTCAAACTCAATAAATTCGCCCGCATGAAATTCGGCTTCGTTTAGCATCACATTTTGTATAGGTAAAAAGGCCGCAACTTCTGTTTCATTTTCCATTGCTATTGAAAATTGTGTACCTGCTTTCAATTGAATATGATACAAAAACTGCCTGGAATAATTCGGGATCTTCGAACTCAGGTCTTCATAGTCGCCAACAACTACTTTTAACCAACCACTTTCATTTGGTAATATTTTTTTAGGGATTTCATTGGCTTGTACAGCTATATGAGCTGGCTTTTCGGCTTTGTTTTTTGCCGGTAGATTTATCCAAAATTGAAAACCCTGGATAAATTTACTTTCCGTTTGGGAGTCGTAATTTAAATTTTCATCGTGGATGATTCCATTACCTGCTTTCATCCATTGTGCGCCTCCCGAACGAATTATCGCCTCATTTCCCGCACTGTCAAAATGCTCTACTTCGCCTTGAAGAATATAAGTTAATGTTGCAATGCCCCGGTGTGGATGGGCGCCCATGCCATTTTTGGTTATTGTTTCTTTAACGGCGGGGCGAACATAATCGGGAAATACAAAAGGACCAACTTTGTTAGCGTATCTGTTAGGTAACATTCGTTGGATGGATAGCGGGCCTACAGCAGCACTATTGCCTTTTGTTGCGAAACTTGTTTTCTTTTTCATCAGAACATAATTTGTTTTTAAATGGAGATGAAGCTATCATGAGCTATACTCATTTTGTTTTTTGAGTGGTAGCTCATGATGGTTTCATTTTCTTAATTGTTTTTACTCAGCCATTCCTGGAGCGGCACAAATTTGTGGGTGGCAGTTTCTTTTGCCAATTCAATTCGTGATGTTGAACCTGGTCCCATGTAAGTGTGTTTTTCAAAATACCCAAACATCTCTGCTAACTCCTTTGCCCCGTCAAAAAAAGTTGAAAATATTTCGGCCGGCACCTGTGAAAAGGTGTACGCTTTGCCATTGGCTTTATAGGCTTCTATAATATCATCAAAACTGTACAACCCTGTCGCCAGGGCAAGGTAATTGCCGTTTCCAACTTTTTCGGGTTGCAAAAATGCACCAGCGACTACTTTTCCCAGGTCGTTAATGTCCGACATGTGAATCGCTTTTTTTGTTGGGTCAATCGGTAATGTCCAACCGGTTGTGCCATCTTGTTTTGGCTGTGGACCCAACATTCCAACAAGGTTTTGATAATAAAATGGTGGCTGAACAAATGTTGCATATTTAAACCCTGCACTTTTTACCAGCTCATCTACCTTAGCTTTGCCGGTAAAATGAGGTACTTCAAATCCTGCTTCACTAATGAGCTCAACATCCGGAAGTGTTGACCAGATAAAATGTTGCACTCCTGTTGCTTTTGCCGCTTCAATGGCATTTTTACCCTGGGTTATTTCATCTGCACCTTCCCAAAAGTTAGTTACCACAAATACGCCATAAGCATTTGTAAAAGCATCTTTTAAGGATTGCAAATCTTTTAGATCCGCATAAACTGCTTCATTTGCCTTGCCTGTATATTTTTCCGGATTACGGGTTATCGCTTTCACATTAAAAGAGCCTTCATTTACAAGGGCATCTACAACACCCTTACCTTGTGAGCCGGTTGCTCCAATTACTACTATTGTTTGCTTTTTCATCTGTTTGTTTTATGATGTAAAATTGCAGCAACAGCACACCCCGGAACGATGAGAAATGATAAAAAAAAGCGTTGATATTTATCAACGCTTTTGTAAAATCAAAAACTAAAATAGAAGTTATTTGCTTGCTTGTTTTCTAATTCTGCTTAAAGTTTCTTTAGTTATGCCCAAAAAAGAAGCAATGAGATGTTGGGGGAATCGTTGAATAAATTGAGGGTGGAAAGCAGCAAATTCTTCATAGCGCTTTTCTGCTGTATTACTAATGGTAGAATTCAATCTTCGTTGAGAAACAATGAAACTTCTTTGGTCCATTAATCTTGTCATTTGTCCAAATGAAGGTAGTTTTTCTATCAGACCCAGCATGTCTGCTACTGTAGCAACAAGTAGTTCGGTATCTTCCCAGGCATCAATATTATATCTTGATGGAGTAAGCATAACCGCACTTTCCCGATCACTTGCCCAATAATTTTCAATATAAAGTTGTACAATATGCTCTATGCCCTTGTCATCTACGCTATATTGCCGCATGGCGCCTTTTATAATGAAGCCTACGTATTTACACACATCACCTTCTTGCAGAAAGTATTGCTTTTTTCTGAGCTTTTTGGGTTGAAAAGTTGCTACAATTAATGCTTCTTCTTCTATCGTAAGTGGCGAAGTTGTATGTCGGTTGATGTAGGCTATCAGGCTTTCATGCATTGATTATGATTATTAAATTAAACCCAATACAAAGATATATTTCAGTTTGATAATACTAATGTTAAGTCAACAGTCTTTAGTCGCAAGTCTTAGCCCTTACTGGACAATTCTCGAATTATTTCTTAGAGGATTTGAAGAAAATTTGCAATTTGATCTTATTAGTCGGTTTTAGTAAATAAATAGGTAGCTCCTCCCTGGGTTAAAGTGAAAGTTTTTTTAGCCGGCTCAAATTGCAAAGTAACGTCAGCACCAAAAGAAAATTTATCGCCTCCTTTAGCCTCCAGCGGAAATACCGTCTGACCAATGGCTTGCGCAAACAGAAAAGTGTTATTTTTAGTGATATGAACCTTTAGTGGCAATTGGGTACTGGTATACTTACCGACATATTTATCAAGGTCGGCCGTAGTTAGTGTAATCGTTTTAAACTCAGGGATTGCAAACGGTCGGTTAAAATAAATACTTAACGCACCCATGACAACATCATTGGTTGAATACCTAATACCATTGGAAGTATAAGCTATAGCCAGTTTATCCTCCGGAAAGTAAATAAGCACACTGGAAAACCCATCGATGCCCCCGGTATGTCCAAAACCTTTTTTATCATCAAACGGAATCGTAAACATGGCCATACCGTAATTGTCCTTCATCGTTTTCATCAGCTCTAAACTGGCCCGGCTAATGAGTTTGCCTGCAAAAAGCGCATTTATAAATTTAATCAGGTCAGTCGGCGTGGATACAACAGCACCAGCACCGCCTGGAATACTCATATCAGTTTCGGGCATTTGCGTCCATTGCCCTGGATAATTGTAGGAGTATGCTTCATTTTTGGCTGGATTGGCTTTAGTGCCGTAATAAGTGTCTGCCAAGCCTATTTTTGAGGTGACGCGTTTTTTCAATTCTTCGACATAAGTTTTACCGGTCAGTTTTTCAATGATATAACCCAGCAACACGAAATTAGTATTGCTGTATTCGGCCTTTGCATCCGGTTCAAAATCGGGTTTCTGCCTGGCAAAAATGGCGACCATTTCAGCTTCTGACTTAGGGACGGCCCTGTATGTGGTATAAAGCGAGTCATTCGTAAAGTTATGAAGACCGCTACGGTGGTCAAGCATTTCTCCTATGGTGATCTTTCCGGCATTAGGAAGTTGTGGAAAATAATTAGCCAAACGTGTTTCAAAGCTAAGCTTACCTTCATCAATCAACTGAAATATCATAGTTGCGGTAAACATCTTACTAATAGAGCCTATCCGGTATTTAGTTTTAATTGTCGCCGGTGTCTTTACCCGGTCATTTGCCTGGCTGTAACCGATTGCGTTCTGATAAACCACCACACCATTGGCAGCAATGGCAATACTGCCCATATTTTCATCATGCTTGCTCAGCGCGACAAAAAAACTGTCTAATCTGGCTTTATTAAAAGTTTGAGTATGAGTGCAGCTTTGTAAAATAAGGAACAACAATAAAAGATGAGGTCTTTTTTTAATCATTGCGTTAGTGTTTAGTAAATAAAGATAGGATTAATTAAGTAGTAGACGCTATAGACAGGTAGGGTGTCTACAATGCGGGGGCTTTTGATATGCCTGAAAATGCAGTTAGCCTATGGTCACTGTTATCACTGTACACTTTGTATTCGCTTTATTAACAAGAAAGCCTTCGATCTCTCAAAGGCTTTCTGTCTGTAGCGGGGAGCGAGTGAAATGTCGAACTTTTTGGAGGATTTACAGATGATTGCAAATGCTAAAGATATTATCGGACGGGAATAATTAATACATTTTTATATCGAAAAAGAAGAGGTTCTACTAACTTTTCTTTTCACTTTAATGTATTGAGAAAATAATAAATGATTGACTTTCAGCAATAATGTCTATATTGTTGATTGCCAAAAAAAATGTTAAAGGATCGCTCGGGTGCTTTTGGAGTTAACGTTGCAGTAGTCAAACGCATGTAACATGCTTGTTTTTTAACATTAAAACGCCTAAATTTTATGACAAACTCTAAAAAGGAAGGAACTCGCGTAGATTTTTTACTCGCGTTTTTTCAAAACAACAAATTTACCTCTGTAATAATTGTCTTATGTCTAGCGCTTATTGGATTGGGCAAGGTAACTGAATCAGGTGATCAGCTTTTAAGATCTTTGGGATGGAATAAACCTTATGACGTTAATCAGGTTACGGAACGTGGCAGGTTTTCCTGGGAGTTGATAGAGACCGCTTGGAATCGGTTATTTTGGATGAGAAATTATACTGAGAGAATCCGTAGAAAAGCGCCAGCAGCAGATACAGAGCTGTCCTGGCAAAAATTGATGCTGGCAAGTGAGAAATGGAATACTGAGGTGATGAATTATTATATAGGATTAGATACTTTTTATCCTGACTCACATAAGCGGGATACGCTCGAAAATCATATCCAGCCATCAATCAATTCTACAATGAAACTTATAGTAGAGTTAAGATATTCGCTTAAATCGGATAGCGTAGATTTGAAAAATAAAATAAAAGAAATTCAAGATTCCATAGAAGTGGTTAATAATCGGTTGTATCATTTAGTTGATCAATCACTCCCGAAAAAGAAATTATTAAAGTAATGATAAATATTCCACTCTTAAGAATGTCATTAGCTTAATGATAAGGTAGAACTTAGACATAATCTCTTTCAGCACAGCATAATGAGTCTTATTTAACTCCTCACAATTACACGATTAAAAACATCTCTTGATCATGAATGTAAAACGGGCGGCTATTATGTATAGAGAAATAATCCTTAGATTAATCAATATAAATTTCTTGTCCAATAATACTAACCTTTTAAAATAATAAAAATGAAATTACCAGGCCTCACTCTCATGTTTTATTTATCTATTAACCTGTTTTCTATAAACAGTTTTGGTCAAACAATCAAAAATAATTTGCAAACTATTTCCATTGCACCTGTTAATTACAGAGTGAACGAAAGCGATGGAGCGACATTGCATGGATATTATAAGAAAGGTTATAACTTGACAATTTACGGAGATACCAGTGCTATCGGATTTAAAGCAGACTGTGATATGGACGATGATTGGTCAGGTGCAAAGGTGCAGGGGACTACACAGAATACAAACACCTTTGAGACCAGGTTTAATTGCAAATTTGATCCCAATAAATTGTATGGGACGGTAATGCCAGGAAACGATTCGGGTCAGCATCATTATGACGGTTTTAATCGGGTAGGTGCCGGAGTAGGCGACTTGACGGTTACATACAGAGTAAACAAGGATGGCCGAGCGATCGATTCTTTAATTGGAGTTGTATTCGATAGGGGGCCACAGACTCAGCCAGGCGAATCGAGTTTGGCAACTGTAAAAAAGCTAGGTGGGAACACCGGCAACGATGAATATATTTATATTATTTTTCCTAATTCGGCTAAATATCTAAAAAAAGTTGTAGGAACAAAAAGTAATGGGGTCTCTCTAACAAGAAGCCCAACAAATGCTGACTTCGAACAAGCATTTGCGATTATGAACAGCGAGAAATCTGCATATCTCAGAAAGTCAACTAAAGAAACTTTGTTGTCAACACTATCGCAAATTCCAATTGTTACTAACTTTGATTACGCGACGAAGGAGGAAAAAGCAAAAGGTATGACAGAAGCAGCCAACGATAATAGGAACGTTAACGAATAGCGCATTGAAACGCTCATTGATGTCTATGCTTCCGTAATTATTTCCCCGCCCGGTTAAGCGTCCTCCGCTTAACCGAAAATAGTTGCGAGTGTCCACGCCAGCACAGATAACAAACACAAAAAAACCTCAAATCTTTCGACTGAGGCTTTTTACTTGAAATGTAGAGGGAACGCGCGAAATGTCGAACTTTTTGGAGGATTTGAAGTACATTCGGAATTACAGGTTGTATTGATATATAAATCAAAATTTTTAAATAAATGGTTCCATTCGAGGTTGGGGCGATGGAGTTAACACAATGGAATTTATAAAGCAGAGGTTGTAATGATTTTGAATATTACTGGCAAATCAATTCTCTCAGAACACGCGTGAACATTTCTGTGTCCGCTTCGATTAAAGGAGAGGTATAATTAGTTGTAATATACGGAATTGTAACGAACGACTTATCTCTTGTTGTCACCAAAGCCGCCCTTAGGATACCAGCCGTCTAATATAGCTTCCTGCACTGCATAGTAGCCAAGCAAAAGTTGCTCTTTTTTTCTTCCGTCAAAATATATTGCCGAAACACTAAAAAGCATATAAGGGGGCGTGGCGGTGAAATAGATTTTATCGCTTCTGAATGTTGGACTAAATTGGATAGTCGCAATTGAGTTT